>CAEZXB010000071.1_pt1 | contig 4262 bp, 4 predicted proteins | sample 7265151 | NCBI WGS metagenome assembly CAEZXB01 (sample SAMEA6813898, study PRJEB35770) | freshwater metagenome | biome: Freshwater; feature: Freshwater reservoir; material: water | place: Czech Republic | collected 2015-11-04 | depth 0.5m m | reverse complement strand
GGCTTGGTGGCTCGAGTCGATATCCTGCCCACTACTACCAATAACGTAGTTACCTACACGGTCGACATGGATATCACGGGCGGAGTGCCTGGGCTTAAGCCTGGCATGACTACAACGGCCACCATCACTACTGGAAATGTTCCCAATGCTCTTCGCGTCACGGCGCAAGCGGTAACCACTCGTGGCACCTCATCAACTGTGCGAATTGCTAAAACCGTCAATGGAAAGCAAACCTTCACTGCCACACCAGTGGTCGTTGGTCTGAAGGGCGATTCTTTTGTCGAAATTCAATCTGGTGTGAAAGAGGGAGATGTTGTTGCCCTTAATGCGGCAGCACAATCGACGATCTCAAGTAATGGCTTCGCCCGCGGCGGCGTTCCTGCGGGCATTGGGGTTGGCGGTGTCTCTGTCGGTGTCGGCGGGGGCGGCGCTGGTGGTGGCGGCGGCGGCGGAGGTCGCAACGGATGACAGCGGTGATTGATGTCCGCAATGTCATCAAGCGCTACGGCGTGGGGGATGCGGCCATCTTTGCCCTCAACGATGTTTCTTTGAGCATCGAGCAAGGGGAGTATGTGGCGATCATGGGGCCCTCTGGTTCCGGAAAATCTACGTTAATGAACATTATGGGTGCGCTCGATAATGTGACTGCGGGTGAGTACTTTCTAGATGGGATCGATGTTTCATCCTTGGGCGAGAATGAACTTTCAATCGTGCGCGGAAGAAAGATTGGGTTTATCTTTCAATCATTTAACTTGGTACCGCGCACGTCTGCGCTCGCTAATGTGGAATTGCCGCTTGCCTATCAGGGAATCAAATTGAAAGAGCGTCGCATGCGAGCACTTAAAGCGCTTGATCTGGTGGGGCTCTCTGACCGCGTGAATCATGAGCCCACTGAACTCTCTGGCGGGCAGCAACAACGTGCGGCGGTGGCACGCGCATTGGTAACCCGGCCCGCACTCTTGCTGGCCGACGAACCCACCGGCGCGCTGGATTCAAAGTCGACAGAAGATCTACTCGATCTCTTTGATCAAATTAATGAGGCCGGACGTACGGTCGTAGTTATTACCCACGAGAATGATGTGGCTGCTCGAGCGAAACGTATTATTCGTATGCGAGATGGCAAAATTATTGAAGATGTTCTCAACTCGAAGAAGATCGCATGAATATTTTTGAGATCATTCGTTTTGCGATCAGAGGGCTGATTGCAAATGGGTTGCGTTCCGCCCTCACTACTTTAGGAATTCTTATCGGGGTAGGTTCTGTGATCGTGCTTACCGCTGTTGGTAACGGCTCAAGTAAGGCAATCTCGTCGAGCATTGAAAAATTGGGAACAAACACCATCACCGTGCAACGTGGGGGTGGCGGGTTTGGTCCATCGGCGCGAAATCGTCAAGGAGCAACCAAGCCGCTCACGGTCGCTGACACGATTGCGCTCGTGGATCCAGTGATGGCCCCGCACATCAAGCAAGCCGCTCCGGTCGCAAATGCCAGCGGAGTCACCTGTACTAATGGTGCAGAGAGCTCCTCACCTTCTACCTTCTCCGGAACATGGCCGGCGTACTTCGAAGCGAGTAATACTCCGGTGCATATTGGCACTTACTTTACGAATGATGACGTTACCGAAGGGCGCCGAGTTGCCGTCATTGGCAAGACAACTGCGACCGAACTCTTCGGCACTGACTCGCCCATCTCTAAAGTCGTCCAATGCGGCGGAATTCCATTTACGGTCGTGGGGGTAGCCGATACCAAAGGCTCCAACGGTTTCCAGGATGGCGATAGTTTGTTGATTGCTCCCGTGACGGCGGTACAGCGCACGCTGACCGGATATCAATCACTCTCGTCGATCATTGTGCAAGCAAAATCTGCAGCTGTCCAAGATCTGGCACAGAATGAAATTCAAGCGATTCTCGATCCTCGGCACCTGGTAAAGAGCGATGCCACCCGCGATTATCGATTGCTCAATCAGGCAAGCCTCTTACAAACGACGACTGATACGAATCAGGTCTTTACCGTTTTACTTGCTGCGGTCGCCGCCATCTCGCTTCTCGTCGGTGGTATCGGTATCACTAACATCATGCTGGTCACCGTGGTTGAGCGCACGCGTGAAATTGGTATCCGGAAAGCGATTGGTGCGCCGCGAAGTGCCATTCTCGGCCAATTCCTGATCGAGGCCACCATCCTCTCGCTTCTCGGCGGTGTACTTGGAGTGATTGCCGGCTTTGTCGGTTCACACTTCACCATCGTGGGGGTGAAGCCTGTCATCGTGCCCTCTTCAGTCTTCCTAGCTTTCGGAGTGAGTGTCCTGATCGGACTCTTCTTCGGTGGTTACCCAGCAAGTCGCGCAGCATCCCTACGACCGATCGAGGCACTTCGTCATGAGTGAAGAATTCGATATTTTCGCTACTCCCGCCCAGGACAATCTGGGTGAAGAATTAGCGAAAGGTAACTACCGCTGGGTGAACAAGTACACCCGGGTGTTAGGCGCGCTTGTGCTCTTCGTTGGAGGTGCGGCAACTGGCGTCTGGTACTCACAACATCAATCAAGTTCCACCACAGTGACTGCAGGTGGCGCCGCCCTGGGTAACTTTGCCGGCGCCTCTGGCTCTGCGGCTGGGGCAGCGTTTGGTGGCGGCGCAGGTCGACGCACTCGGGGCGCAGGTGCAACTGGCGGCTTTGGTGGCGGTGGATTTGGTGGCGGCGCAACTGCTGGAACTATCACGAAGATTGATGGCACCACCATCTACCTTCGTGGCGCTGATGGACAGGCAATTGTGGTGAAGGCGAGTGCGACAACTCCAGTCACAAATACGACTTCAGAGAAGATTGCGGCGCTTAAAGTGGGCGATGCGGTCACCGTTCTTGGAAGTACTGGAAACGACGGAACAGTAACTCCTACAACAGTAAGCAAAGGCGCGCTTCCGGTGGCCGCTCTCGCCGGTGCCAGTGCCGGTGCCAGTGCGGGCTTTGGTGCAGGTGCAGGTGCTGGAGTAGGTGCTCGTGCAGGCGGCACTGGTCAACGTGCACGCGGAACTACTGGAGGTGCAACTCCTAGCGGGGCAACATCTGCTGGAGGCACGGGAAGTGCAAATAGCGCGAAGCCTGTGGTGGGTGGTGGCGCAGGAGCTGCTGCTGGTGCCGGTGCGGGTGGTAGCGGTGGCGGTGGCGGTTTTGCTGCCGGTGGTGGCGGTGGTGGCGGGAGATTTAATAGTCCCGAGTTCACTGCCTGTCTCACGAAGGCGGGGGTGAGCCTTGAGTCAGGTACGCGTCCAGATATGAACGATCCCAAGATGGCTGCGGCCTTTGAAAAGTGCCGTGCGCTCCTTCCGCAAGGTGGCGCTGGCGGAAATAGAAACGGTGGTCAGGGATCAACCCCAACCACCGCTCCTACGAATTAGCAATTCTCTGCAGCTCATCGCTTATAGCGGTGTGACGTACGCTCCGGAGATTCCGCCATCGACTAAGAAGTTCGAAGACGTAATGAAGGATGAGTCATCACTTGCCAAGAAGGCAACTGCTGCGGCAATTTCTTCTGGGTTTGCAAAGCGACCCATCGGAATGTGCACGAGACGACGGGCAGCACGCTCTTTATCCTTAGCGAAGAGTTCTTGAAGGAGCGGAGTGTTCACTGGTCCGGGGGAGAGTGCATTGACGCGGATACCTTCACGGGCAAATTGCACACCGAGTTCACGGCTCATTGCCAGCACGCCACCCTTGGATGCGGTGTAGGAGATCTGTGACGTAGCAGCACCCATGGTTGCCACGAATGAAGCTGTATTGATGATGGAACCCTTGCCGCCCTTTTGCATGTATGGAAGTACGTACTTGCAGCAGAGGTAAACGCTGGTGAGGTTCACTTCTTGCACGCGACGCCAGGCATCGATGCCCGTAGTGAGAATGGAATCATCATCTGGAGGTGAGATACCGGCGTTGTTGAAGGCAATGTCGATGCGACCGTAAGTATCAAATGCCGTCTTGTACATCGCTTGCACTTGCTCTTCATTCGTCACATCGGCTGAAACGAAGATTCCACCCACTTCTTTAGCAACTGCATTGCCAGTCTCTGGGTTCATATCTACTACGACAACCTTGGCACCTTCATCAGCAAAGCGCTTGGCGGTGGCGTATCCGATACCGCTTCCTGCGCCGGTGATGACTGCTACTCGTCCTTCTAGCCGCTTCATGCGTCCTCGCTATTCTGCACTTGAAATAAATACGTTCTTCACTTCTGTGAAGGCGTCCACTGCATCGGGTCCTAATTCGCG
>CAEZXB010000067.1_pt1 | contig 4845 bp, 2 predicted proteins | sample 7265151 | NCBI WGS metagenome assembly CAEZXB01 (sample SAMEA6813898, study PRJEB35770) | freshwater metagenome | biome: Freshwater; feature: Freshwater reservoir; material: water | place: Czech Republic | collected 2015-11-04 | depth 0.5m m | reverse complement strand
GGAGGATCAGCGCCTCGAGCGCGGCCGGATTCATGCCCTAAGGCTACCGAGGTGGCTGATACCCTCGCTCCCAGATGCCCCCGTAGCTCAGGGGATAGAGCACCGCCCTCCGGAGGCGGGGGCGCAGGTTCGAATCCTGCCGGGGGCACGATAGGAAGAGCCGGAAGTGGTGCGGCGGGCAAGAGGCCGGGAAATTCACGCTGGGATGGAGGCGCCAGGCCTGCCCTTTCAGTTCGCAAACAGGGGTCTGACGCCACTAATCTATCGACGTCAAGATATTTAGTTGGCGTGCCCAGGGGAGAGATCGTGACCACAGAACCACAGCACCCGCTCGCGCAATTTGGCCCGAATGAGTGGCTAGTCGAAGAGATGTACGAGCGCTACCGCCAGGATCCCAACTCAGTAGATAAGGCGTGGTGGGATTTTTTTGCAGACTTCACCCCCGGCAGCGCTTCGACCCGCGCACTTCCCACGACTCCTAAAACCGCTGGCGCTCCCGTGTCGCCGCAATTTCCTAGTAGCAACCCCGTCTCAGGTCGAGTAACCCCTCCCACGCCAGTTGCGCCCCCAGTTGCGCCCCCAGTTGCGCCCCCAGTTGCGCCGGCAGTTGCGCCTCCACTTACGTCTGCAGTTGCGCCCGCAGTTGCGCCCGCACTTCCTGCGGCAGCAACCGTCGAAACTCTTCGAGGTGTCGCCGCCCGCGTGGTCACCAACATGGAGGGTTCACTCACCGTTCCGGTAGCAACCAGTGTGCGCGCCATCCCCGCCAAACTTCTGATCGATAACCGAGTAGTCATCAATAACCACTTAGCACGAAGCCGCGGTGGCAAAGTCTCTTTCACACACATCATTGCTTTCGCTATGTTGCGCGCGCTCAAGCAGATGCCCGGGATGAATTCGTTCTACGCGCTCGTTGACGGTAAGCCCGCGCTCGGACATCCCGACCATGTCAACATGGGTATTGCCATCGATCTTGCAAAACCAGATGGCACCCGACAACTCCTCGTGCCAAACATTAAGGGCTGTGAGTCACTCGACTTCGCGCAATTCTGGAGCGCATATGAAGATGTAGTGCGGAAGGCACGTCAAGGAAAACTCACTGTCGAAGATTATGCCGACACCACAATTTCTCTTACTAATCCGGGAACCATCGGAACAGTGCACTCGGTCCCACGCCTCATGGCTGGCCAAGGAGCAATCATTGGCGTGGGTGCTCTTGAATATCCAGCAGAGTTTCAAGGCGCGAGTGAAGAAGCCCTTGCAGATATGGGTATTAGCAAGACTTTCACGCTGACAAGCACGTATGACCACCGCATCATTCAAGGCGCACAGTCGGGAGACTTCTTACGTCGCATGCACGATGCGTTACTCAGCGATGAGTTCTTCGATGAAATATTCCAATCACTTCGTATCCCCTACGAGCCTGTTCGCTGGATGATCGACAAGCGCAGCGTCAAGGGCGATGTCATCGATAAGACCGCTCGAGTTCAAGAGCTCATCCACTCTTACCGCGTTCGCGGTCATCTCATGGCTGACACTGATCCACTTGAGTTTAAGCAACGTTCACATCCTGACCTCGACGTGGTCTCACACGGACTCACTCTTTGGGATCTTGATCGAGAAGTAGCTACGGGCGGATTCGGAAGTTTGCCGTTCATGAAGTTGCGCCACATTCTTGGCTTGCTACGTGACTCTTACTGCCGCACAGTAGGAATCGAGTACATGCACATCCAAGATCCAGCTGAGCGCAAATGGATTCAAAACCGAATTGAAGTCGGTTTAACGAAGACTCCACGCGAGGAGCAACTACGCATCCTTCGCAAACTCAATGCCGCCGAAGTTTTTGAAACCTTCTTACAAACTAAGTACGTCGGGCAAAAGCGCTTCTCACTTGAAGGTGGAGAGAGCGTCATTCCACTCCTTGACGCCATCCTTTCCAGTGCAGCCAACGCCGACATCGAAGAGGTGTGCATTGGCATGCCACACAGAGGACGACTCAACGTCCTCGCAAACATTGCCGGTAAGTCTTACGGGCAAATTTTCCGTGAGTTCGAAGGTAATTACGATCCAGTCTCAGTCCAGGGGTCCGGAGATGTGAAGTACCACTTAGGCACACGCGGCACCTTTACCTCAGATGCTGGCGAAACAACTCAGGTATATCTCGCGGCTAACCCGTCACACCTCGAGGCCGTTAATCCAGTAGTAGAAGGCGTAGTGCGAGCCAAGCAGGATCGCCTCGATAAGGGAGAAGACGGTTTCACCGTACTTCCAATTCTGGTACATGGTGATGCAGCATTTGCCGGCCAAGGCGTGGTTGCCGAGACCCTCAATCTTTCTCAATTACGTGGATACCGCACCGGTGGAACCATCCACGTCATCATCAATAATCAAGTGGGCTTCACTACGGCACCTGCTTCATCACGTTCATCCGTTTACTGCACCGATGTGGCGCGCATGGTGCAAGCACCGATCTTCCACGTAAATGGTGATGATCCCGAGGCTTGCGTACGCGTGGCTCACCTCGCATTCGAGTATCGCCAAAAGTTCCGTAAAGACGTGGTGATCGACATGGTGTGCTACCGACGTCGCGGCCACAACGAAGCTGATGAACCAAGCTTCACGCAACCACTTATGTACGCAATCATCGACGCCAAGCGAAGCACGCGAAAGCTTTATGCCGAAGCGCTCGTAGGTCGCGGCGACATTACTCTCGAAGAGGCAGAGAGCGCTTTGCGTGATTATCAGCAATTGCTGGAAACGGTCTTTGCTGATCCGCATGAGGATCACGCTCCAGAGAAGGAATTGCCGGCAGAGCCAGTAGTCCCACACCCATCACAGATTCAAACTTCTATTTCAGAGCAACTTGCCCGCGAAATTGGTCAGGCACTCGTTGCAGTTCCTGAAGGTTTCAACGTGCATCCGAAGTTGCTTCCTCAGATTCAACGTCGCCTTACAGCGCTCGATGATGCCACGATCGATTGGGCAGTGGGCGAGGCACTTGCCTTTGGTTCCCTTCTCAGCGCCGGGCAGAACATTCGACTCGCTGGTCAGGATTCAAGGCGAGGCACTTTTGGCCAGCGCCACTGTGTTGTGATTGACAAACAAGACGGTAGTGAATGGACTCCGCTTGCTGGCATGGAAAAGCAGAGCAAGTTCTTCGTCTTCGACTCACTCCTCAGTGAATACGCTGCACTCGGTTTTGAGTATGGCTATAGCGTCGAGCAGAGCGATGCTCTCGTATTGTGGGAAGCCCAGTTTGGCGATTTCGCCGATGGCGCCCAAACAATCATCGATGAATTCATCTCTTCCTCCTTCCAAAAGTGGGGGCAACGCTCTTCACTCGTCATGCTTTTGCCTCATGGTTACGAAGGTCAAGGACCAGATCACTCTTCTGCGCGCATTGAACGTTTCTTAGCGCTCTGCGCAGAAGAGAACATGACGATCGCACAACCATCTTCTCCTTCGTCATACTTCCACCTACTCCGCTGGCACGCGATGAATCCAGCTAAGCGCCCTATGGTGGTCTTCACTCCTAAATCGATGCTCCGTCTGAAAGCTGCATCTTCAGCGCTTTCGGAATTCACTAACGGACATTTCCAGCCCGTGATTGCTGACTCGTCGGTTTCTAATGCAGCGCGCGTGATCCTTTGTAGTGGCAAGGTCTACTACGACCTCATCGCCGAACGCACTAAGCGGAACGACGCATCGACTGCAATCGTGCGCGTTGAGCAGCTTTATCCAATGCCTGAAGCAGAAATCCAAGCAGCACTTGCCGCGCACCCCAACGCTGAGGTTCGCTGGGTGCAAGACGAGCCAGCAAACCAAGGAGCCTGGCCGTTCTACGGTCTCAACCTACCTTCACGCATTGGCAAGTTGATCACGCCTATTTCGCGAGCTGCTTCCGCCAGCCCGGCCACCGGCAATCATCACCACCACGACGACGAACAAGTTGCATTGGTCCAGGCCGCCTTCGCCTCATGAGTTATCTCCTCCGAGTTTCAGTTTCGTTGCGAGGCGAGAAGTCCTGGTCGCTCAAACTTCGTGACGAATTCACCGAACAATTTTTGGCGCTACACCCAGGCGTTGAAGTCCGGGATCGTCACACTTTCCCAATCCCCCATCTCTCTCTAGTGGAGATGGTTGCCGGACAAACGCGAGTCGCCGATCAAACTCCTGATCAAGTCGCTGCATTCGCATTAGGAAATGAACTCTCCGAAGAAGTGCTCAACGCAAGCGCCATCGTTATATCAACACCAATGAATAATTGGGGTCCGCCAAGTTCTCTCAAAGCATGGTTTGATCGCATCATCAATGCGAAGACGTACTACAGAGAGATTCCTGCCTTTAAAGGTATTCCGATCACATTTATTGTGGCCAGCGGTGGCATCTTTAGTTTCAGTGACACCACGAAGCACGATCACCTGCGTCCGCTACTTGTCGAATGCGTGACTCGCTTAGGGGCCGATGACTATATGTTTGTGAACTGCGATCCCACCATCCCGCTGGATGCCAAAGAATTAGCTTCTGATGCGCCAGAGAGTGGCTACCTGCGAGCGCAGCGCGAGATTCCACCAGCCGCCGCCCGCATCAGGCAGTAACTCACAATCCCCTCTCAGGATTCACACCCCGCTCACTCATTTTCACCTGCAATTCTGCCGTCATGAATAAGAAACCCTTCCTCATTCTCACGGGCACCATCGCCGGCACAGTCGGCGTGCTCTCCTATGCACCGTCTAGCCAGGCCATAGCGCCCACGCTGACCAAGAGCGCTGCCACGGTAAGTAGCAGTGCAAGTAAGTCCACTGCAACATCGGCCTCAGCTACCACCTCAGCTACCACCTCAGC
>CAEZXB010000063.1_pt1 | contig 6606 bp, 7 predicted proteins | sample 7265151 | NCBI WGS metagenome assembly CAEZXB01 (sample SAMEA6813898, study PRJEB35770) | freshwater metagenome | biome: Freshwater; feature: Freshwater reservoir; material: water | place: Czech Republic | collected 2015-11-04 | depth 0.5m m | reverse complement strand
TTTTGCATTGTGAGACGTCAGCGAGTTCAGATGGCTTGGTTATTACCGAGCTCGGTTTTTGAGTTGCATTCGATTGTGTTCTATATTCCAAAGTTGCCTTCAAAGAACCCAGTGGACCCAGCACAATTTTTCCGGTTGTTTGATCCACTTGTTGGGCACCTGGTCGAGGCGTGTAGCGGTTATCCCACGTATTGCACATCAATACGACTAAGACTTCGTCTCTTGAGTAGCCGATGACGTCAACCGAATTAGCCACACAGTTACCAGACTCCTTGGGTTTTGAAGGATCTAACTTTGGTTTCGGGTTGGGTGTGGGCGTCGGGGTTGGGGTGGGTGATGGTGTGGGCGTCGGGGTTGGCGCTGGGGTTGGCGCTGGGGTTGGTGACGGGGTGGAAACTTTGACACCTTTACTCCATACGAGTTTCTTACCAGATTTGATACAGGTGTATTTGAAGCCGGCTGAGTAGGAGATGCCATTCAATTTGTTGCAGGCTGATCCTGCTTTAACAGCGGCAAGAGCAGGCATTGAAAAGAGAGATGCGACTAAAGAGAGAGAAAGAATAAATCGTAACCGTCGCATCATCGGCTCAGATTAATACCTCTCAGGAGGTGTGGGTAGCTGCAAATCTGGCCAATCTGATTTTGGAATTCCGAGATAGGCCCACCACTCGCGATAGAAATCTTCGCGAGAGATTCCAAAGGACTCTTTGAAATCACTCACCCAGTCGTTATTTAGGCCGTACAGCCTGTGGAACTTAAATAGGGCTTCTAGCCCACCGAATTTTGCAACCAATAATGACACCGCGTAAAGATGCATGGCCTGGGAGCAATGGTCGGGCATGATCTTCTCTTTGCCTTCAGCATCTTGTAAATCCTTTGAACAAATACTTTCAGGCTTAGGGCCCACAAAGGCCGCTTCGCCTTTTAGATCAACATACGATTTGCCTGAATTTCGAAGATCGTTAGTAGCGAGAAGTCCAATTAGCTGTGCAGAGCCTTCTCGGATCCAAGCGGGAATTTGATACTTATTTCCAGTGTAGGCAACGTCGTTATATTGAGTTTGAACAACATAAAAAATAGCCGTGTCGTGGGCAACGAAGTAAGTTAATAGGCGGGTGTCTTTCTCCGTCAGTCTGTAATTGTTTGCAACAGGTACCCCTGGCTTAGCAATTCGTAAGCCACCGCTACCGATATCAGCAGTGGCACAATAAATTGCCTCTTCACTGTTGGCTATGTATGGCGGATTGCAAGTTGCAGTTTTAGCAAACTCGTTAAATGCTGCGATTCGGAATGCTTCATTCTCTCCATAAACCCAATATGGGACCTGTACCAACTTTAAGCCATTTCCATCAAGAACATTGCTGGTGTAAGTGGTTACTTCTCGAGTTACCACTTCCCAATCTTTTGAGTATCCATCCTGCAGAACAACAGTTACCTTCGGGGTATTAACTATTTTCTTCTTCTTCCATTCAGCCCAATTTGCAAGAATTGATTTCTCCAATTCTTTCTCAGTGACGTTTCCATATTTCGGAGTGTAAGTCGAAACAGAAATGGTCGTGGGAGTGATTCTAAATCCCAATTTGCGTCCCCACACCCCGTAGGTACACACCAAGTATTCATTTCCAAATGCGCTCTGACTATTTTCATTTGTGCAGAAGCGCCCAGGTGTAGGACTCGTACTGGAGATCTCATTTGGGTTATTCGGTTGTAACGGGCTTGGAGAGAATGAACTCTTCGGTGGAGTTGCTCCACTCGTACTATTCACTGAAGGCTGGGGAGTCGGGATTAAGACTCCTTTGTTCCAAATTAATTTCTTGCCAGATTTAACGCAGGTAAATTTCTTTCCCCCGCTGTTTTGGGTAGCGCCGAGCTTTGTGCAACTACTGCCGGCTTTAGGTGGCGTGGCGAATCCTGGCGAAGGCAGACTGAAACAGAGTAAAAAGACGAAAAGAGAGAGGAGCGCCTTACGCATGGGTGCATTGTCCTAGGCGAGTGTTTAATGTGGGATTAGGCATTTTCTCCATGAAATAACCCTCTCACACCCTTCACATCTTTCTTGAACTAACCCTCTAGTAACCCTATTCGCCCAAAGTGATTTCTTCTATACATTTATGGAATGGAAAAGTCCGTATATGAATTGCGTATTTATCATGCAAACTCAGGGAAGATAGCAAAGCTGATTGAACGTTTCCGGGATCACACAGTCGATCTATTCGCTGATCACGGCATGGAGAGCATCGCCTATTGGATTGCTGATGACGCGCCAGATGACTTGATCTATGTCCTTAAACATTCTGGTGACCCCAAAGCTAACTGGGAGAAGTTTAGAAGCGATGAACGATGGATCTCAGTAAAAGCTAATTCAGAGACTGATGGGGTTCTCGTTGGCTCTATTGACTCTCGTTATATGACACCAACAGATTTCTCAAGAATCCAGTAACTATTCAGAGGAACTTGAGCACATCTCGGTATTTAGTTACACCCGAACGATCCCAATCCCTTTGGCTATCAAGGCGAATGGATTAGTTCCGTTTATCAGTAACCATATAAGCCCGTGAGATTCCATCTCTGCTACCTTTTCTGCATGAATCGAATCGTAGGTACCTCAATCGCCATTGCTCTTCTCTTAACAGGCGCTTCTGTGCCCGCAAACGCTGCAGTAAAACCAACCGCAATTAAGTTGGATTACACCAAGGCGGGATCGAATTCTCTTCAATGCCCGGGAGTAACCATTCCGATAACTTATGAAATTGTGCCCGCTATGGCACCTGGCGCAAAAGTGAACGTGACGCTGTACAACAAGGGCAAGTACGAGCAAACCTTGAATTTCAAAGCAGATGCAAATGGCACAATTCGAAATATGAATATGGGTGGACAAGTTTGGTATGGCACTACGGGTGGAAATCCCATGCCTTACCAATACTATTTATCGCCAGTGAAGAGCGATCCTTCGGAAGCTTGTACGCAACTCAAATCATTTATCGATTGGGTAAAAGCTCAAAAGAACAGTAAAACCTACGTTCCCTATAAAGCGATTGCTGCTCTCTTCTTCCTTGGCTCGAAGTAATACGACTTCCATACAACCGCAGGCAGTTGAGCAAACGGAGGAAGTACCAACTCCTCACCAAGGGTTAAAAACTTCGTCTGGGGCGATAACTGGGTCGGTTACCTCTATGGCGGCGTTGCTACCGAAGAAGATTTAGCCAAGGTGCTTGGTGGAACCGTTGAAAGTCTGAAGACTCACTGCACTAAGTGCATCTCCGCTGTGAGCGAATTTTGGACGATCGATTATGGGAAGGCCACGGCTACTTCGGCCTCTTGGGATCTGCAGTCAGCATGGAAGGGCAAGACTGTTTTATGCCTCACCTCGCATATGCCAATCACGCGACCGGCAGTACTAGTGTCTCTGCGTTACTCCCCGCACAGTAGGTTGTGGGCGAGGGAAAACCCTTCAATTGACACTTCGAGAGCGCCATAGAAGTACAGTGCCCGGATGGCGATGGATGCAAGACGTCTTCTTGTGGTCGAGGATGAGCCTCTTCTGGCATCCCTTGTCGTAGATGCGCTTCGAACCGCGGGCTTTGAAGTTGAAGGTGCCGCAGATGTTGAGTCAGCGCGAAAGCTCGTGAATAGTTTTGACCCAGACATGGTCGTCCTAGATATCTCGCTTGGTAATGGACCGACCGGAGTCCACCTGGCCCACTCACTCAACATCAGCCGCCCCGATATCGCCATCCTCTTTCTTACCCGCCATCCAGACGCAGCTTCCGCCTCAGCAGAGGGTCTCGAGATTCCTGCAGGTGCGGGCTTCTTGCGCAAACACTTAGTCAATGATTCAACGCAACTACTTGAGGCGATTGAGAAAGTATTTGCAGAACGCGCAAACGAAGTGCGCCATGATGGAATTCCCGGAACCGGGCTCGATGGATTGAGCGATCAGGCATTGATCGTGTTGCGTTTGTTGGCTGATGGATGCAGCAACTCTGAGATCGCGAAACGATGCAACTTAAGTGTGAAGTCGGTCGAAAGATGGATTGATACTGTTTATCGTCAGTTAGATATAGATAAGTCCGGAGAAATTAATGCGAGAGTGGAAGCCGCGAAGCGATACTTTCTTGCGCGCGGCATCCCACCACAGGCAAACAAATGAGCCGTATAAGAAATTTGTTTCACACCTTGCAACCAGCAGAACTATTCTCCCGCCTCGTCATCATCGGTGTGGTTTTGGAGTTTGGATTGGGTCAACTCCTATCTCCATACGGTAGTAGTGGTCATCGACTATTAGATTTTGCCTCATACACGATGACCGTTCTTGTGACGTTTACACTTATCGCAGCGATATTTTTCCTACTGCGGCGCCACTTAAGTAAAAGTAAGTTGTGCGTATCATTACTCATCGCACTTCCCATTAGCTCACTCATCAGTGGTGCGTTAATGGGATGGGTTCGAGTATTAAGTGGTCTAGATCCCACACCAGTTATTGCTTTACGAAGTATTTCCACATTTGGTCACGTGACCATCGCGACACTACTACTCTGGCTAGCCGCATCCGGAATAAGTCAGCATTATCAGAGGTTAGACGCACTACTTGCGGAGCGGGATCGACTCGAATCATTGAAACTATATGCGAAACAGGAAGTTGAATCCTTAAATCCTGAAGCAACGGAAGCCATACGCAGGAGAATCCTCGCTGACTTAGAGCCGTTGAAGATGCTCAATGCTAGAAACATGATTTCGTCACTAATTCTGACGATCGAAAAGACTATTCGTCCGTTGAGTCGCCAGCTGGAGTCAGAGGCACCAACATGGACACCACCTGAACCCCAAAACCGTGAGAGTGAGCGGATCAATTGGCGCGCAGCCGCCGTAGACGGTACCGCCGTGAAGCTGCTAAATCCTTTCTATTTATTATTGACTCTCTCTCTGATCGCAACCCCCATGAATCTCTTACGAGTAGGCCCCGGTTTCGCGATCAAGTTCATTGTGGTCACATTTCTCTTCGCGTTACCAGTGCTCTCGGGAATCCGATGGATCTTTCTACGAGTTGCAGGCGAACGCAAAGGCATGTTGAGAATCCTGTTGTTCTTGTTTTTGTACCTGATGTGCGGATTGGCGTGGGGCGGAGTGACTCTGATTATCACTTTAGATACCCCAAAACCACTCCGCTTCCTTACTTTATGCCCAGCATTCACTCTCGTATTTGGTTTCATCTGGGGATTCACCGTTGCAGCTCAGCAACGTGCAAGTGCGATGGAGCTTGCCCTCAAGAATGCCGCGGGTGAATTGCGTTGGACAATCGCTCGTAAGCGAGAACTTCATAGACAGCAACGTCGCGCACTTGCACACGCTTTACACGGCCGCATTCAAGCTGCCCTTGCCGCTGGCGTACTCGAACTAGAGCGCAATCTAAAGACCGGGGAAGTTTCGGAAGAGGTACTCGATGCTACCTGGGCACGTATTCTTGATTGCGTTCAGGAACTCAACCTTCGGGAAGTATCACCTCTGGAAATCGAAGTGATTTGGGAGAAAGTTCAAGCCACGTGGTCGGGAGCTGTCGAATTACTGCTCTCGGTTGATCCATCACTGGAGTCCGCATTGAAGCGGGATTTGCAAGCGCTAGCCACGTTAAATGATGTCCTTCCAGAGGTGATCTTCAATAGCATCAAACACGGTAAAGCCACAGAGATTCGAATTACACTCTCATATGCCGATGCCCGCACCTTCAGCCTCGTTGTTGAAGACAATGGGAGTGCCCCGTCTTCCGAGATGAAAGCTGGACTGGGCTCCAGCCTGTTGGATACCTGCGCAATTAATTGGTCCCTCGTCCACCGAAACGACCGTACTTCCACCACGCTGCTGCTTCCTATTGCGTAAACGATCCGCACCTATATGAGGGTTTTCCCCTGGAATAGGGGTGCCACACAATTGCCACAAAGTATTTTTTTCTTGCGTTCGCACGGACGTGCCAGGCCGATATTTCTTAGGTGGAGAAGCGTATGTTTCGGAAGACTTCAATGAATTCGATAAACGAGCGTTCGGTACGCAAGGAAATAAGTGTCTCGGCAAAAGTTAAAATCGCAATTATTGGAGTTCTTACCTTAGGTTTCGCAGTGCTCCCAGCAGCCCCATCATTTGCAGTAGCACCCACGATAACTGGCGTCACACCAGCATCAGGAAGCGATGCAGGTGGCACGGCGATCACGATTACTGGTACTGGATTTGTGACAGGAGCTAGCGTCCGATTCGGAGCATCTCTGCGGGCCTGTACGTTCGTAACGGTCGTCTCGGCGACTTCGATTACCTGTATTACTCCGTCGGGGACCGCCGGAGTAGTAGATCTTACGGTCACGAATCCCGCTGGTGGTGGTGCTGATCTACTTGCCGGTGCATTCACTTACTCTGCGGGGGTAGTGGCTCCAACGATCACCTCCGTCACACCAACATCGGGAAGCACTGCAGGTGGCACAGCGATCACGATTACTGGTACTGGATTTGTGACGGGAGCTGGCGTCCAAGTCGGAGCAACTCTGCGGGCCTGTACGAGCGTAACGGTCGTCTCGGCGACTTCGATTACCTGTATTACTCCGTCGGGGACCGCCGGAGTAG
>CAEZXB010000060.1_pt1 | contig 7300 bp, 7 predicted proteins | sample 7265151 | NCBI WGS metagenome assembly CAEZXB01 (sample SAMEA6813898, study PRJEB35770) | freshwater metagenome | biome: Freshwater; feature: Freshwater reservoir; material: water | place: Czech Republic | collected 2015-11-04 | depth 0.5m m | reverse complement strand
AGGCACGCCAGATCCTGATCAGCGAACTTGCCCTCGCCGAAAAGACAGATGAACTCAAGGCGGAGTCAATTCTCGACGAGGTTCTCGCCTCTTAATCCGATGAGAATCGCCGCGATCGTCCCGGCTGCGGGAAGCGGCGAGCGACTTGGAGCTTCGCTTCCTAAAGCATTAGTACCTGTTGCCGGTCACTCTCTCATTTGTCGCGCGGTTGAAACCGTCGCGCAATATGCGGACTTGATCGTGGTTGCGGCTCCTCATGGTTATGAAAAACCAATGGCTGTTGCGGTTGAAAGATGGAGTAAGCAAACCTCAATCATTACTGGCGGTAGCACGAGGCGCGAAAGTGTCGCACTTGCTCTAGCAACGCTGCCAGACGATGTCACCCATGTCTTGGTGCACGATGCGGCTCGTTGTTTTACACCCGGGTCTGTCTTTCTCGAGGTGATTCACGGGCTAAAAGCCGGAAACGAAGCAGTGGTTCCGCTTCTTGGCATGGTGGATACGATTAAAAGAATTGATGAGAATAAATTCATCGTGCGCACTGAAGATAGGAATTTTCTAGGGAGAGTACAAACTCCTCAAGGATTTTCTTTATCAACGTTAAGAGCGGCGCATGCTCGCGAGTGCAGCGTAGAAGCCACGGACGATTCCATGATGGTGGAAGAGATGGGAATACCAGTACTCACAGTGCTCGGGCATGATCTATCAAGGAAAATCACGACTTCGGTAGATCTTGAATGGGCCGAAGCGTATGTTGCAAGGAGAATTAAATGAGAGTCGGAATCGGTGTAGATGTTCACCGTTTTTCTAGCCAGGAGGGGCGCGAGCTCTGGCTCGGCGGACTCCCTTGGGAGAACGAAAGAGCGCTCGAGGGGCACTCTGATAGTGATGTAGCAGCGCATGCCATCTGCGATGCCTTGCTCTCAGCTGCAGGCGCAGGAGATTTGGGAACACACTTTGGTGTCGATCGTCCAGAGTGGAAAGGGGCGAGTGGGAGCCTGCTCCTTGCAGAAACGGTAAAAGTCGTGCGCGCTCTGGGATTTTCAGTCGGGAATGTCTCGGTGCAAATTATTGGCAACAGCCCACGGATCGCGCCTCGTCGAATTGAGATGGAATCTGCGCTCTCTTTGGCCATTGGAGGCGCCCCAGTAGCTGTCTCAGGGACGACAACCGATGGTTTGGGGCTCACCGGTCGCGGCGAGGGCATCGCGGCAATTGCGACCGCTTTAGTTAGTTAGGCTTACCCGGTGAGACTTTATGACACTGCCACCCGGCAAGAGAGCGACTTCCAGCCGCTTATTGCGGGTGAAGTCTCTATCTATCTCTGTGGCGCCACAGTTCAATCGTCTCCACACATTGGCCATATTCGTAGCGCCATCAACTTTGATTTGCTCCGTCGTTGGTTAGAGCGTGGACACGGATACAAGGTTACGTTCGTGCGCAACGTCACCGATATCGACGACAAGATTTTGCATAATGCAGTGCACGAAGAAATGCCGTGGTGGGCGCTCGCAATGAAGTACGAGCGTGAATTCAATGCAGCGTATGCCTCCCTCAACTGCATTCCGCCCACATACGAACCACGAGCTACGGGTCACATCACTCAAATGATTGAACTGATGTCCCTGCTTATTGAACGCGGACATGCGTATGCGCCTGGCAACGGAGATGTCTATCTCGAAGTTCGTTCTCTCTCTGAGTACCTCACGCTCTCTGGACAGAAAATCGACGACCTGCAGTCGGCGGCAGACAGTGATAATGCAGACGAGATTCAGTACAAGAAAGACCCCCGTGACTTTGCTTTGTGGAAAGCTGCGAAACCAGGAGATCCTTCCTGGCCGACTCCGTGGGGCCCAGGTCGTCCGGGTTGGCATCTTGAGTGCAGTGCGATGGCTCATCAGTATCTGGGCGAAACTTTCGACATTCATTGCGGCGGCTTGGATCTTATTTTCCCGCACCACGAAAATGAGATCGCACAATCAAGCGCTGCCGGGTATGGCTTCGCAAAACGTTGGTTGCATAACGCTTGGGTGACTACCTCTGGCGAAAAAATGAGCAAGTCGTTGGGTAACTCACTCAAGGTTCACGAGATTCTCACAACGGTGCGCCCCATCGAATTGCGCTGGTACCTCAACTCTGCGCATTACCGTTCAATGCTTGAGTACTCGCCTGATTACCTTGCAGAGTCGGCAATCGGCTTCCAACGCATTGAGAACTTTATTGCCCGGGCAGAAGAGATTCTGGGTGAGAGCGCGATCTCAGCCGATGTGCCACAAGCGTTTCGGGCTGCTCTCGATAACGATTTAGCAGCGCCGCAAGCCCTGGCTGTTCTTGCTGACGTTGTTCGCGAAGGTAACACCGCACTTACCGCGGGGGATAAGAACGCGATTCGCGCCTCGCTCAGTGACGTGCGCGCGATGCTCGAAGTTTTTGGTTGTGATCCACACACTGGTCCTTGGGCAAATAGTTCAAGTGATCTCACCGGTGTTGTTGATGAGCTCGTCAAGGTAGTGCTCGAGCAGCGCAACGCTGCCCGGGCCAGAAAAGATTGGGCTGCCGCGGATGCAATTCGCGATGGTCTCGCCGCAGCGGGAATCGCTGTGGAAGATTCATCCTCCGGTTCGCGGTGGACCATTCAGAAACGAGCGCAGTAATGGCTGGCAACTCTAAACGCAAAGGCGCTGTAAGTAGCAGAGCCAAGAAACCAACGGTCGGAACCGGCGGAAATAATAAGCGCCGCCTTGCTGGTAAAGGTCCCACGCCCAAGGCTGAAGAGCGCAGTTATCACGCGGCAAGTAAGCGCAAGCCGGCAGCAAAGCGTGCACCAGAGCGGGCTAGCGGTGCACGTTCGGGACGTCCCACTCGTCCACGGAAAACTGGCGATGAAATCGTGGCTGGTCGTAACAGTGTGCTCGAAGCGTTGCGCGCTGAGATTCCAGCAAAGGAACTCGTAATTGCCCATCGACTTGAAAGCGATGAGCGAACCAAAGAAATTTTGACGCTGGCCTTAGAACAGAAGATCACGATTCGCGAAGCGACTCGAGAAGATATCGATGCGCTCACCGAATACGGAATTCATCAAGGTGTGGCGCTCAGGCTTCCTGAGTATGAGTACTACGACGCCAGCGTCTTAGTGAATGCATTGAAGGAACACGGAAAGAAGCCTCTCCTTCTTGCACTTGATGGCATCACGGATCCAAGAAACCTTGGCGCAATTCTTCGAAGCGCTGGTGCTTTTGGCGCTCATGGAGTGGTTATTACGGAGCGTCGTTCGGCAGGGCTTACGGCATCGGCATGGAAATCTTCGGCAGGAGCCGCGGCTCGCGTGCCTGTTGCTCGCGTCACGAATATGGTGCGCTGGCTCGAAGAGGCTAAAGAAGCTGGATGCTTCGTCGTTGGACTTGATGCAGATGGGGATGTCTCACTTCCCAAATTCGATAACGGAAGTGATCCGCTTGTGGTTGTGGTGGGAAGCGAAGGAAAGGGATTGGGTCGTTTAGTCAGCGAAACCTGTGATTACATCCTCTCTATCCCGATGTCAGGCGCGACCGAATCTCTCAACGCCGGAATTGCGTCTAGCGTCGTGCTCTATGCCATCAGCCAACAACGGGCTAACGCTTAGGATGTTCGTGTGAAGTGGATCTTGGGTGTGTTATCGGGGCTATTGCTCTTCAGTGTGCTCGCACAGAACCAAACCATCGGTGATTTACGTGCTCAACTGAAAGATGCAAAGGCCGCTTCGGCGGTGCCGGCTCCAGCGCCAGATGCCACAGCAGTAGACCCAGCAGTCGACCCAGCACCTGAACCCTCGACTGATCCCGGGAGTACGCCGTCTCTAACTCCGGATGCGACGACTCCTGATGCAACCACTCCGGCGACGAGCGCTACCGCTTCGCCTACGGCAAGTGCAACGACCACTCAAACGCGACCTACGCCAAAGACGGTATGGAGTGGAGACACCTCTCAATGCAATAAGTTCGACCAGTCGAGTGAGTGGTGGCAATACACCCACGCATATCTATCGGACCCTAAGAAGTACAGCGCCTACAAAATATGGTTTCTGAATTCGCAGTCATATGTAAATACATTTGCCTATTGTTTCGATAAGGGATTCGTAAACAAGGTAAACGAAATCGCATCTACGATTCCTTAACTAGAAGTATTTCTTTAAAAATTGTGGCATTACATTATTTATTTTTCGGCGGAATCTGCGACCTTGAGCAATTGGTGAGACCGCCAAAATTCCATCGGAAGATGCCGGCGATGCAACATGACGAATGGCTGGCGAAGAGAGATCGAGAGAATCAGCAATGATGTCGATGTTTGCCTTGAGCGAGATCGTGCGCGCCAATTGGTCGGGGTCTGTTTCATCAACTTGATCGATGACCTCGTCGACAAATGCCGAGCCAGCTGCGCGCAATTCATCAGCAATGTCTTCTTTATCTCTGGCGGAATCATCACCGGAGAGTGATTTCATGCGATCTTTGATCGCAGCACTTGCACTTGCGAGTGCGCGAGCAATTTGTTGTGATGTCGCATCTGTCATTCCAGCATCATCTACCGATGTGTCAAAGAGCGTGCGCGCTATTGAACGAATCTGCACCACAGTATGTTCGGCTGCCACACCACGTGAGTAGAGATCTTCAGCCTCGTCGACTTCTGCAGTAGGGAACCATTTTGCGTATGAGCGAGCCTCCTGAGCTTGCGAACGCACCCCAGGAATTTCCTCAACAAGTAAGCGAGCCTTGGCTAACCAATCGCCGGCCTCTTGTTGGGTGTAACCGTGCGCCACACCCGCAGCCATTTGATCAAGTAATTCTGATGCTCGTCTACCAACTCGGCCAATTTGATCAATAGTTCTTCCAGCCGGCGTTTTGGGATGCGCAAAGTACGAGAAAACAATGGCAATACCGACTCCGATTAGGGTGCAGCTCATTCTTCGTATTGCGTTACTCTCACTGAGCCCTGGCCCGATAACTATGAGAGCGGTAATCGGCACATTAAAACTAGCGATCTCTCCAAGGTGAATTGCGCGCGAGATGATGGCGCATAACACCACGGTCCCCAGAACTGTGAAGAAACCGAAACCCAGGAGTGTGGTGGAAAGGAGTGCGGTGCCCGCACCAATAGCGGTACCAAAAATTTGACCAAAGCCTTCACGGACAGATTTGTGGAGCGAGATCCGCACGGAGAGGGCCGCCGCGATGGCCGCCACCAATCCGCCATTGGCTACGACGAGGTCGCCTACTTCCCAAGCGACACCGGAAGCCAGGGCGGTGACGAGAGTCTTCTGAACCCAGGGGCGCCGGGAGACCACCAGGGTGACCAGGGATTTCCGGGTTCGCCGCCACCAATTACGCATGATTTGATTGTAGGGCGGGGATTACGCGCGTGGGATGGATAGCCTCTGCGCCTGGCGGATAAGAACTCTTAAGTAATTTTCCTACCCTCACTCTAAGCAGATTCCCGAACCGCGTAAGCGGAGTACTTGGAGGTCCTTGATGGGTAAGAAGATCGCAATTGTGGGTGCCGGCTTTGCTGGCCTTGCATCAGCCAAAGTTTTGACCGAGTTCGGTCATGATGTTCACGTTTTTGAGAAAGACTCCGAAGTAGGTGGCGTGTGGACGACTTCGCGTCGTTACCCCGGTTTGGGAACGCAGAATGTGCGCAGTACATATGCGCTGAGTGATTATCCCTATCCAAAGGGCACCCCCGAGTGGCCAACCGGTGAGCAAGTACAGAAGTACATGGCTGGCTATGTCAATAACTTCAAGTTCGGCAACAAGATTTCGCTTAACACCGAAGTGAAGAGCGCAAAGCAGAATGCCGATGGTTCTTGGACACTCAACACTTCATCAAATGGTGTAGAAAATACACAGAACTTCGACTACCTCATTGTCGCTAATGGCATCTTCTGCGATCCCTTCGTCCCAACATGGGAAGGCGCGGACGCCTTCAAGGCAGCTGGCGGAAAGATCATGCACACCGTGGACTTCCATAATCTTGAAGATGTGCGTGGCAAGAACGTTGTCGTGGTTGGTTACGGCAAGTCGTCTTGTGATGTGGCAAATGAAACGGTGGGTGTAGCCAAGAACACCACGATTGTTGCGCGTCACATCATTTGGAAGGTGCCTAAGAAGTTTAAGAACGTGCTTAATTACAAGATGCTCTTACTTACACGCATGGGTGAAGCGCTCTTCCCCTATATCGAGTTAAAAGGCTTTGAAAAGTTCTTGCATGGCAAGGGCAAGAAGGTCAGTGGTGGAATGCTCGGTAGTGTCCAAGGTGTTATCGAGGGGCAATTTAAGTTAGAGAAGCTCGATCTCCATCCACATAATGGCCTCGACACCATTGTGCGAAGCACCGTCTCGCTTGCGTCAGATGGATTCTTCGACAAGGTCGAAGCAGGAACCCTCAAGGTTGAACGCGACACTGAGATCGTGCGCATGGAAGCTGGCAAAGTCCACCTTGCTAACGGTAAGACCGTTGATGCCGATTACATCATTTGCGGTACCGGTTTCCATCAACGCGTCCAATTCCTAGAAGATTCTGTGATGGCACGGATTAACGATGAGCGCGGGAACTTCCGTCTCTATCGCCAGCTACTTCCACTTGATGTTCCAAACCTTGCGTTTAATGGCTATAACTCATCTTTCTTTAGCCAATTAAATGCCGAGATGGGCGCTGTCTGGATTGGTGGCTACCTAGCCGGTGCCATCAAACTTCCTCCACATGATGTGATGCTCAAGCACATTGATAAGCGCCTTGCGTGGATGGAGAAGCGTACGGAGAACAAGCATGCTCGTGGAACAAACATCATTCCATTCTCGGTTCACAACATTGACGAACTGCTCGACGATATGAATTTGAGCATTGGCGCGATGAAGCGTTTCAACGAATGGTCATTCCCAATCAATCCCAAGAACTACGCGAAGATTGGTCCACAGCTTCGCAAGCGTCTAGGAATCAAGTAAGAAATTTTCAAGGAGGAAAAGAAGAGGGGCTCTCATATGAGAGCCCCTCTTCTTACTTTTACTGATTACTCCACCAGGAGGGGAATCGCTGGTACCGCTTGCTCGGGACCCATTGCTGAATAGCCGCCATCGGCAGCCCAATCAGCGCCAGTGACCACGGAAGCTTTATCGCTGCAGAGGAAGGAGATCACATTGGCTACTTCCTCGGGATCTCCCACGCGTCCGGTGAGATGGAAAGGGGCAGCGACTCGATCTGTTTTTGCGCGATCGCCCTTGGAGAGCATGTCCATGATCGCTGACCAAGTCCAACCTGGCGAGACAGAATT
>CAEZXB010000055.1_pt1 | contig 8325 bp, 5 predicted proteins | sample 7265151 | NCBI WGS metagenome assembly CAEZXB01 (sample SAMEA6813898, study PRJEB35770) | freshwater metagenome | biome: Freshwater; feature: Freshwater reservoir; material: water | place: Czech Republic | collected 2015-11-04 | depth 0.5m m | reverse complement strand
TTTAATTGGACAACACGATCCTCACAAATTTACGAAGGTAAGTTACTTCGAATTGCAGGTCCACTCTTTCATCTCGGACTCTTCGCAGTGATTGGTGGCCATATAGTTGGTCTTCTTGTTCCCCAAACCTTTACCGATAAGTTAGGGCTAAGCCATCAGGCTTACCACCTTGGAGCGGTCACGATGGGCGGCGGAGCTGGCGTCGCCACCTTGCTTGGAATCTCATTACTTATTTATCGACGTCGGACAAGTGCAATGGTGTTTGCAGCGACCACTCGAAATGATAAGACGATGTACATCTTCCTCGTTGCTACTCTGTTGGCTGGCTCTAGCGCAACACTTTCGAGTGCAGGCGTCCTTGGGGAAGAGCACAACTATCGTGAGACTGTTGGCCCTTGGGCGCGTTCAATTCTCACCTTTAGCCCCCATGGCGAGTACATGATGGCTAGCCCCCTAGCATTTCGAATCCACGCTGTAGCTGCCATGTCACTCTTTATTATCTGGCCCTTTACACGTCTGGTCCACTCTCTTAGCGCACCCGTGGGCTACCTCTTTAGGCCTTCAATTGTGTACCGCTCCCGTGACAATCAATCAACCTCGGGAAGCCGAGAGGCACGACCAGGATGGGAGAAGGTTAAGTATTAGTATTCTGCATCGAGTCTACAAACATTTTGGCAGCTCGCAAGAGCGTCATCTCGTCAAAGTGTTTGGCTGCAAACATTGCTCCGACCGGTAAGCCATCGATCGTTCCCGCAGGTACGGAAATCGAAGGATGACCAGTGAGATCGGTAACGCAACAATTTTGATAAAAAGAAAAAGTTTCGCGTCCAATATTCTTCGAATCTCCAGACATCTCCAATGCAATGCCCGCAGGTGCCGTTGTAGGGCAGAGTAAGACGTCATAATTTTCAAAAACTTTGTTGTACGCGTCAGAGATTTGCTTCCGCAGGATATTTGCCAGGCGATAGAAATCTCCGTGCGTCTCCTTGAAGAAGATATTCCCCATAATTGCGATTAATTTCGTAAGCGGAGATGCGGCACTTCCATTACTCGAAAGTCCGCGGACGATTTCGCTCTCTACATTTCCCGTTGCGCTATATCCCTGCCCAAAGAGCGTCGATTTCAATGAGGTCAGTGAGAGCGCACCGCCTTCTAGCAAGATAGGAAGGTAAACATGTTCAGCGAACCGATGCTCTGGAATCGAAATGAGATCAACGGTTGCGCCTAAGGAAATCAATTTCTGCGCCTGCATCATGACGAGTTCGGCAGATGCAGATGAACCAGGAAATTCTGCCTCTCCCTCGCGCGTCAGTTCAAAGCCTTCACTAATCAATGCAACTCTCAAGTGAGCGAGAGGCGTGAGCTGGGTTTCACTGAGTACCTTCTTTAGCCCTTGAATCTCGTTTACGAATGGACGCTGGCGGGGATCACTCTCCTGGAATGTCACCAACGCTTGCAGAGATTGGTGAATGGTCTCAATGTCCCGAGCGATAGGGCCGACATGATCAATCGAAGGCTCAAGTCCAAGAACTCCTGTATAGGGAATCGCTCCAAAAGTAGCCTTCAATCCGATGACTCCGCAGAGTGATGCAGGGATACGAATTGAACCCCCTTGATCCGCCCCTAATGCGAGATCTACCTCCCCAGTGGCGACCAGAACAGCGCTCCCTGAAGAGGATCCGCCGGCGGAGTAATTCCTTCTTACTGGGTTATGCACCGGGAAGGGTTGTGAGGTGATTGAACCGCCACTGATACAGAGATCCTCGCATTGAGATTTGCCGACAATCTCAGCGCCATTTTCAAGTAGTGATGTCACCACGGTTGCGTCGCTTTCTGCAAGCCAGCCGTCGGTGATATTTGATCCCGCGCGCATGGGGAGACCAGCTACTGCAATGTTGTCTTTGACGGCCACTTTGATTCCGTCGAGAACACCTTTTGAGGTGGGAGGAATTGAACACTTCCACGTCCAGGCATGATGCGGATTCTCGATTGGTGGCATTCCAGTCTGAGCTCTCACCGGACTCGAAGTCGACGCAGCGTGCTGTAGAGAGATCTCTTCATAGGAATTGATCAGGCCGGGTAAAAGGGCAAGGACTATCTCTACTTCCTCTTCCGAAAGTGGCATTCCAAGGTCGGTACCCATCTGAAGGAGTTCTTCCTTAGAAGGCATTCCTGGAGGAGTTACAGCACTCACCATGTCAGAATCATATCTAACAATAATCCTATTAATCTTCAGAATTTACTTCTTCGTATACCCCACCGGACACTTCGGATTTACCGCAGTGACCTTCTTTATGGTCCTACCCTTAATGCATGTAATGGTTGAACTCTTTGGAGCGGATGCATTCTTTGAAGGAGTTGCGCTCACGGGCTTTACTTGAGTTAGCTTCACTTGCAGCGTTGGTTTCGAGAAAGTAAACCCAGTTGCTTGGAAACGCACAAAGTTATCGTCCATCTTCACTGATGAAGTAGCAATCTTGGCTTGCCCGGTTTCGCTCAGCACAGAAACTGTGGCGCTGATGCTGCCTTCTCCCAATTTCCAAATACAGCGCGAATATTTCTGATCGAGAACCATTGAATATAGACCAGTGAATTCTTTGCCGGTGGGCATGTAGTGCGGTGATGCTACTTGGTAGTTAAGAGTGCCGACCCTCGCGTCAAAGACAGGAAGTTCAGACGCATACGTAAGAGCGTTTGAACCAACGAATCCGAGGAAGCCCTTCTGCGTACACGAACCGAGCGGACCAGTGTATACACCGCCCCATGAGGCATTGAGCAGCCATTTATCGACGAGGCCTGTCGCAATATCCAAATCTGAATCCGCCTTCACCGCCGAAGTGAATTCATTGATATTGGTAGGCCCAAGCCCTGGTCCGGCCGAATAATTGAGCGTCCACGGCAGATCAAAGATTTTGGCGACCTTTTCCCACGAAGCCCGTTCAGCCGGCACGTCGTAGAAGTATTGCTTAGAGAGCTTCGGCGTTGGCACCGGGCTTCCCGAGATTGTCAGTCGAAAAGGTTGTGAGGCCGCGCCAGAAACATCTTCGTACTTTACATCCGGATTGAAGAGGCGACCAGTAAGCCATCCGCTAGGGGCGGTAGGGAGACGCAGTACGACTTTGAAATTATTCGTTGACGGGTTGTTGTCATACTTCCAACACTTATCTGTGTAAATTGCCGAGTCGATACAACGATTCTCTTCCTTTGTAACGTCGGCACCGCTCTTGGCATCTGCTCGATAGGTTCCTGGTGTGGCTTCAGTTGCGTCCTGATAAACAGCGTGAATTGTCATGTTGAGCGCATTCGGCTTCTGCAGCACACCTTTCTTGATCCCTCGGATAAGAATCGGAGTAACTTCGAAAAGATTTCCATGATCGCTCTTTATTCCTGTAAAGGTGAATAGGTTGTTCCGTCGCGATGTAGCGAGTTCATACTCGGGCTTGGCTGGGAAAGAGTAGAGACTCCAGGAAGGCGTGCGCTCACCAGAACTTACCCCTTGTATCCATTCAGAATTATCGCTTCGAGCAAAAACGTTTTCGATACATGGCGTACTCACTAATGAATCACAAAGACCAAGAGTGTTGTAAACGTTCAAGTCAGCGGTTGTTGGTGAACATTTTGGGTTCGTGAAAGCACCATCGCAAGGCGAGCTCGAATTATTGGAGTTCACCATCACTAATCCGCCGTCAAAGGCGTTATTCGAATCCGCAAACCACATCTGTCTATTGAGGGAACCTACTTGATCGGCCGAAGCCGTATTGGAACCAAAGAAGAGAGCCGAAAAGAGGCCAAGGACGACGGTAATTCCTACCCATTTTATGCGCATCGGCTTAGCGTACAGTTCTGTTCACCGATGCCCCACCCCGATAGGCTTGGCGCTAGCAATGATTCTGGGATGAAGGAGCGCACCGTGCTGGAGGCCAGTGAATTTCTCTACTTCGCTGATCGCGCCTTCGACGGAATGGCTGCAATCGTAGGAAGTCTCGGGGACGATCTCGCAAACCGTGTGCCTTCCTTACCGGGTGCCAACTCCCCCTACGCTCTCCTCACGCACTGCATCGGCGTCAGCGACTTCTGGGGTGGGTACCTCGTCAATGGTCGCAAGATCGAGCGAGATCGAGCGGCCGAATTCACCTCTACCGGCCCCGTAGCGCCGCTTCTCCAGCGCGTCATCGACGCCAAAGCTCGGTTGGCTGAATATGTAGCCGGCGCCGACCCGCGCGCTCCCCTACGCGACGAACCGCCCGCTGCTTTCCAAGGACCAGATCAAGCTCTCACCCAGGCCGGCGCACTCCAACATATTTATGAAGAGCTGACCCAGCATCATGGCCAGATGGAAATTTTGCGAGATGTCATTCTCGCCGAAGCAAACGGATCACTGGAGGCGAAAAGATAATGGGAAAGTTCGCTGCGCAATTTAAATCGATCAATCTCGGTTCACTACGCAAACCTCGTCGTACCAAGTGGGGAAATAACGACGATGAGACTCTCTGTTCGTGGGTTGCCGATATGGATTTCGGTATTGCTCCCGCCATCAAAAGTGCTATGGAAGAAATGATTCGCGACGAAGAATTCGGCTATCCCTTCTGGGATCTTGATCCAGTTATTGTGGCTTTTGAGAGTCGCATGAAGCGCCTATACAACTGGACACCGATTCCCGAGCGCACAAAAGTTTTAAGCGACCTCATTCAAGTATTGCAAATTGTGTTGCATCACTCCACGAAGCCCGGTGACGGCATTGCCATTCATGTTCCGGCATATAACAACTTCTTAGTAAATATTGAAGAAATGAATCGACGTATCGTGCCACTTCAGATGGAATTTACTGAAGAGGGCTGGAAATGCGACAACACTAATCTTGCGGCTCGCCTTAAGGCCGAGCGCGTAACAATGATCATCGTCATTAACCCTCAGAACCCAACAGGTCGGGCATTTACGCATGTTGAATTGACGGAACTTGCTGAAGCAGCAAAAGAACTAGATATTCCTGTTCTCTCCGATGAGATCCACTCAGACTTGCTCTTTGATGACCACGTCCATATTCCTTTTGCTTCGTTGAGCGATGACGCCGCGCGCCGCACTATCACAACCACTTCGGCCACCAAGGGTTTCAATATTGCCGGTACGCGTACTGCAATCATGCACGTCGGCCCGGACGCATTATGGAACGAAATTTCATCCCTACCCATCGACTACTTTGGCGCCCCCAATACTCTCGGAAAAGTGGCGACTGCGGTGGCGTGGAGTGAATGCGAGGATTGGCTAGGTGAGCTCAATGAGCAACTCGCTAAGAACCGAGCGATCATCGACGAGTGGGTGGCTACCTTCGATGGCAAAGTGAAGTACCACGCCCCAGAAGCTACATATCTTGCTTGGCTAGATCTTTCGCGTACGAAGGCCGGTGCAGCACCTGAGGCCACGGAATACCTCTTGGAAAATGCAAAGGTACGCCTTGCCACAGGCTCGGATTACACAAAGCACACGGACATTGATACACACTCATGGGTTCGTTTGAACTTTGCTACAAACGAAGAGAACTTGCGTGAGATTTTGAAGCGAGTGAGTGCCGTTCTCTAACTCACGGAAATTCGTACCGGATAATCCTTAGTAACAACCTTGCCGTTAAGGATGTACGCCCAACGAACAAAGTAGAGAAAGCTCTGCGCAGTAGTAATACGTGTGGGAATCATGTCACCAAGCGTGATCCAGAGCGGCTTTGAAGGATCACTGCAGATAGATGGTGAATCGAGTCCAGAATCTTTAGCTACTTGTGTCGCCGAGGCGGGCTCGGATCCTGAGTAGAGCGACCACGCTCCACTCGTACTTCTTGGGGAACAGAAACTCAAAGACCAGAGTGGATAAGTATTGCTCTGGCATCCTGTAGCGAACGGAACGCCAGGATCGGCGCCTACACAAATTTTGGAGAGGCGGCCCGAGGTGGAGGTTGTCGGCGCCGGAACGGTAGGCGCCGGAACGGTAGGCGCAGGTGTTGTTGCAGTTGAAGAACTCACATTAGAAATCGCGATCGCGCTTCCCGACTTTGCACAAGTGATGGAATATATAAGTTGCCCAGTACGCGAGCCGAGAGTCACTGGCGTAGAAGCTGTACCGGCAGTTTTGAGAGTTAAAGATTGCGTCGTAGCACTTTGCCCTGGGAAAGTAGTAGATATTTCACAAGTATCGTTCGGGGTTGCCTTCAACGTCCAGGTAAATTTCTCAAGCGGAGCCATCTGCGTGGGAATCCCACCTATAGTCAACTTCACGATTGCGTACTCTACTTGCGAACTAATACCTGTATTTCCTGAAACTTTACAGATAATCTCTATTTGTAGAAGACCGGTGGCAGATCCAATCGTTAATGTATTTTCCAACGTTCCCGTTTTTCCGAGTGAAATATTCTTACTAGTTGCCGCACTTCCAGGGTACATACTTTGCTGTGAGCATTGATCGTCAATAGATCCACTTACTTGATACTTCACCACTTGTCCTGGAGCAACCGTAGCGGGAAAGTTTGTTACCTTCACACTCTTCACTACGGGCTTTGGTGCTTCATATGCTGCAAGCGCTTCTCCAGATTTTGTGCACTTCGCCTGTACCGTAGCACTTGTTCCAAGTCCACTCTTAGTCAGAGTGAATTGATACTTACCGAAATCATCGAGAATAACCGCTTGTTTAACACCAGTTCCATTTGTTTGCGTAGTCACAATCTGGCAGATGTCATTTGGTATACCAATTACTGTGAAGAGTGGTTCGCCCAAGACGTTTTCCAGATAAGAAAGTTCAGCAGGAATCTTAGGCGAAATTGGAGCTTGTGTTTCAATGGTGATAGGAGCCTGCGTCACTACAGGAACGGGGTTTGGAGTTGTAGAAGGAGCAGGGGAAGTAGGTTTGACTACTATCGGAGTGGAGACCAATATCCAAGTCAGCTTCGTACCTTTCTTCGCGCACACGTAGCTCTTACCTGCATAACTTTGAATAGCTCCTGCTTTAGGGCACGTTCCGCCGGGTTTGATAACAGCGGCAGCGGTCGCAGAGTCAAACCCACCTAAAAAGATAAGGAATGTGACAGCTAAGGCGAGAGGTCGACGCATTGGATTACTTTAACAAAGGCGATCGGAAATCGCCTCTTCGCAATTTGCCCTTTTCTAGTTAAATCCCTTCTCCAAAGGACTCAATTCACCATAGAATGGCGATGTGCAAAGGAATTTCCCCACCATTAACCACTTTCGAAGCTTTTTACACCTACCCAAGATCTCATTTAATCGGCGTGCAAAGCGTCTTAAGAAAGCGCTCACTATTTGGGATTTAAGATCTCTAGCCAAGAGGCGGACTCCTAGGGGCCCGTTTGATTATGTAGACGGCTCAGCAGAGAGCGAGGCTTCGCTCTCGCGTGCGCGTGATGGTTTTTCAAGTATCGAATTCCATCCATCAGTCCTTCGCGATGTGTCAACCGCGGCCACCGCGACTACTTCATTAGGCCATTCATTCGATCTGCCATTCGGCTTTGCTCCAACCGGTTTTACCCGCATGATGCATTCGGCAGGCGAAGTTGCAGTCGCCCAAGTAGCTGCCCAATTCAATATTCCTTACGTACTTTCAACACTCGGAACTACGTCGATCGAGGACGTAGTCTCTGGAGCCCCAAAGGGGACTAACTGGTTTCAGCTCTACATGCTCAAAGATATGGCGAGAAATCTTGAGACAATTGATCGGGCTAAGGCTGTCGGGGTCGATACTTTGGTGTTAACCGTTGATGTACCCGTCTCTGGGCTTCGCTTACGAGATGCTCGCAACGGACTAACGATTCCTCCCTCATTAACATTCCGCTCACTAGTCGATTTCGCCAAGAAGCCGAGATGGTTAGCCGATTATTTGACTACCCCTCCACTTGAGTTCGCCGCAATGTCTTCTTGGAATGGCACCGTTGCTGAGATGCTCGATACGCTCTTTAACCCTTCAGTCACGTTTGAAGATCTGGAGTGGATTCGCGAGCGTTGGGGCGGGTCGCTAGTCATCAAGGGAATACAGAATGCAGAAGACGCGGTTAAGTGTGTTGAACGTGGAGCAAACGCGATCATCCTTTCTAATCATGGTGGACGCCAAATGGATCGCGCCGTTCCACCGCTATCTCAACTCCAATACGTTGTAGAGAAAGTGGCGGGACGTGCAGAAGTGCATCTAGACACCGGCATTACTCACGGCGGAGATATAGCGGCTGCGCTGGCTCTCGGGGCCGACTTCGTCTGGGTGGGTCGCTCGTACCTCTATGGCCTCATGGCTGGTGGCCAAGATGGAGTAACCCGGGCGGTCGAGATTCTCACTCAA
>CAEZXB010000052.1_pt1 | contig 9755 bp, 8 predicted proteins | sample 7265151 | NCBI WGS metagenome assembly CAEZXB01 (sample SAMEA6813898, study PRJEB35770) | freshwater metagenome | biome: Freshwater; feature: Freshwater reservoir; material: water | place: Czech Republic | collected 2015-11-04 | depth 0.5m m | reverse complement strand
GGCGCCTGGAACTCTTTCTCAGCGCCGTGGCCAGGAGCAGAATGGAGGGACACAGTAGACATGTTGGCTAACGGCACCTTGAAATGGGAGTTCATGATTACGCACCAACTCGGTCTCGACGCTCTTCCAGGGGCATTCCAAATGATGAACGGTCGCACCGAACATTTCTCCAAAGTTCTCTTCCAACCCAACGGAGCTTGATGTGTCGCTCCTTATGGGAATCGACCTTGGCACTGAAAGTGTGCGGGTCGCGATTTATCAAGTCGATGGGCAGGAAGTAGCCAGCGCCTCAGTCCCTATCACCACCGTTGTTCCAGATCCAGGTCGAGCCGAACAAAACCCCATCGAATGGTGGGAAGCTATTTGCAGTGCAAGCAAGCAGTGCATGAGCCAATTACCCACCAAAGAAATAGCCGGCATCGGGTTGGCCACAACAGCTTCAACCGTGGTCGCTTGCAGAGAAGATGGCACGCTGCTTCGAAGTGCCATCCTTTGGATGGACACCCGTGCGTGGAAAGAATCCCAAGATAGCGCAGCGCAGAAGCACCCTATTCTTCGTTATTCAGGCGGCGCGGATGCAGCCGAATGGCTAGTTCCGAAAGCTCTCTGGATCGCGCGACATGAACCAGAGATTTACTCCAATTCTGCGCACATTGTTGAAGCAATCGACTTCTTGGTACATAAACTCACGGGCGAGTGGGTGGCATCACTAATGAACGCCACGTGCAAAGCAAATTATGACTCCATCAATGGCACATACGCAGACGACCTTTATGCCGCGCTGGGCGCCCCTGATCTCTCTAGCAAATTCTCCAATCGGGTCATTCCGGTAGGCGAAGCGATCGCCCACATTACGGCCACGGCCGCAGAGGAAATGGGGATATCGAATCGTCCACTCGTGGGACAAGGAGGGATCGACGCGCACACGGCAATGTTGGCAAGCGGAAACCTCTCAGAAGATCACATCTTCATGATTGGCGGCACGTCCAATGTGCTACTCGCTCTCACCGAAAAAGAAACGCCGGCGCGCGGAATCTGGGGGCCTTACCCACATGCGCTTGTGAAAGACCTCTGGCTCCTCGAAGGTGGACAAATATCTGCCGGCTCAATTCTGCGTTGGGTCACTCGCAAACTTCTCAATCTTTCAGACGACGAATCATTGAAGATTGCGAATGTAGCGGCCGGGCTTGATCCAAGCAGTAATTCCTTATTAGTTCTCGATTACTGGATGGGTAATCGTTCTCCTTACCGCGACGATCAATTGCGTGGCGCCATTCTCGGCCTCTCCCTCAATCACACGCCGGCAGATATCTATCGAGCCGCCGTTGAATCAATTTCATTCGGCACCCGCCACGTTGTAGAGACCTTTGCTGCCGCCGGAGTGGGCTGCACAACCATGACGCTGAGCGGTGGTATTGCCAGAAACAAATATTGGCTTAAGACCAACGTGGATGTACTGGGGATTCCAGTGCAATTCTCCGAAGCCACAAACATGACCACTCTTGCTGGCGCCATCTGTGCAGCCAGCGCACTCGGTCTACATGGCGACCTCACACAAGCCGCAAAGGCTATGAAGGTAGAGACCCATACGCTCGAGCCTGATCTCGCACACACGGATTATTACGCCGAACGTTTCGCTATGTATAAAGAGGCCACGTCAGCGTTGACGCCCACATTTCATCAACTCGCTGGGAGTACCACATGAGCGAACTTGAAATTCAAGAAATGGTGCGAGTGGCCCACCTCTATTACGAAGAGATGCTGACTCAGGAGAGTATCGCTAAGCGCCTTAACTTAACTCGATGGAAAGTCGGTCGAATGTTACGTGAGGCGCGTGAATTAGGAATTGTTAAAATTGAGATCACACACGCGGGTGGTCGGTTGGCTGAGCTCGAATCACAGTTGGTGCAAAGATTTGGTCTTTCCAGCGCGGTGGTGGTTGCAAACCATGGCGCAACCGAAGCCTCGCTCCTGGATTCAGTCGGCCGACAAAGCGCACAGCATCTGGCCAACATCAATCCGCAACCCACAACGCTGGGGGTAGGTTGGGGCCGCACGATGAACTCGGTGGCTCAACATGCTCGCGCAAATTGGGCAGAAAACATCATGGTCGTACAGATGAATGGCGCACTCACGCGCGGATCTTCTGAAGGTGCACAGAATGAAGCCGCTCAGATCTTGGCTTCGAAGGCAGGCGGCAGGCACGCACTTCTTCCAGTTCCAGCAATCGTCGATCTCGAAACGGTGCGGGAAGGCTTGGAGCGAGACTCCACCGTTTCCCACATCCTCAATCTCGCCAGGTCAGCGCCAGCTGCGCTTTTCAGCATGGGAGCTATCACTGAAAACTCCGTCTTAGTGGAGTCTGGCTACCTCAAGAAAGAGGATGTCCGCCGACTGAAAAGCCTCGGCGCAGTAGGCGACGTATTAGGACGATTTATATCCGCTGAAGGTAAGACGATCGATACTCACCTAGATCAACGAACGCTGGGGTTGACGATAGATGACCTTAAAGAGAAAGAAATTCGTATCGGCATCACGCACGGAAAGAGCAAACTCGGAGTCACTATGGCAGCCTTGAAATCAAAACTGCTCACAACACTCATTACAGACGAAGAAACAGCAAGTTATGTGGTGAGCGCCCATGACTAATCAAGAGATCGTTTCAATGCGAGGAATCGTTAAGCGCTTCCAAGGCGTAACTGCCCTCGATGGGGTTGATTTCAGCATTAATGCTGGCGAAGTAATGTGCCTACTCGGCGAAAATGGCGCTGGTAAAAGTACTCTCATCAAGATCCTCTCTGGTTCGTATACACCAGACGCCGGCGAAATCTTTTTTGAAGGAAAATCAGTCACGATCAAAACGCCACGCATGGCCACCGAACTAGGCATCAGCGTGGTGCATCAAGAGCTTGATCTAGTCCCTGACCTCACGGTTGCACAGAATCTCTTCCTCGGTCGGACACCGTCGCGGTTTGGATTTATAAAAAGCGCAAATATGCAGGAAGTCGCCGAAGCGGCCATCGCGAGAGTCGGTGGGCAATTTAGTCCTAAGACAAAAGTTTCCGAATTGACCGTCGTTCAGAAACAACTCACCATGATTGCACGTGCACTTACGATTGAAGCAAAACTTCTCATCATGGACGAGCCATCAGCGACACTTACTGCCGATGAACTCCAGCAAGTTTTTCGAGTAATGGATGAAGTCACCAAGGCCGGTTGTGCGATTCTCTACATTTCTCATCGTCTTGATGAAATTAGCCAGATAGGCGATCGCGCTACGGTGCTCCGTGACGGAAAGTCCGTAGGCGTACATATTCTTGCCAATACCTCGCAAGCAGAGTTAATTGAAGAAATCATTGGCGGAAAACGCGGCGAAGTAGCCACTCAACGAAGTTCCACTGCTGCCGTTGAAGACAAGACTTCTGGCCTCTACATCGACCGAGTTTTCATCCCGGGAGTCATAGACATTCGAAATGTGTCCATCCCCCGCGGACGAATCACCGGTTTCATTGGCTTAGGCGGCGCAGGTCGATCAACGTTGCTCTCCGCACTCTTTGGCTCAGAACGCGCTCTTCGCGAAGTAACTTTGGATGGTCAGCCCTACGATCCACACTCCCCACGTCAAGCGATCGCACGAAGGGTCGGCCTCGTCCCAGAGGATCGAAAGACACAAGGGCTCATGGTGGGCCGCAGTATTTGGCACAACATGATCATCGCATTTAATAAAAAGGGCTTTGGCACTGCCAAGCAGAGGAGTTTTTCAAAACCTAAAGAAACAGCTTTAGCTTTGGGAGTGCGCTTCCATGACTTTTCCCAACTGGGCGGACAACTTTCGGGTGGCAACCAGCAGAAGGTTGTACTTTCAAAATGGTTAGTTAACGAGAGCAATGTCTTGCTACTTGATGAACCAACCCGCGGGCTAGATGTAGGTGCAAAAGTAGAACTTTTCAACGAAGTTCACAAAATTGCTGACTCAGGGGCCGCCGTAGCAGTTACGAGCAGCGAACTTCCAGAAGTCATGATGCACTGCGACACTATTTATGTTCTATATGAAGGCCAAGTAAAGGAATTCTTCGTCACACAAGGATTGAGCGCTGAAGACATCTTGCATGTCGTCATAACGGGAGAGGTACGAAACGCATGAATAATCCGATAGTCACCCAGCAACCTATCGAAGCAAGAGCAACAACGGGTTTGATGGTCGTTGCCAAGCGCTACCTCGTGAAGTACAACCTGCTGCTGATTTTTGTGCTTCTTTGTGTAGTCGGTTCAATCGTCTCCCCCAATTTTGCGACCACAGCCAATATTACAAACGTGCTGCAGCAAACTAGTTTGGTAGGTATCGTTTCCATCGGAATGACGTTCGTTATTCTCACTGGAAATATCGACCTCTCTGTGGGCTCAGTGGCAGCTTTCGCTGGAATGATCATTGCGATTTTTGTTAATGATGGAATGAATTTGTGGCTCTCAGTTCTTCTGGGCATCTTGTGCGGCGTCATCTCAGGTGCCGTGCTAGGCGGGCTCAGTGCCTTTCTCACTGTGCCTAGTTTCATGACTACATTGGCTGGACTCGTCGGAATCCGTGGCGCGACTTACCTACTATCCGATGGCGTGCCTGTGAGCGGTATTCCAGATGTGCTGACAAACATCGGAACTGGTCGCGTTGGAGGCATCCCTGATGTCGGCATCATCTTCATCTCCATCGCAATCCTTGCGGCGGTCGCTCTCCGATTCACAGTTTTCGGTGAACACCTCTATGCGACTGGAAGTAATGAAGTGGCCGCAAGACTTTCGGGAGTGAATACCAAACTCATCGTGGCCAGTGCTTTTGCAATCTGCGGCGCCCTGGCAGCTGTTGCCGGCGTCCTACTCACCGCTCGACTTACCGTTGGTCAACCCACGGCTTACGTAGGGCTTGAACTCGACGCAATCGCCGCCGTGGTGCTTGGAGGCACCAGCCTTTTTGGTGGTCGTGGTGGGGTGTTTGGTACCGTAATCGCAGTATTCATGCTCGCGGTAATTCGTAACGTCTTCAATCTGATGGGCCTTGGAAGTTTCTATCAAATGGTCATCACTGGCGTCGTTCTCATCATCGCACTCGTACTCAATCGAATCGCAGAGAATAGAGGTAAGCGCTAATGGGGCTCACAAGTCAAGCAGCAGCCTCGACCTTCGCCGACGAGACTCGTACCAACGCTTCTCTCACAAAGTTTCTCCACGGTCTGCCCGGGGTTGACCAAGTCGGCGCTGATGAACGCGCCGCAATGCTTTCAACGCGCTCTATCAAGACATCAGCAAAAGCCGAGGGCATCGATTTAGCGATCAGCATGATCGACCTCACGACTCTTGAAGGCATGGACACCGCGGGCAAGATCAAAACTCTCTGCGCAAAGGCGCACCGTCCCGATCCATTTGATCCCACGACTCCAAGCGTTGCTGCCGTCTGCGTTTACGGCGACAAAGTGGCGCAGGCAAAGTCATACCTCACAGGCTCTTCGATCCAAGTAGCCGCCGTTGCCACTGCCTTCCCCTCGGGCCGCGCCTCGCGTGCCGTCAAACTCCTCGACACAAGCGATGCGGTCGCACAGGGCGCCGATGAAATCGACATGGTGATTGATCGTGGCGCCTTTCTCGAAGGTCGCTACATGGATGTCTTCGAAGAAATCCAAGCAGTCAAAGTGGCCTGCAAGAGCGCGCACCTCAAAGTTATTTTCGAAACCGGAGAACTGCGCACCTACGACAACGTCCGTCGCGCCTCGTGGCTTGCCATGATTGCCGGCGCTGACTTCATCAAGACCTCTACCGGCAAAGTAGCGCCCGCCGCCACCCTTCCAGTAACTCTGGTGATGCTGCAGGCCATTCGTGACTTCCACAACGCTGGGCAACGCAAAATCGGTATGAAGCCAGCAGGCGGAATCCGCACCACCAAAGATGCGCTCCGTTATCTTGTCTTGGTGAAGGAAACCTTGGGAGATGCATGGCTCACGCCAGATCTCTTCCGCTTAGGAGCATCTAGTGTGCTCAACGACCTCTTAATGCAACGCAAGAAACTCCAAACCGGCGCCTACTCGGGCCCTGACTATGTGACGGTTGATTAATCATGAGCTTCGAATACGCACCCGCCCCGGAATCAACCTCAATCGTGAAGCTCAAGCCCACATATGGGCTCTTCATCAACGGTGTCTTCGTTGATGGTGAAAGGACCTTCTCTACTATCAATCCAGCTACCGAGGCACATCTGGCAGATATTGCCGAGGCAAGTGAGGCAGATGTCGATCGAGCCGTGCGCGCTGCGCGCGTTGCTTTTGGCAGCTGGTCCAAGATGCGCGGAAGCGACCGCGCTAAGTACCTCTACCGCATTGCTCGCATCATTCAAGAACGTAGCCGCGAACTTGCGGTACTTGAATCGATGAATAACGGTAAGCCCATCCGCGAAAGTCGTGATGTTGATGTGCCACTCGTAGCGGCGCACTTCTTCCATTACGCAGGTTGGGCAGACAAACTCGATTACGCAGGGCTTGGTGAAAATCCACAGCCTCTTGGAGTCGCCGGGCAAATCATCCCTTGGAACTTTCCACTGCTGATGTTGGCCTGGAAAATCGCACCTGCACTTGCCGCGGGTAATACGGTGGTACTCAAACCAGCCGAGACCACTCCCCTCACCGCGCTACTCTTCGCAGAGATTTGCCAACAAGCTGATCTGCCTGCGGGAGTTGTCAATATCGTGACTGGTGCTGGCGAAACCGGGCGCGCACTCGTCAATCACCCAGACATCAACAAAGTGGCCTTCACCGGATCCACTGAAGTAGGTCGCTACATCGCCCAAGCCGTTGCCGGTACCAACAAGAAAGTCACTCTCGAACTCGGCGGTAAAGCAGCCAATATCGTCTTCGACGATGCCGCAATCGATCAAGCTATCGAGGGAATAGTCAACGGCATCTTCTTCAACCAAGGCCACGTGTGCTGCGCTGGTTCGCGTTTGCTCGTTCAAGAGTCGATCGCCGAAACAGTTCTCGGCTTGCTCTATGAACGGATGAAGAATCTCCGCGTGGGTGATCCGATGGATAAGAACACCGATGTCGGTGCAATTAACTCAGCTGCCCAGCTCGCCAAAATTCGTGAGCTCAGTGACGCCGGCGAAGCAGAAGGTGCAGACCGTTGGTCCGCACCATGCACCCTGCCTGAAAAAGGCTTCTGGTTCCCACCAACAGTCTTCACCAACGTCTCGCAGGTTCACCGCATCGCCCGCGAAGAAGTCTTCGGACCAGTTCTGAGCGTGCTCACTTTCCGCACTCCTGATGAAGCAGTGGAGAAAGCTAACAACTCTCCATACGGACTGAGCGCTGGTATTTGGACCGAAAAGGGCAGCCGCATTCTCGAAATGTCGAGCCGCTTACGTGCTGGCGTTATTTGGGCGAACACCTTTAATAAATTTGATGCCACCAGCCCCTTCGGTGGCTACAAAGAATCTGGATATGGACGTGAAGGCGGCCGACAAGGCCTGGAGCCCTACCTCAAGGCGGCGAGCAAATAATGAGCGAGCACATCGAAGTACGTCGTACCGCCAAACTCTTCATCGGTGGCGCATTCCCACGATCCGAATCCGGCCGCACCTATGAGGTGAAGAGCCCCGAGGGCAAGTTCATCGCTAATGCCGCTCAAGGCTCACGTAAAGATGCACGTGATGCAGTGACCGCAGCGCGCGCCATCCAACCCAAATGGGCGGGCGCAACGGCATATAACCGCGGACAGATTCTTTACCGCATCGCCGAGATGATGGAGGGACGTCGTGCACAATTCATCGACGAAGTCTCCCCTTGGGCAAAGAGCGCTAAGAAAGCAGAAGCAGAAGTTGATGAAGCGATCGATCGGTGGATCTGGTTTGCGGGCTGGAGCGACAAGATCGCCATGGTCGTGGGATCTAGCAACCCAGTTGCCGGCCCCTTCTTCAACTTCTCAGTTCCAGAACCAACTGGTGTAGTCGCCGCGATTGCCCCGAGTCGTCCATCACTTCTGGGATTGGTTGACACCATCGCGCCGATTATCGTCTCCGGTAACACCACAGTTGTCATCGCATCTGAAGATGCGCCAATGGCTGCAGTCACCCTCGGAGAAGTATTAGCAACGAGCGATCTTCCTGGTGGCGTCATCAACATCCTGACTGGTTCCTACGCAGAAGTTGCGCCATGGCTGGCAAGTCATATGGATGTGAACGCCATTGATCTCTCCGGAGTGGAGAACGAGAAGGTGGCCGCCGAACTAGAGAAGGCGGCTGCCGAAAACTTGAAGCGTTGTTTACGCCCTGGAACAGAACTCGATGGGCTCACTCGCATTAAGAATTGGCTCGAACTCAAGACAGTCTGGCATCCCCGCGGGTTCTAGATTTGGACTAGATTTAGGGGATGACCGATCCACTAGCCCTTGCCAAATTAGCCGCTGACGCCATCGCAAAGGCCACTCAAGTGGCCCAGCATGACGTTGCCCTAGTGATGGGATCGGGCTGGGCAGACGCAGTCTCTGCTCTCGGCACTCCCTCCGCTGAAGTGGCGATGAAAGATCTCCCCGGCTTCCCGCCTCCCGCCGTTGAGGGCCATGGCGGAAATGTGCAATCCATCGCCATCGGCGATAAGCGGGCACTTGTTTTCCTGGGACGAACACATCTCTACGAAGGACATGGCATCGAAGCTGTTGTTCACGGCGTGCGCACAGCAGTAGCCGCAGGCGCTAAAACCATCATCCTCACCAATGCTTGCGGGGGCATCAACACTGCTTACCGAGTCGGTGAACCAGTCCTCGTGCGCGACCACATTTCTTTCACCGGAGTCTCACCACTTGCCGGTGCACAATTCGTTGACCTCACTACGTTGTACAGTCCGCGACTTCGCACGCTAGCCAAAGAGATCGATCCTTCACTCAAAGAGGGTGTCTACGTCCATTGGCGCGGTCCTGCATACGAAACGCCTGCAGAAATCAACATGATGCGCATCGTCGGTGCTGATCTGGTGGGAATGTCTACTGTGCCAGAAGCAATTGCAGCGCATGCTCTCGGCGCCGAAGTAATGGCGATCTCACTTGTTACCAATGCTGCTGCGGGAGTCACTGGCGAGAAACTCAACCACCTCGAAGTGATCGCGGCCGGCAAAGCGGCTGCATCACGCATGGGTATCCTTCTTCGTGAGTTGATCACCAAACTTTAAAATGGATAAGCAACTCGAATCAGAAGTTCGCGCGTGGATTGACGATGATCCAGACGACGAAACGCGTGCGCAATTAGTGGCCGCACTCGCCACTAATAATGAAGAACAACTTCGTTCCTGGTTTGCTGGATTTTTGGAGTTCGGCACCGCTGGCCTTCGCGGGTCTATGGGGCCGGGGCCTTCACAGATGAACCGTGCGGTCGTAGGACGCACCGCGTTGGGGCTTGCTTCCTACATGAAGGCGCGTGGGCTCACATCGATTGCTATTGGTTATGACGCGCGCCATCGCTCGTACCGATTCGCATTAGACACGGCCGAATTGATGGCAGGCGCAGGGATCACGGCTCACCTCATGCCACGCACCCTTCCCACACCCGTTCTCGCCTTCGCCGTAAACCATCTCAAGGTCGATGCCGGTGTCATGGTGACCGCCAGCCACAATCCACCGGCCGATAACGGATACAAGGTGTATTTGGGCGGCGAAGTAGATGGCATTGCCTATCGTGGTTCGCAGATTATTGCGCCGGCAGATAGCGAAATTGCCCACGAGATCGCGTC
>CAEZXB010000047.1_pt1 | contig 11196 bp, 12 predicted proteins | sample 7265151 | NCBI WGS metagenome assembly CAEZXB01 (sample SAMEA6813898, study PRJEB35770) | freshwater metagenome | biome: Freshwater; feature: Freshwater reservoir; material: water | place: Czech Republic | collected 2015-11-04 | depth 0.5m m | reverse complement strand
GTGAGATCTTCGGCCCAGAACGCGGCGCAGTGGTCTTTGGCTGGACGTTCGCTATTCACATGATCGGCGGCTCAGTTGCCGCTCTTGCTGCTGGCATTATGCGAGTGCACTTTGGAGATTATGTTCTCGCCTTTTATGCAGGGGGAGCTCTCTGTTTTGCGGCTGCGATAATCGTCATGTTCATTGATCCAAAGGCGCGCCCGCTAGAATCAAAGCCATGAGCGAGAATTTCTACGAAGCCATCGGCGGGGCGCCCGTATTCGAAAAGTTGGTGGATCTCTTCTACGAAGGTGTGGTCACTGATCCGCTCCTTCGCCCGCTCTATCCGGATGATGACATGGAAGGTGCTAAAGAGCGCCTTACCCTTTTCCTGATGCAGTACTGGGGTGGCCCTGGAACTTACTCGGAACAACGTGGCCATCCACGGCTGCGCATGCGCCATGCACACTTTGAAATTACTGGAGCAGAGCGCGATGCATGGCTGAAACATATGAAGAGCGCTGTTGATGCCTTGGAGTTAGTGCCAGCATTGCACGCTGAACTTTCCAAGTATTTGGAAGCTGCTGCCTTCTCTTTAGTTAACGCCCCTGATCGATAGTCTTCATCACTAAGAGGTTGATAAACCTCACGATCGCAGAATTGCGATGCCGAGCGACCCACCCGTAGCAAAATCGACTCAGCGGCAGGAATGTTGAGATCATTAATCCCAGACCTCGCCACCGAGTTGATTTGAGTAAGTGCGCAACTGCGTCCGCGCCGGAGAGAGTGCGATCTGCTAGAACCAGGTGCACCGATTCCTGGGCTTCCTGCTCCGAAAGCATGTGTTGAGTGAGATCAGCTTCTTGGTAGGGGATGGCTTCAAGAGAAATACGAGATTGGATCCACTTCACGCAATTGAGGCAGAACTCGCACTGACCGTCGTAGATCACGATCACGGTTGCGACTTATTTCCTAGCTTCAGGATTTCACCATTGCGTACATACCAGAGGGTGCCATCAGCAGAGCGAACCGTCGTGACGCGAAGGCCAACTGATTCAACAGTACCTTCGGATTCATTAATGATGATGTGATCACCCACGCCGTACTGGTCTTCAAAGAGCATGAAGATTCCCGAAACCATATCTTTGACGATGTTCTGGGCGCCGAGGCTCACGGCTAATCCGAGCACGCTCGCACTTGCAATGATCGGTGCCACGTTGAGTCCGAGTTCGCCAAGGATCATCACTAAAGCAACCACGCCGACTGCGGCATTCATGGTGGAACGCAAGATGCTTCCCATGGTCATGGCGCGCTCTCGGCGTCGTTGGTGATGGCGCGTGCCGTTCTCCGGTGCGGAGGTGAGACGGGCAATGATGCGCGCGATGGCGCGCCTGCCCACCCATAGAACCACGAAGGAGATCACCAAAATCGTGAGCACGTGGAGCGGGGCGTTCTTAAACCAGAGCCAGAGAGAGTTGGACGAGAGGGAGGAGGCCGCCAGAGTCATAGGGCTAGGTTAGCCGGGAAGGCTGGTGGGGTGGCTTCCACGCGTGGAGTTCACCCAATATTTAGCCGAGGCTCGCCCGGTCAATGCTGGAGAAACACCCGAACGCGGGGCAGGATTCCCTTAGACAGCGCGGGCCACGCGCTGGGGAAGAAGAGCGGATGCGGCAGTCACTCGTGTTAAACGCGACGTACGAGCCTCTCGGTGTCGTCTCTGACCGACGCGCGCTCATTCTTGTCCTCAATAATCGCGCCATCACTGTTCAAGAATCTGAACACGCACTGAAACATCCGGGTGGCGAAGTTGTGCTCCCGGCTGTGATCCGACTGACTAAGTACATTCGTGTTCCATATCGACACGCAGTGCCGCTCACAAGGCGCGCCATTTTTGCTCGCGATGGTGGGCGTTGCGTTTATTGCGATGCTCCCGCAACCAGTATTGATCATGTGATGCCGCGCAGCCGTGGTGGCTCACACGCGTGGGAAAACGTGGTCTCCGCGTGCCATCGTTGCAATCATGTGAAAGCCGATCGAATGCTTAAAGATTTGGGTTGGCGAATGCGCAACAAGCCGATTGAGCCGGCTGGAGCTGCTTGGCGCATTCTTGGTTCTGGAAGGGCCGACCCCACTTGGGTGCAGTACTTGGAACCTTATGGCGCTTCTAGCGCGATTGCCTGAGATAGGGTGCAGCATATGAGCGCCGGCGAAACCATTCTGCTCTTCGGGGTACTCCCTGTTGGAATCTTTTTATTGATCGCAGCTATTTCATGGGCGTCGACGGGCGAGAAGGGGCGCGGTGTTGCAGGATTAGAGCGTCCCGATTGGGAAATCTAAGAAGCATCACATTTCTGCGCGATAAGTGCGCGGGATAAGGCATCTCGATTCTCTGCAACGAATCTTCGCAAACCTGGTGCTGCATCAGCATGATCTGAAAGCCATTTCTCGCACTTGGCCAAGGTGGCGTCTGTAGTTTCATAAATGGGGAATGTGAGGTTCACTATTGTTGAAGAAATTTCGTATGTGACACGACCCCAGATCTCTTCAAGAATTGCAAAGTACTCGTCAACGTAGGGTGCAAGGAGTTCTCTCTGGGATGGGCGACGGAATCCGGCGATGAGTGCATCGTTGGTGTGATTCGCTTCGGCTCCGCTGATGATGCGATCCCAGACTGCGCGCTTTGAATTTGCATCGGGCCGTGCAGCAAGCGCGAAAGTTGCCGAACGGTGGCCATCTGCGGTGTTGTCGCGTGCTAACTCTGCTTCGATGTGCGACTCAGAGTAGAGATTAACTGACGCCAAACATCCCACGATGAGCCAGCGTAGATCTGTATCGATCGCAAGACCTTCAATCGAACCATCGAGCATCGCTCTCAATTGCTGATGGTGAAGGCTGGAAGGTGAATTCGCAGCCGCATTTGCGAACGCCCGGGCGAAGGAGAGTTGCTCTCCACTACCAGGCGCGGCAGCTGACATGAGTTCGTGCAACCCATGAGCCAGAGTGATGCGCAAGTCGTCTCGATTACTGGGAGCGGCGTAGAGCTCTACCGCAGTTGAGAGGTGAGTGGTGACGGTGCGAGCTACAAGTACCAAGGAACTATCGCCCCGAAGTGCTTGCAAGCCCAGGGCCACAAAATCGGTGGCTGCCAATTCACCATCTCGGATCATGTCCCACGCTGCGGCCCAAGCAAGTGATTGCGTGAGGGGATCGCCGAATTGATCAATGTGAGAGGTAAGCGCTTTCAAAGAATGGGCATCGAAGCGAATCTTGGCGTAGGAGTAATCAAGGTCGTTGATCAACAGCACGTCTGCCTTCTTAAGCCCTGCTAGATCAGCGACTACGGTTTCTACTCCAACCACGTCGAGCTCATGGCTACTGCGGCGCACGAGTGCGCTTCCTTGGATGTCGTAGAGGCCGACCGCTAGACGGTGCGGACGAATCTCGTTTGAATCTTCGGGCATAGTGGGTGCGCTCTGCTCAATGGTGACTTTCGAGTACGTCTCTCCATCGAGGGTGATGTGAGGGCGCAGGGTATTTACCCCTGCAGTTTTTAGCCACGTCTCTACCCACGGACCGAGAGTTCGTCCGCTAGTAGCCTCGAGTTCGACTAAGAGATCATTGAGCGTGGTGCTCTTCCACGCATGTTTAGCGAAGTAGACCTTGAGTGCGGCAACAAAGTTTTCTTCTCCAATATAGACAACGAGTTGGCGTAAAACAGAAGCGCCCTTGGCATAGGAAATTCCGTCGAAGTTCGATCGCACTGCTTCCATGTCGGACATGTCGGTGGCGACGGGATGAGTTGAGGAGAGTTGGTCTTGGCGGTAGGCCCAGTTCTTGCGTTCAGTATTGAAAGCAGCCCAAGAATTACTGAAGCGCGTTGCCTTGGCTAGGGCCGTGTATGAGGCCCACTCGGCGAATGATTCGTTGAGCCAGAGATCATCCCACCAGCGCATCGTGACTAGATCGCCGAACCACATGTGGGCCATCTCGTGCAGGATCGTGTTGGCGCGCCAGTTGTACTCTTCTTCGGCGGCTTTGCTGCGGAAGACGAAGGAGTCTTCGTTGAAGGTAACGCAACCAGCGTTCTCCATCGCTCCGGAGTTAAATTCTGCAACGGCAATCTGGTCGTACTTTGCAAAGGGGTAGGCCAGGCCGAACTCTTCTTCGAAGAAGGCGAAGCCTCGTTTAGTGAGGTCGAAGAGCTCTTCGGCGTCAAGGAAGGATGAAAGAGATTTGCGGCAGTAGAGACCGAGAGGCACTTCGCCGTGTGCGCTCTTGTACGTGTCGTGTACGTGTGTGTAAGGACCGGCAACAAGTGCAGTGATGTAAGTCGAGACGCGTGGTGTGGTGGTGAAGCTCCAACGATTCTTGTCGGCGCCCAGATCAGTGCGTGCGGAAACAGGATTATTGGAGATGAGTTCCCAATGCGCGGGGGCAGTGGCGGTAAGGGTGAATGTGGCTTTTAGGTCTGGTTGATCGAAGCAGGCGTACATGCGACGGGCATCTGCAGTTTCGAATTGGGTGTAAAGGTAGACCTCATCGTCTGCTGGATCAGTGAAACGGTGAAGGCCCTCGCCGGTATTCATAAACCGAGCGTCAACTTCGACAACTAAAGTATTCGCAGCGGCTAAGTTATCAAGGAAGAGGGTTTCTCCATCGAACTTGCTTGCGTCGATCACTACGCCGTTGAGTTCGGCTTTGATGAGTTTTTCAGCGACTACGTCAATAAAGGTAGCGGCCCCTGGTGTGGTGCAGGCAAAGACCACGGTGGTCTTCGCTAAGAAGGTCTCCGGCGACGTGGTGAGATCGAGTATGACGTCGTATGACTCAACGGAGAGGAGCGAGGCCCGTAGGGCCGCTTCTTCGCGAGTGAGATTGATTCCAGGCATGGCAAATATCCAACCAGAGTTGGTGGTGCAGAGCGAACGGTGACGTGTTTAGCGGCGGTAGGTTCTCTTTGCGCTGGTGAACGCGGTGAACTGACTCGCTTGCGTCATGGTCGTATTGATCTCAATGGAAAGAGAGCCGTCAGCATTCATCTGCAGTGCCACTACCGCCGAAGGCATACCAGCGCCCAAGGTGTAGCCCACCGCGTAAGGCGCCATCGTTCCAGGGATGCGTGCGGGTGCTGTTGCAGGCTCAATCGGGCTGAACTGCACCAATTGATATGCGACCATCCCTGATGCAACAGTGAGTTTATCGGGGGTTGGTTTTGATCCTTCGATGTTGAAAAGTGTTTGTCGTGGATCGCCTGCTGGGTCACTCCACCAGCCGGTGGAGAAGATCCACTTGCTTCCATCCACTTCGTGTGGGGCAATGGCTAGGTGGCTCCAGTCATATTCCGTTTTACCTGATGCTCCTGCTCCTCCGACAAGTTCTTTGGTTGCGTTGGCAATTTCACTAATGAACCGACCGCTGTACCCCAGAGTGCCATCAAGGAACCAATTCCCCGATGCAGCACCAGGCACGTCGTAATCGATCTTTCCAAAGCGCGGAGAAGTTGTTTTTTGCATATTTGCTTCAATGGCGGTGCGTAATTCAGGTGTGAAGAAAGGAAGCGGATCGGCAGTGAATGGCTTCCATGCTTCACCACTCGTATATGCGAATGGATTCTCAAATCCGCTCAACCACTGGGTTCCATCCCACACGTTGAAGTCGATCATGTTGTCACGTTGGCGACCGAACTCTTCGCCTGCTTTCACTGGAATGCTCACCTGCTTATTGGCACCATTTACTTTCATCTCTTCGGCATAAGAAGCGAGTACGCCAGAGAGACGATTGAGCACCATATAAACAGTGCTCACATTGCAGCCATGTTCAATAACCACACGTATCGTTGCTGGGCCGCCAAGATTTCCAATACTTGTGATGGTGCCAGCTGCAGGTGAGGTTACCGGAACGTAATCAGATTCAGTCTTTGTGGACTGGACTTTGCCTAGCACTTTGATGCCGAGGTATCCATGATCAATGGGGGTGACGTGTCCGGCGACCATCATGCCGTAAGGAATTGATGGCGCCATCTCGGCAATCGGTACAACTGGGCTAGTGAATTTGATGCTCGAAGGTGCGCAGGTGGGTTCACTCGTCTGCCCCTGTTGTTGCGCCAAAGACGGGTACCAGCTTGGTCGCGTTTTGTACCCACCCACTGGTGCTGCCGGAATGTCGGTGGGAAGTGCGTATTTCACAATGTTGTTCTTGCAAATTGCCAGCATGCCGCCGGTGAAGCCAAAAACACCATTAGTGGAGCAACTCATGCCGATACGTTTCATGTAGAGGAATGAGGTATCAGGCAGTAACGGTTTCTGTTCGGTGGGACTGCCTCCGGGTTGACCGTTACCTGGTTGACCGTTACCTGGTTGACCGTTACCTGGTTGACCGTTACCTGGTTGACCGTTACCGGGTTGGCCGTTACCGGGTTGGCCGTTACCGGGTTGGCCGTTACCGGGTTGGCCATTACCGGGTTGGCCATTACCGGTGGGCGCCGGGGTTTTCTTTTCTGGAACGCCTTTAGACCAGACCAACTTCTTGCCCGACTTCACGCAGGTGTAAACCATCGCGTTCATGTGGATCGCCTGTCCGCTCTTGGCGCAAGTCGCGCCCGGCTTGGGAGAGGCTGCAGTCGAGCCGCTTATTCCTAGTGGGAGGAGGAGAGTGGTAGCCAGGGCAAGGGTGAGGGCGCGAGGGCGGAAAGTCATGAGAAAACGGTAAATGCTGGCGTCCAGAATTCCTAGGACTTTCTCGGTGAACGTTTCGGGATAGCGGGATTTCCCAGGATTCGGAGCCCGGCAGAGAACCTGGCAGGCTTACGCCATGAATACTTCAGTAGATCTCTGGGTAGACCCGATCTGTCCTTGGGCATGGATGACTTCGCGCTGGCTCGTCGAAGTCGAGAAGCAACGTCCTATCACCTTGAATTTTCGAGGCATGAGTCTGGCTCACCTCAATCGTGACCGCGAAATGCCACCGAAGTACGCGGCCATCATCACGGATGGCATGAAACCAGTCCGTGCGCTCGCGGCCACTCGTCTGGAATATGGTCAGACGGAATTTCGCGCGCTTTATGAAGCTATGGGGATGCTCTTCCATCCAGGTGGTCGTGGGATTGATGAGATCGACAGCATTGTGGTTGATGCGGTGAAGAATGCAGGTTTGCCATCTTCGATTTCGGATCGAATGAATGACACGTCTCTCGATTCTGAAGTTATCAAAGACCATGATGTGGCGATTGCACTCGTCGGCGAGGATGTCGGGACTCCGGTCATCGCTGTTAATGGAAATGCGTTCTTTGGACCAGTAGTAACTCCGGCACCCAAGGGTCAAGCAGCTCTTGATCTGTGGGATGGGGCGCTTTTGGTTTCTAGTGTGGCTGGGTTCTATGAAATCAAGCGAAGCCGCACTGCCGGACCTCAGTTCGATTAATTCATGCCACAAGACTTCACGCAGAATTCCATCCGCACTTATAAGCGACGGGGTTCGCGCGTTACGGCTAATCAGCAGAGTGCTCGCGATCTCCATTGGAATCAGTGGGGATTAACTCCTGAGGGAATCGTTGATCTGCGCGCTTTAATGGCGCCAGCCCGCGAGGTGATCCTCGAAGTTGGAAGCGGAATGGGGGAGACCACCGCACTTATGGCGGCAGCTTCGCCGGAAATTGCCATCGTGGCGGCAGAAGTTCATAAGCCAGGAATTGGCGCGTTGCTCTCCTATGCCTCCACTCAAGGATTAATGAACGTGCGCATCTTCGATGGGGATGCTCTCGAATTGATGCGCGATCACTTGGCGCCCGATTCCTTAGATGGCGTGCGGTTGTACTTCCCCGATCCTTGGCCAAAGTTTAAGCATCATAAGCGCCGCATTTTCAACGAAGAGTTTCTGGATCTTGTCTTCTCGCGAGTACGCGCTGGTGGGTTTCTGCATGCGGCGACAGATTGGTTTGAATACGCGCAATGGATGCAGAGTTTTGCATCAAAGGACCCACGATTTGTCGGGGGAGTGATTGATCGACCGGCATGGCGTCCGCTCACAAAATTTGAAGGTCAAGGTGTAACTAAGGGCCACGTGGTGACCGACCTCTTTTACGAGATTAAGAAGTAAGAATTTAGCCTTCGTGCCCAGGCCCGAGGGGCGGGAGCACATGCGTTGATTCGTAGGCGCTCAACATTTCGATGCGTCGCGTGTGTCGGTCTTCGTTTGAGTACGGAGTGGCGAGGAAAGCATCAACAATTGCAAGAGATTCCTCAGTGGTGTGCATGCGGGCACCGATTGAAACGACATTCGCGTTGTTATGTTCGCGAGCAAGTTCTGCAAGCTTGGGAGACCACGCAAGTGCCGCACGAATTCCTCGGACTTTGTTGGCAGCCATCTGCTCACCATTTCCCGAACCGCCAAGGACGATTCCCAGCGAAGAGGGATTGGCGGCAGTTGCCTCGGCAGCGCGCAAGCAGAAGGGAGGGTAGTCGTCGATAGCGTCATAGAACTTGGGACCGTGGTCAACGACCTCGTGACCAGCTTGGCGCAGGTGAGCGATGAGCGCTTCTTTTACTTCGAAGCCTGCGTGATCACTTCCGATATGTATCTGCATAGTTCGAGATCTTGCCACATGAAGACGGGGCTGAAGCGATGACGCTCCAGCCCCGTCCTACTCTCCACTCGATTTAGTGGAGTTATTTGTTATGCCTTGAGGGAAGCAGGTGCTGCAGTGGTGCCGGTGGTGGCGTTGTTGCTTAGTCCACCGTTGGCGCTTGATCCGGTGCCACCGTTAGGTCCACCGAGGTCGCCACCGTGTCCGCGGCCGCCACGATGGTCGCCACCTTTACCGCCACGTCCTGGTCCGCCTTGTCCTTGCCCGCCTTGTCCTTGTGCACCCATCGCTGGTCCACCCACGGGGGCAGTTCCGTTAACGATCGCTGTTTCGCGAGCTTGAACGCTGGCTTTTGCAGTTGTTGCATCAGCCGCGGTCATTTGACCCGCAGTGACGCGTGCATCGATCTCCGTATTCTCTTCGGCGACAAGCGCTGCGATGAGAGCATCGGTCTTAGTGCCTGCAATCTTGGCAAGGGTCTCGCCGGCTGCGAGGCGAGTTTGAATCGCACTCCAGTCGAGGCCAACAACCTTGGCAACAGTTGCTTGATGTTGTGGTGGGACACCCATCATGCCGCCGCCACGTGGTCCGCCCATCATGCCGTGGTCGCCATCGTTATCGCCCATCATGCCGCCACCATTTCCGCCACCGATTGATGGACGGCCGCCCATCAATCCGGGCGCCTTGTTGATTTCAGCAGTGATGCGAGCTTGTAGTGCAGCCTTTTCAGTGGTGGCCTGTGCTGCGGTGAGAGTGCCAGCCGTGACGCGTGCATCAATCTCGGTTGTCTCAAACTTTACGAGAGCGGCGATCAGTGCATCAGTCTTCGCTCCTGCGATTGTCGCGAGAGTCTCACCGGCTGCCATGCGGGTCTTAATTGTTGCCGCATCGATTCCCAGTGTTGCTGCTACGAGATTCTCGCGAGCTGTTTGTGCAGCGGTGCGAGCAGCGTCTTGTGTCGTGCGATCTGCATCGAGTGCCTTGGTGATCTCGTCTGCTTGGTTCTGCGTGATCGTGCCCTTGCCTACGAGCGAGGAGAGCGCCCGTGAGAATGGGTTTGATCCCTTTGTATTTGAAGGATCTGCGGAGGCGATCCCTGCGCCACCGATGATCAATACAATGCCGGTTCCAGCTGCTGCGATCTTAAGTTTCGTCTTGCGTTCCATTGTGTAGCTCCTTACCCGTTGAGGCCCTGAACCTCGCCTGGTGCGTTTGCCCCTGGTGATGAGTACATAACTCCTCTTCCCTGAAGCGAACGTGCGTTCTACCTGAGAGGCACGTGTGAGTAGTTACCCCTCTCTTGTGAGAACTCTGTGTGCAGAAAGTTTTTATGTTCGAGCTTGTACTCCTACAAAAACACTTTGCCAAGGGTTGCCAAACTGAGAGTGATCTCTACATTTCTTGAATTAACAGCACTCTTCTGTGGTCCAAAGGAGGCCAACGTGCACACCTTCCCCCGATTCATCAAAGTAATTGGCACATTTTCACTCTCGCTATTTTTACTCTCTGCGCTTGCTCCGCCATCATCAGCTGCAACCAAAAGTAAACAACCCGCCAAAGCGGGACGCACTCTTCCGGCAACGATCAACACCGTTCTGAGTGGAAACGGGACTCCTGCTGCCTCGCTCGGTAAAGATGGTGACTTGTATATCGACGTTCGCAACGCACTCTTCTTCGGACCTAAAACTAAAGGTCGGTGGCCGTTGCCGGTTTCGTTAGTGGGTCCATCTGGTCCAGTCGGATCTGCTGGCGCTCCAGGTAAGGCCGGTGCAAAAGGCGAAGATGGTGCGCCCGGCGCAAATGTCACGGGAAGCGTGGGTTCGCAAGGGCCTGTGGGAGCGACTGGCGCAACAGGTGCTCAAGGCCCAGCCGGCGCAGCAGGTGCTCAAGGTCCTGCAGGTGCAACAGGAGCAACAGGTGCAACAGGTCCTCAAGGCCCGAGCGGTGGAGGCGGTTCCGGAGCAACCGGGGCAACCGGAGCGCAAGGTCCAGCTGGTCCGCAAGGTATCCAGGGTGAAACTGGAACTGCAGGCGCGACTGGTGCGGCAGGTGCGGTAGGACTCAAAGGTGAAACGGGTACCGCAGGCGCGACGGGATCCACTGGCCCGCAGGGTGTTCAAGGTCCAGTTGGACCTTCTTCGGTTAATGCTGGAGCGCTCTCTTGGGTCTCGAATTTGTCCGCACCCAGAAATACTTGGTTCGATTCGCAGAGCTTCGGCACTCTGGTTGTTGGAAAGAAGTACACAGTCACAGTTCAAGTCGATGGACTTATTGCTGGAATGACTATGTTGAACGTGATGGAAACCAATCTCAAAGTATCTTCTTCTCAAGGCGCGAAGAATCAATTCCGTATGAATTTCTCAAGCCCACATGGCACTGACACCTCGTCCGGAGCTGTCGTCTACGCGACTATCGACTTCACGGGAGCGACGGGAAACTCTTCGTTCGTCTTGTCTGTCCGGATCGACGAAAACACATCCGTTGTTCCTATGGCTTTAACAGGATTCTTTTTGATTCAGGAAGTTGGGGCGATTATTTAGGAAGGACCCAACTACTTGGGTTGCTGTCTCCGGCTAAGGCAAGGGCGAATCCATCGCTCTTGCCTGGAAGGAGATTGGTTCTCCCCAGTTTGATAC
>CAEZXB010000046.1_pt1 | contig 11482 bp, 10 predicted proteins | sample 7265151 | NCBI WGS metagenome assembly CAEZXB01 (sample SAMEA6813898, study PRJEB35770) | freshwater metagenome | biome: Freshwater; feature: Freshwater reservoir; material: water | place: Czech Republic | collected 2015-11-04 | depth 0.5m m | reverse complement strand
GGCTTCTCGCTCTTCGCACTCTTCGTATCAGCTTTAGCGGGCGCAGCTTTTACTGGTGCGGCTTTCTTCGCGGGCGCAGCTTTTACTGGTGCCGCTTTCTTCGCGGGCGCAGCTTTTACAGGCGCGGCTTTTGCGGGAGCGGCTTTTACTGGGGCTGCCTTCTTCACAGGAGCGGCTTTTACTGGAGCGGCTTTTACTGGAGCGGCCTTTACTGGAGCTGCTTTCTTTGCGGGAGCCGCTTTCTTTGCGGGAGCCGCTTTCTTTGCGGGGAGTGCTTTCGCTGGTGGCGCCTTCTTCACTGGAACTACTTTTGCCGGCGCAGCTTTCTTCACAGGAGCAGACTTTGCCGGAGCCGCCTTCTTTGCCGGAGCCTTTTCTGACAACTGAGCTGGCGACTTCTTGGCGGCGGTCTTGCCGCTCTTTCCAGCTGATGTGGGCACTGAGGTTCCTTCGGTAACACGTTCGGGCGGTTATGCGGGTCGCCATATTGTAATTCGTCCGCCACCCCTCCGATTACCGAATTACCGGTCATCGGCTGGGAAAAGGGGTTCCAGCCACTGATGAGCGCCAGATAGCGCTCAGGCAGCGCTCAGATTGCGCTCTGTGAGCCTAGGAAAGCGCCTTCGAGAGCCGCGCCAACCGGGTTTCGGCCCGCTCCAGAGTGTGGCGGATGATCTCCCCCACCGCCTCGACCTCGATCAAAAAACCGTCATGGCCAAAGGGTGAGGCCACGACTAGTGGTGGCTCCGCCGTGGGGGCAAGCTCAGCGATCTCTTGTTGAAGGCGGGGTGGGAAGAGCCGGTCGGTATCGATGGTGACTACGACGATGGGGAGCGTTGCGGTGGCGAGTGCTCGCTCCACACCTCCGCGACCGCGCCCGATGTCGTGTGAAGCCATGGCATTGGTCAACCGGATATATGTATTGGCATCAAAACGGTGCTGCAACTTATCTGCCTGATGATCGAGATAGGACTCAACGGCCCAGCGCCCTGAATTATCGTCTTGCAGATCTCGTCCAAAGCGCACATCCATTTCGCTCTCACATCGATAGGTGAGATGCGCAATGCGTCGAGCAATTCCCATACCAACGGTGGGACTGAAATCTTTGTCGTAATAATCGCCACCATAGAAATGTGGATCCTTCTTGATCGCCTGAATTTCTACCGACCAGGTACCGATCTGATCTCCGGTAGCCACCGAAGAAGAACCGATCGTGCAAATTCCGGCAACTCGATCTGGGTAGGCAATAGCCCACTCCAGCGCGCGCATTCCACCCATGGACGGCCCGACTGCAATGACATATCGCGCGATACCCATAGCATCAGAGAAAGCGATCTCTGCGTGCACCATGTCGCGAATGGTGACTGCAGGAAAGCGAGATCCATAGAAGCGACCATCGGGATGAATCGACGCCGGACCAGTGGATCCCTGACATCCACCGATGACATTCGGGCAGACCACAAAGTACTTATCGGTATCGAAAGGCTTTCCTGGTCCCACCATCTCCGGCCACCAACCAGGAACATCCGACCATCCGGTGAGCGCATGATTGACGAGAATTGCATTGGAGCGTTCTGCGTTCAGAGCGCCCCACGTTTGATAAGCGATCCTCACTTGAGGAAGCACTTCACCCGATTCCAGCGTGAGATCACCGATGTTGAGGAAGAGCCGGTCCCCCGGATCATCTCCTTCTAACCATGCTCCTGTGATCGACGTGCGATCTGCGCGCAAACGCACTTCAGCTGCGGAGGCGACTACTGTCGCCCCCGCAGCTTGATGTGAAACGCGCGCAGACATAATTACGCGCCTTGAGCGGCGCGGAATCCGATCTCGATATCTGCCTTGAGATCTTCGACATTCTCTAGCCCAAGACTTAATCGAACCAAGCCTGGAGTAACTCCAGCCGCCAGTTGCTCGGAAGCACTTAATTGAGAGTGCGTTGTTGTCGCCGGATGAATGACCAGCGAACGCACATCACCAATGTTGGCCACGTGGCTGAAGAGTTGTAGAGACTCTACGAACTTACGACCAGCCTCTACGCCACCCTTGAGTTCAAAAGAAAGTACCGCGCCAGAACCTTGAGGTACGTACTTCTTAGCCAAGCGGTGCCACTTCGAGGAAGGAAGCGAGGCGTAATTAACCTTCTCCACTTCTGCACGAGTCTCGAGCCACGAGGCGATGGTTTTAGCGTTTTCAACGTGACGATCAATGCGAAGACTCAAGGTTTCTAGGCCTTGCGCAAGGAGCCAAGCGTTGAAGGGGCTTACTGCAGCACCGATATCACGTAGCAACGTGAGACGAATCTTGAAGATGTACGCAAGGTTTGCACCAAAGGCCGAACCGACGCCCAAGGCTTGCGCGTATACAAGGCCGTGATAACTGGGATCTGGCTCATTGAAACTCTTGAAGCGCTCTGGATAGCGTGCGTAATCGAAGTTACCTGAATCCACGATCGCACCCACTACAGCGTTTCCATGACCCGAGAGGAACTTCGTGGCCGAGTGCACAACGACGTCGGCGCCATGCTCGATCGGACGAAGTAAGTACGGAGTGGCTACCGTGTTATCGACGATCAGTGGCACACCAAATGCATGAGCCACATTGGCCACACCTTCGATGTCGAGTACATCGTTCTTTGGATTCGAAATGGTCTCACCGAAGAATGCCTTGGTGTTTGGACGAATCGCTTTGCGCCATGACTCGAGATCGTCTGGATCCTCGACGAAGGAAACCTCAATGCCGAGCTTAGGAAGCGTGTAATGGAAGAGGTTATAAGTTCCACCATAAAGACTGGGGCTAGAAACAATGTGATCGCCGGCTTCAGCGACCGCAAGGATTGAAAAGGTAGTTGCAGCCGAGCCAGAAGCTACGAGCAGAGAAGCCACGCCACCTTCGAGAGAGGCGATGCGTTGTTCAACTGCATCTTGAGTGGGGTTCATGATGCGCGTGTAGATATTTCCCAACTCTGCAAGGCCGAAGAGATCGGCTGCATGCTTGGTGTCGCGGAATTGATATGCCGTCGTTTGATAGAGCGGCAATGCGCGTGCACCTGTAGTGGGATCAGGAACTTGACCTGCGTGGATCTGGCGTGTTTCGAAGGACCATCCACCCTTTGCGGTATCAGACATAGTTTTCAACTTTCTCGTCGTATGTGTGAGAGCACGGCGAGACCATGAATCGTGAACCTAAAATAGGTAACGAAACATAACCCCTCCTGAGGGGTCTCCGTTGAGAGACCCGCGCTTGTCGACCGGTGTCGACCTGGTCCTCACCCGGAGCACCCCACCGCGGTGGAGGGTTGCCGTCCAGCAAGCCGGGGCTAAACGCTGGAACTCATGACCTGAGCGAAAGATTAGCGAGAGGTTGCCAAAAATGTCTAATCAGGCAGCGACCTCCACTAAGGCCTCCAATTTCTCGGCCAACTCGTGACGCATGCGCGTGAAAGCTTCGGGCGGCCAGCCAGCCTCCATAACGCGATTCAAGAGACGGGCAAGTGAGTACGCAGGGTCGTCTTTAATGGCTTCATCGAGCGCTAACCGAGCCAAACCCCCTTCGCCCGCTTCGTAACTGGTGGCCGAGAGGAGGCAAGCAACTGGGGCGCGGTATCCGCAGGGGGCGTGCGCCAGGAGCGTGCGCCAGAGTTCGACCGCGGCGGTCAATTGCTCATTGGAGTGGATGGTGATCGCATAATCCCGGAGGGCGAGATTCTCCAACGCCGCAAGAGTGGGGCCCACGTCACTAGGCAGGAGCGCGCGAGTGGCCTGCCATCGTTCCCAGACGGAGCGCAAATGCGCAGCAGCTACCGGAAGAGCGGGCCGCTCGTCGGTGGGCACGATCGCGCCACCCACCTGGGCGAGGGTGGCGGCTAAATCATGTTCCGAGGCGCAGGGCATGACATGTCCGCGAATGACATGTTCGGCAGCGATACGAGAACTTTCAAAATCAGGAAGTGGATTGCCTTGATGCTGGCACGACCCACATTCGCCTTCACATAGTCTGGAGATCCAATCGGTTTCAGTAACCACAATGGATTCCATCAGTGAAAAACCTGCCGATCTAATCTCGTTCTCGCAGATCTCGAGAAATGAAAGCCCCGCACCATTTGTGTATGCAACAAGCATGACACCTTCAATATTTTGCCAAGCGAGCGCGCCGATTAACTCTCGTGCAGAGTCGCGCTCGTGAAGAACAGCGAGTTCAGCGCGCATGACTCGAGCCAGTCGGCGCTCTGAAGTGAGAGAGAGGACGATAAGCGAATCTTGAGGATGAAATCCTAAGAGAAAAGGGATCGTCAGGAGAAGATCCTGCGGCGTATCAAGAATGAGAGCTGATGAGTTATGTGGTGTCATGAGCGGAGCCTGCCCATTTACACCTTCGTTGTCATGGGCGAGATTTGCTACTTGTGGATATCAAATGACCGCGTGCCGCCCGCACGGTGATAAGACGGGCATAGTTGAGCACAATCGCATCCCCCGTTACTTCAACTTCCTCGCCCTCACTTGTTACGGCCGACACTTTCCATAACACTCGCGCGCTTACACGAAAACGATTGGTCGTGCGAAAAGTGTGCACCATCGATCCAGATGGATACGGACCTCCCAAGGTGCCACTCCGCTCTGCACCATCTCCAAAACTCCATTGCACAGAAGGAATTAGAGTGATGTACAAAGTAAACCCACCGACCAGAAGCGTGAATGGTGCGGGTAGCGGTCTTAAATATGCATTGATTGGAAGACCAACAATCGCGTCCACTGGTTCTAGCGTGAGAAGAAGATCAGGAACGTGTTCACGAACACTTTCTCGAGTGAGCGGCGATGGCTTGCGCACCACTGGTGGCGCACAAATTCCAGGAAAATCCACGGGCGGGTCACATCGACTTACTGGCTCCTGCACGGAAACTACTGGAGTCACGGTTCGATTAATCCCAGCCAATGCCCGCTTAATAACGGTAGCCACTACATCGCTATTGTCAGCATCTGTCGAAACGGTAAGACACGAATTCGAAGTACATTGCGCCGTCGCACTCCCCCATGAAGTTATGAAGAGAGTAATGGTGATGATCGTCAGAGCGATCGCGCGCTTCACGGGATCACCACTGGAGAGGTCGCTGTTGTCATCAGCCATCGTCCGTGGCTCTCTGAAAAGTTAAAGAGGTCAATTGAATCCAGCGCACATTTATGTGAATGCACCTGCAAAGCCAGATGCGTTCTTTGGAGCGCCTTCACCTCTAGCCCCACGAGTTGCAGACGCGCACTTCCAGACTGGCAGGTGGCCCCACTCGAGCGCTCACTGAAGAATCCCCGAAAGAGCAGATCGAGCACTTCGGTAGGAATGCTCTCTGGAATCAACCCTTGGTCTCGGTACGAAACCGCACCAGTAATGACAGGCGTAACGACAGGCGTAACGACAGGCGTACTGAGGCGCGCGGTGATGGGAGTGGGGTCGGGTGCGGCTGCTGCTTGGGTGGAGTCGCACGCAGAGAGGAACAGCAGAAGTAAGAGCGGAAGATATTTCATGACGGCACGGTAAAGATGTGGAGGCCCCGCGAACGCCCTCCTCCCCCAATACGAGAATCTCACCCAGAAAAAGCAACACCGGGCTCGTAGACTCTCACCGTGAGTACTTGTGAGAGCTGGGCGAGATGAGCGATCGTCCCGAAAGTGGTGATGGCTGGCACGAGTGCCGTTGCGGAAATAAGCATTGGGGAATCTACGGAGCTGCGGGCCTTTTAGCCGTGCGTCGACGAGGCGATGAGCTCTATGTACTCCTACAGCACCGCGCGCCCTGGAGCCATAACGGTGACACCTGGGGGTTACCCGGGGGCGCTCTCAACCGAGATGAAGACGCCATCACGGGGGCATTTCGAGAGGCGCTTGAAGAGGTGGGAATCGAGGCGGCGCACTTGACGCCCCTGCATTCCCATATGGACGACCATTCAACCTGGAGTTACGAGACAGTTATTGCCCTTGCATCCGATGACGCTGACGCCTCTGTAGCTAATCACGAATCACTTGCCGTGGCATGGATTCTGACAAGCGCTGTTGAGCGTGAAAACTTGCATCCGTCATTTGCCAAGGCCTGGCCAACGCTGCAGAAATTAATAGCGAATTTAGCGGTCTAAAAAGAAAGCGGGGGTTCTCTTTCGAGAACCCCCGCTTCACTACTCTCTATTTAGCTGCAACCGCTAGTCGATCCGCAACCTTCGCAGACGTAGCAAGAACCAGCGGGGCGCATCTTCGTTCCACAAGTCACGCACATCGGTGCATCTTGGTTACGGCCCATCATGGCCTCAAGAAGTTCAGTAGAAGAGCCCACTTGCTTGGCCGGAGCGGCCGGAACTACTGCAACCGGCTTAGTGACCAAATCATCGCTCTCAAGGGCGCTGACCTCTTCTGGGGCTGAGTACGAGCCTGTTTCCAGTTGACGGGCGCGCTCTTCGGCAGTGTAGATACCGAGTGCTGAACGCGTTTCGTAATCTAAGTAATCGAGTGAGAGACGACGGAAGATGTAATCCATGATGGATTGCGCCATGCGAACGTCTGCATCATCTGTCATACCAGCTGGCTCAAAGCGCAGGTTGGCAAACTTCTGTACATATGTCTCGAGAGGTACGCCGTACTGAAGGCCGATAGAAACTGCGATCGAGAAGGCATCCATCACACCTGCAAGAGTTGAACCTTGCTTGCCGAGCTTAAGGAATACCTCACCAAGTGAGCCATCTTCATACGAGCCAGCGGTCATGTAACCCTCGGCGCCACCGACTGTAAATGAGGTGGTGAGCGATGGGCGTGACTTAGGCAAACGACGACGAGTAGCGACCGCAGAAACTTCTGCAGGAGCTGCTTCCTTTGCTCCGCGTGCATCAGAGAGTGGTTGACCCACCTTGCAGTTATCGCGGTAGATAGCGAGCGCCTTAAGACCGTACTTCCAACCTTGGAAGTAGACCTCTTCGACCTCTTCGACAGTTGCTTCTGAAGGAAGGTTAACTGTCTTGGAGATTGCACCGGAGAGGAATGGTTGGCACGCAGCCATCATTCGTACGTGACCCATTGCTTCGATAGGACGAGCACCCATGGCGCAATCAAAGACGGCGTAATGCTCGAGTTTAAGACCCGGGGCATCAATGACGTTTCCGGTAGTACCGATGTGCTCAACAATCGCTTCGACGGTCTCTTCGGTGTAACCGAGTTTGCGAAGTGAACGTGGGATAGCTTGGTTAACAATTTGCATCGAACCGCCGCCCACCAACTTCTTGAACTTCACGAGTGCAAGATCTGGCTCGATACCCGTGGTATCGCAATCCATCATAAGACCGATAGTTCCGGTAGGTGCAAGCACGGAAGCTTGCGCGTTGCGCCAGCCATTCTTCTCGCCGATCTTGATGCAATCAGCCCAAGCCTTAGTGGCCTCGCGATGTACATCTTTATCGAGAGTAGTGACTGCGCGAGATGCATCATTTGCAGCAGCATGCTTGCGCATGACGCGAGTATGGGCATCTGCGTTACGTGCGTAACCTTCGTATTGACCAACTACTCCAGCCAATTCAGCCGAACGCTTGTAGGCAGTGCCGGTCATGAGTGAAGTGATAGCACCGGCAAGTGCACGGCCGCCATCGCTGTCATAAGGAAGGCCACTAGCCATCAAGAGTGCGCCAAGGTTGGCAAAACCAATACCTAGTTGGCGGTACTTACGAGTGGTGTCGCCGATGGACTCGGTAGGGAAATCTGCAAAGCAGATTGAGATGTCCATTGCGGTGATGACGATTTCGACCAACTTGGCGAAATTCTTGGCATCGAATGAGCCATCTTCCTTGAGGAACTTAAGCAAGTTGATACTTGCAAGGTTGCATGAGGAATTATCGAGCGACATGTACTCAGAGCAAGGGTTGGAAGCATTGATGCGTCCGGTCTCTGGATTGGTGTGCCAATCGTTAATTGTGTCGTCGTATTGGATACCAGGATCAGCGCAACCCCAGGCAGCGAGTGAAACCTTGCGGAAGAGCTCACGTGCATCGACGGTTTCGATAACTTCACCGGTAGCACGAGCTCGTAGCCCGAAAGGCTTGCCCTCTTCTACTGCGCGCATGAACTCGTCACTTACGCGCACTGAGTTATTTGCATTCTGGTACTGCACGGAGACGATGTCTTTTCCGCCAAGGTCCATGTCGAAACCAGCATCGCGGAGAGCGCGGATCTTATTCTCTTCGTTCGCCTTGGTCTCAATGAACTCTTCGATATCTGGATGATCGATATCAAGCACAACCATTTTCGCTGCGCGACGAGTGGCGCCACCAGATTTGATGGTTCCGGCAGAGGCATCAGCGCCGCGCATGAAGGAAACCGGGCCGGAGGCAGTGCCACCGGACTTAAGAAGTTCCTTGCTCGAACGGATACGCGAGAGATTAAGACCGGCGCCCGAGCCACCCTTAAAGATCATGCCTTCTTCGCGGTACCAGTTAAGAATTGAATCCATGGTGTCATCAACGCTGAGGATGAAGCAGGCGCTCACCTGTTGCGGCGCTGCTGTTCCGACGTTAAACCACACTGGGGAGTTAAACGAGAAGACCTGGTGCATGAGAGCCCAAGTGAGCTCGTGCTCGAAGATCTCGGCATCGCTCTCGGCAGCAAAATAACCGAAGTCTTTGCCAGCCTTTGTATAGGTCAACACCACGCGATCAATAAGTTGCTTGAGGCTCCACTCGCGATTATCGGTACCCACTACACCGCGGAAGTACTTGGTAGTGACGATAGTGGATGCGTTGACTGACCAGAAGTCAGGGAACTCTGCACCACGTTGTTCGAAGATCACCTCGCCGCTCTTCCAATTGGTCTGCACTACATCGCGACGTTCCCACGTCACTTCGTCGTATGGGTGCACGCCTGGAGTCGTAAAAATACGCTCCATGCGTAGACCTTTCTTCGACTTTGATGCGGTAGCGGAAGTACGACTGTTTACGGTGTCGGGCATTTCATCTTCTCCTGTGGTGTGGTGTTAATCGATCGAAGAGAAAGCCACGCTATTTGCGTACCCGCTCTGCAATGCATTGGTCTGAACTGAATTGGTCTGAACTGAATTGGTCTGAACTGAATTGGTCTGAACTGAATTGGCTTGTGAACTTGTATTCGAATTACTGGTGTTCGTTTTACTACTTACTGCTGGTATTGCTCGAAGCAGTGAAATCTCTGCTTCGAAATCTTCTAGAGATTCAAATGAGCGGTAGACCGAGGCGTAACGCAGGTATGCAACTTCATCGAGCTCGCGTAGCGGCGCCAAGATGGCCAGGCCAACTTCTTGAGCTTCAATTTCGGCGCGGCCGCTCTCACGCAACGCTTCTTCGACTCGTTGAGCGAGCAGCGCCAGATCGTCGTCGTTCACCGGACGACCTTGGCAAGCCTTGCGCACGCCAGCAACGACTTTTTCACGGCTAAAGGGCTCTGATGCTCCACTGCGCTTGATGATGTAGAGGGCTGCCGTCTCTTGAGTGGTGAAGCGGCGGCCGCAGGTGGTGCACTCGCGACGGCGGCGGATGGAGGTTCCTTCATCCACAGGGCGCGAATCGACGACTCGGGAATCCTCGTTACGGCAGTAAGGGCAGTACATCGTTCGCCTCCTTTTTACGCTTAACTCATGAGAGTTCAGACCCCTAAAAAAGGGGTCGTCTGTGGATAAACCTGTGTATGGTCTGGGGAGAACCGCTATCTGGTGACCACAACCTGTGGAGGAAGTACACGGTTGTGAGCACTACATATAGGGGTAAGAGTAGAGCGGGAGTCGAGGGTTTGCAATGTTGGCGGTGAAGACGGCGTGTTGGGCGTGTCGAGGTGCGCAGAGCACGTCGAGGGCGTATCTTGCTCCGATTTCTACTGGGTGATCGGGAGAGTGAGGCGTTGCCCCGCGACCAATCCAGCAGAGTCCAAATGGTTGAGCTCAACGATGCTATCCACGACGCTGCGGACATCTGCGCCCGTACTCACGTGCCGGGCGATCGACCAGAGCGTCTCCCCCGGCAGGACGATGATCTCCTCGTAGGTGAGCGTGCTTACGGCCCGGTTTCCGGCTCCTGAACTCCCCGCCGTGGAGCCATCTTCTGCGAGCGCGCCCGCGATCAAGGAGTGCGAGAAGGTGGCGACCGAGAGAGTGAGAGTCAGGAGAGAGGCGAGTACGAGAAGGCGCACTACGAGGCGACCGCGCGCCGTGAGGCGGAGCGGAACGGCGCTCGCCATCGGCTGGATCGCTTGAACGCTCTCCCGATGATTCACTCCCTGATGCTTCAAACGGGGAGCCATCTGGTAAGAAACCACGTAGCTGCTCATCTCGTCCTCATCTCTCTAACCTTCATATCTCTCTAACCTTCATATCTCTCTAGCCGTCATATCACCTGCTTTTCGAACATTTGTTCTAATCAAACACCTTCTGAGCCAATATTGCAAGATATATTCGAACAGGTGTTTGAATTTCTCTCCTCCGAAGGCTATCTTGGGGGTATGACACGTTCCGATATGGCTCCAGATACAACTCCCGAGAGCTCTCCCGAATCCACTATCGACGCCAGCGAAGCGCTCGTTCCTACCTTCGCCGAGCTCCCCGACGGTCCAGCCGACGACCATGGCCTCACCGCTCGTCAACGGAAGATTCTGGAAGTCATCTCCGCTTCGGTCTCAGAGCGCGGATTTCCGCCCACGATGCGCGAAATTGGGGCAGCAGTGGGGCTAGCGAGCTCGGCCTCAGTGGCCTACCAACTCTCTAACCTGGTGGAGAAGGGGCTCATCAAACGTTCTGGCGGTCGCCAAATGGATGTCATCTCACCAGAGAGCGGTGAACAGATCATCCCCGGCAGCGCTTATGGCTCGCCTGCCGCTCCGCAGGGACGTAAGAGCGGAAGTATGCGCGAGGTGCCGCTCGTCGGTCGTATCGCCGCCGGAGCGCCCATCTTGGCTGAAGCCCATATCGAAGAGAGTTACTCACTCCCCTCGGATCTCGTAGGCAGCGGTGAACTCTTCCTTCTTACCGTCGTTGGCGACTCGATGGTCGATGCCGCTATCTGCGATGGTGATCTGGTGGTGATTCGTTCACAGAAACAGTGCGAACCTGGCGAGATCGTTGCTGCCATGATCGATGGCGAAGCCACCGTTAAGACTTTCAAACGGAGCGATGGCCATATCTGGTTAATGCCCGCCAACCCTGCCTACGCGCCTATTCTTGGCGACCACGCAGAGATCCTTGGAAAAGTTACTGCAGTCTTGCGTTCAATTCGTTAAACGTTGCCTTCAGTAAAAATTCACTGCGGTAAAATTCACTGCGGTAAAATTCACTGCGGTAAAATTCACTGCGGTAAAGATGTATGCAGTTAACGAAGAGCAAGCGCTTCCTTAATACGTTCGGCAACATTGCGGTCCACCTGCGCTTCAACTGTGGTCCCCTCTTCGCCATGCACTTCACGATGCACATCTCCGAACTCGTGTACAAGGTGGAGCAAATCGCC
>CAEZXB010000040.1_pt1 | contig 14652 bp, 12 predicted proteins | sample 7265151 | NCBI WGS metagenome assembly CAEZXB01 (sample SAMEA6813898, study PRJEB35770) | freshwater metagenome | biome: Freshwater; feature: Freshwater reservoir; material: water | place: Czech Republic | collected 2015-11-04 | depth 0.5m m | reverse complement strand
TATTCGAGGTCTGAAAATTAGCGGCGAAATCAATAATCCGTAGACGAGAAGAAATATATAAATCCAAAAAGTTAACGCAAGTTGTTGGTCATCACTTGTCGATGCGCGCAGGTGCAACTTTTCAAGAAATTGCACCATAGACGCATGCGCCGCAGCTTCATCTGCCCCAGGCGTCGAAGCAACATTCATTGCCGTCGAGAAACGAATGACCAAAGACACTAATTCATAAGAAAACCAAATCATCAGGCTAAGACCGATTGTCGCGGCGAGTGGGGCAATCCACTTCTTCGAGTAGCCAACTTTGCAGGACTGCACTTCGCTGATCGGCACTACAAAATTTCCGAGCGATATCTCGCTTTCAGTCACTTTGAATAGCGTCTTCTTGGGGTCCCCCATGGGAGTGTGCAGCCAGACCGATTTCGCCCTCATGGAAGAAGGTTAGTCGCGCCCTCACTCTAAAACTAGAGTTTGCAACTAAACCAACGAATAGATTTTGTCGGTAACTAAAATTTGACCATTTGACTCCCTGACCGGATAACTCAACAACGGTTTTCTTGCTGGTCCGGAGAGCGCCTCACCATTCATGCGGTCGAAGTAGGACAGGTGACAGAAACATGCGAGTTGATTGGCGGCTAACTCGACGGCGCAACCTTCGTGTGTACACGTGGTATCAAATGCTCGGAGGCCATCGGAAGTGCGGGTAACTACATAATTCTTGGTCACACCTAGCAAATCCTTGTAGCCGATGATTTTGCTCTCCCCCATTGCAACTGCACTGGTTGATGCCAACACAATCTCGCCCATCTGCGACTTCACCGTTCGGCTTGCCGAAGGCGTGGGTGTCGCGCTTGGTTGCGCGGCAGGGAGCGCCACTCCCTTATCCCAGACGAACTTCTTTCCAGACTTAATGGCGGTGTACTTACGTCCACGCCAGATCACGGTTTGGCCAGCGCGACGGGGTAGCAGAGTGGGACCGCTTGCCGCACGCGCTGGACCGGCGAGAATTCCCGCAACGGCAGTGAGCAGACCAAAGATCCAAGTACGTCGAGAGATTCCTTCCATCCCCGCATGCTAAGCGGGCTGAGTGACTAGCGGGAAACCAACGAGTGAACAACACCGACAAGTTGTTCACTCTGCAGTTCCAACCTCTCAAGAGCAGGCCCCTCGCGAGCCGATCAAGTTCAACCTCAGTTCACGAAAAAGGTAGGAGCCCTTTGCGCATCCTTCACTTACCCAGGTTTCACTTCGACTAATCAAGCGTCACCCAAAAAGGAGATTCCATGCGTATTAGATCAGTCGTAGCCCTAGCTACGTTATCTGCATTTGCACTCGGCGCAATCACCACAAGCGCTTCAGCTATTGATGCAGCTACACCAACGTACGTCCTTTCCAAGAACGAAGCAGTCACTATCACTCCGTTTGCGACTTCCGGAGACACCATCGGCGGCACCATACTTCGCGGGACCCCAGACGGCATGGGCGCCATGGCCAACGCAGATGGCACCATTACATTGCTGTCGAATCACGAAATCTCAACTTCGCAAACAGAGGCGATCGCAGCAGCAAAACCAACAGGAACCTACGCATCATCAATTTCTAGGATGATCTATAACCCGGCCACCAATGCTGTGACTAGCGTTTCACCTCTCATCAAGTCTGTTTCTTACTACTCATACATACTCGATGAATTCACTAAAGACTGGACACTCTCTTCGCCAGTGAGCACTCCCTACAAGGATGCCTACAATGCTCCTCTCTTCTCAAATGGTTTGAGCCGTTTTTGCTCTGCCACACTCGCACCAGCTGGCACCTTCAGCTATTCCGAAACCGTTTCGAAGAAGGTCGGTAAGAAGACCACAACTTCTGTCGTTAAATACGGTTACGACGGTGCTGTCTACTTCACAGGAGAAGAGTCCGGAGATTGGTCTCGCGTATTCGGCGTAAGCATGGATGGCGAAGCAATTCAACTTCCATACTTCGGTCTTGCCTCTTGGGAGAATTACCACCCTGCACCATCAAGTGCGACAAAGATAAAGACTGTACTGATGGGTAACGAAGATGGTTCAGCAACCGCTTCCCAGGTTTACATGTACGTCGGTACCAAGAAGACTCAAGGAGACACATTTGCCGACAAGGCCGGCCTCCATGGCGGAGATCTCTTTGTGTTGAACGTTCCAAGTGCAAAGACAGATAACATCTTCCGCACCGAAATCGGCAAGAACAAGAAGACTCCAGCAAACTTCACCAAGATCGGTTGGAATCCTGATAGCAGTGGAACCACTATGGAAGCTCAACTCGGTGGCACTACTTTTGCTCGCGTCGAGGATGGCGAATTTGATCCCACCAATCCAAATGTGTACTACTTCATCACCACCGAATCGAATAAGGATCCAAAGGCAACTGCGGCTAATCCTTTGACGCCAACGGTCTCACGTGATGGTGGTGCATTGTGGCGCTTCACCTTCAACGATGTAGCAAACCCCACGCAAGGTGGACAGCTTGAGATGCTGCTCGACGGTTCTGAGAGCCTGTACTTGAGCAAGCCAGATAACTTGGCGATTGATCCAAAGGGATACCTCATTCTCCAAGAAGATCCAGGCAACAACGATCAAGTATCTCGCGTCATCGCTTACCGGATTTCGGATGGAAAGATGGCAGTAATCGGCCAATTCGATGAGCAATACTTCAAGACCGGGGCAGCGAAGTTCATAACACGGGATGAAGAAACGAGCGGCGCAATTCACGTAACTTCGGTACTGAACAAGGGTGACGGTGCCTCGTACTTCATGTTCAACGCACAAGTGCACTCCACCGTTGCTGCAGCTCGTCCAGATTTGGCAAAAGCTGCAAACATCGCACAACTCCAAGCAGAGGCGATCGAAGGTGGTCAGTACTACCTCATGAAGATCTCTGACTGGACCAAGGTCTTCGCCGGCTAGCACCAGGGTAGGGCAGGCGGCGATACATGAAGCCCGGTGGGTGTTCTTGCAGGGAGAACATCCACCGGGCTTTTCCTTTGCCGGGGGGATAAGGTATGAGCAGTCCGCTTGACCTGGGGGAAATATGAATTTCGTTCTGCTCGCCTTGATCGCCGTCAACATCGCGATCACCCTCGTGCTGCTCACCAAAAAGAGCGCCTCCCCTACCGCGGTAGCCGACAGCAAACTCGCCGAGGTCATCACCCCCACGCTAGCTCTCCATCGCGATGAGCTGCGCTCCACTATGACCCATAACAACACCACTATCGAAGAGCGCCTGGGTAAGTTCAGAGAATCTCTCGATGGAAACGCACAACTCACCAGGCAAGATGCCGAGAATGGTCGAGCGGCGCTAGAAAAGTCTCTCAAGATCTCCCTGGGTGACGTAGAAGAGAAAATCCGCCTACTCACCGAATCGAACGAGAAGAAGCAGAGTGAACTTCGCGAGACCTTGCGCGTCGAGCTTGAGACGCTACGCAAGGGCAATGAAGAGAAGCTCGAGAAGATGCGCGAGACAGTCGATGAGAAGTTACAGAAGACCCTCGAGTCACGACTCGGTGAATCCTTTAAGCAGGTCAGCGACAAACTTGAAGCTGTCCATAAGGGGCTAGGCGAGATGCAATCTCTGGCAACTGGTGTTGGCGATCTCAAGCGAGTGCTCACTAACGTCAAGAGCCGCGGAGGATGGGGTGAAGTACAGCTCGGTCGCCAGTTGGAAGACATGCTCCATCACGACCAGTACGAGACCAACGTCAACATCGTTCCCGGTTCGCGAGATGTGGTTGAATACGCGATCAAACTTCCGGGCGTCACCGAAGGCGATGTTGTTTACCTGCCGATCGACTCGAAATTCCCGCAAGAAGATTACGAACGTCTCCTCCTTGCTCAGGAGAGTGGCAATGTTGATGAGATGGATGCTGCCGGCAAAGAGATAGAGAAGGCCATCAAGATTCAAGCGAAGGCCATCTCCGACAAGTACATCCACCCACCTCAATCAACTGACTTTGCGATCATGTACTTACCTACTGAAGGACTCTTTGCTGAAGTGATACGTCGACCAGGTCTCTGCTACGAATTGCAGAACACCCACCATATTTTGGTTACTGGTCCCACTACGTTGATGGCCATCCTCAACAGCTTGCAGATGGGCTTTAAGACCCTCAAGATTCAAAAGAGCACGAGCGAAGTGTGGAAGGTATTAGGCGAGGCGAAGACAGAATTTAATAAGTACGGCAAGGTCTGGGACAAGTTGGAGAAGCAACTCAGCGCTGCACAGAACACTGTTGCTGATGCTGGCCGTCGAGGTCGTGCACTAGAAAAGAAACTCAGCAAGGTAGAGACGCTAGATATTGGCGGAGCGACGCCGATCCTGGAACTTACTGGTCTTGATCTTGAAGAGGACGAAAGTGAAGCGGACGACTCCGAAGAGTACTAAGGACTTTTAGGCGAATCTCTCTTCACTTGGCTGCGCTGAACCCAACCAACTCAAGGCGCTCCAGTCGACTTCGAGGAATACCAATCTCGCTTGATGATCTACTTCAATGACGCGCCCCCTTCCTACGAGTCCACTCTCTTCCTCGAAAACCTCTACTTCATCTCCGCACACGACAATGTTTTCACACTCCTCAAAACCCACATAAGTGTGGTTGCCTCGAACTCGGATATTTGGATCAATTTCCACCCTATTCATCGTCTCGCCTCTCCTTAAAAAGTGTAGAAAAGTGAATCACTCGCGTGATTGAGATCGGCAGCGCGAAAGGTACTGAATAGTGCTCGTCGAGTTCGCCTTCGCTGCCATCTTTCTCAAGAGTAAACCCCTGATCGAATAAGTGTGAGGCCTGGGAGCAAGAGTAAAAGGTGCGATTTAACTCTCTGTTAATTCCAGCTTGGGTCGCAGCTCCCAAAAGCCTCCACAGGACTTCTCGTGCCTGCTCCCCTTCAAAGGGAATAGCCGCGAAGACCGAGAGCCTGGGCGGTTCTCCATTTCGTGATGAGCGTTCCAGCCACTTGTACAGAGATGACGGATTGATCGGTCGAAAGCGAACGACGACTGCACTTTGAAGATACTCCACCCAGCGAGAGTGGAGAAGAACCTGCGGACACAGATTTTCGCATCAACAGCCGCCAGATATTTCGTCCAGAAATTAAACACAGAGTCACCGCTTGGATTCAACACGTTAACGAGATTGGCGAATCCTTGAGAGCGCCGAAGGAATTACTGCGATAACAACAACTGCACCAGTGATTGCTGATTGCAAGAAGTCGTTGATCGAAGTGAAGTTGAGCCCATTCTCCAAAGTGCGAAGGGTGATTACACCCAGAATCGTTCCTGGAAGGTTGGGCTTTCCGTTTCTGAACATTGCCATACCAATAAATACAGCAGCTATGGAATCCAGCATCCAAGGTTGAGTGGCAGTTACGTTTGCCGTCGCCGTACTCGCTGATCCAAGGAGTCCACCGAGAGCAGCGCCTACTCCACAAATGGTGAATGCAATTAAGCGAATGAGTTTGGTATTGATTCCTGAATATCGAGCGGCCTCTGGATTGCCTCCCACCGCATACATTCGGCGGCCAAGTGGTGTCTGATCGAGCAAGAACCAAATGATCGCCGCGAAGATCAACATAATCCAGATCTTGTTGGAGAGTCCGATGGTTGAACCGCGAGCAATGTCAACAAAGTTATGTTCGACAAGACCATAAACCGGCTTGCCATCTGAGGCGTAGTAAGCAAACGACGCGAAGACACCTGCCATTCCCAACGTGGCGATAAAGGCGAGCACACCAACATAGGAAACGAGGAAACCAGAAATGACTCCTCCAAGTAGACCCACTGCAAGGCCGAGCAAGACTGCGGGCAGTACTGCGCCGGGGGTATGTGGTGTTCCATCAAGCCCAGCAGTTGTGAGCATGCCCGCAGTGGTCGATGTAGCAAAAGCCGCTAATCCACCGACAGCTAAATCAAAATCACCGACGACCATGACAACTGTCTGGGCCGAAGCCACGATTCCTACAAAAGCGATGGATTCCAAAATGTTCGTAACCAAGTTTGTTGGGCTTAAGAACGTATCTGGATAGAGGGAACCAAAAATCGCAATGATCGCAAGTAACGAAACGGGACCGAGGAAGGGACGCAAGCGCGCATACGTACTCTTCTTGGCTTCATGTTGAGTAATACTCTGCTCAATGCTCATGCGGTTCTCCCGTAACATGCGAGTAGGGCTTTTGCTTCATTGGTTGTGGAACTTTCGAGAATCGAGACCTGACGGCCTTCGTGCATGATCAATACACGATGCGAAATCGCCAGCAATTCGGTGAGTTCAGAACTCACCACGATGATGCTCATCCCATTTGCGGCAAGTTCGGCCAATAGTCGATAGATCTCAGAACGAGTGGTGACATCGACACCCTTGGTGGGTTCATCAATCAGCAGAAGTGATGGAGTAAGCGCCAAGAACTTAGCAAGCACAACCTTCTGTTGATTTCCTCCTGAGAGAGTAAAGATCTCTTGAGAGAGCGACTTGCCGCGGATGTCGAACTTCTCCCAGGCCGACTGCCCCATCTTGCGCTCTTTCCCCGCAGAGGAAACAAAACCAAAGCGAGTGAGCTTTGAGAGCGTGGTGATAACGATGTTGCTCAAGATAGAACCAGGAATCAATCCATCACGACGGCGCTCCTGCGGCACCAGAACCACGTGCTGGCTCTGCGCACCGCCAATGCCCTTCGGTTGATAGGCGTGTCCTTGTAATTCGATCGTTCCTGCCGTGCGGCGTTGCGCGCCGGCGAGTACACGAAGGATCTCGCTGCGGCCCGAACCGGCCAGCCCACCGATTCCCAGAGTCTCTCCCGCTTTCACAGTGAAAGTCACTCCCTTAATTTTCTTCGCAGCGAGATCACGCACGGAAAGAATGTCGTCGCTTCCAGGGATTGAGCGATCAGGAAAAATGGAAGAGACCTCACGCCCTGCCATGGAATTAATAATCTGCGGGATGCTCGTTTCGGCAACAGTGCCTTCAGAAACTTTGGATCCGTTGCGAAGCACCGTGTATTTATCGGCAATCACAAAGACTTCCTCGAGGCGATGTGAAACATAGATGATTCCCATGCCACGTTCGCGGAGTCTCTTCACTGTGGCAAAGAGCAAATGTACCTCCGCGTCGGTAAGCGCGGCAGTGGGCTCATCAAGAATCAACACCTTCGCATCAAGACAGAGAGCACGTGCAATAGCCGTCATTGTCATTTCGACAGCGCTGAGCTCATCAACCGGGCGACGTACATCGATTGACTGACCGAGTTCGGCAAACCACCTCTCCGCGGTGCGATTAAGTTCACCCCAAGCAATCTTTCCGAGGTGCGTAGGCATCTTCGTTCCAAGAAGCACGTTTTCGGCGACGGAAAGCCCCGGCGAGATCATCAACTCTTGATGAACGGTGGCGATTCCCGCAAGGGCTGCATCATGTGGGTTCCGAAATGTTTGGTCCACGCCGTCAATGGCAAAAGTGCCGCTATCTTCGTGGTGAATCCCAGCCAGAATCTTGATGAGGGTCGACTTCCCAGCACCGTTCTCTCCGAGCAACGCGCGCACCTCGCCGCTCTTCACGGTGAGGTCCACATTATTAAGCACCACAGTGCCACCGAAGGATTTAGTGAGGCTCTTGATTTCGAGTAGATCACTCATGGGATCCCCTACGAACAAATCGTTCGCTCTCAATCACCGCAGAGTCGCCCGGGAAATATGCGTAGTCGAGTACCACGGGCTTGTCGCTCTCATCTTTAGTTACGCGCACTGAGAAGAGCGCTACAGAGCCGCTCGGTTGCCCGAGATGTTCCGCCGCATATTCCGGTAAGGCAATTGCCCGGATGGTTTCACTCGCCCGGCTAATCGTGATTCCCGCGGACTGAGTGAGCATGGAGTAGAGCGACTTCTCCCGCAACTGTGCTTGATCAAATTTGTTAAATAGTTCATCGGTGATGAAGCTTCGCTGAAGAATGAGCGGAACTCCATCGATGCTGCGCAAGCGCCAAATGCAGACATAGGGCGTATTAGCTGGAATGCCCAATTGTGCTGTTACTTCAAGATCAGGTTCCTTCACGGAAACAACCTGCAAAAGTTCGGTTGTGAGCTCCCGGTGCTGACTACTTACCTCGTCAGCAAAACTGGAGAGGAACTTAATCTGATATCGGAAAGCCTCGCTGCTAATAAAGGTTCCGCTTCCACGCACTCCCGAAATCAAACCTTCGTTCTGCAACTCGGAGAGCGCCTGCTTGATGGTGAGTACCGCAACACCGTACTCCTGTGCCAATTCTTTCTGCGTAGGCAACTTGCCGGCACCGGCAAACTCTCCGCCAAGGATGCGTGCGTGGATTTCGTCAGCAATCGAAAGATACTTAGGCCTTGTCTTCATCGCGCACGCCCAGTGTTCCGATCGAAGATGCCTACTAACGCCTTGTATGTATCAACGTAGATGGCGTACTTCTCGTCGTAGTAGGAGCGCTTTACTGGATTAGGCGTGAAAGTCGCAGAAACATGAATCAAAGAAGCAGCCCACTCCTCAAGATCATTTCGACCAGCGCCACCAGCGATTAATGCAATACCGCGAGCACCGGTATCTAACTCATCAAGAACTTGAAGGGTGCGATTGTGCACGTCGGCCTTGATCTGATTCCAATGCGCACTCTTAGCTCCACCGCCGGAGAGACGAATCACTTTTACCTCGCCGCCAGCTGCGGCCTCGCAACCCTCACGAATTTGCCTAGCAGCAAAGGCCACGCCCTCAAGAACAGCCTGCGCCATTTCACCAAAACCACTCTCCCGAGTCACACCAAGGAAAACACCTTGTGCGTTGGGATTCCAATGAGGTGCGCGTTCCCCATCTAAATGCGGAAGGAAGATGATGCGCGATGGTTGAGAAGCTACCGCCGCAGCCAATGTCTCATCAATGCTCTTCCCATGCATCTGCGCAAACCAAGCAAGTGCATCCGCCCCTGCCTGCGTTGGCCCGGCGTGTAGCGAACGACTGCGTATCGCCGGAAATGAAATGATCCCTGGAGTAGGAATTGATTTATCACCCAGTACCGCGACGATTTCAGAGGTGCCGCTTACCTCCATAGCATGCGAGGCATCGAGTAAACCAGAGCCGTACACATTGCCCCATGCATCCATGGTTCCCACAGCTACTGGAATTCCGGCCGGAATTCCGAGTGCGCCATTGGTACTTCCCGCAATGGAATCAAATGCCTGAAGGGGTGCATTGAGGCGCGCGCCGCCATCTACAAGCGCCAGGACATCCGCGATGTATTCTCCGTCGCCACCCACGAGCCCAATAGCGCTGAGTGGATCAGCTACCTGGACTCCACAAAGTGCAGCGATGACGTAATCCTTCGGCAACATCGCCGCAGCGGCTTTCGCGAACGCTTCCGGATCGTTTAGGCGCCACCATTCGATGCGACTGAGCGAAAAGGATGAATCGATTTTAAATGGACCGCCCCACAGTGCGATTCTCTTTTCGTCGGTAATGTCGGCATCGAGTTCACTTGCGATATCTGCGCAGCGCAAATCTTTCCATGTAATAGCAGTAGTAAGAGCGACAGAATGTTTATCTACCAAGAGATGCGTGTTTACCTGCGAACAAATTCCGATAGCAACAATTTCAGCATCGCCCGCCTTCGCCGCCAGTTCTTTCCATGCCTTCGAAACTGCGTCGGTCCAATCGCGTGGATCTTGTTCCGCCCAGCCCACATGTGGACGATGCGTGGGGTAGGGGTACCCAACGGAGGCGAGAGTGCTGCCATCGTCTGCAGAGATGAGCAACGCCTTGATTGAAGTTGTACCGATATCGATTCCCAGAAGCGCACGTGCCATTACTCCGCGGCCTCTTCGCCTGATGCTTTGAGCGCGCGGGAGATCATCTGGAGATTATTGCGTAATCCTTCGTTGCCGTTGGCAAAAAGCGCATCAATGCACGCAGTTCCTACGACTACACCATCGGCCCCAGACTTCATGATGCGGGTCGCCGACGGAGCATCACTGACACCAAAGCCAGCAACCACCGGAACGTTGGGATTAATGGCACGCATCTTCTCAACCAAGAAGCTGGGGTCCCCCGCTGCGGTACTTGAGCCAGTCTGGCCTGGGCGCGTGGGCACCATGATGTACCCAGTTGCTGCACGCGCCATCTTTTCATCTGCTTCGGTGTACTCCCAAGGTACAAATACCGTGAGCGCAACCCCGAGCGCAGCGAGACGTTGATCAAAACCTTCAGGATGATGGCCGAGCATCAGCACACCATCGATGACGTCGGCTGCTACCCACTTTTCCAAGTCGGTGAAATCTGCATCCGCGTAACACATCCAGAGCAGTGCTGGACGTCGCTTGGCAGTGGGGAGCCATTCAGTAAGCACTTGCGCAATCATGTTGCCATCGGTGCCAGCAGCGTGTGCGCGTTTCATCGAAGAGCCCATAGTGGCGCCATCCATATAAGGATCGCCAGAGGGCAAACCAATTTCTAAAATATCAGCGCCACCCTCGAGATATGCATCGAGGATAACGCGGGAGAATTCTGGATCACCAGCAGGTACATAGGTGATCAAGACGGGCCTGCCCAAAGAAAAGGGGGCCAGCAATTTATTCATGCTGACCCCCTCTCCTCCTGGACAGAATTTACTTAGCGTTGTCCTTGTTGATAACCGTGCCTGGGACGTAAACAACCTTGTCCATTGGCGCGGTGCCAGCAAAGAAGTCTTGAATGATCTTTACTTCAGTAGTTGCAATGGTTGGCCAATCTTGCGCCATCGTTGCAACCCAGTTTCCGCCCTTAGCCACTTCTGCGCGAGCGAAATCTTGACCGTCAACACCGGTGATCTTCACTTCGGTACGACCAGCTTCTTGCGTTGCTTGGTAAGCACCGAGAGCGCTGGCATCCCAACCGGCCCAAACGCCATCAATCTTGCCCTTGGGGTACTTGGTGAGGAAGTCCTTAACGGTCTTCTTCGCAAAGCCAGTGGAATCTGCTGGATCGCCTTGTACATATTCAACGATCTTGTAGCCAGCTGCTTCGAAAAGCTTCTTGGCTTCGGCGCCGCGAATTTGTACTGGTTGGAAAGCGTCGAAGACGATCATCGCGATGTTTCCTGGCTTGCCAATGGCATCCATCATCGCTTGAGCGCTTGCGCTACCCAGGAATCCGTTGTCCGTAGTGACGTTGACGAGGATTGGATCCTCAGTGCCACCGGTATCGAGACCGAAGACTGGAACGTTGGCTGCCTTTGCAGCGGCCAAACCTTCGCCGAACTCTTTAGGAGTTCCGAAGGCGAGCACGATGGCATCGACCTTCTGTGAAACAGCGGTAGTGATTTCGCCGTTTACCTTGGCGTTGTCGCTCTTGGTATCGGTGACTGAAGTCTTAAAGCCAGCCGCTTCGGCAGCCTTGACGAACTCGTCGATGGCGGTCTTAGCAGCAGGTTGTGCTGAATAGTCTGGCGAAATAATTGCAATGGTCTTTGCTGGGGCTGGGGCTGGGGCTGCCTCAGACGAACTAGATGAGCTACAAGCAGCGAGCGCAAAGAGCGCTGCCACAGTTGCTCCGATGATCCCTAACTTCTTCTGCATCCGTACTCCTCTGTGAAGGTCTGTCCGTAGTAGGTGCTTCTTCCCATCAGAATTGACAGTAAGAGCCTGGAGCCACGCCGTCAAGAGAAAACTAGTTTTTTCTTGTGTCGGAGGGGCAACAGCCCTAAGGTATCGCCATGGCTAAGAGTCCCGCATCCCAATTAATTACCTCCTCAGAGGCGATCGATGGCCACTTCGGCCCCTACGGCGGTCGTTTCGTTCCAGAAGCCCTGATCACCGCTCTAGATGAACTGGAACGCACCTATAACGCCGCCAAGGTGGATCCGGCCTTTATCGCCGAATTAGCCGAATTAAATGCCACGTATATCGGTCGTCCCAGCATCCTCACAGAGGCGCATAATTTTTCGAAAGAGTGCGGTGGCGCTCGCATCCTTTTAAAGCGTGAAGATCTCAACCACACCGGCTCGCACAAAATCAACAATGTGATTGGCCAAGCGCTCATCACGAAGCGCATGGGCAAGAAGCGCATCATCGCTGAGACGGGTGCCGGACAGCATGGTGTGGCAGCTGCCACGGCCGCAGCTCTCATGGGTTTTGAATGTGTTGTTTATATGGGTGCCGAAGATATTCGCCGGCAATCACTCAACGTGGCGCGCATGAAGCTTCTCGGTGCCGAAGTTGTCCCAGTTACATCCGGATCACAAACCCTCAAAGATGCACTGAACGAAGCGATGCGCGATTGGGTTACGAATGTAGCGACTACGCATTACCTACTCGGGACTGTTGCCGGACCCCATCCTTTTCCTACGATGGTTCGCGACTTCCATAGCGTGATCGGTATTGAGGCACGTGAACAAGTTCTCGCACTCACTGGCAAACTTCCCGACGCAGTCTTGGCTTGCGTCGGTGGCGGATCTAACGCCATCGGTATCTTCCATCGATTCATTTCAGATCCCTCAGTACGACTTATTGGTTTAGAAGCCGGCGGGGACGGCATCGATACTGGCCGTCACGCCTCAAGTATCTCTGGTGGTTCCAGCGGCGTGCTCCACGGGTCGCGCACATATGTATTGCAAGATGAAGATGGACAGACGATCGAATCGCACTCCATCTCGGCAGGTTTGGATTACCCAGGCGTGGGACCAGAGCATGCCTACCTCAAAGACATGGGACGCGCGGAATATCGCTCGGTGACGGATGCGCAAGCAATGGAAGCATTCTCACTTCTTTCGCGCACCGAAGGAATCATTCCTGCAATCGAGACGGCCCACGCGCTCTACGGCGCTATGGTGCTCGGTCGCGAGCTCGGTCCTGATGCCACCATCTTGATTAACCTTTCTGGCCGCGGAGATAAAGATGTGCAGACCGCTGCCGCGTGGTTTGGTATCGAACTCTGATGTCGCGTCTCTCAGAACTCTTCATCCGCACGCGCGCGGAGAATCGCGCAGCACTCATCGGCTACCTCCCCGCTGGATTTCCCAACCAAGAGATGTCGATCAAAGTCATTAAGGCGATGATCGAAGGCGGAGTGGACGCCGTCGAAATCGGTTTTCCATATAGCGATCCAGTTATGGATGGGCCCATCATTCAAGAAGCTGCCGAAACTGCCCGTGCCGCAGGTATCACTATGAAGAAGACACTCGAAGTGGTGCGTGAAGTAGCAACTACAGGCGCACCTACTTTGATGATGACCTACTGGAATCCGATCGATCGTTACGGCGTGGAGCGATACGCAGAAGATTTTCATGCTGCTGGCATGGAAGGCGTCATCACCCCTGACCTCACGATTGAAGAGGCAGACGAGTGGCTTGGCTTAACCGATCGACTTGGTATGCACCCCATCTTCGTAGTTGCACCTAGTACTGCCGACGAACGTTTGAAACTAGTAGCCGAAAGGTGCAGCGGATTTATCTATGCCGCCAGCACAATGGGCGTCACTGGCGCGCGGACAACAGTATCTTCGGCGGCCAGTACTCTTGTTGAGCGTCTCCGCAAAATTACTGATACTCCAGTCTGTGTAGGGCTCGGAGTTTCTAATGGCGAACAAGCAGCCGAAGTTGCCAAATACGCTGATGGTGTCATCGTTGGCTCCGCCTTTGTGAAAGCGGTACTTGCAAATCCTGAAGATCCACTACCAGGGGTGCGCGCCGTTGCCGAGGACCTCGCCCGCGGAGTTCGTAATCGCTAAGCGACTTCCTTAGCTAACGCCCTTGAAAGTATCGGTACCGCATCAGCCCAACTCATCCCAAACGTTTCTGCGAATACTGTTTCAAAATTCTTTCCACCAGCAACGTCTTTATACATCTGCATAATGACATCTGGACCCTTGATGGCTGAAAAGATTTCGCTGACTAAGAAACCTACGTCGTAAATTCGCCATTGCGGATACGTTTCCCACGGCGCCCATGACGGGGATGTTGATGGTCCTAGGTAGGCGTTAAACCATGCTTCGCTGTATGTAGCGTTGTGGATGAGCTCGCCGGTATCGCGCTGACGCTCCGCAAGATAAGCGTCGTAGGAGGCGTAATAAACTGCAGCGGCTTGCGAGAACTCAGCCCCACCCTCCAATAACCATCTCGGCAGGTTCCAATAGTTGTAGGCAGTTCCTCGCATCTGAATTTGTTGAATAGTGTGGCTGTACTCGTGCGCTTCTAAGGTGCCACTCGAATGGTTCGGATCACTCTTTCCCCATGGGCTTACTGTGCTCAGAATAATTCCATCGCCGGCAGCGTTCACCCAACTGCTGGCACCCCAGCAAGTACTTTCCGTTTGGCAATTATTTCGTGCCGCACTATCCCCCGTAGCTAAACCCGTTTGCAGAGCGGCGTACTGCGCTTGGGCCCAATCAATGTCTTGATAGCCGTAATAGATGAGATAGAGATGTGCGACTTGATTGAACCCGGCGTACAGGCGCGATGCTAAATCAATTCCCACGCGCGGAGTCGGATTGTCTAATGTGGAATTAGGGCCAATCAGCGTGGTCACTGTACCGACCGTTGCAGTAGATGTCCCCACCTTGGCTTTGCTCTTGGTCCATGCTGCAAGTGCCACCGCAGATGTGCTCGCAGTGAGGGCGGCATCCAGGCTCGCAAGTGAAGTAATAGTGAC
>CAEZXB010000036.1_pt1 | contig 18350 bp, 10 predicted proteins | sample 7265151 | NCBI WGS metagenome assembly CAEZXB01 (sample SAMEA6813898, study PRJEB35770) | freshwater metagenome | biome: Freshwater; feature: Freshwater reservoir; material: water | place: Czech Republic | collected 2015-11-04 | depth 0.5m m | reverse complement strand
GCACCATTCGGGAAGATGCCTTAGCCGCAGAGTCCATGGGCGTTATGGTGAATCGCCTCAAGACAATGGCATTCGTCACCGGCGCTGCGATTGCTGGCTTAGCTGGGGCAATCTTTGCTGCCATGCAAACCGCAGTCTTTGTAAGCGGTTTCGATATGCCGCTCATGACCATGATCTATGCCGCAGTAATCCTCGGTGGAAGTGGCAGCCTCGCTGGCGCAGTTATGGGCGCGATCGTAATGTCAGTACTTCCTGAAGTTCTTCGCGTAACTAACTACAGCGAAATTCTCTTCCTGGCAGTGCTCGTTCTTACGCTTGCCGCTGTAGGTAAGAGCGTGAAGAGATTCACGATCAACATTGTGGGTATTGCGCTCATCGGATTCCTCGTCAAAATCCTGCTCGGGGCCGCTTCGATTAAAACGACTCCCACGAAAGAGTGGGTAGTGGGCCCGGTCAGTCGCGCTCTTTCGCATTGGATGTACGTCCCGCTCGATCGTGTGCTCTGGGGAAACTGTGCTTTCGTGATCCTGATCGTGCTCATCGCTTACTTCACAACAACGACGCCACGCATTAAGTCGATCTTGCTTCCCGTTATCGGATACCTCGGCATCTTCCTCTGGGAAGTCCGCTTAGTCACCGACGTAAACACCACTCGTCAGTTACTCATCGGCGCCATGCTCGTGGTCCTCATGATCACCCGGCCACAAGGCTTCCTAGGCAAAGCAAGGGTGGAGGTTCTCTGATGCTCAAACTTTCAAATGTCACCATGGAGTTCGGTGCACTCCGTTCCATCAGCGAACTTGATCTCACCGTCAACGAGGGCGAGATTGTCAGCGTCATCGGTCCGAACGGCGCCGGAAAGACCACCCTCTTTAACGTCATCACAGGCATCTACACCCCCACTAGTGGAAGTGTCGAGCTTGAAGGCAAGAGCCTCGTGGGTCTTGATCCTGCGCGAGTGAATCACGCCGGCGTCGCTCGTACTTTCCAGAACGTGCGACTCTTCCTCAACATGTCCGTGATCGAAAACGTGATGTCTGCGACCTACGGTCATACGCGCGCCGGGCTCTTCGCCTCGGCCCTGGCCCTCCCAAAGAGTCGCAAAGAAGAAAAGGCTGTCCGCGCCAAAGCGGAGGAATTACTGAGCTTCTTCGGTTCGCGTCTCACTGGGTATCGCTGGGATCAACCGGCCTACTCACTCTCGTATGCAAATCGTCGTCGACTTGAAATTGCTCGTGCGCTCGCTACTGAGCCAAAGCTCCTTCTCCTCGATGAGCCAGCGGCCGGTATGAATCCCAAAGAGACTCAAGAGATCACCCAAGTCGTTGAGCGCTTGCGCGCCGAAAAGGGTCTCACCATCTTGATCATTGAACACGACATGCATGTTGTAGAAGGTGTCAGCGATCGCGTGGTGGCACTTGATCATGGAGTCAAGATTGCTGAAGGCAACTTCGATCACGTGGCCACGCACCCAGATGTTGTTGAGGCATACCTAGGACGAGGGGCGGCTGATCGTAAATGAGTGAGAAGAAGCCACTTCTAGAGATCTCCAATATCGATACCTACTACGGTGCGATTCACATCTTGCAGCAAGTGAACTTGCGCGTCGATGAAGGTGAGTTGGTCTGCCTCCTCGGTGGAAATGCTTGCGGCAAGTCAACGACTCTCAAGACCGTCCTCGGCATGGTCAAGCCCAAGGTCGGCAAGATCATGTTTGCCGGTCAAGATGTCACCCACCAGAACACTCCTGCGCGCGTCAAACTAGGCATGGCAGTAGTTCCTGAGAACCGACGTCTCTTTGCACCGATGACAGTTCTGGAGAATCTCAAGATCGGCGCATATGTGCGCGGAGAAGCCGCGGAAGAAGATCTCGAACGTGTCTATGACCTCTTTCCCAAATTAAAAGAGCGCTCCTCACAATTGGCCGGCACGCTTTCGGGCGGCGAACAACAGATGGTGGCCGTCGGACGTGCGCTTATGTCACATCCTCGACTCATCCTCATGGACGAGCCATCGATGGGATTGGCCCCCAAGCTTGTTGAGCAGAGTTTCGAAATGATTGCCAACCTGCACTCGCAAGGCGTATCGATGCTCATCGTGGAGCAGAACGCCAACATGGCGCTTTCGGTTGCCGATCGCGGTTACGTATTACAGACTGGGCGCATCGTCCTCGAAGGTGAAGCAAAAGAGCTCGCCGGACACGAAGAACTACGGAGGGCATACCTTGGCCGCTAACGATCTCGCCGCAAAGTACCGTTCACAATTCACGGTATTCGAGCACGTTACTTACCTCAACTCGTGCTCCCAAGGTGCGTTAGCAAATTCGGTCAAGCAAAGTTTCGCCGAGTACCTCAGCACTCTTGAACTTCAAGGTTCCGCCTGGGGTGACTGGACTGCAGCACAAGAGAAGGTACGCGGGCTCACTGCACGCTTCTTCAATGTGCCCTCCACCGAAATGGCTATTACTACATCAGCCTCCGCAGGTGTGAGCTCCGTTGCTTCAGCACTTACCTTCAACGAAGGTCGCAACAAAGTCGTCACTACGGATAACGAATTTCCCACCATCGGCCAGATCTGGCATGCGCAGGAGAGCCGTGGGGCCAAGGTTGTACACGTTCCCACCAACGCCGATCTCACCGTCAACGTAGAAGCTATGGTGAAGGCAATCGACGAAGAGACGATGATCGTCTCGATTACTCACGTCTGCTTCCGCAACGGCACTGTGACTGAACTTGCTCCCATCATCGAGGCCGCACATCGCGTAGGTGCGCTTGTTCTGGTTGATTCATATCAAGCAGTCGGTGCCATTCCGATGGATCTCGCTGAACTCAAAGCCGACTTCGTTGTTGGTGGCATGCTTAAGTACCTCATCGGCGTTCCCGGCCTTGGATTCCTCTACGCCCGCGAAGAGACCACCAAGCATCTTGTTCCAGTGAACACCGGATGGTTTGCAGCGCGCGATATCTTCAAAATGGATATACACGCCTACGATCCGGCTACCGATGCACGTCGCTTCGAATCGGGAACACCACCGATTCCATCGCTCTACCCCGCAGCTGCGGGTCTTGAACTAGTTCTGGAAATTGGCATGCAGAACATTGCAGAGTACGTAGCTCCGCTCCATAACGAGTTACGCGCAGGCATCGAAGCTATGGGCGGCAAGGTAGTTACTCCAGCGGCAGCCCACCTCCACGGCGCCATGCTCGCAGTCGCCTCCACCGATGAAAACGCACATGTGGCCGCCCTCGAAGGCGAGAAGGTCATCACCTCCTGCCGCGATGGCAATATCCGGATCTCTCCACACTTCTATAACAATCGTCAGGATGTGGAACGCACCTTGGCAGCGTTCCAGAAACATAAGTCCTTCCTCCGATAGGTATCACATTCCCTTCGGGGAAGATTCATGGCAGATTGGCTCTCCATGAAGATCTCTCGCCATTACATCACCATCAACACCGGCAAAGGTGCCCGTCGAGTCCACTATCGCGTCTGCGGAAGTGGCCCCGCCTTGTTGATGATCCATCAGAGTCCGCGATCAGGTGCCGAGTACGAGCGCTTGATGTTGGAGTGGGGCAAAGAGTTCACCTGCATCGCACCCGATTCCCCCGGATACGGAAACTCGGACCCACTCAATAATGCAGATCCGAAGTTGGCCGACTTCGCCGATGCGGTAGTCGAATTCATGGATGCGATCGGACTCACAAGCGCCGGCTGCTACGGCTTTCACTCCGGCGGCGCCATCGCGATGAATCTTCACGTACGTTATCCAGGAAAATTTACGGTACTCGTCTCCGGTGGTTACCCGATTTGGAGCGATGAAGAGAAGGCGATGTTCGCCAGCAGTTACTTACCTCGCTTTCTTCCACAGGTGTATGGCGATCACCTCACCTGGCTCTGGGGTCGCATGCTCGAACAAACATGGTTCTTCCCATGGTTTGATCGCCGCACCGAGACTCGCATGACAGTGGCACATCAAGATCCCACGAAAGCAGCTCCAGGCATCGCCGAAGTGCTCGACGCCGGTGATAACTATCGATTCGGCTACAACGCAGTACTCCAGGCCGACAGCGACATCCCACCAGCCGATACCAAGTGCGCCCCCGTGCACATCGCGACATACAAGGCAGATCCGCTTGCACGCCAACTGAGTCGACTACCTCAACTGCCGGAAGGGTGGAGTTTCTCCCTTGCCGAAAATCCTCCTGAGTTTGAAGCCTGGGCGATCGGAATGCTTCACGAAAACGTGGCGCCCGCTCCCGCCAAACTCAATGAAGACTCATCAGCTGGTTTCATCGCCGTAAAGAACGCAAAGTTTGATGGCCTTATTCATTGGAGTGGTCCGAAAGATGCCACCACGTTGACTTTGCACGGGCCAGGTCGCGCGCTCGAACTTCTTCCTGCGGATGGATCGCTCAGAATCGACCTCCCCGGTCACGGTCTCTCCAGCGATATCGACTCCAGTGCATCACTTGCAGATTGGGTCGATGTCATTTCACAAGCCGTCGCTTCCTTTGAGAAACTCAATTGCGTATCCGGAGAAGGAATCTCTGCGCTGCTGGCGCTCGCCCTCTCAGCCACCGACAAGTTTGCATGTGCGTGCGCAATTAGTGCCCACATCCCGGTCGATATCGATCGCTGGATCTCGGAAATCCCCGACTTCACACCTGATCGTTTCGGTACATACCTCACGCGTGCCTGGCGCATTGTGCGCGCTGGCCGATACTTCTGGCCATGGTTTGATGTGAAGCACGGCAACGACATCACCTTCGACCCCGCGAATGAAACTCCGGAATCGATGGCGCTAGAGCACCGCGCACTTCTACGTTGTCGCGCGCAACTTCCACTCACCGAAGTACTTCTTCGCGCTGATCGCGCAGCGCTTCAAAAGAACGCTGCAAAGATCGATTGCTGGGAGCTGGCACCTTGGGCCAAGGATCGCGCTGACATCTGGCGTCCCTAATGTTGCTCACACCGCGAGCGATGCGCCATTCGCTCAAAGAACATCCACGCATTCTCGACGGCGGTCTCTCCACCGCATTAGAAGAACGCGGACACATACTTGATGGCCTTCTCTGGACAGGTGAGTTACTACGCACCGCTCCTACCGAGATTGCAGAGGCTCATAAGGCATATGTCGATGCGGGTGCACAGATTCTCATCACCTCGGCCTACCAAGTCTCATTTACTGGGTGCGCGAGACTCGGGTGGAGTGATGCAGAGACCGAGCTTGCGCTCTCCCTCTCCACCGAACTAGCCAAAATCGCGCGTGGCACGAAGGACGTATGGGTGGCAGCGAGTGTGGGGCCCTACGGCGCATCGCTAGCTGACGGATCGGAGTACCGCGGAAATTACGGAGTATCCCGAGCCGTTCTTCGTGATTTTCACGCCCGCCGCCTCGAGATTCTCATTCAGAGCAGACCAGAATTGCTCGCGTTAGAAACGATGCCAGATACCGAAGAAGTTGAGGTACTCCTCGAGCTACTCACCGAATTCAACGCAACTATTCCGTTTTGGGTCTCTTACTCCTGTGCGAATGAATTGAGGACTAACGCTGGGCAGTTCTTTGCAGATGCAGCTCTTCTCGTGGCGGCACATCCTGATGCCGTAGCGGTTGGTGTGAATTGCACAGCGCCGGAGTACATCACGCCACTCTTGCAAAGCGCGGGAAGTGAATTACCGTTTGTCGTTTATCCCAACGCAGGAAATGTGTGGGATGCCGAAAATAATGTATGGATCGGTGGTAAAGGTTCCGCTTTCGGCGATGCACTGCTAAACCAGTGGGGTGCAGCTGGTGCGGTTATCGTCGGTGGCTGCTGTGGCGTAGCGCCGAGTGATATTGGCGCACTCGCTCTCCCGTAATCTCAATTGCCGAGAGTTGCTGATCCAGTAAATATTTAGTTGCAGAAGTCGAGGGCTATCGCGGTTAACGCGGTGGTGACTTTCCCCAGCGAATCGAGCGTGACCCACTCCGAGGCCGCGTGCGCACCATCGCCATCAACACCAAAGAGTAAGGACGGGATTCCCGCCTCTTCCATCAGTGCGGCATCAGTCCAGAATGGCTCTGCGCGAATGACCGGAGGAGCACCTAAAACGTTCTCCACGTGAGTGAGAGTCTTCTTCACAATATCGGCATCAGGATTTGCACTAAAGGGTCGGCGCGAAAGTCCGGGAGTGAGTGTGTACGAGAAATCTGGAATGCGCTCTACTAATCCATCGAGTAGTTGCCGCATTTCGGCGGTAAGCATCTCATCTGTCTCAACCGGAATAGTGCGCCGTTCGATAGTGATCACACACGCAGCAGGGTAACTGGATGCTTCTTCGCCGCCCTTAATAAGCGAAGCGTGAATACTTCCTGGGCCGAGGAGTGGATCGCCGATAGAAGATGCGAGCGCCTTTGCATGCTCATCGAGCGCTACCAAGAAATGGCCCGCGTGTGCGATTGCATCGATCGCAAGATCAGGGCGACTACCGTGTGCCGCCAGCCCATGAATCGTCACTTCAAACCAGGCGAATCCGCGATGCGCCATCGTGACCTGCAAATATGAAGGTTCTACAACTAAACCACCATCGGCAGTGAACTTTTCTAATACCTCTTCGGTGCCGATACTGCCTGCCTCTTCATCCGAGACACAGGCCACGATCACATCGCCTTTAATGCCTTGCTTCTTAGCGCGCTCAGCAGCGATCATCATCGCAGCGAGACCGCCCTTCATATCAAAGGTGCCACGGCCGTACATCTTGCCGTCACGAATCTCGGGAGAAGTGCCATCACCTTCGTAACTTCCCAGGGAGACGGTGTCGGTATGTCCATTGAACATCAGCGAGCGTCCGCCGCCGCTCCCCTTCGCAACACCCACGATCGATGGACGACCTGCGTATTTCTCGAGTCGATGAACTTCAAACCCTCGCGCGGTAAACCATTGCGAGATGAAGTCGGCAATGGCCGATTCACCGCGAGCGCCAGAGACCAGATCGCTATTTACAGAATCGATCCGCACTAACTCTGCAGTGAGATCTACAACTTCTTGATCGATCATGCTGACTCCTCAGGCAATGGGTTGGCAGAGAATCCTTCAGTGTTGATAAGTACCACAGTGGAAGATGCATCAATGCCAAGAGCAGCACGTAACGCCGTATCCCCAAGAGCATTACGTAAGCCTGCGAGAGTGGCCCCACCACAAGGACCGCTATCGACTCCGAGTACATTCAATTCCCGCACCGCAAGAGCTGCATCCGCTTCCGATACAGCAACGGCGCCGGTGATCCCCTGTTGCAGGATGGGCCATGCCGAGGAGGAAGGCGTTCCGCAATTGAGTCCAGCCATGATTGAGGTGTACGTCTCGACCGAGGTGAGCAGACCTGAGTGCAGAGACTCCAAAAGACAGGCAGCGACCTCTGGCTCCACACTGAGCAGTGCGGGAGTGAAAGTGGATTCTCCTCGGTAATACCGAGTCACTCCCTCCGCAAGGGAACCTACACCGACAGGAACAACCACGACAGTAGGTGCACTTCCGAGTTGTTCATCTATCTCCACGCAGAGCGTTTGATATCCCTCGACAATCCATGCAGGGATATCTTCGTAACCCTCCCACGAGGTGTCTTGAATCAAGAGCGCACCTGGTTGTGCGAGTGCTTGCGTGTTAGCGCTCTCTACCGCGCCGTCATAAGAACCCGGCACATGAATGACAGTGGCACCTTCACTCTTGATTGCATCTTGCGCTGCCTGCGTTACGCCATCTGGAATGAAGATGAATGCAGGACGACCGAGCAACTTCGCCATCCGCGCCACTGCGCGACCATGGTTTCCATCCGTCGCTGCAATAAATGCTTTCACACCGCTCTTATCGATATGCGCAATCAAAGCTGGAAGAGTCAGTGCAGATGAATCAAGCCCGGCTCGCTCGCCAACAGCACGCGCCACCGCCCACGACGCCCCGAGGATCTTGAAGGCCGGTAGCCCAAGACGACTCGATTCATCCTTCACGTAGAGGTGTGCAATTCCTAGCTGCTCTGCCAGCGCAGGGACTTCCACGAGGGCGCTCCGCGCATAACCCGGGAGCGAGCGATGGAAATCGGCGGCGCCACTTGACCCAAATGGGGCGTGCCAGTGAGCGGCTCTGGGAGCGGCGTATGGGGCGAGATTGAGCATGGTTCACCCTATCCGGCAGCGTGAACCGAACATAGGAGAACCCGTAGACTCTCCTTCCGAGGACCCTTCGAACGAGGTTTCTCAGGGGCGGTAGCTCAGTTGGTTAGAGCCCCGGACTCATAATCCGGTCGTCGTCGGTTCGAGCCCGACCCGCCCCACCAAGATTTTCGAAAGGAGTGTTGTGTCTTCCATAGCGGTGATCTCGCACAAATCTGTTGCGCACGAATTGGGGCTACTTCAAGAGTGGGCTGACGCCCGGGGACACTCCATCAATCGCTTCTTTCGCGAAGATGAGTGGAATGAAGAAGTAATACTTTCGGCAGATCTTGTGATTGCTATGGGGTCTCCAAATTCTGTTGCAACCGGTTTTGTGCATGAATCGGCTGACCGTGAGATCGCCTTGATGCAAAAACGAATTGCACAAGCAGAATCACTTTTCGGAATCTGTTACGGAGCACAAGCACTGGCCGTTGCTCTTGGCGGAGAAGTGACTCGAAGGCAGAGCGCAAACACCGGCTTCAAGAAGATCACATTGCATGAAGATTCCATCGACGCCGGCGGTTGGGCACTCTGGCATGAGGACATGGTGGAACCGACCTCTCTCAGCCGGCTCCCAGAAGCGGAAGTAGTGGCGAGTGACGCTGGTGCCGTCATTGCCTTCCGGCAAGGCAGCGCCTGGGGGGTGCAATTCCATCCGGAAGTAGATGGTGACGGGCTCGGGAGGATGCTCTCCGCGATCGGGATTCCGGCCGCTACCTGGGCTGATGCTGTGGCGACTATGAAGGTGGACGAGGGTGGCCATCGGGTGCGGGCCTTCGCCCTCTTTGACACCGTATCCGGTCTTTGATCGCCCCATAATTTACTTATGCGGCTGATCCATCCCAATTGAGGGGATGCCCCCTATTTAGATGACTCCCCTCAGGTTTGTTGAGGGACACCGCCTCCTTCATAATGATTCATGAACTGGGAAATCGTCCCCTGTTTAGAGGGATTTTCTGTGAACTCCACATTCTTGCGCGCACTCTTTAGCACCCGTAGAAACCTCCTTGCTGCGCCCTTGGGGCTCGCCCTTCTCACCGGCGTGCTGGCGCTACCTAGCGCCGCCGCCACCGCAGACGCCGTGCTCTCCAGCATGAAGGTCAAAGTAGCGACAAATTCCAGCGGTTCTTCTGCGAGCAGTTCATCATTTACCGCAACGCTCACACTCGATGCAACGACGACACCTAACACGTACACGGTGGATCCTGGTGCTGCTAATTCCAGCAAGGGATATATCAGGTACTACCCCAGCTGGAACTCTTCCACCATTAACAAAGTGCAAGTCTCTACAGATAGCGGATCGACTTGGAGCGATCTGAGCACAGGCAGCTCGATTAAGAGTACGTATTACTCGCGCTCCCTCTCCCCGGCTCTCCAATTAAAGATTTGGCCCAAGAGCCCATCTGGCACCTCGGTCATTTATGTGTTGCGATCCACCGCTTCTGGCGCCGTGGTCACGCAGTCCAATATTGCAAATCTCTCCGCTCTCACATTGACAAACCCCACGCCAACGAGTGCGATCTCTCCGACATTTTCCTCCGGCACGCTCTCTTACAGCGCAACAGTGGCGACAGAGTCTTCTACCGTTCGCGTCACCGCGACTTTGGAAACCACCACCGCCACCATGACGATTAATGGCGACACCGCAACGTCAGGATCTCCAAAGACAATTTCGGTATCTCCTGGAGCAAATACCATCACGATCGCGGTCACCGCCCAGAACGGCACCACAAAGAAGAGTTACAGCATCGCGTATACCAATGGCACTCTCTCCAGCGACGCAACCTTGGCCTCGCTCGCGCTCTCTACGGGCACATTAAGCCCCTCGTTCTCCTCAAGTAGCGAGACTTACACGGCGACGGTGCCCACTAACACTTCCTCAATTTCCTTTACTCCAACGGTGAATCAATCACAGGCACGCGTGAGCGTTAATGGCTCTGCTGTGGTCTCCGGCAGCCCGAGTTCACAAACTCTCAGCTCCACGATTACTTCCATTCCAGTTCGCGTTACTTCAGGAAACGGCACCACTAAGACCTACACGGTTGTGGTCCGTAAGGGCGCATCGAGCACCAGCACCCTCTCAACAATCGTTCCTTCGAGCGGTTACATCAGCGCCAACTGCTCATCGACCACTCCGGTAGCGATCAGTGCAGCAACGACTTATTGCATCAAGACTACGTATACGAAGAGTCTTCGGGTCACGCCTACGGCCACTGATCCAGCCGCCACCATTCTTGTAGATGGGCGCAGCTCCACGTCGGGTAACCAATCCGAAGAGCACGAAGTTGAAGAAGATTCCGATGCAAAGACCATCATTGTGAAGGTCACGTCACCGGATAAGAGTTCAACCACCACATATACCTTCACTATTTCCCGCGAAGCGGCCCGCACCGAGAACCGTCTCGAAGTAGATGCGAATAACAAGCCAAAGATTGGCGTCTGCACTAACGGCGCTATCAGCCTCACTTCGCTCACCATGCGCAACTCGAGCGACGATGAAGACCATATGAACTTCACCGCGACCGTGCCGAACTATCAAACAAGCGTCCAGCTCGGTGCCTACACGCGTAGTGGCTCGGGCACCACGCTCCTTTTCAATGGCGTTGCCACTGCCTCAGGCGCGTGCTCTTCTGCTATTCCATTAAACCCAGGCAACAACAAGATCGTCATCATGGGAAGTGCAGAGAAAGAGAACGAGAAGCGTTCTTATGTCGTCAACATCGTCCGCCAGGGTAACAACACAGCCACGCTCGGAGCCCTTGTATTTGTAGATACCTCAACCGGCTCGACGCTCTCTCCATCTTTCGTGCCCGATAGCGCAACTGCTTTGAATTACACACTTACCTTGCCTTACAAGGTTTCATCACTTCGAGTGCAACCGAGCGTGACCGCGGGCAGCGGGGCCACTATCCGCATCGGTGAAAAAGATGTGACTTCTGGATCAATCTCCGAAGCGATCAAAATGGAGCGCGAAGAATCTGGCAAGGCACGCACCATCAAGATCACCGTGACTTCGCAAGATAAGAAAGTAAAGAACACTTACACGATTACTATCAACCGCCAAGCGCCGTCAACAAATGCCAATCTAAAGACACTTGAACTCAAGTCCAATGTTCGCCTCTACTCTGGCGGGACCTGTGATGTGCCATCAGGCGAAATCACCGGCACTGGTTCTGGGGCTACAAAAACATTCGCACTCACCACTTCGCATAAGTATTACGCGAAGATGCCATATGCCAAGACTTTCAAGGTGACCACTCACACCGAGGGACACGATGAAGCCGGTGGCCACGATGCCAAGGTGAAGGTCGACGACGAAGAGGTCGAAGAGGGCCACGACTCCCATGAGAAGAAGAGCGAGAAAGAGGAACGCGATTCCCATGGAGATAAGAAGGAGCGCTCTACCAAGATCAAGGTAACTGCTGAAGACGAAAAGACCTCAGTTACTTACGAAGTTGTTGAGTGCATGGATCCACCTACCAAGAATGCCAACCTCACTAATCTCGTTGCGAGCGCCGGGGCCCTCACCGGAGCGTTCTCTTCGAGCACGAAGACTTATCGCTTGGTCACCACCAACAGCACCACCACGCTGACGCCAACTCTTAGCGACACTGAGAACGCAACCCTGGCGATCAACACGGATACCGCTACTTCCGGTGTTGCTTCACGTACCTACAACCTCAGCCCTGGTCTCAATACCTTCAAAGTCAAGGTCACCGCGGATGACGACGTAACCACTTCTACCTACACGGTAATGATTACGCGTGGCCCGATACCAGCAACAACGCCAACGTTGCATGCCTTCACACTCGGGGGCACGGCAGTAACAAGTTTTGTGGCAGATACTGCCTCACCGCTCGACTTCACCGCGACGATTGATACCAACACTGCGACGGTGAATCTGGCTGCTACTGCAACCACCACTGGTGACACAGTCACCATCAACACCACGTCTGGCGTCTCTTCATCCTCCATCACTGGGCTCTCCACGCCAGCAGGAGAAACGATTGTCACGGTTACGGTTGAACACGGCACAGATTCCACCGTTTATAACCTGACGATCACTCGTCCGCTCTCAGATATAAATACGCTGAGCGCGCTGACATCTTCACTCGGAACCTGGAGCTCCACGTATCCCACCTGTGGCGACTCCTGCACAGTGAGCGCGACAAATACGCAAACTTCGATCACTCTCACGCCGACTACCACCCATCCGAATGCCACCATCACGGTGCGCGGGTTGTCAGTTACTTCGGGAAGCCCAACCCAGAGCATCGCTCTTGATCCGGGTGCGAACATCATTGAAGTAGTGGTTACCTCAGAGAACGGAACACCCAAGACCTACACTGTCACAGTAAACCGCGCGCCAAACGGTACGAGCGCAGCAATCACAGCGCTCACCACATCAGTAAGCGCCGTTTCGCCAACCTTCCCTGATGCCGGCAACACCTATCGCACCGATACCGCGACGGCCACTACGGCAACAGCGACCGTGACTTTGACGCTGCAAGATCCAGCTGCGTCTGTTCTCATCAATGGTGTGAGCGCAACTCCGAACGCCACCACTGGCGTCACAACCTCACAAGCATTACCGCTTGCTGAAGGCGATAACACCGCAACTATCGTGGTGACTCCACAGAGCATGGATACACCTACTACTTATGTCGTAGTTATCCCGCGTGCTGGAAATCTCTCGCTCAACACACTCGCTTCGCTCACTGCGACGGTACCGACCACCACCCTTTCGCCCGCATTCAATGAAGCCACGGCCGCCTACACCGCCAGCGTTGCCTCCTCGGTAAGCTCAATCACCATCACGGGAACGGCCACGTCAGCCACTTCGTTAGTTGCGGTCAATAGCGAAACAGCTACAGCCGGCTCGAGTTCACGCGTGGTCACACTGGTAAATGGCATCAACACCATTCCGGTTGAAGTAACTGCCCAAGATGGAAGTGTCAACGTCTACTCAGTTGTCATCACTCGCGCCCTCTCGAGCAACGCCGATCTGACTAACTTGGCATTCAGCGCTGGCGCCCTCAGCCCTGCCTTTGCTACCGCCACGCTCTCCTACACGGTGGGTACTGTGGCCGTTGCGACGACAACTGTCACTGCAACATTGAGCGACACCGCAACGGCTCGCCTCTCAATTAACGGTGCCTCTAGCACTTCGGGAGTTGCCACTGCATCCATCCCATTAGTTTCGGGAGCCAATACATTCACCATCTTGGTGATTGCTGAAGATGGCACTGTCAAGAAGTACAGCGTCATCGTGACTCGTTCGGCGGATTCTGCTGTTAACACACTGAGCGCTCTCTCGACGTCAGCTCAAGTAGCGCCGTTCTCATCCCCCACTGGGCTCTCGCCAACGTTTGCGAGCGGAACTAATTTCTATGACGTCGGAACAGTTGTTAGCTCCGTGGAGACGACTACAGTGACGGCCACGGTGAGTGACCTTAATTCCACGCTCTCCATCAATGATCAAGCCGTGACGATCAATGGCTCCGGAGTCGGAACCTCGTCGAGCATCACGTTGAGTGGTGGCGTTACCTCTGTTCCTGTTGTCGTCACTGCGCAAAATGGAAGCGTCAACATCTACGTCGTGAACTTCACCAAGGCGCTCTCCACGGAAGCGCACATCACCGCCATGGCAACTCCAGCAGGTACGACTAAATCTGTTTCATTTACTGAGACGACCTACACGGAGACAATTACCGTGCCGGCCTCTCTTGACTTCCTAGATCTGGATCTCACACTCAAAGAAGCACACGCAACGGTCACGATTAACGGTGTTGATCTCCCCGTAGTGAGCGGCATCGCCTCACCATCACTCGCGCTTACCCCAAGCGCCGGTGACACTTTCGTGATTGTGGTCACCGCGCAAGATGGCAGTACCAAGCTCACCTATACGGTGATCACCCAGCGCGCTTCCACAAGCAGCGACGCCACGCTGGCCACGTTAACTACAAGTGCGGGAAGTATCGTTTCGTTCAATACCGCTGGTGGCTCCTTCGCGGTCACCGAAGATCCCACTTACAAGTCCGATACCTTCACCATCACCGCGGGCGCAACCATGGGTGGCGTCACACAAATTGATATCCAAGGCTGGCTTGCTGACGGCACCACCGCAGACACCCAAACCGTTGCCTCCGGTGACTTCGCACTCTTCCCAGTTGTGAGTGGTTCAAAGGCTTACCTGATCACCACTACAGCAGAAGATGGCACCACTCAGAAGAGCTACACAATCACTATCGACGCCCTCGCCCCTTCCAGCACATCTGCCTCCTTCAGCGTTCGCAAGAGCGATAACACTGCAATTGCTAGCGGTGCACTCAAGAGCGGCGTCGTAATTAAATCACTGCGGAATACGCCGAACACTCCTTGGCCAGTGCCGTTGGCATCAACCACCTGGTACCGAGTCAACGCAGCAGTGACTGCTTCCACCTCTAGCAGCGCTTGTTCAGGAACGCTGCTTGGCACCTCAGACACTTACACCGTCACCTCAGCCGACATTGGCAAGTTCCTCTGCGCCCTCACGCTCACAAGCAACGCGGCTGGAATTGAGACTCTCACCGTTTCTACTGTTGAAAGTGTTACGGGAACTGCGCCCACCATCTCCTTCACAACGCCAACGAATATGGCTCGTAATTATGAAATCGACTGGATCCCCGTAACGATTGCTGGAGCACCCGCTCCTTCGATCACCTCATTCAACCTACCTACTGGCTTAGTTTTCGAGACGGCTACGGCTCGACTCTCAGGCTCCCCCACTGCAACGGCAGGTTCGTACACCTTCAGCCTCACGGCTACGAACGCATACGGCAGCGCCACAGATACGCACACAGTGACTTTGACGGACCCGCCTATCACGAAGCTTCCGACGCCTGCCAAGCCAACCGCAGGAGCCACCGGCACAACGACGATGAATGTCTCTTTTGAAATCATTCCTCATGCGAGTGCTTACCGTGTGAAGGTATACGACGTTGCCGGAACGACGCTGCTCAACACCATCAACGGCGTTACAACAACGCCTAACAGCGTCACCGGATTAACGGCATCTACTCAATATCGTTTCACTGTCACCGCGCGTGGAGATGGTGTCGCTTACTCGGATTCAGATGCCAGCGCGCTCTCTGATCCGGTAGCAACATTGAATCCGCCGACCCCACCACCTCCGGCCATCCCACCGCCGGTCATCATTCCCCCAAAGAAGGATGCCGAAGAGACCGAAACGGTAACGGCACCCATCACAACGCCAAAGGTCACTAAGTACCCTTACATCAGCCCTACCAGCGGGCGAGTAATCATTCCGCCGACTTACACGCCACCACCGGCAATCCCGAGCATAAGCAAGACCACACCTACTCCAGTTGTTGGAGCAACCCCCGTGGGCGATCCGGTGAAGAACGGTCCGTCGTTGATTGCGCCGCAGGAAATCAAGACCAAGGTGGATAAAGTCGAGCAGACCGATAACACCACGTTTGTTCTGCAAGTTAGAACGAACGATGGCAAGATGGAGACCGTCACCGTCCACGCTGAAGAGAGTGGAGTAAAGGTAGACGCTCCCAAAAAATTCACTGGAGTTATCCAAATTCCATTCGGCCAAGATTCGGAATCCGGAACGGCGACCTCGACTCTCAACGTGGTGGTTAATCCCGACGAAGTGACAAACGCCAACCGTGGCCTCTCTTCTCCCACATCTTCGACGGTGAGTTGGGAAGCATCTCCTAATGCCATCGGCTACTCAGTGAGTGTTAACGGCCGCCCAGGGTGCACAACACCAGCTGGCGTCACAACTTGCCAAGTTCCTACTCTGGTAGGACCTAAGTCAGAGGTCATAGTTACCGCAATCGGTAATGACGCCACCGCAGCGGTTAAGTCTGCTGAGTACTCAATGAAGGATCCGGTAACTATCAAGAACATCAATTTCAACATCAACTCACCGGTTCTTACGTCCGCTGCGAAGAAGGAACTCAATGCCATCATCGCAATCGTCAAGAAGGAGGGCTTCACCACCATCGCGGTGGCTGGACACACTGACCTCACGGGGCCTAAGTCCAATAGCCTTCCTCTCTCCACGGCGCGCACCTCTGCCACCGTCGCCTACCTCAAGGCGGCGCTTCCGAATATCAAGTTCATCAAGGCAGCCTTCGGAGATACCACGCCACTTGTTAGTGGCACCACTGCCGATGCAAATGCGGCGAACCGTCGCGCTGATATCGGATTGAAGTAGAGCCCAGAGACATACTGCTTTCAGTTCCACTAGAGTCATCGCATGCTTCTAGTGGAACTGAAAGTGCTCTGGAACCAAGTTCTCGATGATCTAGAAACAGAAGATCGCATCGCCTGGATCGCTTACTTCGATGGCCGTCTCGTATCTCTCGAATCAAACCACCTACTTCTTGATTTTTCCGATGCTGAGAAATTTGCCGATGGACACGATTACCGCGATGTGCGCATCCGAAAACGCGCTGCCATCGAGAGAGCAATTTTCCGAGTGACGGGCGAACAGATCACCATTCTCCCTGCATAAATAAGTGAGGGGCTGAGCCGTAGCCCAACCCCTCACCCTTAACTTTGAGCACTATCCGTTATCACTGGTATCCGAAGCTGGATCACTAGATCCATCTGTAGCTGGATCACTAGATCCATCTGTAGCTGGATCTTCTTCCAAAGACGCCATGAAGCTTGCGAGGAAGTCATCAGAACTTGAATCGCTCACGCCTGAATCTACCGAGTCCGAGCCAGCATCTCCGCTGCCCCACGTGTCATCAGCAGCGCCATCATCAACGACATCGACTGAATCCTCCTCGGTACCGGCGCCTTGATCGTTCGCTATCAAGTTGGCGCTATCTCCGGTGCTATCTCCGGTGCTATCTCCGGTGCTATCTCCTTGATCGGGAGGAGAAACCGTGGAGTCATCACCAGAACCGTCATCGACGAAAAGTGCTTGCGGTGCTACTTGAGAGAAATCAATCGCTCCACCTTGATCTGCAAGGTTCGAAAGCAAGTGATCCAACTGGTCACCTGTAATCAGACCCGAAGCGCTGAGCTGAGGAAGAATTTCACTCTTCATGAGAGAAAGGTGATCGGTGAACGCCTGTTGGTATTGAGCGTACTCCGACTCGTACTGAGTTACTTCGTCGTTATATGTCTGCAAGCTGTCGTCAATATCGGCGGCAATTTCCTTAAAGATTTGCCCACCTTCGTGATCCTTTTGAATAAGCGTTATCAATTTTGCAAGCCCTGGATCATTCGCATGATCTTGTAAGAATTGATCAAACTTCTCGGGGTCCTTCTGCCATGCGGCAAGGAAGTTCTTATCTAGATGCTCCGACTTAGCAAAAGATTGCAATGTCTTTGCTGCCGAGCGATTTCCCGATAACTTGCCCAGGACTCCCAAAATATCTTCAGAGTGATCGATGATTGCAGCCGCGCGAATTTCGCCCGCATCAATCTCTAGTGGAGCGTCCGGTGGTGACGGAGGAAATGGAATCGTGACTTTCTGACCATCAGGAAGACGCAAAATCTGTGCAGTGGGCGGAGTCAGAAGATCAGACCCTGATAGGTGTTCGATTCCGGCCTTAGCCGCGAGATTCCCCACCATTCCAAAGGCGCCACCCATACCCATATTGCCTGCGTTTTGGTTAAAACCACCTTGTGGCATTCCGCCTTGCATTGGCATTCCGCCTTGCATTGGCATTCCGCCTTGCATTGGCATTCCGCCTTGCTGGCCACCCATTGCTTCTTGCATTGGCTTGAAGTTTCCAGCTTGATCGATGAAACCTTGCATGCCGTCTTTGATGACCATTCCAGCGCCGCTCATCATGCCGTGCATATTTGGCATTCCGCCTTGCATTGGCATTCCGCCTTGCTGGCCTTGCATTGGCATTCCGCCTTGCATTGGCATTCCGCCTTGGTTAGGCATATTCGGGTTGTAACCACCCGTTGCCGTCATGCCGCCTTGAGGCATTCCGCCTTGCTGGCCTTGCATTGGCATTCCGCCTTGCTGGCCTTGCATTGGCATTCCGCCTTGCTGGCCTTGCATTGGCATTCCGCCTTGCATTGGCATTCCGCCTTGCTGGCCTTGCATTGGCATTCCGCCTTGCATTGGCATTCCGCCTTGGTTAGGCATATTCGGGTTGTAACCACCCGTTGCCGTCAT
>CAEZXB010000034.1_pt1 | contig 19367 bp, 19 predicted proteins | sample 7265151 | NCBI WGS metagenome assembly CAEZXB01 (sample SAMEA6813898, study PRJEB35770) | freshwater metagenome | biome: Freshwater; feature: Freshwater reservoir; material: water | place: Czech Republic | collected 2015-11-04 | depth 0.5m m | reverse complement strand
TGCCCCCGGCAGGATTCGAACCTGCGCCCCCGCCTCCGGAGGGCGGTGCTCTATCCCCTGAGCTACGGGGGCATCTGGGAGCGAGGGTATCAGCCACCTCGGTAGCCTTAGGGCATGAATCCGGCCGCGCTCGAGGCGCTGATCCTCCAGGTGCTTCGGGAGAGCCCTGAAATTTCGCCCCCCGAACACCTTCCAGCGACGGTTTCGGTAGAGCGTCCTAAGAATCGCGAGCATGGCGATTACGCGACCAACATCGCGCTCACTCTCACCAAAGCTGTCGGCAAACCCCCGCGAGAAATTGCCGAGGCGCTCGCCCGCAAACTCGTAGATCATGCAGATATTGCTGCCGTCGATGTAGCTGGTCCGGGTTTTCTTAACATTACTTTTTCGGCTGCCTCTCAAGGCGAGCTTGCTCGCACCATTTTGAATGCTGGAAAAATTTATGGTCACGGCAGCGCGCTTGCCGGGGTTCATGTCAATTTGGAATTTATTAGCGCCAACCCCACGGGGCCTTTGCACCTCGGTCATACACGTTGGGCCGCAGTAGGCGATGCTCTTGGTCGAGTACTCACGGCCGCGGGTGCAGATGTAAAACGTGAGTTCTACATTAATGATCGCGGAGTGCAGATGGATCGCTTCGGCGCTTCGCTCATGGCTGCTGCGCATAGTGAGCCAACTCCAGAAGATGGATATCACGGTGCATACATTCAAGAATTAGCAATTGAAATTCTTACAAAGAAGCCAGAGATCATGGGTTTGCCTCAGACCGATCAGCTGGTGGCATTTCGCGAGGCCGGTTATGAGTTGCAACTTGCTCAACAGCAAGGGGTATTAGATACCTTTGATACTCACTTCGATGTGTGGTTCTCAGAGCGAGGCTTGCACTCGTCTGATGCAGTGGCACGTGCCTTTTCTAAGCTTCGCGAGCAAGGCCATGTCTTCGAATCCGAAGGCGCCGTCTGGTTGCGCACTACTGACTTTGGAGATGACAAAGATCGTGTTCTAGTCAAAGCAGATGGCGAACTTACCTACTTTGCTTCTGATACTGCCTACTACGTCGACAAACGATCGCGCGGATTCGATATTTGCATTTACATGCTCGGCGCGGATCATCATGGCTACGTGGGTCGTCTCAAAGCGATAGCCGCGTGTGCCGGAGACGATCCCGAGTACAACATTCAAGTATTGATCGGCCAAATGGTAAAAATTGTAGAAGGTGGCCAAGAGGTCAAGCTTTCAAAGCGTGCCGGCACCATCATTACTCTTGAAGATATCGTTGAGATGGTTGGCGTCGATGCAACTCGATACACGTTAATTCGTTACCCCACCGATACTCCGATGACGATGGATGTAGACATTCTAAAGAGCCGTACTAATGAGAATCCGGTTTACTACGTGCAGTACGCGCACGCCCGAATCAGCGGTGTACTTCGCAATGCTTCAGAGGTCGGTATACCAATGGATATTGCTGGCTTTGATCCTGCAGCGCTTACACATGAACGCGAGAACGACCTCCTGGGGGTTCTTGGTGAATTTCCACGGGTCGTGCAATTCTCTGCAGAATTACGCGAGCCCCATCGAGTGGCACGTTATCTAGAAGAACTCGCTGGTACCTATCACCGTTTCTACGATGCCTGTCGTGTGCTTCCGCTCGGTGATGAAGAAATTAGTTCGATACATAAATCTCGTGTGGTGCTTTCAGCTGCTGCTCAGCAGGTCTTTGCTAACGGGCTGTCGATGCTAGGTGTCTCGGCACCGGAGCGGATGTGATGAGTATGTGGTCAAAGAACGTGTCATGGAGCGCTGATGGAGAACTTTCGATTGCCGGAATCTCCGCCACTGCGCTGGCAGCGCAATTCGGTACACCGCTCTTCGTGTTAGACGAAGATGATTTTCGTTCTAATGCCCGGAGATTTAAAGATGCCTTCGAAGGTGCTTTCGGAGTCGGAAAAGTTTCGGTCTACTACGCAGGAAAAGCTTTTCTTTCGGCGAGCGTGGTTCAGTGGCTGGAAGCAGATGGGCTCAACCTCGATGTCTGCACAGGCGGTGAGTTGGCTGTTGCCCAGCTTGCCAAGTTCCCGGCCGCACGCATTGAATTCCACGGAAATAACAAGAGCGTTGCTGAGATAGAACAAGCATTGGATTATGGCGTTGAGTGCATTGCTGTCGATTCTTTCTTTGAAATTGATCGTGTCGAAAGAGCAGCTGCTGCTCGCGGAATCATTCAGAAAGTAATCATTCGTACTACTCCTGGAATCGAAGCTCACACGCATGAATTCATTGCAACCGCTCATGAAGATGTGAAGTTCGGTTTCAGCATTGCCTCAGGGGCAGCACTCGAAGCAGCTCGGCTGGTGAGAAGTGCTACACATTTAGACTTACAAGGTCTCCATGCGCATATCGGTTCGCAAATCTTTGATACAGATGGCTATGAACTGGCAGCAAAACGGATCATTGCGCTGCTCGCCACGATCCGCGATGAGAGCAATGCAGAGCTGCCTCTTCTAGATTTAGGAGGCGGGTTTGGCATCGCGTACCTTGCTGGAGAATCTGCTCTCGACCCAGTGGAAGTTGCCAAGAAGATGCACGCAGTAATTGCATCGGCATGTGAAGTGCACGGTCTAAGAGTGCCCCATATTTCCATTGAGCCCGGCCGTGCGATTGTGGGTCCGTCGATGGCGACTCTTTACGAAGTAGGAACGACAAAGTCCATCGTCCTAGACGATGGGGGATCACGCGCATATATCGCTGTTGATGGTGGGATGAGTGACAACATTCGTCCGGCACTTTACGACGCGGAGTACACGGTCGCCCTTGCTAATAGAAGGTCTACCGCTGCCGTGCAACCGTCTCGGGTAGTTGGCAAACATTGCGAGAGCGGCGACATCATTATTAAGAATGTCGACTTACCGAGCGATATCGCGCCAGGAGATCTCTTAGTAACTCCCGTTACTGGGGCATACGGACGCAGCATGGCGAGCAATTACAACCATATTTCACGTCCTCCTGTGGTCGCCGTGGCGCTTGGCAAGGCCCGGATAATTGTGCGCCGCGAAACTCACGAGGATCTCCTTCGCCTCGAGAATATGGAAGGCTAGGTACATGCCTTCCTCGAATCTCACTATGAACGTTGGTCTGCTCGGCGGCGGTGTGGTCGGCGGCAGCGTTTACCGGCTTGCCAATTCGCAAGCGGCGGATCTGGCGGCACGCACTGGAGTGAAGTTGGCGGTCACTCGAGTAGCGGTTCGCTCACTCGACAAGGCGCGAGATATTCCTGCCGAAGTTTTAACCACAGACGCGCAGAGCATTGTTGACGACCCTTCGATCGACATCGTTATTGAGTTGATGGGCGGTATTGAGCCCGCACGATCACTTATTTTGAGTGCACTTAAATCAGGTAAGTCAGTCATCACCGCGAATAAAGCACTCCTTGCTGAAGACGGACCAACACTTTTCAAGGTTGCTCGTGACAATGGTGTCGATATTTATTACGAAGCGTCGGTCGCGGGCGCCATTCCACTACTTCGACCCATCCGTGAATCGCTTGCAGGCGATCAAATTACTCGGGTGATGGGAATCGTGAACGGTACAACCAATTTCATTCTCACCAAGATGGACGAAGAGGGTTCATCGTTCGATCAGGTATTGGCAGAAGCACAAGCCCTTGGATACGCCGAGGCAGATCCCACTGCCGACATCGAAGCCTTTGACGCAGCAGCCAAAGCAGCAATTCTGGCGAGTCTGGCATTTCACTCGCGAGTAACGGTTGACGATGTTTCGCGCGAAGGCATCACGCACATCAGTGCTGCAGACATTGCATCAGCACACGCGATGAATCACGTCATTAAACTTCTAGCAATCGCAGAGCTGCTCCCAGATAACCGACTTGCTGTCCGTGTGCATCCCACCTTGATCCCGCGCTCACATCCGCTTGCTGCGGTTCGAGATGCGTTCAATGCCGTCTTCGTTGAGGCTCGCGCCGCTGGCGAAGTCATGTTTTACGGTCGTGGTGCTGGTGGGTTGCCTACCGCAAGTGCAGTCCTTGGGGATCTGGTAGCGGTAGTCCGCAATCGCGCTGCGAATACCACCGGCTCACAAGAGAGTGCATACGCCGAACGTTCAGTGGCGCCTTTAAGCGATACTTTGACTCGTTATCACGTGCGACTTGAAGTCTCTGATCGCCCGGGTGTACTTGCCGCTGTAGCTCAAATTTTCGCTAAGCACTCTGTTTCTATTCAAATAGTCCGACAGGGTGGGCGCGGCGATGATGCCGAATTAGTCATTGTGAGCCACTTGGCTAGTGAAGCAAATCTCGCAGCGACCGTCGACGAATTGCGCAGCATGGAAGTTGTTCGTGACGTAGCAAGTGTCCTTCGTGTGATTGGTGGAACAGCATGACGCATCAGTGGCGCGGTGTAATCGAGGAGTATCGGGAATGGCTACCTGTTTCGGATAAGACTCCCGTGGTTTCACTCCTTGAAGGCGGCACACCGCTGGTCTATGCATGCGTGCTCTCCGAGATGCTCGGAAATCAAGTGTGGCTTAAAGTCGAAGGAAGCAACCCCACGGGCTCTTTCAAGGATCGTGGAATGACTATGGCCATCAGCAAGGCTGCTGAAGAAGGTGCGAAAGCTGTCGTCTGCGCTTCGACAGGTAACACGAGCGCGAGCGCAGCGGCCTATGCCACTAAGGCAGGTATGACTTCAGCGGTTCTTGTTCCGCAGGGCAAAATAGCGATGGGCAAATTGGCGCAAGCTGTTGCGCACGGTGCGCGCATTCTTCAAGTCGATGGCAATTTTGATCAATGCTTAGATTTAGCACGCGACTTGGCCGAGAACTATCCCATTGCGCTTGTTAACTCCGTTAATCCTTACCGTCTTCAAGGACAAAAGACTGGCGCCTTTGAAATCATTGACGCGTTAGGTTTTGCTCCTGATATTCATGCATTACCAGTCGGAAATGCCGGAAATATTTCGGCCTATTGGATGGGCTTCAAGGAGTATGCGGCTGCAGGTAAGGCAAACTCCACTCCGGCTATGTGGGGCTTCCAGGCAGAAGGCGCCGCGCCACTCGTACGCGGGCACGTTGTTGAAAATCCAGAGACCATAGCTACTGCTATTCGCATTGGTAATCCGGCCTCTTGGGATTTGGCAGTAGATGCCATCAAGTCTTCTGGTGGTCTTATAGATATGGTCTCTGACGAGGAAATATTAAGCGCTTATCGTCTCCTGTCTTCACGTGAAGGAATATTTGTTGAACCGGCGAGCGCGGCAGGTGTAGCCGGATTGATTAAGAAAAAGAGCGCTGGCGAGTTGCCTACGAACAAACGAATTGTTATCACGGTCACCGGCCATGGATTGAAAGATGTGCACTGGGCACTCGAAGGAAACTCAGCGGCTACACCAGTAGTCATTCCGGTAGACGTTAAAGCGGCCGCTAAAGAATTGAGCCTCTCATGAGCGCCAAGCCTGCGTTTAAAGCAAAGCCAGTAACCATCTCAATCCCAGCAACGAGTGCAAATCTAGGACCAGGATTTGATGCATTGGGTTTGGCGCTAGATATCCGCGACGTGATTGCAGCTCAAGTGCTCGACGAAAAAGGTTTAGATGTTGAAGTTGCTGGCGAGGGCGCAGAAGATTTGCGCAAAGACGCTAAGCACCTTGTAGTGAAGTCGATGTACGAAGCATTCGATGCGATGGGCGGTCGTCCTCGTGGGCTGGCCATCCGCTGCGCAAATGCGATTCCCCACTCTCGCGGCTTGGGTTCCTCTGCGGCAGCTATCGTCGGTGGCATGGCGCTCGCTCGCGCACTTGTGCTGAGTGGAAACGATCGTTTGCCCGATACCGAATTACTCAACCTAGCTACCAAACAAGAGGGTCATCCAGATAATGTTGCGGCCGCGCTCTACGGTGGCGCCACCATCGCTTGGATGGATGGAGATCGTGCGAAGAGCACGCGGCTTACACCACACGCCTCAATCTCTGCAGTCGCTTTCATCCCGCAGAGTGCACTCTCTACCTCGAAAGCCCGACGTCTCCTGCCAGAGTCGATTCCGCATCGCGATGCAGTTATCTCAGCGGGTCGGGCAGCTCTCCTCGTTGAGGCGCTTACTCATCATCCAGAATTTCTCTTTGATGCCACTCAGGACCTCTTGCATCAGGAGTATCGACGTGAAGCGATGCCACGTTCTTTAGCGCTGATGAAGAAATTACGCGATGCCGGGCATGCAGCCTTTATCTCTGGAGCTGGCCCTACGGTCCTGCTCCTCACCACCGACCCTGGAGCCGATTGGGCAGCCTTCGGCGGAACCACATTTGAGAGCCGCGATGTGGCTATTTCGAACGCCGGACCTCAGGTTTTTGACAACTAATCTGCCGGCAGATTTGACCGGCAGATTTGACCGGTAGAGCCAGAGTGCTACGCTCTCCCTGTCTGGCTCTATTAGCCACATTCTGAGTTTCTTTTCTCTACACCAAAGCAAACTCAAACCAATCTATAGAAAATGAATGAGGACCCGTGAGCGATTCCACTCGCGCAAAGAAGAAGGGCGACACTCTCGCCACCATGCTGCTTCCCGAACTCCAAGCCGTAGCGGCAAGACTTGAGATTGATGGCGCACCGAAACTCCGTAAGGGAGACCTGGTGGCTGCAATTGAGGCAAAGCAAGCCGAGAATCGTGCAGCAGCCGCGAAGCCACCTAAGGCAGAGAAGCCTGCACGCAAAGAGGTAGCGCGCGAAGAGAACTCCGATTCCGAAAGTTCAAATAGTAATTCTGATAATTCAGGAAATTCTGATCGCGATGACCGCGGTGGAAATCGAAACTTCGAAGATCGCGGTAATCGTCGCGGCCGTAACCGCAACCGCGGGGATCGCAATGATCGCGGGGATCGTAATGATCGCAACGATCGCGGGGATCGCAACGATCGCGGGGATCGCAACGATCGCATGCGCAATCGCAACGAAGAGCCTGTCATCACTGAAGACGACATACTCTTACCCGTAGCGGGAATTCTTGATGTCCTCGACAGTTATGCATTCGTGCGCACTGGCGGATACCTTCCTGGTCCCAACGATGTCTACGTCTCATTGCAGCAAGTGCGCCGCTATGGGCTTCGTAAGGGCGATGTAGTTACTGGCGCAATTCGTCAGCCGAATGAGGGAGAGCGTCGCGAGAAGTTCAACGCGCTCGTTCGCCTCGACACCATCAACGGTGTTGATCCCGAGCTATCGCGCAACCGAGTCGACTTCTCCAAGCTCGTACCGCTCTATCCACAACAACGTCTTCGTCTCGAGACCGAGGCAAATATCTTGACCACTCGTGTTATCGACTTGATCTCGCCTATTGGTAAGGGACAACGCGGTCTTATTGTTTCCCCGCCCAAGGCAGGTAAAACGATGGTGCTACAAGCGATTGCAAACGCCATCACCACCAATAACCCCGAGTGTCACCTGATGGTTGTGCTTGTTGATGAGCGTCCCGAAGAAGTAACCGATATGCAGCGTTCCGTAAAGGGCGAAGTAATCGCTTCTACTTTTGATCGTCCGGCAGAAGATCACACCACCGTTGCTGAACTTGCTATTGAACGCGCCAAGCGCTTAGTAGAACTCGGTCACGATGTCGTTATCTTGCTCGACTCCATCACTCGCCTTGGCCGTGCATACAATCTTTCGGCCCCTGCAAGTGGTCGCATCCTTTCGGGCGGTGTTGACTCAGCAGCGCTCTACCCACCTAAGAAGTTCTTTGGTGCTGCTCGTAACATTGAAGATGGTGGATCACTCACCATCCTCGCGACCGCCCTCGTTGATACCGGCTCTCGAATGGACGAAGTTATCTTCGAAGAGTTCAAGGGAACAGGAAATCTTGAGCTCGTCCTCGATCGTCGCTTTGCCGATAAGCGCATCTTCCCAGCAGTAAATATCGATGGCTCCGGAACGCGTAAGGAAGAGATCTTGATGGGTGCCGAGGAATTGGCAATCGTCTGGAAGCTTCGCCGCGTTCTGCACGCACTCGATTCCCAACAAGCCCTTGAGCTCCTCCTCGAGAAGATGAAGGGCACAAAGAACAACGTGGAATTCTTGATGCAGATCCAGAAGACCACGGTGGGACCTGGCGGCGAGGCGTAAATCTAGGCGTAAACCGCGCTCTTCTGAGCGTAAAACGCCCGATTACCTCCCCACCTGGGGCCCAGGTTAGAATTGCCCACGCTCCGGTTCACGAAGTCATTCGACCCGGCGCACTGCGACACTTTGTCGCCCGACAGTAGGAGAGATTCGTGAAGCCAGAGATCCATCCCGAATATGTGAGCACTCAAGTGACCTGCTCCTGCGGCGAAACTTTCATGACGCGTTCCACCTCAAAGAGTGGCGCGATTCATTCAGACGTATGTTCAGCTTGTCACCCCTTCTACACCGGTAAGCAAAAGATCCTCGACACCGGTGGTCGTGTGGCTAAGTTCGAACAACGCTTCGGCAAGAAGTAGCTTTCTAGACGCCGTGTACTCCGCACCTGCGGGGTGCACGGCGTTTGCTATTCATCCAGCTCTTAAGCGCACAAGAGGAGTCAGCAGTGTCCGACGATTTTGGATCAGCCCTCGAACTTCTCCGCGAGTACGCGGAGATTGAAGGCGAGCTTGCTGACCCTGCGGTTCACGGTGATCCTGCGCGCGCACGTCAACTGGGCCGCCGCTATGCGCAACTCGGTCCCGTAGTTGCCGGCTATAACGCTTGGAAGAGCGCCGAAGAAGAATTAGATACTGCTCGCGAACTTGCCGCCGAAGACGATTCGTTCAAAGCTGAGCTCCCTGCGCTTCAAGAATTATTAGAAGCAAAAGCCGCCACGCTTCAAGAGTTACTTCTTCCTCGTGATCCTGACGACGATCGCGACGTCATCGTCGAAATTAAGGCGGGCGAAGGTGGAGATGAGTCAGCTCTCTTTGCCGGTGATTTGCTTCGTATGTATATGCGCTTTGCAGAACGAGTCGGCTGGAAAGTCGAAGTCATCGACGTCACCGAAAGCGATCTTGGCGGGTATAAGGATGTTTCTATTGCTTTGAAGAGCAAGGGAACACCTCAACCCGGCATGGCTCCTTGGGCGCGCCTCAAGTACGAAGGCGGTGTGCACCGCGTGCAACGCGTTCCGGAAACGGAATCACAAGGACGGATTCATACTTCAGCTGCCGGTGTTCTAGTGATGCCTGAGGCAGAAGAAGTTGATGTAACTCTCGATCTCAACGATCTCCGAATTGATGTTTACCGCTCAAGCGGCCCTGGCGGTCAGAGCGTCAACACCACTGACTCTGCCGTACGTCTCACTCATATCCCGACTGGCATCGTGGTTTCGTGCCAGAACGAGAAGAGCCAATTGCAAAATAAGGAATCTGCCCTACGTATCATGCGTGCCCGACTGCTCTCTGCGGCTAAAGAAGCTCAAGAAGCTGCAGCCTCTGATGCCCGTCGTTCGCAGGTTCGCACTGTCGACCGCAGTGAGCGCATTCGCACTTACAACTTCCCTGAAAACCGCATTAGCGATCACCGCACCAACTTTAAGGCGTACAACCTGAGCGCGGTGCTCGACGGTGATCTTGAAGCGGTCATCCAATCCTTAGTTGATGCAGATACTGCAGCAAAACTCTCTGCTGTAGGTGCTACGGATACGACTCGTAGGTCGTAACAATGGCAGAGAGCGTGCGCGAGTTAATTGCCGAGGCAACTCGTGAACTCAGCGATGCTGGCGTGGCCTCTCCTCGGGTAGATGCCGAGTTGATAGCGGCCCATGTACTCGATACCGAACGTGGACGAATCTTTACGTACGAGAATTTCTCACCAGCTCAAGCGAATTCATTTAAGTCTTACGTAGATACCCGCTGTAGTCATGTTCCAGTGCAATACATCATTGGCGTTGCACCTTTCAGATATCTCGAAGTTGAGGTCGGTCCCGGAGTTCTTATTCCACGCCCAGAAACAGAACTCGTCGCTCAGCATGCAATAGATACGGCGAAATCCATGCCGGGCAATCCTGTCGTAGTCGATCTTGGATCTGGTAGCGGTGCAATTGCACTCGCCATCGCAACTGAGGCGCCGAACTCCCGCGTACTTGCGGTTGAACGCGAATCTTCGGCCTTCGTTTGGTTGAAGAGAAATATCGCTAACTTGGCACCATCGATTGAATGTAAGCAAGCAGACGTGGCAGACGCGCTGCAAGAGATGGATGGGCAAGTCGATATTGCCGTCGCCAATCCTCCCTACGTTAACTCGCACTCAGAAATGCCCTTTGAAGTAAGTAACTTTGAACCGGCGGAAGCCCTCTTCGGAGGGGGAGATGCAGGTATTGAAATCCCTGGAATTTTTGCGAAAGCCGCATCACGCCTACTTAAGAAGGGCGGCACGTTTATTTGCGAGCATGGCGAGGACCAAGGGCCGGCCATCGCAACTCTCTTGTCCAGCGACTTTGTAGACATCACCCTTCATACAGATTTCAACGACCGCCCTCGTTGGACGTCGGCGGTGCGGAGGTAATAATGGCGCAGACTCTCTTACTCGATGATGAATCTGTCACACAAGCTGCCGCAATAATCCGCCGGGGCGGTGTGGTGGCTTTCCCTGATGAACACGCCTATCTCTTGCTTGCAGATGCGTTTCACCTCAGCGCGACCGCCCGCATTCGTGAACTGCGCATGATGGAATCAGGCGCGACCCTTCAAGTACTCATCGCCGATCAACCCACTTTGCATGGAATCGCGCGTGAAATAGATGAGGAAGCTTCTGCATTAATCGATGAATTTTGGCCAGGTCCGCTCGCACTTTTGGTGTTGGCACAGGGCGGTCTCTCTTGGGATTTAGGTGACCGTCGCGAAATGGGAGCTTTCGTGGTGCGCCAACCGCGTTCTCCGCGTCTGCGCGAATTACTTCGACTCACTGGGCCAGTCGCATGCGGTCTCGCATCGCGGGTCGGGGAGCCGCTCGCTCATGAAGTGGCAGAAATTGCAGTCGCCGATGAGTGTGACCTGGTGGTCGATGGTGGGCAACAAAATGTTGCAGGAACATCTTCAGTAATAGATCTCACAGTAAAGCCGCCACGTTTAGTGCGACGCGGAAGCATCTCATTCTTTGACCTCGCCAAGGTTGCGCCTTCCTTGGTCGTAGAGTGAGCACACGACGAAAGGAAGCGATATGAGTTCAGAATTCTGGGGTCCAGACTTCGATGCATTGAAATCTCAGGATCCAGAGATCGCCACCATCATCCTTGATGAATTGGATCGGCAGCGTGACGGACTACAACTCATCGCGAGCGAGAACTTTACGTCGCCTGCAGTCCTAGCCGCTCTTGGTTCCACGCTTTCAAATAAGTACGCAGAGGGATATCCAGGGAAGCGCTATTACGGTGGATGCGCTGATGTTGATCGCGCTGAGATCCTAGGCATCGAACGTGCAAAAGCTCTCTTTGGTGCGGAGCATGCAAATTTGCAACCGCACTCTGGTGCAAGTGCAAATATTGCTGTGTATGCAGCATTCACAAAGCCGGGAGATACCGTTCTGGCGATGTCACTGCCGCATGGCGGGCACCTCACTCATGGTTCCAAAGTGAATTTTTCTGGAAAGTGGTTCGACATCGTTTCCTATGGTGTTCGCCAAGATACCGAGCTCATTGATTACGACGAGCTTCGTGACTTAGCAATGAAGCATCGCCCCAAAATGATCTGTACGGGAGCGACCGCCTATCCACGACTTATTGATTTCGCCAAGGTGCGCGAGATTTGCGATGAATCGGGAGCCATCATGTGGGTCGATGCTGCCCACTTCATTGGCCTTGTCGCAGGTAAAGCGATTCCATCACCTGTTCCATATGCAGATGTGGTTTCGTTCACGACTCACAAAGTATTACGCGGTCCACGCGGCGGCATGATCCTTTCGAAGGCCGAGCATGCCGCGGCCATTGATAAGGCGATTTTCCCCGGCATGCAAGGTGGTCCCCTTATGCATGCGGTAGCTGCCAAAGCAGTTGCGCTTAAAGAAGCAGCGTCCCCGGCCTATCAAACTTACGCAAAGAACGTCATTGCGAATGCTCAGGCGCTCTCTGCTGGTTTAGCCGAGCATGGAATGCGCTCGGTCTCTGGCGGTACCGATACTCATCTCGCTTTAATCGATTTACAAAAGCTCGGAGTCAACGGGGCAGATGCCGAGAAGCGATGCGATGCTGCTGGCATTACATTGAATAAGAATTCCATCCCTTTTGATCCCCAAGCGCCCTCAATCACTTCGGGAATCCGGGTGGGCACGCCAGCCACCACCACGCAGGGGATGGGAATCCCCGAAATGGCCACAATTGCGGACTTCATCTCGCGTGCCGTGCGCGGCGAAGGCGAACCTGCGGAAATTCGTGCCCAAGTAACCGAGTTAACTCACGCTTTCCCGGCGTATCCTCGATAGGTGCGCGAGTACCTCTTTGCTGCTCTCATCGCTTCGGCGGTGACCTATTTAGCGACTCCCTTTTTCAAGTCGATCGCAATTCGCTTTGGGGCAATGGCTCCGATACGAGCTCGCGATGTGCACTCTATTCCCACACCGCGTTGGGGTGGGCTCGCGATGTTGGCTGGGCTATCCGTTGGATTAGTGGTGGCATACCACTTGCCATTGCTTCATAAAGCTTTTGCCAATTCTCATGATGTAGTGGCCATTGCTACAGGTGCAATAGTTATTTCGCTACTGGGTGCAGCAGATGACTTATGGGAGTTGGATGCGCTCACCAAATTCGCTGGGCAGGCATTGGCTGCCGGAGTTATGGCGATCCAAGGTGTTCAACTTCTCTGGTTGCCGATCAATGGCGTGATTGCACTTCCGCCAACACTCGGCGTTGTGGCAACTGTGCTCGTGGTGCTTGTTGCAATCAATGCTGTGAACTTTGTGGATGGACTGGATGGCCTAGCTGCTGGAATTGTGGCTATAGGGGGAATCGCCTTCTTCTCATTCTCGTATCTACTTGCGGTGATGCATGGATTTAGTCGCGCTGGTACAGCCACCCTCTTCACTGCACTCTTAGTGGGAATCTGTTTAGGATTCCTGCCCCATAACGTTTACCCCGCCAAAATTTTTATGGGTGATTCAGGTTCTATGTTGCTCGGCTACTTGCTTGCCGCATGCACCATCAGTATCACTGGCCAACTCGATGCGAATGCACTCTCTGCGGAGAACTTGGCACCTGCACTCTTGCCGCTCGTATTACCGCTAGCAATTCTTGCGATTCCACTCTTGGATTTGGGTTGGGCGATTATCCGACGTACCGCTGCCGGTAAATCTCCATTTACACCAGATAAGCATCACCTCCATCATCGCTTGTTGCGGATTGGCCACTCACCTCGCCGAGCAACGACGGTGCTTTACGTATGGACCGCGGCCATCGCTTTTCCAGTAAGCGCGATTGCGTTCATTCCTCTGCGGTCGGCATTGCTGATCATGGTGGTCGCGCTGCTACTCGCGGCGCTCCTCACTCGTTCTTTACCGGCCGAAGATGACGATGAAAAACGTCGGTTGAAGCGCAATAACTTTGAAGGTGCCACTCTGCGGTGGGCTGGTTCACTCTCTGGTGGCGCGGTTCTCCTTGCGGTGCTCTATGCCGAAGTGGTTCAGCGCAGCGACCAAGTGAAGGCAGCGCTTCTCGCGGGGGGAGTCGTGGTGGTCTTCTTTGGGATCTCGCTCCTGCTGGGTCGCCTGACGCGCCGAAGCTCCCCCTCCGGAACGATGGCTTTAGCCATGGCCTCCTACTTCGCCAAACTCATTCTGCTCGGCGCGCTCTTGCTCTCGATGCGATCTCTGGCTGGAATCGATCACACCTTCTTTGGAGTGACGGCCGTCACAGCGGTACTCCTCTGGCTTGCCGGTGAGGTCACTGCCTTCCTTCGGCTGCGGATCCCCACAGTGATACTCGACGAGAGCCCTACCGCAGATGAGGTGGGTCATCTCCTCTAAAGACGAAAGTGCGATGTTTACTATCGTCGCCTACCTGCTCTCCGGGCTCCTCCTCTGGGGAGGGGTGGGGATGTTCCTCGACCATCTCTTTGGGTTCCACTTTTTGGTGGTCGTTGGTTTTCTCGTGGGGCTTGTGAGCGCTATGTACCTTATTTACCTTCGCTTCATTCGCCAGTAGGGCCCTTCCAGAAGGTCGGCATGCAGGTGGCTCAAAAGGTGACCCTGAAGGTGACACAACGCTCATCTGAAGGTTTTGCCTCACGCCCCCTTCTCCCTCTATGTTTAGGGCGTTCGCTAACCCATTCGAGGAGCCTTGCGTTGAACGCATCGATATTGCTCGCCTCTGGAGGATTCGTTTCTCCTGGAAGTGGTGACTTCGTATTCAAGCCAGTCTTCGGAACCAGCATTCTCTTTACCAAACCAGTCTTTCAAGCCATCCTGGCGGCCATCTTGGTCGCAGTTTTCTTTTTAATCTCATCTAAGAAAGCTGCGGTGATTCCTTCCCGCACGCAATTCTTCGGCGAGAGCGTTTACTCGTTCGTAAAGAAAGATCTCGGCGAAGACATCATCGGTCACGAATTCATGAAGTTCGTGCCGTTCCTCTTCACTCTCTTCACTTTTATCATCGTCAACAACATCTTCGGAATTGTGCCGTTCATGCAGTTCCCCACGATGTCGCGTTTCGGATTCCCCGTAGCGCTCATGATTTTCACCTACGTGATCTATCACTACGTAGGTATTCGCAAGCATGGTCTTGGTAAGTACCTCAAAGACATCGCTTTCGTGCCTGGCGTCCCAAAATGGATTTATGTAATCCTCACGCCACTCGAGATTGCCACCTACTTCATCATTCGTCCGTTTACCCTCGCCATTCGTCTTTTCGCCAACATGTTCGCCGGGCACCTTTTGCTGCTCGTCTTCATCATGGGTGGCGATTACATGCTCCACAACAGCATGGTGCTCAAGATCATGAGCCCGCTCTCCTTTGGTTTCGGAATAGGTCTGACCTTCTTCGAATTCTTTATCGAATGTCTGCAGGCGTACATCTTCACCTTGCTGACTGCGCTGTACATCGCCGGAGCAATTGCCGACGAGCACTAACAACTAGATTTGATCAGATGCCCTTCTGATCAATTACCTGAAAGGGAAATGACATGACAGGCACAATGGCTATCGTGGGCTTCGGCCTTTCGACGATTGGACCCGGTATCGCAACTGGTCTCGTCTTCGCTGCATATATCAATGGCGTCGCCCGCCAGCCAGAGGCACGCGGCATTCTCCAACCGCTCGCGTTCCTTGGTTTCGCACTTGCCGAAGCGCTCGCGCTCTTGGGTCTCGTACTCGCATTCGTCCTCAAGTAAAGATCACTACAGATAACTTCTTAGAGAACGAGGTTGCAGATGAGTACGCAGATTTTGTTGCTAGCTTCTGAGGAAGCCGGTCTACCGATTATTCCGACGTTGACTGAAGTCATCGTTGGTCTGATCGCGTTCTCGCTGCTCTTCATCGTTATGAAGAGCAAGGTAGTTCCACGCTTCGAGAAGGCTTTCGCTGATCGCACCGACGCCATTCAAGGCGGCATGGAGCGCGCAGAGCAGGCACAGGCAGAAGCAGCAGCTGCACTCAAGTCTTATCAAGATCAACTCTCCGATGCTCGCGGCGAGGCTCAAAAGCTTCGCGAGGAAGCACGTGCACAGGGAGCAGCGATCATTGAAGAGATGCGCACTAAGGCACAAGAAGAAGCAAATCGCATCACTGCCGCCGCCCGTGCCTCGATTGAGGCTGAGCGCCAACAAGCAGTGACTTCTCTGATGCAAGAAGTAGGCACCATCGCTACTAACCTCGCGTCGAAGATCGTGGGAGAGGCCCTTGATGATCAAGTGCGCCAATCTCGTGTGGTTGATCGCTTCTTGGCCGATTTGGAGGGCTCCAAGTAATCATGGCACTTGTAATGAAGGGAACTAGTCGTCAATCACTGGCGATGAGTCGCGCACTGATGGATAGTTCGCTCGCCTCCATGAATGGAGAGCAAGCGTCCGCTCTTTCAGCTGACCTCTTCCTCATTACTCGCACCCTTGATTCCTCTAAGTCTCTCCTCCGTGCACTTACTGATCCCTCTCGAGAAGCTCAGGGCAAGGCAGGTGTTGCACAATCACTCTTCGGAGAGAAGATCGGTGCAAACGCCGCCAAGCTCCTCGAGGAATTAGTGAAGGCACGTTGGTCGCGTTCGAGTGATCTCGCAAATGCATCTGAGCAACTTGCTGTTGAAGCCGAAGCTGCTGCGGCACACGCCGATGGCACTCTCGATGCGCTCGAAGAAGAACTCTTTCAATTCGGTCGAGTAGTTGCTGGCAACCCAGAACTTCGTGCGGCGTTAGTCGCTCGGAACCAGGGGACGAGCGAGCAAAAGGGCGAGCTCATTCGTTCGCTCCTTGCTGGCAAAGTTGCGCCTGCCACTCTTCGCCTTATTACTCAATTGGTGATGCATCCCCGTGGTCGCCACATTGAAGGCGGACTGAGCGATTTCGCACAAGCCGCAGCTGACCGTCGCAATCGCACGATTGCACACGTAAAGAGCGCAATTGAATTGACGTCCGCACAACAGGAACGATTGAGCGCAGCTCTTACAGCTGAACTCGGACGTCCGATGCGCGTAAACGTCGAAGTAGATAAGAGTGTGGTGGGTGGTCTCTCCATTCGCTTCGCTGATGAGTTGATTGACGGCACCACGGTCAGTCGTTTGGCAGAAGCGAGTCGACGACTCGCAGGTTAAGTACTTTGCCCTTACAAAGCGTGAGGGCGGCTATTGAAGGAGAAGATGATGGCGGAACTCACGATCCGACCCGAGGACATTCGTGATGCACTGGCGAAGTTCGTCCAGTCATACGATCCCGGCACTGCGGCTCGCGACGAGATCGGTACTGTCACCGAAGCAGGCGACGGAATCGCGCGCGTTGAGGGTCTTCCTTCAACGATGACGAACGAGTTGCTCAAGTTCGAGGACGGCACCCTTGGTATCGCTCTCAACCTTGACGTCCGTGAGATCGGTGTCGTTATTCTCGGCGGCTTCTCGGGCATCGTCGAAGGTATGGCCGTGCGTCGTACCGGTGAAGTTCTCTCTGTACCTGTCGGTGATGGTTTCTTGGGTCGCGTCGTCGATCCACTTGGTCGTCCGATCGATGGCAAAGGCGAGATCGTTGCTGAGTCACGCCGCGCACTCGAACTTCAGGCGCCTTCAGTAGTACAGCGCCAACCAGTGAAAGAGCCGATGCAGACCGGCATCAAGGCCATCGACGCCATGACCGCTATCGGTCGCGGACAACGTCAGCTCATCATCGGCGATCGTCAGACCGGTAAGACCGCAGTTGCGATCGACACGATCATCAACCAACGCGAAAACTGGCTGACCGGAGATCCCAAGAAGCAGGTCAAGTGCATTTACGTGGCTATTGGTCAGAAGGGTTCCACGATCGCAGCTGTTCGTGGTGCACTCGAAGAAGCCGGCGCCATGGATTACACCACCATCGTGGCCGCTCCTGCCTCTGACCCTGCAGGTTTCAAGTACCTCGCTCCTTACACCGGTTCGGCCATCGGTCAGCACTGGATGTACAAGGGCGAATCCGTCCTCATCATTTTCGATGATCTTTCAAAGCAAGCAGAGGCCTACCGTGCAGTCTCGCTCTTGCTCCGTCGTCCACCAGGTCGCGAGGCCTACCCTGGCGACGTCTTCTACTTACACTCACGTCTCCTCGAACGTTGCGCAAAGCTCTCAGACGAGCTCGGTGCTGGTTCGATGACCGGTCTGCCAATTATCGAAACAAAGGGTAATGACGTCTCGGCGTTCATTCCTACCAACGTTATTTCGATTACCGACGGACAGTGCTTCTTGGAAACAGATCTCTTCAACTCGGGTGTGCGTCCAGCTATCAACGTAGGTATTTCGGTATCTCGCGTCGGTGGTTCTGCACAGATCAAGGCTATGAAGAAGATTGCCGGACGCCTTCGTCTCGACCTTGCACAGTTCCGCGAACTCGAAGCATTCGCTGCATTCGGTTCTGATCTCGATGCTGCGTCAAAGGCACAGCTCGAGCGCGGTGCTCGCATGGTGGAACTTCTCAAGCAAGGTCAGTACTCACCATTCTCGGTGGAGCGCCAAGTCGTTTCCATCTGGGCCGGTACCACTGGCAAGCTCGATAGTGTTCCAGTTCCTGACATCCGTCGTTTCGAAGCTGAATTCCTTGATTACGTGGGTCGTCAACACAAGGGCATCCTCGATGCAATCGCATCCACCAAGGATCTTGGCGATGATCTAGTTGCTCAACTCGATGCTGCTGTCACTGCATTCAAGTTGGAGTTCGCTGCGTCTTCGGGTGCGGTAGCTGATCATGCTGCGGAATCGCTCGATAGCGATGAAGTAGGACAAGAGACCATTACCAAGCACGTACCAGCGGCGAAGAAGTAGGACTCATTCATGGGTGCCCAGTTACGTATTTATCGCCGACGGATGCGTTCCGTCAAGGCGACGAAGAAGATCACGAAAGCGATGGAACTTATCTCCGCTTCTCGTATCGTCAAGGCGCAGCAACGCGTCGCGGCTTCGTCTCCTTACGCGACTGAATTAACGCGAGCAGTTTCAGCGTTGGCAACATTTTCAAATGTTGAACATCCGTTGACCGCTGCGGTAACTGACGCCAAGCGTGCTGCTGTGCTCATCATCGCAAGCGATCGCGGTATGGCCGGTGCGTATGCAAGCAATGCAATCAAGGAAGGAGATCAACTCACTTCACTGCTCAAGAGCCGCGGATTAGAAGTCGATCACTACCTCGTTGGTCGCAAGGCTTTGAACTACTACCGTTTTCGTAATCGTCCGATTGCTGCTTCGTGGACTGGGTTTAGCGATAACCCCACCTATGACAATGCAAAAGAGATTGCAGATGCCGTCATCGCCTCTTTCCTTCAAGAAACTGGTGCTGACGAGTTGCACATCATCTTTACTGAGTTCGTATCGATGATCACCCAACGCCCACTTGCCAAGCGCATGCTTCCACTTGAAGTAGTGGAAAGCTCCAAGCCGCCAGTAGATGGCCCGTTGCCGCTCTATGAGTTCGAGCCTTCCGCGGCTGATGTGCTTGATGCACTTCTTCCTCGGTATGTAGAAAGTCGTATCTTCAATGCTCTGCTTCAATCAGCTGCTTCCGAGCACGCTGCTCGTCGCCGGGCCATGAAGTCTGCAACAGATAACGCCGAAGAGTTAATCAAGTCGCTCACGCGACGTGCAAACGCGGCCCGTCAGGCCGAGATCACCCAAGAAATCAGCGAGATCGTCGGTGGTGCTGATGCACTTGCATCAGCAACTTCCGGGGGCGAGTGAGAGAGATGACCATGGATATCAAAACCAAAGCCGG
>CAEZXB010000029.1_pt1 | contig 22421 bp, 28 predicted proteins | sample 7265151 | NCBI WGS metagenome assembly CAEZXB01 (sample SAMEA6813898, study PRJEB35770) | freshwater metagenome | biome: Freshwater; feature: Freshwater reservoir; material: water | place: Czech Republic | collected 2015-11-04 | depth 0.5m m | reverse complement strand
TGTGAAGATTGCAGAAATTGAAGACCCACTCATGAAGAAGATTCGCTATATGGATAAGCTCGTTGATGAGATTGCTAAGGGACGCCCAATGGAGAAAATTCTTCGTTCCGGCTTATAGGGCGACTCTTCTTCAAGTTATATTCAATGTATTATTTTCCTATGGCTAAGTACATTATTTATTTCAATCAGCAGTGGGTGGGCGATCACCCAGCTGAATGGTACGAACCACGTGGTCCGCTTGCTCGCGCTGTAGTTGCAGAGATGGAAGAAGCAGGCGTGTTGGTATTCGCAGGCGGCCTCGTTGAAGAGATCGAAGAAGCATTTGGATCAGATGAAAATGGAGTCATTAGCGGCCCCATCTCAACTAATGGAGAATTCCTTGGTGGAATGACCATCGTCGATGTCGCTACTGACGAAGACGCAAAGTTCTGGGGCTCAAAAATTGGAATCGCTTGCGGTTGGCCTCAAGAGATTCGAAAGTTCAAAGACTAAGTTAGCCATCTCCGGCTTATAGGGCGACTCTTCTTTTTATCGCTTGAACTGTAAGGCGGTCGTGATGCCTGCAATGATGAAGATTCCAAGCGCAGCAACGAAATCTGCCACCTTATGCTTGCGTGAGAGGTGTGTGTACACCGCACCTGCGAAATATAGACCTAAACACACAGAAGACAGTACTCCGAGAGGTTTGATCCATATGCCGGTGGTAATTCCAATTCCACCAGCGATTTCTAAATATGCAAGTACTGGAATCTGATTTGGCTTGACGCCAACTTTAGCCATGGCTTCCATTACATCTGGAACCTTCTTAAGCTTTGAGATAGCTGATCCAACAGCGGCGAATACGAGAAGTGCTCCGAATATGTCAAGTGCGATTGTCATTTACTTATCTACCTTCTTGTTAAGGGGGTGGTGTTCTTTCATGTGATTGGAGATCGCCTCAGATATTTCGATCAAGGACTTCATCTGAGTCTGTGTTAGCACCTCGCTAAAGCAATGATTGATCTCTCTGGACTGCAAAGGAATTGCTACTTCGGCGATTTTTCTTCCCTTAACTGTGATGGAGACGTCGAAGCAGCGAGAATCTTCAAGGTTCTTTGTCTTTTTAACTAAGCCAGCATCTTCCATTCGGGAAACCTGATGGGACATGCGACTAATTTCCCAGCCAAGGCCGGTTGCCAGCCGATTGAGGTTTACTGAAGGCGCTGGAAGCTCCGAAAGTGCAACCAGGACAACATACTCAGCGCCAGATATCCCCGAGTGATTGGTTATTTGACGTCCGAGGTGCGGCAGAAGGCTAGTACCAATTTTGTGGAATGCACGCCACGCCTTGGAATCTAGATCATTCATACCTATTTGTGCCACAGGTGAAGTAAATCAGATATACTTGATATGTCAAGTAATCATCACTCACAGAATTTTGGGATCCAATGAATAGTTATATAGTCGTTGCTACTTTCAAAGATGGCGTTACCCCAGAAGACATTCGGGCCCTCATCCCTGCCGAGCAAGCTCAAGCTAAGTTATTAGTCGAGCAAGGACTCCTTGGTTTCATTAAAGTAGCGATGCCTAAGCGCACCGTCTTTATTGAAGCATTTGGCGAGGACGATGCAAGCGTTTTAGCAACAATCGAGACGCTTCCATTTATTGCCATTTGGAATATCGAGATCTTTCCCACCACTCCACCGGCAGGTGTGAACTTCTAATCGGCCCGCTTTGATTCCGGAATATTGAGCGACTCTTCCTTCATCGAAAGGTAAACTTCGCGTGTGCCTAAATACATGATTTCGTTTAACGACGGCGATATGACCTTTCCAGAAGAGGATTTTCCAGCTGTAGCAAAGGCGGCTCACGAAGTAATGCGGGAAGGTGTCGAGGCTGGGATCTGGCTTGAAGGTGGCGGGGGATTCATGGGCTACTCTCCGCGCGTTGTCGGGTTGGATGGATGGGTGAGCGACGGTCCCTTAACGGCGAGCCCAGTTCACATCGGCGGTTTTTCAGTCATTCAGGTAGCCAGTGATGAAGAGGCCCACCGCTGGGCGCACAAGATTGCCGTTGCTTGCCGGTGCCCACAGGAGGTCCGGAAAATTATGGATGATCCTGAAGGTGACAGGATCTTTTTAGGCAATGCCTCTCTATAGTGAGCGTCGTGCACAAGATATTCCTTATGCCCTTCTCGCGTGTATACCCGCTATACGTGAAGAAGATCGAGCGCAAAGGTCGTTCCGTTACAGAGCTCCACGAAGTGATTTGTTGGTTGACCGGCTTCGACGAAAAGGCGCTTGCCAAACATATTAAGAGCGAGACGACTTTTACAGATTTCTTTAAAGCAGCCAAGATGAATAAGAAGGCTTCACTGATCACAGGAACGATCTGTGGTGTGAAGATTCAGGAGATTGAAGATCCATTGATGCTCAAGATTCGATATATGGATAAGTTGGTCGATGAACTAGCTCAAGGCCGTCCCATGGAAAAAATCCTCAGATCTGGTGTCTAGATAAAGCCTATTCCTCATCTATTTGAGACTTCATGTGGTCGGTGAGTTTCTCGATGATCCGTACTAACTCGATCTGCTCCTTCTTAGTCAAGACATCGAAGAGCGATGTGAATGCCTTGGAGGCCTCCGGTTTGGCTACTTTTAAGAAAGTTCTTCCCCGAGTGCTGAGTTGAACCCAGGTGATCCGGTGGTCCTTCTGATCTTTCCGCCTTGCAATGTAATCCTGTTTCTCCAAGCCCACCATTATTCCTGTAATAGCTCGTGGGGTGAGGTCGAGCATCTGGGATATCTGCCCCATAGTCATTTCTCCTGATTGAGAGAGGAGGAAGATCACCATTAATTGGGATGATGTGATCTGATGTTTCGACTCGATCCTTACACTCATCCAGCGCGGAAAGAGATGACTCAACCTGCCTACGCTCGCTGCGATGAAGAGCGATGCCAGGCCGCGGGGCATAAGCCTTATCGCCGAAGGCGGTGGCTTCCGCGGCGTATTTCTCGGCGTCTTCTCAGCCTTTTCCATGCAATAAATGTACCGTATCGACTTGTAAAACTATTTACCTAGGTAAATACTTACTGCCTAGGCGCTGGCCGAGAAATCTGAGCGAAAGAGGGATATTCAAGTGCAGAACTCCAAGAAGAGAATGATCGGGCTTACTGCAATCGCGGTCATTGCGCTCAATAGTGCGGTCTACTACGTGGCGCACGCGGCCAGTACTCCCGCTACGGTCTCAACCACTTCGGCTTTGAAAGCCGCGAAGTGGAACCCCACGGTAAAAATCACCTATTCCAAGAGCTCAATCATTCTCCAACCCACCGGAATCCCGAATCACGCACGAGATACGTACTACGCAGTGCCTAATGCCGGAGTGGTCGTACCAGATTCCACAACGGCGAGGATCATCAAGGATCCGACGAAGGCGCAAACCTACAAATTCACTATTCCTAGCACCCCCAAATACACCTCGACGGTTACGACCACCTCGCTTGGGTCAATCGGTGTCATGATTTCTGGAGCAGTTCTGTACAACCCATTCGAAGGCGACGGAAAAACTGTCGCCATGGCGAACAACTTCACCATCACTGATGCAAGTGGCATCACCGCATCTTTTGTAGATAAATGTTCGGGCCACCCCACTCCTGATGTGGGTGCCTACCATTACCACGGGCTTCCTAATTGTGTGACGGCAAAGGTGGATAAGGCTTCGAAGCCTTCGCACATCATTGGCTTTGCCCTCGACGGTTTTCCGATCTATGGAGACCGCGACAATAACGGGAAGCAACTTACGGCTGCCGCTCTCGACAAGTGCAACGGAATCAATAGCGCTACACCTGAATTCCCTAAAGGTATCTACCACTACGTTTTGCTCAGCACTGCTGATGCGCGCTCATCTATCGCCTGCTTTCATGGCGTAGTTGATCGCACACAATTCCAAGCCATGCCGCCGATGGGTGGCGGCCCCAATGCTGGTGGCCCCAACGGTGGAGGTCCCAATGGTGGTGGAATGCCAGATATTGCTAGCGCTGCCAAGAAGCTCGGCATTACTGAAGATCAACTCCTGGCGGCATTCGCTTACAAGATGCCTCCGGACTTTGCTCTCGCCGCTAAGAACTTGGGCCTGACTGAGTCGGCGTTAAGGGCAGCCTTAGGAGTCACTGGCTGAGTTGCCTCACGATGTGACGAGGCTAAGTCTGTGTTTTACACTTCTCCTATGACTGAGAAGAAGGTAACTGGCCCCGCCTCATATTTCCCATCCATTGAGAAGAAATACGGGAAGCCGATAGCTCACTGGATGAAGGAACTGAAGAAGGTTTCCAAGTTGGCTCACATGGAGCAGGTAGCCCACCTCAAGGATAATTTTGAAATGGGGCAAGGTCATGCAAATGCCATTGTTCATGTCTTCCGCAAAGAGAATGGGCTCTAATCATGGAGAAGCGATTTATGATTTTTGTCATCGACGATCTTTCTGGTTCTGGTACTCCAGAGGAGATGAATGCGATCAATGCCTTTAATGATGAGTTGCGTGCAAACGGTCAGTGGCTCTTTGCAGGTGGTCTCTCTTCTCCTGAAAATGGAAATGTCATAGATAACCGTGACGATGCACATATCGCTACAGGTAAACCACTCTTTGAGGCTCAGGAAAATTACAGTGGCTTCTGGTTGATCGAGAGTGCCGACTTGGAGACAGCGCAGCGGCTCGCATTTGAAGGGTCCAAGGCCTGTAATCGTAAAGTTGAGTTGCGTCCACTCCTCTGATAATTAGAAAACGCTAAGGGGAGAAATTTTTTATCCGTCTAGAAAATATGGCGTCATGAATTTCTCAGGTAAGAGATCGTTCCCAAAATCCATACCCAGGGCTACATTCGAACCACGGGTAATATCAATTTTCAATTGAATGGAGTTGCGGAATGACCGATTACGCTGCACCCGGTACTGCGGGTAGCAAAGTCACTTTCAAACCACGTTACGACCACTGGATTAACGGTGGATATGTCAAACCTACGTCGGGACAATACTTTGAAAACATCACACCGGTAACAGGGAAAGTCTTCTGTGAAATCGCACGAGGCAATGCAGCCGATATCGATCTCGCACTCGATGCTGCACATGCTGCGGCTCGCGCGTGGGGTAAAACTTCAGCCACGGCTCGCGCCATCATCTTGAACAAGATTGCTGATCGTATGGAAGCAAACTTGGAAATGTTGGCAGTTGCAGAGACGTGGGATAACGGTAAGCCGATCCGCGAAACCATTCACGCGGATATGCCCCTTGCGATCGATCACTTCCGCTACTTTGCCGGTGCGATTCGTGCGCAAGAGGGTTCGCTTGGCGAACTCGATGACGACACGATCGCCTATCACTTCCATGAGCCACTTGGCGTTGTGGGCCAAATCATCCCTTGGAACTTCCCAATTCTGATGGCGGTGTGGAAGCTCGCTCCTGCACTTGCCGCTGGTAACTGTGTTGTACTCAAGCCAGCCGAGCAAACACCAGCTTCCATCATGGTTCTGATGGAACTCATCGCTGATCTGCTCCCTGCAGGTGTACTTAACGTCGTCAATGGCTTCGGCGTAGAGGCAGGCAAGCCACTTGCTTCCTCTCCTCGCATTGCCAAGATTGCGTTCACGGGTGAAACCACTACAGGTCGCCTCATCATGCAATACGCATCTGAGAACATCATTCCGGTAACACTTGAACTCGGCGGCAAGAGCCCCAACATCTTCTTCGCAGATGTGGCCGCAGAGAATGATGCGTTCTACGACAAGGCGCTTGAAGGCTTCACGCTCTTTGCCTTGAACCAAGGTGAAGTATGTACCTGCCCTTCGCGTGGTTTGATCGACACCAAGATCTATGACAAGTTCCTCGGCGATGTCACCAAGCGCACGCAGGCCATTGTTCAGGGTCACCCACTCGATCTCTCCACGATGATCGGTGCGCAAGCGTCGAATGATCAGTTAGAGAAGATCCTTTCCTACCTCGAGATTGGTAAGAAGGAAGGTGCCAAGGTAATCACCGGTGGCGAGCGCGCAGATCTCGGCGGCGAACTCTCGGGCGGTTACTACGTCACTCCAACGATCTTCGAAGGCAATAACTCCATGCGTATCTTCCAAGAAGAAATCTTCGGACCGGTTGTTTCGGTAACTAAGTTCGATGGTTTTGACAACGCCATGGAGATTGCCAACGACACCCTTTATGGCCTCGGTGCCGGCGTGTGGAGCCGCGATATGAACACTGCTTACCGAGCGGGACGTGAGATCCAGGCTGGTCGTGTGTGGACCAACTGCTACCACGCATACCCAGCCGGTGCGGCATTTGGTGGTTACAAGGCCTCCGGTATCGGCCGCGAAACCCATAAGATGATGCTCGATCATTATCAACAGACGAAGAACCTGCTTGTTTCGTACTCACCTAACAAGTTGGGCTTCTTCTAAATCGAAGGGCCACGTATGGAGGAGATGCCATCACGAGTTGAATTGACGAGCGCCGCCGAAGAGTTACTTCGAAAGCTCTACGCAATTCACGGTCCGCTGATGTTTCATCAATCAGGCGGATGCTGCGATGGCTCTTCCCCCATGTGTTATCCGGCTGGCGAATTCCGGGTGGGCGGAGCGGACGTCAAGCTTTCAGAATTGAAGGTGGCTGACATTCCAGAATCGATTGGGTTCTGGATGTCAGCCACTCAATTCGAGTACTGGAAACACACGCACCTCACGGTCGATGTCGTGGATGGCAGGGGAGGGGGGTTCTCTCTCGAATCTCCCGAAGGTAAGCGATTCCTCATCCGCTCCCGGCTCTTCTCTGATGAAGAGTGGGCAATCCTGGAATCTGAGGTACTCCCCACGGGGGCGTATTGATTACCACTGGCCCCGAATCGGGCAAGTAGGATTCGGGCATGAAATCGCACTCAACGGTCGTGATCATCCCGACCTTTAATGAGGCGCAAAATCTTGAAAATCTGCTCCCGCAATTACTCGAACTTGAACTCGATATTTTGATCGTGGATGACTCTTCAAGTGATGGCTCGATTTCGGTTGCTGAACGAATAGATGGTGGCGCTGGTCGCATCTCGATACTTTCACGGCCGTCAAAGATGGGCCTGGGTAGCGCCTACATTCAAGGTTTCCGCCGTTCTCTTGGCGAGGGATACGAATCTCTGATTCAAATGGATGCTGACGGTTCCCACCGAGTGACCGACTTAAAGAGGATGATGGCAGTAGAAGCGAACGAGCCAAGCCAAGATCTATTCATTGGTGCGCGTTGGATACCAGGTGGGCGTGTAGAAAATTGGTCAAAGCATCGCGAAATTCTTTCCAGAGGAGCCAACCGCTATTCAAAGTTCGTCCTCGGAACGCAAGTCAACGATATGACGGCCGGATTTCGCATCTATCGCGCAAACTTATTAAGAAGGATGAATCTCGACGGCATTTGTTCGCAAGGTTATAGCTTTCAGATAGAAATGACTCGCGAAGCTTTGCGTGTAGGTGCTCAGATTCGCGAAGTTCCGATCACCTTCATTGAACGCACGTTAGGTAAAAGCAAAATGAGTTCGGAGATCGTTCTCGAAGCGATGGTGAAAGTCACCCAATGGGGAATATCCCGAGCGTTCACGCGTTCGCGTTAGAGTTTTAAGCGGCAATGAGATTAAGCGGCAATGAGATTAAGTGTCAATGAGTTTAAGCGTCAATGAGCTGGAGCGGGGCACCTTCTACGCACCACATCATGAAGGAGCGCTTGCCAACGAATGGCCCTGAGTTCATGATGTGAATTTCGGTGCACTCAAAGCCGCCGTCAGCGGTAATTCGTGAGTGCACCGCATCAAGTTCATTGCAAGTAAAAGTGACCAACGCGGTGCCGCCAGGCGTACTTCCGCGAGTGGTGCCTACGCTCGGATGAAGTTTCTCTTCTGGGTGTCCTTGCAACTCGATCGCTCCGCCGCCGGTACCTAACCCACCGCTCTTGCAGAAGACCATGCGGATGAGGTGATCATCGCTTAATCCCCAACCAACATGAAAGGGTCCCGAAGTAAGTTCGACATCCATGAGGCGTGGCATTTGCAGAATGTCGAGAAGCAAGTGACGGCCCCGTTCGTACTCCGTAGTGCGAAGGTGCATCTCAAATGTGCGACCAACACTCGCTGCAGTACTTGGAAAATCCCGACCGTCCGGTTGTGAAACTGCTTGTGTCAACATCACATGGTTACCCCACGGCATGAGCCAGCAGGCAGACCGATGCACATTGCTATTCTGTTCGGAGAAGTCCGCATTGAAAGGTGCGATTACTTCGACCACTCCAGGGAATGCCTTGATGCGGCGCGCAGCTTCATCTAATTCCGAGGTAACTACCTCGATGGAATCCCATCCTCGCGGAAACCCTGGGTGTTTCGCTCTTGCGTTACCCGCGAAGATCACCACTTGACCGGTTCTTTCACCTGGACCAGAGAGTAGCGCCCAGGGTCGGGACGCCTCATGGCCGAAGAGTTCTGAGAATTCGCTCGCTTGGTCACCTTCATCGAGTAAGTCGTACTCCATTGCATGCAAAAAGAAGTCAAGAGCGCTGTCGATATCGCCTACTTCGATCCAGGTGGCCTTGAGCGTTTGCAGATAAGGACTGATCTCGTTAACGCCTGCTCTGCTCATAGATATCCCTCGCTAAATTACTTGCTGGATTCCTTCTCAAACCTTTCGAATGCCCAAAAATCGATGTCATCTAAGTTGATGGGGGCAAAGCCCTTTGATTCCAACGCATCAATCAGTTGAGCGCGATGTTCGGTCGCGTGATGAACCGCTTGCGCCAACAGCGTGGAGCGTAAGTTCTGCCAGCTCTTCTCCTCTTCCTTGATTGTGAGATATTCATCCGGCAAACCGGATTGTGACAAAATCGCCGCGTCAAAATCAGCAAGCATCTTTGCCAGCGCCGGCACGTCTGCAACGACTGAAGGCGTAGGGACCTCGCTCCACATCCCGCCAGTAAGGCAATACACATACCAATCGGCTCCCGAAACGATGTGCTGAATGATGCGCTTAGCGCTCCACTCAGGATTGACGATGAACGACTCGAGCGCTTCGTCCGGAAGAGTGCCCAGCGAGGCGTAGACCCGCTGGTTGGCCCACGCCATATGGCGCAGCGCGCGGCTAAAGGTCGCTGACATGGGTTAAAGATAGAGCATGAGTATCGCTCGGCTCTTGGAAAGGAGCCTGTTTTGACCATCCTCTACGCTAGGAAGATGGCAAAGAAGCAGCCGGCTCAATTCCCCAGCGGTGGTAACTCCGGAGGCGAGGCGAACTTCGACAAATACGCCGCTCTCGATGGCGAGTGGCGCGCAATAGGACTCTCCGCTCCGGCCCGTCGCGCACTTGTAGATGCGAAACTTTTGAAGGTCTCCGATTTGCGAAAAATATCGCTTGAGGATCTGCAAGATTTACATGGAATGGGCAAGAGCGCCATCGCCAGAATCAAAGTTGTCATGGCCGGAAAGAAGATCACTTTCAAGCCCTAGAAAGCGAGTCCTTACAGGTCAAGAACGCACATAAATTTATTACTCCTTCGGATATTTTTATTATCTTTTTTATGTGACGAAGGGAATAGCCATTACCTATGTGACCTCTCAAACAAAACGATTTTTCTTCTGAGCTAAGTGGAAGACTTTCATTAGAAAGTAGTTCTACAGGGAGAGGGAGAGAAATGAACACAACAGGAATCTTCAAAGGAATCACTAAAACCGTAGTAGTTATCGCCGCGTTTGCATTGGTGGCAGGAAACACCACTGCAGCGCAAGCAGCGAATAAAACCATCACCTGCTACAAGGGAACGCTCACCAAAAAGGTGACTGCAGTATTTCCTAAATGTGCAGCAGGGTGGTCAACCACTAAGCCAAAGGCTGGAACAACCGCTACAGCAGGTGTCGCGTTTTCCGGTACTTACAAAGGCAAAATGACCATGGTGTGGAGCGACAGTGGCGTTAAGGTCACGAACCTCACCGCAACGGGCACAGGAACCACGCTAGGTATGACCGACATGACGGGTACAGGCGCCGCAGCTCCACAGAATCAATGCGATTCATTTATCGGCACCGGTACTTTCGGTGGCGGCGGCAACACCATCACGGTAAAGGTCGACACAGGCGCTAAGGCGTGTGCGGACGGCGACGCTGCACCTACTGGAGTTACCGTCACGGGCAACGCAGTGATCACTGGTGGAACTGGCAAATATGCAGGCGCCAAGGGCACGCTGAAAGCCAACGGATCTTTCAATATCAAATCAACCGATGCGGGTTCTACCGAGAGCGCTTCATTCACTCTCACCATCGCAGGAAATATCGGTAAGTGATGTTAAGTCACACAACTTTTACAAATAGACGCAGTATTAGCAAAGGAGATACACAATGAAGAAGTCCATATCCGGCCTCGTCGTCGGAACTCTTGCACTAGCGCTCGGCGTTATTGTCGGGGCCGCACCAGCGCAAGCCGCTGATGCCACCAAACTCACCATCTCAGGTGGTAGCGGTGTCTTTGGTCTTGATCCAGCAACGATCACCGGAACCGCAACTGCTCCCGGCGTCGTGAAGTTCACGGTAGGCGGCGACGTCATTAAGGGTTGTGAGGCAGTTGCGACCACGACCGAGACTCCTTTCACCGCTAAGTGCGCCTGGGTTCCAGCAGCACCTGGTGCTGCCGTGCTCGGTGGTTTGTTGACTCCAAGTGACGCTGCAAAATATGCACCTGCAGAAGCAGTTCCATTTAACGTCAAGGTAGGTACACCCGTGCAAGGTGTGGTTTCTCCTATCCACATCTACGTTGACACGGTTCTTGGGAGCGGTACCTCAGGAGCTCTTGCTCCTCGGTTCGGCGTCAGTTGCGCTGTAAGCAGCGAGTTCATCGTGGGACAAACGATTGTCTTCCGTATCTACGCAAATAACGAAGACCTCGGCGGAGCAGTAATGGACTCGAAGAATACTGCTAAGGCTTATATCGAGATTGCAGGCGTCAAGGATCCAGTCCAAATGTCATACGGCAATCACTCCGGTGCTGCTTTCTGGACCGGAGTTCTCAAAACTGGCACCGCAACTGGTCTCTACAACACACTCGGAGTCATCAGCTTTAAGGTCACCATGATCGCTAAAGACACCACGACCATCAAGGTGTTGTCGACCAAGTTGGTACCCAAGGTTGTCGATGGCGTAGTGCAACGTAGCAACGGCAAGATCGTCTACGAGAGCATGCGGGTCTACAAGGATGCCAAGGTCACCCCAGCACTCAAGGGCGCAACCGGAACGTGGCAGTCCAACTTCATGCCAACCTCGCAGTTGACGCTCTATGCAGTTCCCACACCTAAGGCGTAAGTAAAGCCTGCAACTGATCTTTATTTCCAAAGCAGAGCGAGAAGGCAGGGAGAGCTATGAAAGCCATGTCATTTACAGGTCGAAAGAGAACGGTAGTTCTTGGGGCGGCGGTGATCGCACTCTTCACGGGAGCGATGATCACCCCCGCGCAGGGAGCTGATACCAACCCGGTAGTACCGATTGCGCTAACTCCACCCACGGGCTTGCCAGATATTCCAGCGATTCCCTACACCGGAGTGAAGTCAGCAACCTTTACTACACCCGAGAAGATGGTGACCCTTGATGTCACACCAAATCAAGGAACCATCGGCACGCCATTTACCGTTTCCGGAAAGGGATTGCCGGCAAACGTCACACTTCCTCTCACATGGGGAACGTTTGATGGCACTTGGGTGACAGATATCCAACCCAATAGCGTGAACTACTTGGGTACTAAGTACACCAAGTACAACGTTGACATGGTTAAGGTCACCACAGATGCCTCCGGCGCCTTCACCTTTAAGAGCACGGTGCCGTCAGATTTCGGTGGCGTGCACGATATCTATCTCGTACAAGATGGTGTGGCGATCGCCCATGGTGGATATCAGATCACTCGTTCACTCAGCATCTCTCCTAAGAGCGGTCCCATCGGCACTCCGATCACGATCACCTACACAGGTCTAGGAGCATCGCTCTATACCGCGGGCGCAGCTGTCCACTGGGATAGCAGTTATGCAGGCGAAGTTCAGGCGCTCTGGACTCGCGGAACTGGCAAGGTGGTCATCCGCGCAGCCGGGCCAGTGGGCACGCACTATGTTGAAGTAAAGGATGCAATTACCTTCGCATACCTCAACATCTTGCAATCACCCGTTCCGTATGCAAATGGCGGCATCGCCTCCTTCAAGGTGACCAAGGATGCGGGAGCTCCCGCGGCATCAATGACGTGGCCAGCAAAAGTGGAGCCCACCGTTACGCAACGCACCACACTTTCAACAGCGGGATTAGATCCTGCAACTGATGGTGCCGCGAAACTTTCGGTGAGCAGTGGCCAGATTCTGACCAAGACCACCATCTCGGCAACCGGGATTCCAACTACTGGTACGCACCAGATTGTGTGGGCCTCTGTCGTGGGTAACCGCGTCAATTGCACAGGTACTTGCTGGGCCTACAGTTCCGTTCCGCTCGGTACCGTAGATATCACGAACGGGAGTGTGAGTAAGGAAGTAACCGTTCCGGACAACTTAGGTGGATGGCACGTCATTCAAATCAAGAAGGGCGATGTTATCGAGGCGCAAGCTCCGTTCTATGTGAAGCCAAGCATCATGCCCTTCTACGATGCAGCCGGAAAAGTGATTGGCATGGGTCTTGCGAAGGCAGACAATTCAGGATCAGTTGAAGCCTTTGCAAAAGGTGGCGCAGGTACGCCTACGACTAAGTTCAAAGCTGGCGAAGAGATAACTATCAGCATCAAGGGCGTGGGTTGGACCCAACTCGACAACACAATGGCCGTTACATACGACAATAGTTACGTCGGCTATGGATGCGGTTTCAACTCCAACGGCTACATGGTGATCCACATCCGTGCCACTGGTGCGCCAGGAACGCACATCATCGATCTGCACCCATTGCTTTACACGCAACAACCTTCATTCGCTAATACAGCGTATGGAATGGTGCCGGTGCTCTCTTCAGATCGCGACTTCGCAGGATTGGCATTGGGTTATCAATTGCCAGTCATCCACTTCGGGTTGACGATCGTCAAGTAATAAGTAAGTAAGGCTTAAAGCCTCGTCCCTCGCGATCCGAGGGGCGAGGCTTTAACTTTGAGTGCTCGTGCAAGGGATGCGGGCAGCCACCAATTCCAACGGTCAAGAAGCACCATGGTGGCCGGCAGGAGTAACCCACGGATGATGGTGGCATCTATCAAGATACCGAAAGCTAACCCAACGCCCACCTCTTGAAGTCCAGCAAAGTGTCCAAGGATCAGACCAGTTGAAGCGGCGATCAAGATGAGTGCAGCCCCGCTCACGACGCCACCGGTCTGCGCCATGCCCTCCACAATCGCCTCGCTATTGGATGCTCCGCGATCTTTCGCCTCTCTCATTCGGGAGACGATAAAGACTTCGTAATCCATGGAGAGCCCAAAGAGAAGTGCAAAGAGAAAGAGCAGCACCCAAGCTTCAATCTGTGGGAGATGATAGGTACCAAAAAGGGTGGCGCCTATACCACTCTTGAAAATGAGAACGAGAATTCCAAAAGAACTTGCGATGGAGAGGAGATCCATGGCAATTGCCTTGAGAGGGAGGAAGAGTGATCTAAAAGCACGCAGGAGTAGGAGGTAGGTGATCGCGAGTACGAGCAGGACAATCTTTGGCGCCGAAGATCTAAGTGCTGAGATGAGATCAAAACCTTGCGCTGGCCCACCACTCACGTAAAAGCGGGTGGCGGGCGGAAAATTTGTGTCGTGCAGATAGCTAGCCCGCAAACGCTTCACCAAATCGACAGTTTGCGGCGCACCAATGTCGTGATGGCTCACAAGAAAAATTCGGAGATACCGTCCGGAGGGATCCACAAAGGGCGCCTTCACACCGGAGGCGGTGATGAATACTTCTTTATCTGTCGAGAGCGCATCTACCAACTTCATTCTTGCGCTCTCTACTGGAAAAGCGCTCGCGAGTGCTGGAGATCCGAGGTCAATCACAATTTCATGTGGAGTGATAATTCCGGCGCCTGCTTTATGTGTAAACGTATCTATGGCGCGCGAGGATTCTAGATTCTTAGGAAGCGCGGTGATCGAGCTTGGCGTCACGTGGAGCGAGAGGATTGATCCGGTAATTGAAAAGAGAAGTACGAGCGAGATGGCAAGCACGCGAAGCGGATGGCGTACCGACATCCTCGCCATCTTTGCAATGACCCCCTGCATGGGGTCGCGCCGCGCCATGGCACCGGTAAACCCACGCGGTGTTACTCCACGCTTGCCAAAGTAGGAGAGCAGGGCGGGTTGAAGTGTGAGGGCCGCTATGACTGAAACGAGCGGAACCACAATGCCTGCGGCGCCCAGGGAACGAACGAATGGAATGGGTACAAGGAGAAGAGTCGCTAGCGCAATCGCCACGCTGACACCGGAAATAATCACTGTCTTACCGGCGGTACGCATCGTCGCAGCGAGCGCGTCCGTCTCATTGCCCTCTTGATTCTCTTTTCTGAATCGATGAACTATCAAAAGTGAGTAATCAATTGCCAGGCCTAGCCCAATGAGCTCGACGATGTTGGGAATGTAGAGCACCATCAACATCTTTTGAGCAAGTAAGAAGATGACCCCCAAAGAAGTTGCGATAGTGGCTAGCGCAAAGAGGAACGGGATGAGCACTGCGCGGCAAGTTCCCAGCATCAAGATGAGTAGTAGGAGTGCCATCACGAGCGCAATTACTTGACCTCTTTGTAGATCAGAGGAAAGTACTGGACTCACGTCAGCATCGATCGCTGGGGGACCAGTTACTAGCGCACCAGCGAGGCCCTCAGTGCGCAGAGCCGCTCGGAAGTCATCGGTGTAGGTAGCCGCTTCGTAGAGACCCATTTGGCTACCGATGTTTGCGAAGAGCAGGCCGCCAATTGCTCGTTGTTGCGTCACCTTGGATGTAGGGATCACCTTCGAGGCCCGAGTTATGCGTTCCTTGAAACCGGCGATCTCAGCATCAGTAGCGTTCTTGAAATTGAGGACAACGGTAAATGTGCCTTCGATATTTTCTTGGAAGGCGGTTGCGAGGATGTGGTCCGCGTGGGCAGATTCACTTCCAGGTACCGCGATAGAGGTCGTGAGGTATTGGTTGAGGCGAGATCCTGCAAAAATTCCGGCGAGAGTGAGCGCGATCCAGGTGATGATGACAGCACGCCGGTGGCGGGTAATCCACTGTGACCATCGTTCGAGCATTCCTGGACTACTGACTCATCTCGAAGTCGTGCTGAGCGGGTGCGTGGATACACGTTCTATTGCGATCTTCGAGTGAACAAGTGTCACAGAGCAGAACAAGTTGATGGCACGTAGGCGTATGGCAGTTGTAGAACTCCTTGGTAGGAGCAGCGCACTTTTCGCACTCGCCAATCACTTTTGCATCCGCCGTGAAATCTAGCGCCATGCGTGCATCGAAGGTGTAGAGCGAGCCTTCCCAAAGCCCAGCATCACCGCGGTCTTTGCCGTACCGAACGATTCCACCCTTCACTTGGTAGACCTCGTTAAAGCCACGGTTCTTCATGACTGACGTGAGGATTTCACAGCGAATGCCACCGGTGCAGTAAGTAACGATCGGTTTATCCTTCAGATGGTCGTACTTGCCACTTTCGATCTCTGCTACAAAGTCTCGGCTCGTGGTGACATCGGGAATGATGGCGTTCCTAAATTTACCGATCTTGGCTTCGAATGCATTGCGGCCATCGAAGAAGACCACTTCATCGCCGCGCTCTTCGACCAACTTATCGACTTGCTTAGGCTTGAGGTGCACGCCGCCACCTACGACGCCATTTTCATCAACCTTTAATTCGTCAGGATTTCCAAAAGCTACAAGTTCATCGCGAATTCGAATTGCCAGGCGTGGGAATTGATCACCTTGGGCTTCGGACCATTTGAAATCAGTCTTCTTGAAACCCGGATACTCCTTGGTGCGCCGCACGTACTTTTTGAGCGCTGACATGTCTCCGCCAAGCGTGCCGTTAATGCCATGGGGGGAGATGATGATGCGGCCCTTAAGCCCAAGAGATTCGCAGAGGGTCAATTGAAAGAGTCGGATTGCCTCTGGATCACTGATAGGAGTGAAGCAGTAATAGAGGATGACCTTCTGAAGTTCCACCCACCTATCGTAACGCTAGAATCGAGACATGAACGAGACGCCTCCTTGCCCCAAATGTGCCTGCGAATACACCTATGAGATGGGCGCCCTCTTGGTCTGTCCGGAATGTGCTCATGAGTGGGTCCCGCAAGCCGCGGCTGAAGAGAGCGACGATGCTCGCCCGGTCATCAAGGACTCGGTAGGCAACATTCTTGCCGACGGAGATTCCGTCACCATCGTGAAGGGTCTCAAAGTTAAAGGCAGTCCCACGGATATCAAGGTCGGTACCAAGGTACGCGATATTCGCTTGGTTTACGGCTCAGGCGATCACGATATCGATTGCAAGGTAGATGGCTTCGGGCCCATGATGCTGAAGTCGAGCGTTGTTAAGAAGGCCTAAGAACTGAAGTTCAACATACTTAGTGCTGAAACCACCTGCGAAGTGGCTAGCGCTGAATTGAGTGTGTAGAAGTGGAATCCCTCAGCGCCGACTTCAAAGACTTCTTCACAGATGCGGGCGGCTACTTCGATTCCGAGTTCTTTGATGGACGCTGGATCGTTCTGATATCTGGCAAATTTTAAACGAGTAGCAGATGGCATAGTGCCACCGCTCAGTTCTAGCATTCGAACTATTTGCATGTAATTGGTCACCGGCATGATTCCCGGGTAGAGCGTGAGTTTGGATCCACGGTCGCGAAGTGTGAAGAGCAGCTGGGCGTAGCGCTCGCTGTCGAAAACAAATTGTGTGATGGCAAAAGTTGCGCCAAGTTCTTCTTTGCGAAGCAGCACGTCGATGTCCTGCTGGAAGTTCCCGTGCGATGCGGGATGGACATCGGGGAATGCAGCCACGCCTACATTGAATCCGCCCACTTTGGTCGCCAGGTCAACTAGTTGGTCGGCGTAATCAAAACCTCCAGGAGTTGAGATCCACTCTGAAGTAGGCCCTCCCACGGGATCCCCTCGGAGGGCGAGCAAGTCCTTCACGCCCGCCTTGGTGTACTCGCGCAAGATCTCGGTGAGCTCATCGCGAGTAGAGCCCACACAAGTGAGGTGGGCCATGGTGGGAATCTGATGGCGCAGAATAATTTCAGCAGCGATACGTACGGTGCGATCTCGCGTGGAACCTCCGGCACCGTATGTGAGCGTGACAAAGTCAGGACTAAATTTCTTTAACGCTTCGATGGTCGCATGCAGATTGCTCTCGCCTTGATCGTCTTTAGGGGGGAAAAATTCAAAGGAGATGGTGGGTCGCGGAAGGAGCGACTTACGCGGGCCGAGAGTGCTCTGTTGATTCACGCGCTACTAGCTCCTTAGATCACGGCAATCTTACTAACTGTGGCCCCCATGTCTTGCAACGAGAGGGTGGTCTTGCCAGAATTATGTTGTGGCAAAGAACGAAGTGGATGCATATTTGGCGGGATGTCCGCAACCACAACGTTCCACTCTTCAAGCACTTCGCGCCTCTATTAAAAAGATCCTCCCCGATGCAGAAGAAACCATCTACTACGGCGTCCCTGCATACAAAGTAGAGGGTAGGGGCGTCGCTGGTTTCGCCTCTTTCAAGAAGCATTGCAGTTACTTCCCGATGAGCGGATCGGTACTCGTTCAATTGCCCAATGAGCTCGCTGCGTTCGTGACTACCAAGGGGGCATTGCAATTCCCGATTGATAAGCCGCTCTCGCATATATTGGTGAAGAAGTTGATCAAGACTCGGTTAGCCGAGATCCCTTCCAAAGGACGTTGACGCATCTAAATCTAGGTAATTTCACAGCATATGCTCACCCCTCAGGCCGTTACGGCTCTTGTATTTCAAAGAGTTAGGCGTAGCGTCGTAAGTGAAGGTTTACTAATGAGAGTAGGGATTGAAATGATGGATGACTGGGGTTATGGACACATGCAAGGTGGTGGCGCTTTTATGGGCGTTGCTTCTTTAGTTATATTCGTACTTCTGGGGGTTCTTGTGGTGTGGGCTATTCGTACCTTTGCAGGTGGGCATGCACATCATGGCAAAGAGTCGGCGATTGATATTTTGGATCACCGCTTTGCGCGCGGAGAGATCGCGCACGATGATTATGTACGTGATCGTGAAGCGCTACGTAACGCGTTGAAGAAATAGTAAGAAACTACTCTGCAACATCGAGTTCTGGTGCGGTGTGCTGAAGGTCTAAGCGCTTAAGCGCTTCCTTCACCACCGCACCGTCGCTGGTCCGCCACAGAGGCGGCATTGAGTTGAGAAGTATTGATCCGTATCGCTTCGTGACGATACGAGGATCGAGAATAGCCACCACTCCACGATCCTCCATTGACCTAATTAATCGTCCAGTTCCTTGTGCCAACATAAGTGCGGCTCGGGGGAGTGAGACTTGCATGAATCCGCTTCCACCTGCGGCATCTGCCTCGGCAGATCGCGCACTTGTAATCGGTTCATCTGGACGGGGGAATGGAATGCGATCGATCGCAACCAACGTGCAGGAAGGGCCGGGCACATCGATGCCCTGCCAGAGTGAAATAGTTCCCAAGAGAATTGAATTCGGTTGGTCAGCGAACTTCTTCACAAGCGCTCCCACGCTATCTCCACGTTTTTGCGTAATGATCGGAATATCGAGTTCCGAGAGCACATCTCGCAAATGAGCATCCGCAAGTTCTACACCTCGCCAAGAAGAGAAGAGCGCGAGTGTGCGCCCGCCCGCCGCCTCGATGAGCTCACCTAGTTCGGTTAATGCTTCAAAGGCAGGGCCATCTCGACCGGGCTCGGGCAAGTGGCGCGGGAGGTAGAGCATTCCTTGGCTTGCAAAATCGAAAGGCGAACCCACATCAAGCATCTGCACGTTTGCTGGATCGATCAACTCTTCATCAGTGGGCTCTTCTTCGGTCTCGTACTCCGCAGTACTTCCGCCAACCACAAAACCAATACTGCGAGCGATGGCGTCGAAACTTTTCCCTACAGAGAGCGTGGCACTGGTAGCAATTACCGGCGTCTTGGTGAGCAAGTTATTGCGAAGAATACCCGACACCGAAAGCGGAGCAGAATAGAAGGTGGAGTACGCGGGATCGAACCAGACGACGTTGGAACCGTGCGGTTGGAGTAAGCGACCTGCGCTTTGTTGAACCTCGGTGAGCGCGCCTTTTACTCGCGCACGTTCGGCAAGAATTACTGGTTCCGTAATATCGGAATCTGAGTTGATGAGAGAGAGCAGCGCTTGGCCGTTCTCTCGTAAGTTTCGTAACGGCCCTTCGAGTTGATCGGGCAATTTGGTGAGGCGCCCGGTTTTAGTCGGATCATGCGGAGCATCTTCAGCGTAATCACGAATGGCGTCGGCCACGTCATCTGCTGCTTGTTGAAATGCTTCGGCGCTCTTGCCTGGTAGGTACTTCTTTGCCATCTTCGCCGCGCGTTCCACGCGACCAGCGCTGAGTTCTTCGGTAATTGCTTGTGTCGTGCGATCCATGAATTCGTGCGCCTCGTCGAGAATGATGGCATCGCGCTCGGGAAGGATCGGATGAGAATCCGCAATCTCAATTGCGAGCAACGTGTGGTTAGTGACCACAACATCAGCGAATTGCGCTCTCGCTTTTGCGCGCACCGAAAAACATTCGGTGCCAAAGGGGCAATCGTTGGCACCCATACATTCCCGGCCAGTTACCGAACTTGCAGCCCACACACGTCGATCAACTTCCGGCGCATCATCACGATCGCCGCTCACGCCAGGCTTTTCAGCCCAGGCGCGTAGTTTCTTCGCTTCTTTACCCAGTGGGCCAAGATCGAGCGGTAATTCGCCGTCCGGATCTTGCTCGCCACTATTCATCTTCTGCAGGCAGATGTAATTTCCGATGCCCTTATAAATAGCAAAAGTAAGTTTGCGATTGAGCACTTTCTCAAGCGCTGGTGCGATGCGCGGAAGATCACGATCGATAAGTTGACGTTGAAGTGCGAGGGTGGCCGTGGCTACCAGGACTCGCTTGCCGTGAACGAGCGCGGGAACTAGATAGGCAAGTGATTTACCTGTACCTGTTCCTGCCTGAACCAAGAGGTGGTGTCGATCAGAGAGCGCGTTAGCAACGGCTTCAGCCATGGCTACCTGACCATCACGGGTACTTCCACCAATTGCCGAGACGGCAGCATCGAGTGCGATTCGTACTTCACTCGATGTTGCGCCCTCACTCATCTTGGTAACTCTAGTGAGTGAGGGGGACGCGGATAATTAAGCGAGTGAGCCCTTGAGTTCGGCGAGGTTTTCACCATTCACGGCGATAACGATGGAGAGTGGAGAGCCCACTTTGCCGACGCAAGAGGTGGCCCACTTGATGTCAACGCTGGCACCTGCAGCTACGGGATCCATGGGAGCGCCACCGAAGCCGTTGTCAGCGTCAAGAACATCTACGCAACTTTGAGCGGCGCCGGTTGAAGAGGTAACCACCATGGTGGAGAGATCAAGCGGAGCTGTGGTGCCGTTAGTTACCTTGATGGTGAAACTGTTATTGGTATTGCCGGCGGTGAGGTTCTGTGAAACAAATTTGCCGGGGGTGAATTGCTCAGGCTTGGAAATCTCTACTGAAACGCCGGCTTCAGTCTTCACCGCGGTCCCAATATCACCGGAAGCGGCAGCTGGAGCAGTAGTAGCTTCCACAAGATCTTGCTGATCCTGTGCGGTGGCGTTACCTGCGTTGTCACTTCCACATGCGGTCAGCGCAAAGGCGAGGGTGGCGGTGGCGGCAAGAAGTAGGGGCTTGCGCATGGGATCCTTCTTTCGTCTACGAGCGGCTGGGTGGGTTACCCGGAACACGCCTAAAAGCATACAAGTGCCCCAGGTTTAAGCCGGCTCCAACCAGCCATCCCCGCCTGTGACTTTCTCCGGGCGAATCGCTCCGAGCTCCTCTGAGCAGGGAGGACTCCTTTAAGAACGGGGCAAATCACCCTTTTGGTTCACAATACTTCCTTTATTGAGTAGCCTCTACCTTTAGTTCAGGCGCAATTCAGCCTGCGTTCATGTCTGGCCGTTCAAAAGGAGGTGATGATGTCGATCGAGATTGTTGATGGTGCGAGCGCTTCTGAGCCCGTGCTGGGCGCTGACGAGGAACTCAAAGGTCGTAGCCCGCGCGAACTTGCCTGGCGACGCTTCCGTCGTAACAAGGTTGGGATTATCGCCGGAGTCTTTACTCTTGGCACGCTCCTCTCTTCACTCTTTGCACCTTTTATATGCAAGGTGCTGGGATTGGACCCCAACGAGTTGCATCTCGATCAAATTAACGTGAGCACAGGTCTGCCCAAGGCATACCTCGGCGGAATTAGTTGGGAGCATCCCCTCGGCTTGCTCCCCGGCACCGGTCGCGATCTGCTCTCCCAACTTCTCTACGGTTCGCGCATTTCATTCTTAGTGATGATCTTGGCAACGGTAGCTACGCTCTTTGTGGGTCTACTTGCTGGCATCACGGGTGGCTACCTCAAAGGTCGTGTTGATGCCACCCTTGGTCGCGTTACCGACTTCTTGCTCGCCTTCCCATCGTTCTTCATGATTGTTGCGCTCGCGGAGCCGCTCGTTGATCGCATTCAGCGTCTCGGAATTGCTCATGGAAATAGCGCGCGGATTCTCTTCCTCATCATTATCTTGACATTCTTTGGCTGGACAGGTTTCTCGCGTCTTATTCGTTCACAAGTACTGAGTTTGAGCGAGCGCGACTTCGTCACGGCAGCGACTGCACTTGGCGCCTCACGCACGCGCATTATTTTCCAAGAATTGATTCCCAACCTCTGGGCTCCAGTCATTGTGGTGCTCTCACTTTCGTTGCCGGGATACCTCACCGCAGAGTCTGTTTTCTCTTTCCTTGGTATCGGTGTGCAGCCTCCAGGGTTTACTTGGGGCCTCTTGATTTCTAACTCGACTCAGTATGTAACCAACATGCCGAGTTTCTTCTTGATCGCAACTGTTTCTCTTGTACTCGTCGTCTTGGCATTTAACTTGCTCGGCGATGCAGTACGTGATGCGTTAGATCCGAAAGCAGATAAATAAAGGAATAGGTTTCCGGTTCGCGGCCGCGTTCCGGAGGAAAAGGAGAAGGAATATGAGCAAGTTGCCCCAAAGCAAGCGCTTTGGCCGTGCAGCAATTGCTACTTCCGTCGCGGCAGGACTTGTGGTCTCAGGCCTCATGTCTTCGTCAATCGGAACAGCAAATGCAGCAGGTCCAAAGACTGGCGGAACCCTGATTCTGCTAGAGCACACCCCTAAGTTGGATCACCTTGATCCAAGCCGCATCTACACAGGTCGCGACTTGGCATTTGAGAACTCC
>CAEZXB010000026.1_pt1 | contig 23559 bp, 23 predicted proteins | sample 7265151 | NCBI WGS metagenome assembly CAEZXB01 (sample SAMEA6813898, study PRJEB35770) | freshwater metagenome | biome: Freshwater; feature: Freshwater reservoir; material: water | place: Czech Republic | collected 2015-11-04 | depth 0.5m m | reverse complement strand
TCGCACGGCCGGCTTCATTGCGCACGCTCCTGCAGTTCTTGCGAGACATTGACTAAATGAGCAGTGCTCGTGCGGGCGTAGTGCGGGGACGCTCCTGCCAAACCACACGTATGGGTAAGCGCCAGTCTCTCCAGCGGGAGCCCAATATCGCGCGCCAAGTTCTGCACGAAAGTTACGGTAGCCGAGACGGGCGGCAAGTGCCTATCGACTCCCCCCACAACTCCTAGCCAGATTGACTTTCCACGATCGTGAAGTTCGGCCAGTGCCTCATATTCATTCCGCCCTATGAATGAGGCGTCAAGTGAGAGCGCATTGATTGCGCTCCGTCCAATCAATTCGATAGGCAAATCATTCGCACACGAGTGCATGATCAATTCGTTGTCGCGCGCAAAGAGCGCTATTAAAGAAATCACCTCATCCTGGCTGGGGATACGAATTCTGCCAAACCCAGATGCACTCTTAATGGCGCCGCGCATAATTTGCGTAATAAGCGGTTCGTCGATCTGCACGACCACCGAGGTGACTCCTGGAAGCCTACGGCGCATGTCAGCCACCAGCATTTCAACCCCATAGGCAAGTGATTGCGCCACATCCTTGGTAGCAATTTCATCGGAGAGAATCGAGCCGGCCCGCGAAGTTTCCAAGAGCGCTACAAAGGTAAGTGGCCCAGCAACTTGAATCTTGATGCGACCTTCGAAGCCATCAAAGACCTCATGAAATGCATCCACGCTATGCGACATCGCACCCTTTGCGCGTCTCTCATCAGCGCCGGCTTTATCCACGATGCGCCAACCTGATGGTTGTACGTCTACATGAAGATCATGCAACATGCTCGCGCTGCGACCGATGAAATCACTCCCTACGCCAGCCGAGGGAAGCTCAGGAATAAACGGCAATTGCGGAAAGAGATCAAAAACTAATTCGGCTGCCTCTCGCGGGTTTTCACCGCTCAGTGATCCGATCCCCGTGATCAACACGGTTAGATCGTCGCAGTTACAGTGGCTGAGCCCACCACTCGATCATCGTCGTATACAACCACTGCCTGCCCGGTAGCCAGACCATGCAATGGCTCATCAAGCGTGACCGTGACTCCGTCGCCAACGAATTCATACGTGCAAGGAATAGCGGCGCCATGCGCTCGAACTTGCGCAAAGCCTCTCATAATCCCGACTGGTGTTGGCCCGCACATCCGAAGTTTTTCACCCAGAATTGTGGAGACTGCGAGTGCTTCATGCGCGCCGACCACAACCGTGTTCGAGACAGGTTCAATCTTGAGAACGTATCTTGCGCGTCCATCGTCGGATGGTTGTGAGATTCCTAAACCCTTGCGTTGACCAATGGTGTAAGTAAACGCACCCTGATGCGTACCCAGCCGATTGCCCTCTTCGTCAACTATGGGTCCTTCGCTGACGCCCAGACGATCCCTCAGCCATCCGGCATTGTCGCCCGAAGGGATGAAACAAATATCGTGGCTATCTGGTTTATTGGCCACACTCAAGCCACGCCGCTCTGCTTCTTTGCGAATCTCTTCTTTGGGGGTGTCACCTAACGGAAAGAGTGAGTGGCGAATCTGTTCTGGAGTTAAGACAGCCAACACATAGGACTGATCTTTTCCGTGGTCAACCGCGCGGTGCAAAGTGGGCGCATCTGCCGATCCACGCAGTTGCGCGTAATGCCCGGTAACAACAGCGTCGAATCCCATGGCAATTCCACGATTAAGTACTGCTTCAAATTTGATTTTCTCGTTACAGCGAAGACAAGGGTTAGGAGTATTCCCCGCCGCATATTCAGAGATGAAGTTCTCGACTACATCGGCACGGAATTCATCTGCCATATCCCAGATATAGAAAGGAATCCCGATGACATCGGCTGCTCGACGTGCATCACGCGAATCTTCGATAGTGCAACAACCTCGAGCGCCAGAGCGATAGGCCTGCGGATTCTCAGAGAGCGCCAAATGCACGCCCACAACGTCGTGGCCGGCCTCCACCGCTCGGGCGGCCGCCACCGCGGAATCAACCCCGCCACTCATCGCCGCAATTACTCGCATAGACGTAATTATCGCTTACTTACCTGACCAGCTTTGCGCGCACGCTCAACAACCCCGCCGATCACGCTTACCAACGCGTCCACGTCCTGGCTTGTAGAGCTAAAACCCAACGAGAATCGTAGTGAGGCGCGAGCATCGACTTCGCTCATTCCCATCGCTAGAAGGACGTGACTTGGCCTCGGAACGCCAGCGCTACAGGCAGATCCAGTTGAAGATTCGATGCCTTGAGCATCGAGCAACAAAAGGAGCGCATCGCCTTCGGCTCCCGCAAAAGTGAAATGTGCGATGCCGGGAAGAGTGAGCTCATCACCGTTGGCTCGGGCATCGGGAACTTCGGCGAGTACTCGAGCTGTTAATTCACGACGCAGTTCAACCATACGAAGTGCTCGCTCAGTTAATTGTTCAGCCGCCTCAGTCGCAGCTACACCAAGTGCTCGAATTGCGGGAGTATCGAGAGTGCCGCTTCGGATATCTCGCTCTTGCCCGCCGCCATGCAAGACTGGGGTGAGCTTCAAATTCTTCTTCACAATAAGTGCGCCAATGCCGAGCGGTCCGCCAATCTTGTGGCCACTTATCGTCATTGCGTCGAGATCAAGTTCCTTGAATGAGAGCGGCACTTTTCCAAAAGCTTGAACCGCATCGGTGTGGACAGGTATGCCATATTTATGCGCGGCTTCGATCACTCGGACAAGTGGCTGCAGCGTTCCCACTTCGTTATTCGCAAACATTATGCTGACAAGAGCAACTTTAGGATCTCTTTCAATCTCAGCAACCAACTCTTCGACGTTCAGCTGCGCTCGGTCGTTTACAGAAATCCACGTCACTTCTGCACCTTCGTGATCCACCAACCATTGAATTGGATCCATCACTGCATGGTGTTCTATAGAAGAGGAAATAATCCGGTTATTCGCAGGATCTTCTTGAATCCGCTTCCAGTAGAGACCTTTTACCGCCAAGTTGTTTGCTTCTGTACCCGATCCCGTGAGCACAATCTCTCCAGGCGTTGCACCCACCGCGCTTGCTATGGCTTCGCGAGCCTCTTCGACAACTTTTCGTGAGCGTCGACCAGAAGCATGCAGACTAGATGCATTCCCAAGATTTCCGAGTTCATCAATCATGGCTAGACGAGCAGCATCAGACATGGGCGTAGTCGCCGCATGATCAAGGTATGTGCTCATCGCGACATCAAGATTTGCGCGCCAAGACTCCTGCCGCAGCTTGCGGCACCACATTAAAGAGATCTCCTACAACACCAAAATCAGCAAGTTCGAAGATAGGTGCATCGGCATCCTTATTAATGGCAACGATGGTCTTGCTTGTTTGCATACCGGCACGGTGTTGAATCGCACCAGAAATTCCACAAGCGACATAAAGTTGCGGGCTCACAGTCTTTCCTGTTTGGCCAACTTGATTTGAATGCGGGTACCAACCTGCGTCTGTTGCCGCGCGTGAAGCGCCCACCGCAGCACCGAGAGCATCTGCCAAGGATTCAACTGGACTGAAATCTCCATTGGTTCCACGGCCGCCTGAAACGATGATCGACGCTTCGGTCAATTCTGGTCGGCCACCCTTTACAGGCGCTTGGCGGCTAGTGACAGTCACTCCACTTGAAGTGTGAGCAACGGTTACGTCGACGATTTCGGGAGAACTTTCAGAAGCAACCGGTTCGCACGCATTGGGGCGCACGGTGATGATTGGAGCTCCGTGTGTGACCTTAGAGTGCACGACTGTAGAACCACCAAAAATAGATTGCGTGGCCGAAAAGTCTTGAGCCACATCAATCACATCGGTGAGTAGGCCGCTGCCGAGGCGTACCGCAAGGCGGCCGGCGATCTCTTTGCCCTTGGCGCCTGAAGTGATCAAAATTGCAGCAGGTGCATGTGCTTGGGCAATGCTTGCGAGCGCATCTACTGAAGGGGTGATGGGATGACCATCCACTGCTTCAATGACGGATAGTTTGCTCGCACCAAATTGAGCGGCCAACGCCCGAGGCGCATCTGCCTCACCAGCACGAACAACTGCCACAGCATGCACTGTGCCGAGCGCGCGAGCGGCGGTGATTAATTCACTAGCCGCACGTGAAACGAGACCTGCGGTGTGATCGATAAGTACGAGAACGTCAGCCACGGCGCAACCTACACAATCTTCTTGTCAGCAAGGAATGAGACCAATTCGTTTCCACCGTTACCTTCGTCGACAACTTTGATTCCTGCGCTACGTGGTGGACGTAGCGCAGAATCGACCACAGCGCTCCACGAACTTGCACTGCCTACTTGATCCCCAGAGACCCCTACATCTGCCAGGCTCCGCGTCTCGATGGTCTTCTTCTTCGCAGCCATAATGCCCTTGAAAGACGGGTATCGGGGCTCGTTGATCTTTTCAATCACGGATACAACACAAGGAAGTGATGCTTCCATCTCTTCAATGCCCTCATCTGTCATGCGTTTGATGGTGACTTTGTTGGCAGCCGCATCAATCTTCAATTCACCAGCAAAAGTAAGTTGTGGCCATCCGAGACGTTCGGCCAACATCGCCGGAACAACACTCATACGCGCGTCCGTTGATTCAGTGCCGCAGAGCACGATGTGTGCGCCGCTGGCTTCAATCGCCTTGGCAAGTACCAACGAGGTGGCGAGCGCGTCTGAGCCGGAGAGGGCTTCATCGCTAATGAGGATTGCATTGTCGGCGCCCATTGAGAGCCCTTTACGAATAGCTTCGGTCGCGCGATCAGGTCCCATGGAGAGCAAAGTGATGGAGTGTTCGCCACCTTCTCCATTCCCGCCGGAGTTCTCGCAGATGCGCAACGCTTCTTCAATCGCGTACTCATCGAGGTCGTTAAGAACGGCATCGACACCAGCGCGGTCGAGGCGCGCGTCGGCTCCGAGTTTCTTTTCAGCCCAGGAATCTGGAACCTGTTTCACACACACCAGAAACTTCACGAGACTCTCCTGTCGCACACCTACATAGATATGTCTGATGTTACCGATCACTTGCCCATCTGCCATATTCAAGGTGCCATATTGAAGGCAGGTGTGACTTGATCAATCTCATATTCTGGTCGTCCTAGCTTCCTAACGCCCCTTGAACGTCGCCTTGCCGGGACCGTTGGCAATGAAAGATTCCATCCCGATGGCGCGATCCTCGGTGGCGAAAAGTTCGGCGAAGGCCTGGCGCTCGATCTCCAGACCCTCATCAAGAGTGCCGTCTTGACCTGCGTCAATCACCCGTTTTGCGGCCGCGATCGCAACCGCTGGTCCACCGACAAATTGGCGAGCCCAAGCCACCGCCTCGGCATACACGTTCTCTGCGGGGAAGAGGCGATCCACCAATCCGATCGCCAAGGCTTCCGCGGCCGAGATCATGCGCCCGGTTAAAACGAGTTCCTTGGCAACGGAAGGCCCGACGAGTCGAGTCAATCGTTGCGTGCCACCGGCGCCCGGAATAATTCCAAGGAGAATCTCCGGTTGACCGAGTTTTGCATTATCTGCGGAGAAGCGGAGATCGGCACACATGGCAAACTCACATCCACCGCCGAGGGCATACCCGGTGATCGCCGCCACGACTGGCTTGGGGATCTGGGCAATAGCGGTAAATGCCGAGTGCAGATTGTGGGAGCGCGCTGCCATCTCCTGAGGGGTGAGGCGTTCCATCTCTTTAATATCGGCCCCGGCAGCAAAAGCCTTCTCGCCGCCGTAGAGCACCACCGATGCAATCGCCGAATCTGCCGTGATGAGCGCTGCGGCTTCGACCATTTCCGCCTGCATCGCAAAGTTAAGCGCGTTGACCGGTGGACGATTGAGTTTGAGAGTGGCCACGCCTGCGTCGACCGTGAGTTCAAAAAATTCCATAACCTGACTCTACTTTGGGCAGGATGCTTTCCCCCAAGCCGCCCTGCCGATATGTTGCGACTATGGGGAGTCCACAACGAGCAAAGAGTCCACTGCCCTCTTTAAAGTCCGGCGAATTGGCCACGGTCGCCATCAGCCGGATGGAATCCGAGCTCTCCTGGTACTCACACTTGAGCGCAGATGACCGTTCCTGGGTCAACCTGGTTGCCCAGAGAGGCATCGCCAACTTTGTCGAATGGCTGGAAGATCCCCGCAAGAAAAAGAAAGTTTCATCAGATGTTTTTGGCAGCGCCCCACAAGCGCTTACCCGCTCCATCAATTTGGAACAAACAGTTGAACTAGTGCGACTCACTATTTCCGTCGTCGAAGAGTTTGCTGCCACATTGGAAGATGCCCGAGATATTCAACTAGGTGTACTTGAATATTCTCGTGAGATTGCATTCGCGACAGCGCTCGTTTACGCGCGCGCCGCTGAAGCTCGCGGTGGTTGGGATGCGAGGTTAGAAGCACTCGTTGTTGATGGTGCGCTCCGTGGCGAAGTTGATGCGAGTTTGCTCTCTCGTGCTAATGCGCTCGGTTGGCAGGGCAAAACTCCTGTCTCTGTCATCGTTGGCAACCGCCCGGAAGACGATACAAGTCGCGCTACAGAGGCGATGCGCAGGTATGCCAAACATGCTCAACTCGACGTAATGGCAGGGGTTGTAGGCCAACGCTTAGTAGCCATCGTCGGCGGAACACACGACCCAATGGGCGCAGCGCGTCACTTCGCAAACGTATATGCGCCAGGTCCGGTAGTTGCCGGTCACATCGTTGATTCACTCGATCAATGTCACTTTTCGGCGCAAGCAGCACTCTCTGGTTTCGATAGTGCAAACGCGTGGCCCGGAGCTCCACGGCCAGTGAGCTCGAATGATTTACTTCCAGAACGCGCCCTCAGTGGCGATGACGCAGCAAGAGAACTTCTTATTTCAAAGATTTTCAAACCTTTAGTCGAAACCGGCGGAGAGTTAATCGAAACGATCGATGCGCTTGTTACTTATGGCGGAATTGAACCTGCATCACGGGCACTATTCGTACATGCCAATACGGTCAGATATCGGATGCGCAAAATTACCGAAGTGAGCGACTACTCGCCCATGGAGCCTCGAGAGCTCTTCGTACTCAATATCGCGCTCTCAATCGGCCGACTAGGAGAACGTCTCTAACCTCCTTGTTTGGCCAGGAACTGTAGGTTCCCTACAATTGCCGGCGAGGGACACGGTCGCCTGCGCAGGGGAAGCGCCACCCTCTTCTACGGAAGGGTAGACACGTGCTCGCAATCGTTGCCCCCGGACAAGGCGCCCAGACCCCAGGTTTCCTAGAACCTTGGCTTGAACTCCCCCGCACCCAGCCGCTCCTTCAATGGTGGTCGGCGGTTTCCGGGCTTGATCTGATTCACTACGGAACAAAGGCCGACGCTGAAGAGATCCGCGATACCGCGATCGCACAACCACTCTTGGTGGCTGCTGGATTAATCGGCGGCATCTCACTCTTTCCTCATCCTTCTGATGCATTCCAAAAATTAAGTGTCGTAGCTGGCCACTCAGTAGGTGAGCTCACCGCCGCCGCTGGAGCGCGCGCCATCACTGCTGAAAGCGCAATGGTCTTGGTACGCGAGCGCGGTCTGGCTATGGCCTCCGCCAGCGCAGCCCACCCCACCGGCATGAGTGCGGTGCTTGGCGGGGATCGCGACGAAGTGCTCGCCGCCATCGCCGCATATGGACTCACTGCGGCCAACGACAATGGCGCCGGACAAATCGTGGCCGCTGGAGATCTCGAAGCATTGGCCAAGTTCGGCGAGAACCCACCAGCAAGTGCACGAGTACGTGCGCTTTCAGTGGCCGGGGCATTTCATACGGAATATATGTCGTCCGCGGTGGCGCGCATGCAAGATCTTGCCCGCTCAGTAACCGTTCACGATCCACGCGTCAAAGTTATTTCTAATAAAGATGGCGCCATCGTGCATCATGGTCGCGATGTACTCGACCGGATCGTCGGTCAAATTGCGAATCCTGTTCGTTGGGATCTCTGCATGCGTACATTGGAAGATCTTGGCGTGACTGCAATTATTGAAATGCCACCTGCCGGAACACTGATAGGTCTCATCAAGCGCGCGCTCCCGGGCGTAGAAACGCTGGCATTGAAAACCCCTGAAGACATTCCAGCTGCTCTCGATCTCATCGCGCGTCACGGTCGCCCAAGTACTTTGATTGATCAACCCACCTGGCGCATGCTCGTTGCGCCTTTCGCCGGAACCTTCCATCGCGATGCTGAGTTAGGTGATGAGATTGCGCGCGATGCAAGCGTTGGTCGCGTAGTAGCTAAGCGGGAAAACACCGAAATCACCGCACCGCATGGTGGAGTCATTATCGAGTGGCTGGCAGAAGAGGGCGACCCAGTTTCACCAGGTCAACCGTTGGTCAGACTTCATCCAACAGGAGAACTTCCAGGGGGAGACCACTGATGGGAAAAATCAAAGACCTCGAACTTCATCGTCACTCGCGTATTTATGGAGTCGGCGGATATCGGCCGGAGCGCGTTGTAACTAACGCCGAAGTATGCGCACGCATAGATTCCACTGATGAGTGGATCCGCGAACGTTCTGGTATTGAGTCACGTCGATGGGCGGCCGATAACGAATCTGTTGTGGACATGGCTGAGAATGCAGCCCGAAAGGCCCTGGCTCACGCCGGAATCAGCATGGATCAAATCGGCGCCGTCATCGTTGCAACTGTTACCTATCCTTATCAAACGCCTAGCGCAGCTACTGAACTTATTCGACGTCTCGGAAATCCAAAGGCGGCCGCTTTCGACATCTCTGCTGCGTGTGCTGGGTTTTGTTATGGCGTCGGCATGGCCAGCGATTTTGTGCGCGGCGGCTCTGCCGATTACGTGCTTCTCGTAGGCGTAGAAAAACTCACCGACTTTATTGATCTCGATGATCGCGCCGGTGGCTTCCTCTTCGCCGATGGTGCAGGTGCGGTAGTTATTGGACCTTCTGACGTTCCTGGAATCGGACCTACAGTCTGGGGATCCGATGCAGATAATCGCGACGCCATCCTGCAAAAAACTTCATGGCTTTCATTCAAGAAGAACACAGTTCATGAACGTAAAGATTTCCTTTGGCCAGATATCCAAATGGTGGGGCAAACCGTTTTTCGTTGGGCTGTCTGGCAGATGGTGCCGGTCGCCAATAAAGCTCTTGAACTTGCTGGACTCAAAGCCAGTGAATTAGATGCGTTCATTCCCCATCAAGCAAATATGCGCATTATCGATGCCATGGTGAAAGCGCTAGATCTGCCACCTGAACTTCCGGTTGCCCGCGACATTCGGGTCTCTGGCAACACCTCAGCAGCTTCCATTCCTCTTGCTATGGAATCGATGTTAGAAAGTGGTGAAATTCCGCACGGCGGAAGCGCACTACTTATTGGATTTGGTGCCGGATTGGTTTATGCGGCCCAAGTAGTAACCCTTCCCTAAGAGAACGCACCACCGATTGGCACAAAAATAGGCACAAAAATAGGCACAAAAATAGGCAGAGACGAACACAGAGAGATAACAAGGAGAAGAAATGGCTCACTCAGTAGATGAAGTACTCGCAGGGCTTGCTGAAATCGTCGAAGAAGTTGCTGGTATCCCAGCATCGTCAGTATTGATGGACAAGTCATTCACCGATGATCTCGATGTTGACTCACTCAGCATGGTCGAAGTTGTTGTAGCTGCAGAAGAGAAGTTTGGCTGCAAGATTCCTGATGACGACGTAAAGAATCTCGTCACTGTCGGAGATGCAGTCAATTACATCGTCAAGGCTGCTCACTAACATGAGCGCTCCCACGCACCGTAAAGTCGTCGTTACCGGGTTGGGCGCATTCACGCCCCTCGGTGGCGATGTTGCGTCCACGTGGGCTGCGTTACTTGCTGGAAAATCAGGCGTACGCACCCTCACACACGACTGGACTGAAACAATCCCAGTTCATTTCGCAGCAGAAACTGCCGTGGATCCATCTGAAGTGATGGATCGAGTAGAGGCTCGCAAACTTGATCGTGCCGAGCAATTTGCATTAATTGCCGCGCGCGAAGCCTGGAAAGATGCCGGGGCGCCAGAGATTCACACGGAGCGGCTCGGTGTAGTAATTGCCTCCGGAATCGGTGGCATCCTTTCGCTACTCGGTTCGTACGACGTGTATCTAGAGAAAGGTGCGCGCCGCGTTAGCCCGCACACCGTGCCCATGTTGATGCCCAACGGTCCTGCAGCAGCTGTTGGGCTCGACCTCAAAGCTCAAGCAGGAGTGCATACGCCAGTGAGCGCATGCGCCTCGGGTTCGGAAGGTCTTGGTTACGCCATGGAGATGATCCGTAGCGGTCGAGCAGACGTAGTTGTTGCTGGTGGCACTGAGGCTGGCGTTCATCCACTCCCGATGGCTGGCTTTGCAGCGATGATGGCGCTCTCCACTCGCAACGATGCCCCCGAAAAAGCTTCGCGGCCTTATGACAAGGAGCGCGACGGTTTTGTTCTCGGCGAAGGCGCAGGAGTTGTGGTGCTCGAATCTGAAGAGTTTGCAAAGGCACGAGGTGCGCGCATTTATGCAGAACTTGCAGGCCAAGGCATCACCTCAGATGGGTATCACATTGCTGCTCCAGATCCTGAAGGTCGCGGAGCCGCCCGCGCCATGAAAATGGCTCTTGCTGACGCCGGTGTTGCTGCATCTGACGTTGTCCACCTCAACGCACATGCCACTTCAACTCCGGCTGGCGATATCGCCGAATCACTCGCCATTCGCGGGGCACTGGGTGCCGACACCGATCACGTAGCCGTATCAGCAACTAAATCCATGACAGGTCACCTCTTAGGTGGTGCCGGCGCAATCGAGTCGGTCTTCACGATCCTTGCGCTCCATCACCGAATGGCTCCCCCCACGATAAACATTGAAAACTTCGACGAAGAGATCAAACTCAACGTAGTTCGAGATAACCCTCGCCCACTCCCTGAGGGATCCATCGCGGCACTCAATAATTCATTTGGTTTCGGCGGCCACAACGTGGCGCTCGTATTCCGATCCGTTTAACGAAGGAGAAGAAATGAGCGAGAACGAAATTAATCCAAAGGATCCAGAAGTACGTCTCAACCGTCTCATTGATTCAGGCACGCTTTCGCTACTCACACCACGCGATGATTCCGGGATGCTCGCAGCCCACGGAAAAATCGATGGCACCGAAGTTGCTATCTTCTCCACCGACGCCACCATTCAAGGTGGCGCCATGGGACAGGCGGGTTGCGAAGTCATCCTGGCGGCGTACGAATACGCCCTCACGGCGAAGTGTCCCGTTATCGGCTTGTGGCATTCAGGTGGCGCACGTCTGCGCGAAGGCGTCGCTTCCCTTGATGCATTTGGTCGAGTCTTTGCCATCATGACTCGGGCTAGCGGAAAGATTCCACAAATCTCACTCGTTTTAGGACCGGCAGCTGGCGGCGGGGCATATGGGCCAGCACTTACTGACATTGTCATCCTCGGGCCTGATGGTCGCGTCTTCGTTACTGGTCCCGATGTCGTGAAGAGCGTTACAGGTGAATCAGTTGATATGGCACGTCTCGGTGGCCCAGAGCCACACGGTCGTCGAAGCGGTGTCGTGCATGTCGTTGCCGAGGATGATGATGAGGCCTACAGCGCGACTCGACGCCTGGCTTCACTGCTGGGTAATCAAGGCTCGATGGCAGAGAAACTTCCTGAAGTAGATCTGGCTGGCCTCATGCCCGAATCGTCAAAGCGGGCATATGACGTCCATCCACTAATCGAGGGCGTACTCGATGCCGGCGGGATACAAGAACTTCATCCGAAGTGGGCGCCAAACATCGTGACGACCCTAGGACGCTTCGGTGGAAGAACCGTTGGTGTTGTTGCGAATAACCCACTTCGGCTAGGTGGCTGCCTGGATTCCTCTTCCGCCGAAAAGGCTGCGCGCTTTGTACGCATGTGCGATGCCTTCGGAATACCTCTTGTTGTTCTTGTTGATGTTCCGGGTTACTTGCCAGGTGTGGGACAAGAGTGGGATGGCGTTGTTCGGCGCGGAGCAAAACTCCTCCACGCATTCGCTGAAGCAGTCGTCCCTCGCGTCACTTTGGTCACCCGAAAGGCTTACGGCGGCGCATATATCGCAATGAATTCCCGCTCTCTTGGTGCAACCAAAGTCTTCGCTTGGCCCGGCGCTGAAGTTGCCGTCATGGGCGCTGTTGCTGCTATTCGAATTCTGCATCGTCGTTTACTCTCTGAAGTTCCTGACGATCAAAGAAATGATATGGAATTAGAACTTGCCGCTGAGCATGAACAAATTTCTGGTGGTGTGACGCGAGCAGTCGAAATTGGTGTCGTCGATGAAATCATTGAGCCGAACGCGACTCGAACCGCTATCGCGAAAGCGATTTTGGGTGCACCAGCACTTCGTGGTGACCACGGAAACATCCCGCTCTAAAACTCTTAGCTGGAGCCGGTCTTGAGCCATCGGATACTCGACTGATCGCCCGAGTATCTAAATGGTTCCAACTCCTCATCCCACGGTGTACCGAGTACTTGTTCCAATTCTTCTTCGAGCGAGGTGCCATTCTTCAGAGCTCTCTTAGCACAGCCTCGAATGCGATCTTCATTAACATGAATGTCTCCATGCACTCCCATGATCGAGTGATGAATTCCCAGCGCAGGAGTTCCTTGAAATCTTGCACCATCGTTTGAACTCGTCGCATCTTCTGTGATCTCAAAGCGCACGTAATGCCATCCCCGCATCGCTGACGCAATTTTCGACGCACTCCCTTCGGGACCATGCCACGCAGATTCAGCACGAAGTGTTCCCGGGGAGATCGGTTGCGTGCTCCACTCCAGCCGGACAGGTAGACCCAGCACATTTCCAATAGCCCACTCAATATGCGGGATGAGGGCCGTGGGGGCAGAGTAAATAAAGAGCATGCCGCCGGCTGGCGCCTGCGATCGACTGTGAGGCTGAGTAAGCATGAGATCTTCTCCTGACCGGTCCGTGTGACCTTCCCCAGTACACGTGTCGTCAGGTTTTACGCTGAATTACATCTTGCCCTAAGCGGGGAATTCCCGCCAGGGGGCCCGTGGTGTACCCTCATAAGTGAGTCAGACGCTTAGCAGTACCGTTCGTTAGCTTCTCCCCTGCGCGAGAGCGCCAGGTTGGCTGGTCTCGGTGACGCTTTTTGAAGAAGACTGACACGAGGCAATCGCCGCGTGTCCCCTACGTCCCGGGAGATTAGCTAAATGGCAACGGGAACAGTTAAGTGGTTCAACTCTGAAAAGGGTTTTGGTTTCATTGCAGTAGATGGCGGCGGACAAGATGTCTTCGTTCACTACTCTGCGATCCAAGGTAGCGGTTACAAGGCACTCGAAGAGGGCCAAGCCGTTGAATTCGAAATCGTCCAAGGTCCTAAGGGTCCTCAAGCCGATCAGGTCAACGCTCGCTAACCACGAATTAAGTAAAAAGGGCCCGGGAGTAATCCCGGGCCCTTTTTCAATTCCTGATGAGAAATAATTAGAGAGTCGGGTAATCGGTATACCCCTTTGCCCCACCCGAGTAGAAGGTCTGGGAGTCTGGTTCGTTCATGACCGTTCCCTCTTTGATCCGCATCGGAAGGTCTGGGTTTGCGAGGGCGAGCCGACCAAAGCTGACCGCGTCGGCCCCGCCCGATTCCACTAACGCGTGTGCCGAAGCAATCTTGTCGTTATCTGCATAACCAGTGTTCCCAATCAGCACTCCAGACCAGTGTGCGCGGGAAAACTTAATTCCGGCAAAGCCTGGTTGTTCGCCTACGTGAAGAAAGGCAAGTCCAAGAGAATCAATACCGGCGAGTAATGCGCCATGAGTCTCTTCTACCTGCGTTTCAGCCATGTCGTTGAAATTTCCATTCGGTGAGATTCGGATTCCCACCTTGTCGCCACCCACAGCATCAACCACCGCGCGCACCGTTTCAATCACGAATCGTGCCCGGTTCTCAGGAGAACCGCCATATTGGTCCGTGCGCTGATTTGAGTTGTCGGCCAGGAATTGATTGAGCAAGTAACCGTTGGCTGCATGAAGCTCAACGCCATCGCACCCAGCTAACACAGCTCGTTGAGCTGCATCAACATACGCGTGACGAGCAGCGATGAGATCATCAGCCGTCATCTCGCGTGGTTGATCAAAGGGCTTATTTCCACTACCAGTAAAGAGTTGCCCAGCCGGCGTCACCGCACTCGGCGCCACCGGTTGCGTACCAATCACGTCAACGTGACTAATGCGTCCGGCGTGCATCAACTGCAAAAAGATGTGGCCGCCAGCGCCGTGAACTGCATCAGCAACTCTCTTCCAACCGGCGGTCTGCTCATCATTATGGAGTCCGGGGGTATGCGGGTAACCCTGGCCAATTGCGGCCGGTTGCACTCCCTCGGAGATGATGAGACCGAAGGAGGCGCGCTGCGCGTAGTACTCACTCATCAAGTCGGTGGGAACGCCGGTGGCCGAAGCGCGATTACGCGTCATCGGCGCCATCACCACTCGATTAGGAGTAGTGATAGCGCCGATACGTAATGCTTCAAAGAGAGATGTCATAAAGACATTATCTAGGTAAACGCACGCCCTTGCGCTCCAAGCGTGGCAAGACCTCTTGGGCGAAGTAGGGAAGTTCCTTGGCGTAATCCAAGAATGCCAAGGTCATGCCGCCAAAGCCGGCCTTATGGAAGCCTTCAATAGCATCTGCCACTTCGTCTGGAGTTCCAATGAGTGGGCAAGAACCATGACCAGCGGCGAAACGGCCGCGGAACATGGAGAGCATCTCTTTGCTGAAGGACATGGCATGCAAGCCCTGGAGCTCCATCAAATTGTCGACGGCATTCCAATCTGCGTACTCATCTGCGTAGTAGTGCAGGAATTCATCGGCTTCTTTACGAGTGGGCTTACAAACGACGTGGCCGAGAGTAAAGACGCCCATCTGACGGTTGTATTGATCCTTTGCCTGCTGCGTTACTTGCTTGACAACTTCAGCACCATCTTCGGGACCGCCGACAACAGTGAATGCAAAGTTGGCGTTACGAGCGGCAAACTCGCGACCTTGAGGTGAAGAACCTGCGTTGAGGACTGGAAGCATTCCATCGACTGGCTTTGGCATGCCTTCAACATGTTGCAACTTGAAGAACTTGCCATCGTGGTCGAACTTGCCTTCGGTGGTCCAAATCTTCTTGATGACCTCCCACCACTCTTGCGCAAGGGCGTAGCGATCATTGTGATCGGATGGAAGATCCATACCGAAGGTGTCGTACTCCGGCTTATTCCAACCAGCCACGATATTGATACCGGCACGGCCTTGACCGATGTGATCGACGGTTGCCATCTGCTTAGCGACCACGATGGGGTGATTGAAAGCAGTGTGAATAGTGGCGAATACAAAGATGTTCTTGGTATTTGCGAGCAGACCCGCAGCCCATGTAGTGGGATCCAAAACGCCCTCGTGGAAATTAGTCTCGCCGCCGTAGCCAATCCAGCGAGCGATAGGGAGCAAGAAGTCGATTCCTGCTTCGTCGGCAATCTTGGCAAGGCGAAGGTTATCTTCCCAGGATCCGCTCCAACGATCCGGTGCCTTGGTGACAGCTAATCCCGAAGAGCAGTTCGGCGAGAAGAGTCCGAGTTTGAAATCTTTCATATCTGCAATGCGCTTAACCATGTTGTGCCTTTCGGGATCGATCGGTAAGGGTTTACTTACTTTGGTTCCGGCAAATTTCCGGCCACGAGAGATCCGTGGACGAAAGTAAGCGGGGTTGCGAATCGTTGCTCGAATGAATCCACTTCTCCCACGATCACAACGTGATCGCCTGCATCCATTCGATTCCAAGTGGTGCACTCCATCCGAACGAGAGAGTTCCCCAAGAGCGGAACTCCACGATCAGAAAGTTCATATTCAACGCCGGCGAATTTATCTCCGCCTTTCTGTGCAAATTGCTTCACCAACGGACGTTGGTCGTCGGCCAAAAAGTGCACCGCCCAATGTTCGACTCGTTGCCAATGTTCAAAAGATGACGATTTACGATCTACCGTCCAAAGCAAGAGGAGCGGATCAAGCGAGACCGAGGCGAGTGAATTGCAGATGATTCCAATCGGAGCGCCCTCATCACTTGAAGTGATGAGCGAGATTCCGGTGACCCATTGGGACATCACCCCACGGAAGATTGTGGGGTCAAGGGTGCCGTCGGAAACGCTGCCCCGCTGGGGAGTCTCACTCGGGGTCGGCGTCATGTAACTCCTGCTCTCGTTTTGACGACCGTAAAGGAGACGCAAGGCGGAGTCAATGAAGCAGAGAATAAATCTTTTTCGCGTCTCAGCCCTGGAAGTGTCTTACCCCTTGAGTAATCGAGCGGCAGCTAAGCCCCCGGAGATGGCGTTGGCCCCGGCCCCTGGCCACGTTCCTGCCCCGGCGATATAGAGGCGTGGAATCTCAGTGGCGTATTTGCCCAGGTCGAGGCTGGGTCGCATGAGGAATTGATCCAACTGGTGGCTGCCAGCCACCGAATCGCCGCCGACCAGGTTGGGGTTGGCGGCCTGTAGGTCGGCTGGGCTCATCACGTGGCGACCCAGAATGGTGTCGGTAAAGCCTGGAGCATATTTCTCGAGTTTGGCGACCACCTGATCGGCTACCCGCTCGCTCTGCGCCGCCCACGTGCTCCCCTTCGGGATGTTGGGAAGAGTCCGTACCTGGATCCAGACCACGGCCTTTCCCTCTGGAGCGCGCGAAGGATCTACCGCCGAACTTTGACCTACAACAAGGAGTGGCTCGTCTGGAATCTCTCCAGCGAGTGATTGTTGATATGTACGAGCCATGTCATCGACATAGGGACCGACGTGCACGTAAGCAAACTTCGCAAGTTCACTATCGCTCCACGGAATCGGCCCATTAGTCGCCAAGTGCACCATCATCGTTCCTGGACCAAATCGGTAATGCGCTGCCGCTTGTTTCATGTGGGCTGGGACATCTGAAGACTCCAGCAAGTTATTCACCATCACTGGAAGAACGACCGTAGAAATCACGCCGCGCTTAGCCAAGATTTGTTCTCCATTTGCCAGACGCACACCGAAGGCGCCTTTTTCATTAACCAAAATGCGCGCCACATCTGTCCCGAGGAGAACTTTGCCGCCCTTCTTCTCTAGCAGGGCAACCATGGCGTTCACCAGATTGCTTGCTCCGCCTTCAACGATCGACATGCCATTAGCCATGTCTAAGAAGCACTCCAGCAATGGAAAGACTGCGCCGCCGGTGATATCGGGGGCGTAATCGAGATGCATTCCCCAAGCCGCAAGCAGAGATTTTGCTTCCGGAGTTTCAAAGTAACGATCGCCCAGTGCGCGCGTGGATGAGAGCAGAATGCGAAGGAGTTCCCCAGAACCTTTCTTGCCACGCGCCTTCCACAACGCACGAGCACCTTGCCACGTGCCTTTGGATGGAAGCGGGTTTCCATACATCGGGAAGTAGGAACCTGCGAAATCTCCGAAGAGTGCACCAAGTGCGGCCCAACCTTGTGCATCGCCTGCGTTGTGCGCCGACCACATTGCTGCCGTCGCATCGCCATCTTGCACAACCTTGAGATTCTTACCGTTAGGAAATGCGGACGCGTACGGAGTCGATGAGTGCGCGAATTTAAGTCCCAGAGCGCCAAGTTCGGCGCCGTGCTTTGCAAAGTAAGGAGAGCCGAGAAAGAGGCCCATATTCGTCGCCCAATAATCATGAGTGAAACCAGGGAGCGTAAGTTCGCCGCTGCGGATAGCACCGCCAGCAACATCGGAGCGTTCCACCACAACCACGGAAAGGCCTTTATCTGCGAGCGCAGTTGCGGCTACCAAGCCTTGATGTCCGGCTCCGATAACGACGACGTCGACGTTTTCCTGGCTCATAGCCCCTCCATAAGTTTCTTACTCGCGTGTATTAAGAATCTAAACTCTTTCAGGTTGATTGAACAAGTTGCTAGAGGAGATACGCAAGAGTGGCGTACTCTCACTCCATGACTTATGGCGCAGATCAAGTACTCACCGGCTCGGGCAATAGCGATTACGAACGCTATATCCGCACCAACGAACTCCTTTCGTTACAGAAGGGTCCCGATACCTGGGAGCATCGCGATGAACTTCTCTTCACCGTGGTGCACCAATCCTCAGAGCTCTGGCTCAAGCTCGCCATCGCCGAGTCGCACGAAATCATCACGCGACTCCAAGCAGGAGATATAGCTGGCGCACTTCGTCTTGTTGATCGCATCCCCATGTGCGTTATTCATGCAACGCAGAATCTCGACATGCTGGAGAAAATGTCACCGTGGGATTATCAGCAAGTTCGCCGCGCACTTGGACATGGCTCGGGTTTCGACTCACCCGGCTTTAACGGAATACGTGCCGTTATTCCACAACTCGGCGTGGAATTCCATCGCTTACTTAAGGCCGCCAACATCTCGCTACTTGATCTCTTTGTGCACCACGAGAAGCACGATCAGCTCTACCGCTTGGCGGAAGCACTTATTGAAGTTGACGAGCGCATGATCAATTGGCGCCATCGTCACTTCAAGGTCGTTGAGCGCAGCATCGGATTGCACGTTTCCGGAACGCAAGGAACACCAGTCGAAGTAATCGGTCAACTACGCGACAAATGCTTCTTCCCTGAGCTCTGGGACATCCGTACAGAGATCACCAATCACGCGCTCAAAGAGGAATAGTTCACATTCGTTTTAAGCGAGTGCGGCGTCCAAAGTAATCGTGGCCGACGAGTAGAGCTTCGATACTGGGCAAGTAGCTTTTGCTTTTTCTGCAAAGGCCACGAACTCATCATTTGAACAAGCTTGCCCCACTCCGCGAGTCACGAGATGAACTTCGCTGATCCAAAAACCGTCGCTCCGCTGTTCGAGCGTTACTCGCGCGCTTGTCTCTACCGAGCCCACGGCAAGACCCGCATCTTCAAGAATGCTGGTGAGCGCCATCGAAAAACATCCGGCATGTGCGGCACCAATCAGCTCTTCAGGGTTGGTTCCGGCGTTTTCGTCGGTACGTGACTTCAATGAGAATGGAATGACTTGACCGGCACGACCCAGAGTCATGCTTCCGGTACCCGTGGGCACAGATCCGTTCCAAATAGCACTTGCGTGGCGAAGTATCTTCACGAGTACGCTTCCTTTCATGACAACAAATCCGAGCGGGAATCCCAGTAACTTTTTTCCGGGCGTGGTACGCACCGTAGCCGATCTCCCCGCAATTTCGCGAGGCGAAGCGAAAACCTTCGAACTTGTACGCGATGGTGAGTACGCAGAAGCACTTACTGCGAGCGAAATTCATCTCGACGGAAGTGCAGACATGGGAACCCACGCGAACGGTGACCTCCTGCTCTTCGTTCGTGAAGGAAGTGGCACACTCACGGTCGCTGGCGAAGAGTTCGAACTCTCCCCCGATTGTGCCGCCCTCATCCGCCACGAGGAGAAGTGGGCACTCTCCAGCACCACACCTTTCAAGATATTTTCAGTACACGCACCGGGTGCCGGTCCCCATGCGCGAAAGATTGCTAAACCTTCGACGGGTTTCCAACGCGTCGTGAAACAAGGCATCACTAACAAGGGAAAAGCGACAGGTAACCGGGAATTCGAAGTTCTCTTTGATGAGAGCCGAGGAAGTACAGGTGCCACCATGTTTATCGGATTCATTCCAACCTCCGGGGCCCCTGCCCACTACCACCTCTACGACGAGATCTGTCATATCGTCCGTGGAGGCGGCTCCTTCGTGGTCGGCGAGAGCCAGGTGCCGATCGGCCCAGGCTCCACCTTCGTCGTTGCCCCCCGCATGCTCCATTCAGTGATGAACGATCGCGAGGAAGATCTCTGGATCCTGGGGACCTTCCGCCCCGCTGGCACCCCCGCGGCTGCCTACTATCCCGATGGTCGCCCAGCTCCTGGGTATGACGAGGTCTAAGACCGAGCCGGCCCATCACTACGCCTACCCACCTGCCCGCGTGGGCATTGCGCCCAATTGTCGGACGTCAGATCCACAGGTTTGAGACACGATATTGAGTTGGCAGCACCCTGTGGGATACGGCACACTCTCCCAAGTTAGTCCCTGTTTCGCCCTATCCCTTTCGGAAGGAAACCCCCTGTGAAGAAGACAACCCGCCTCGGCGTCGTTGCTGCCAGCGCAGCCCTCGTCGTCTCTGGTCTCACCACGGTTGCCACACCAGCAACTGCCGCATCATGCTCCGGCACGATCGCAATCATTGCTCCGCTTACCGGCGGAGTTGCATTCATCGGCAAGGAGCAACAAGGTTTTGCTCAACTCGCCGTTGCTGATTACAACGCCAAGAACGGCACGTCGTTCACCACTAAGGATTACGACACCCAACTTGATGCTGCACAAGCAAGCACCCAAGCACCCAACATCGTTGCTAACAAGGATGTCCTCGGAGCTATGGGACCTGCAGGTAGCCAAGAAGTTCTCGCAATCGGCGGTCTCCTCGGTGCAAACAACATTGCACTCGTGAGCCCATCAGCAACTCGTACCAACCTCACCGCTGGTACGTTCCCTAACTTCTACCGTCCCATCCCCAACGATGGTCTTCAAGGACCTGGCGATGCGACCTACATGGCAAAGACCCTCAAGGCTAAGGAAGTTGTAGTCATCGAAGAGAAGACTGCATACGGCACCGGCCTTGCAAAGGAAGTTGTTGCCACCCTTAAGACCCTCAAGGTCAAGGTCACCAACATCGCAGTGAACGAGAAGAACGCAGATTACGCAGCTGTCGTAACCCGCGTGTCGAAGACCACCAACTTCGTCTTCGTCACCTTCCAAGATGCTGCCAAGTCGGAGCAGGTTGCTCAAGAACTCATCAAGCAGAAGAAGAAGGCTGTTGTCTTCGGTTCAGATGGTTCGGATCAACCAACTTTCAAGACTCCTGGCACTCTCGTTTCAGCATTCGCTCCTGACGTCACTGGTCTCCCAGTTGCCGCAGCTGTTGTTGCTGCCTACAAGAGCACCTACAAGGCTGAGGTCACCACGTTCGGTCCTCCAGCTTACGTAGCCGCACAGGTCATCGTTGAGGCCGCAGGTCGCGCATGCGCAGCCGGCAAGCCAAACGATCGCGCAGCAGTACTTGCTGAAATCGCCAAGACCAACATCAAGCAAACCATCATGGGTAACGCCCTCTCCTTCACCGCCACTGGCGATGTCAAGGGTGGACGTTTCTACATCTTCAAGACCCAAGCAGATGGCAAGCGCAAGCTCGTTGCCTAACCTAAGCAAGTTGGTTAGCACGAGAAATATGTAAGTCAGGAGAGGTGATGGGGGTCTTCCCCCATCACCTCTCTCTTGCAAATGAAATAAAAATTGAGCAAAGGAATTTCATGTCATACCTAGGCCAACAACTCGTCAACGGGCTCACGCTCGGCGGCGTGTACGCGCTTATTGCGCTTGGCTACACGCTGGTCTACGGCGTGCTGCAAATCCTGAACTTCGCCCACGGCGACGTATACATGGTCGGCGCTTTTATCGGTTTCTTCGTCATGGTCGGTCTCGGCGGACCACTGAAGCCCTCAGTGCCAGTGGCCGTCATGATTCTCATCATGTTTCTCGTCGCCATGCTCGGCACCGGACTCCTGGGTATTGTCATTGAACGCTTTGCCTACAGGCCACTTCGAAACTCCACTCGTATCGCACCGCTCATCAGCGCGCTGGGCGTTTCCATCTTGCTGCAAAACGCGGCGCTCCTGCTCTTCTCAGCAAACATTCGCTCATACGACACCTCTTCATATATTTCTTCGACGCTCGGCTTCTCTTTCGCCGATATCACGATCGACGGAGTACGCCTCTTCGTGCTTGTACTTTCTATTGCGCTCATGTTCGGACTCGCTCGCTGGGTCAATGGAACGCAGGTAGGTCGCGCCATGCGCGCCATCGCCTACGACCGTGATGCTGCAGTAATGATGGGCATCGACGTCGACAAAGTTATTCGATGGACCTTCTTCGTCAGCGCAGCGCTCGCAGGTGCTGCCGGCGTCATGAATGGCCTGCTCTTACGTGGCGTCTCGAACGGCATGGGACTTGTTCCTGGCCTTAAAGGATTTACCGCCGCAGTAGTCGGTGGAATTGGATCGATTCCTGGGGCGATGCTCGGTGGGCTCTTGCTCGGAGTCGTCGAATCACTCGCCCAGGGCTACCTCTCTACTAACTTCTCCGACACCATCACTTTTGCACTGCTCATCGTGGTCATGCTCCTGAAGCCAAATGGCTTGCTCGGCAAGAGAGCGATCGTGAAGGCATGAGCGAGAACCAAGTGCCAGAAGAGATTCAAGAGAGTGCGGCTACCGAAGCGGCCAAACTTGGTATCGGTACAGATGAGTGGGTTGCTCAGCATGAGGAACGCATCGCTCGCAAAAAGGGCATCAAGGGTCTCCCGCAGCTCATTAACGAATCTATTCCCGCTTGGGCGCGCTGGGGAGTGCTACTACTCATTTCATTTGCGTTCGGTGCTTTTGTAGATAACCAATACCTACTTCGCATCGGGGTAAACCTCGGCCTCTTCGTAATGCTCTCATACGGTCTCAATATCGTGATGGGCTACGCCGGCCTGCTTGATCTTGGCTATGTAGCGTTCTACGGAATCGGCGCTTACGGATATGCCCTCATGTCATCTGAGCAAATTGGTCATCATTGGTCAACATGGCTCACTGTGCTCATCATCATTATTGGCACAGCACTTCTTGGATACATCGTGAGTTTGCCGTCACGTCGCCTCTTCGGTGATTACTTAGCCATCGTGACACTCTTTTTTGGCCAAGTTTTTGTGCAGTTAGTACTGGCTTCAGACAACATCACATTTCCTTGGGCAGAGGATTATGTCGACATCACTGCCGGAGCCAACGGCATTCCCGGCATCGACCCATTTAGTTTCTTTGGCCACAAGTTCCTGAACATTCGTGACTACTACTGGCTCCTACTGGTTCTTGTCGCGCTGTTAACCATTGCAATTAGTCGCGTTAATCGCACTCGTATCGGTCGCGCCTGGCGCACCATTCGGGAAGATGCCTTAGCCGCAGAGTCCATGGGCGTTATGGTGAATCGCCTCAAGACAATGGCATTCGTCACCGGCGCTGCGATTGCTGGCTTAGCTGGGGCAATCTTTGCTGCCATGCAAACCGCAGTCTTCGTAAGCGGTTTCGATATGCCGCTCATGACCATGATCTATGCCGCAGTAATCCTCGGTGGAAGTGGCAGCCTCGCAGGTGCCGTCATGGGCGCGATCGTAATGTCAGTACTTCCTGAAGTTCTTCGCGTAACTAACTACAGCGAAATCCTCTTCCTGGCAGTGCTCGTTCTTACGCTTGCCGCTGTAGATAAGAGTGTGAAGAGATTCACGATCAACATTGTGGGTATTGCGCTCATCGGATTCCTCGTCAAAATCCTGCTCGGGGCCGCTTCGATTAAAACGACTCCCACGAAAGAGTGGGTAGTGGGACCGGTCAGTCGCGCTCTTTCGCATTGGATGTACGTCCCGCTCGATCGTGTGCTCTGGGGAAACTGTGCTTTCGTGATCCTGATCGTGCTCATCGCTTACTTCACAACAACGACGCCACG
>CAEZXB010000025.1_pt1 | contig 25337 bp, 22 predicted proteins | sample 7265151 | NCBI WGS metagenome assembly CAEZXB01 (sample SAMEA6813898, study PRJEB35770) | freshwater metagenome | biome: Freshwater; feature: Freshwater reservoir; material: water | place: Czech Republic | collected 2015-11-04 | depth 0.5m m | reverse complement strand
ACAAACTCACGGAGACCGCAGCGAATGCGCTATTAAAAGCGATCGAAGAGCCCGGAAGTTTTACTACTTGGTTTCTTTGTGCGCCGAGCCCTTCAGATGTACTACCCACTATTCGCTCCCGTTGTCGCTCAGTGCTGTTGCGCACTCCGTCGCATCAAGATGTTGCATCGGTTCTCATTGAACGCGATGGCGTTGATCCCACTATGGCAGCGCATGTGGCTCGAGCGAGTCAGGGACATGTGGGTCGCGCCAAGTGGCTCGCCTTTGATGAAGATGCTCGGAAGTTTCGCCACGACTTGCTCGCTATCCCAGCCCGGATTCGCACGGTGGGGGAAGCGCTCTCCACGGCGGCAGAATTACATCGCGCGGCGAATGAAGAATCGGTACGGGAGAACGCCGACCGTGATGAACGCGAGATGGCAGAGCTCTCAACTGCATGGGGGCACGGAGCGACTGGCAAAGGCATGCCGTCGGGGGCTTCGAAAGCCATCAAAGAACTCGAGAAGGCACAGAAGTCGCGCACCACTGCACGCAATCGCGCTTTCCTTGATATTGCACTTTTAGATTTAGCTACTTTTTACCGCGATGTGCTTCTTGTGCAGGCCGGTGCTGAGGCACCATTGATCAACGAGGACTTACGTTCCAATGTCACCGATGTGGCGGGGCAGATTCCAGCCGAAGGAGCGTTGAAGCGAGTGGAGGCGATTATGGGTGCGCGCAAGGCTCTCGCCTTCAACGTCGCGCCACTGCTCGCACTGGAATCGATGATGCTCGCACTTCGTCTACCTGCTCGAGGTGGCGAGTGAAGCCTCAACGCATTCTGCCTATCGCCTTCTTTATGATCGTCGTGGCGCTCTTCTCGGCTTACTTCCTCACGCGCGGGACAACGAATCCCGCCACTTCACCTAGCGGTGAGGCCAAACCTTTCCTCAATCTTCAGGGTTACATGACGCAAACACTCTCATGGGAGAAGTGCGACATTGGTTTCGAGTGCACCATGGTGCGCGTACCACTTGATTACGCAAATCCGGGCGCTAAAGCGATCACACTCTCAGTTGTCCGTCATAAGGCAACTGATAAAGCCCATCGCATGGGATCGCTCTTAGTAAATCCGGGCGGTCCGGGTGGCTCCGGCGTTGAGTATGCCAAGAGTGCAGAATTTATTGTGACGCCGGCAGTGTTGAAAAAGTTCGACATTGTGGGCTTTGATCCCCGCGGGGTGGGCGCATCTACTCCACTCTGGTGTTTGAATGGTGCGGAGACAGATAAGTTTATTGCAGTTGATGGTTCTCCCACGACGCCCGCGCAAGAGCGCGAATTCGTAGATCAAGCAAAATTGCTCGCCCGCCGATGTGTTGAGCGTGCTGGCACGTTGCTGCCATTCATCGGAACTATCGATGCTGCGCGAGACCTCGATGTGTTACGCGCCGTGCTGGGGGATAAGAAACTCAACATGCTCGGCAAGTCATACGGAACTCTGCTTGGGGCAAATTATGCGCACCTCTTCCCGCAGAATGTAGGGCGCCTAGTGCTCGATGGCGCGGTAGATCCCACAGTTTCGCTGCAAGAGATGAACATTGAGCAAGCGAAAGCTTTCGAAGGTGCACTTAATTCATACCTTGATACTTATGCGGCCGATTGTGCATCGACCGGTGAGTGCCCCTTCGGTGTCACACGCGCCGAAGCGCACGGCACTATAGATGAATTGATCGCTACCTCAGATACCACTCCGCTTCCGAGCAAATCAAAGCGACCAGTGACGCAATCAGAAGTCATTCTGGGAATTTTGAGTTCGCTCTACGACAGCGATGGTGGTTGGACTTCACTCACGGCCGCACTTACTACTGCGGTGCAAGGTGATGGCACTGATCTACTTAACTTGGCTGATTACTACGTTGATCGTGGACCCGACGGTAAGTACCTCATCAATTCCAACGAAATCGGTTACGCAGTAAATTGCATGGATAAGGATCAACGCGTCACCATCGAAGAGGTGCGTAAGGAAGCGGTCACGCTTGCCAAAGCCTCACCGACCTTCGGCGGGTATCTCGCCTGGAGTTCCTTCCCCTGCAATTACTGGCCGGTGCCTTCTAAGCCCATCCCGACCCCGCTGACCGCCATCGGCTCAGCCCCGATTCTGGTCGTGGGAACCACAAGAGACCCGGCCACCCCCCTCCAGTGGGCCAAGGGGCTGGCGAGCCAGCTCAAGACCGGGCACCTCTTGGTCTTCGACGGGGATGGCCACACCGCCTATACCCGAGGAAGTTCATGCGTGGATAACGCCATTGACGCCTATTTCCTGGCTGGAACCCTCCCTAAAGCCGGGTTGGTCTGCTCGTAGGTAAGTCCGCCAAAAGGCGGCTGAACATCCCCCCGAACGGGCGCCCAGACACGTGGTAATCAGCACCCCTCCGGATAGGGCAGGATTTGGTTGTGCGTTTAGACCATGTCTCTTATGTTGCTGATCACGACCACCTCGTCGACGTCGTTCAGCGAATCGGTTCCAGCCTCGGTGCAGCTTTCCAAGACGGTGGAATTCACCCTCGTTTCGGAACTCGTAACTTCATCCTTCCGCTTCATGGTGGTACTTACCTCGAAGTGGTCTGCCCTCTTGATCACCCTGCTGCCGACAGCGCGGCATTTGGCCAAGCTGTATCGCAGCGCGCTCGCGAAGGTGGCGGTTGGCTTACTTGGGTCGTTGCTGTTGATGATATTTCTTCAGTACAAGCACGTGTAGGTCGCGAACCTGTTACGGGTCACCGTCGTCGTCCAGATGGTTTTGATTTGGAGTGGAAGCAACTCGGTGTGAAGTCCACGATGGAAGATCCACAACTTCCTTTCTTCGTGCAATGGATCACCGATGCAGCGCATCATCCTTCAAGTGGTGCAAACGGACACCCAGTTATTGAGAAGTTGGAAATCGCTGGGGATCCTTCAGTCATTTCCGCATGGCTCGGCGAACCAGATGATCACCCCCTCGATGACATTGAAGTGATTTGGATTGATCCAGCCGATAACGATGGTGAAGCAGGTTTGGTAGCAGTACATCTGCGCACCGAACGCGGCACCATTCGTCTCGATTAATCTCCAGTAAACTTTAATCCGGAGAGGCAAGCCTCTCCATGCCGCCTTAGCTCAGGGGTAGAGCAACGCACTCGTAATGCGTAGGTCCGGGGTTCAAATCCCCGAGGCGGCCCCACACTCACTGTGTTTGACAACTCTCAGCAAATTGACAGATAAGTAGGGCTAAAGATTAATTCAACGTCTGGGCTAAAAAGGTGCAGCATTTTCAATGCCACATAGACTGATGAAATGACAATCCTCGCTACCCGAACACCAACAACGCTTTTCAGCGAGATTTTGTCGCGTGTCATGGACGCTGGATTACTTAAGAAAAAACCGTCCTTTTACGTTATTCGAATTATTATCTTCTCGGTTGTGGCATCTGCCCTCTGGGTGGCTGGGGGATTCGTAAGCATCCTCACGAATCATCACGGAAGTTGGATTCTCTTAGGGTTTCTCATCGCCGGGTTACTCGGCGTGCTGAGCGCACAATATGGGTTTATCGCACACGAGGCCGCGCACCGACAAATCTTCCGAAATAACAAGGCAAATGACTGGGTGGGCCTCGTGCTTGCAAATCTCTTTGCCGGTTTGAGTTACGGATTTTGGCAACGCAAGCACAACAAGCATCACCAGAAACCAAACTTCATCGGCGAGGATCCGGATATCAATATTCGGGTCTTGAGTTTCACAGTGGAATCACGCAATGAAAAGAAGGGCGTGGAGCGTTGGCTCAGCGATCGCCAGGGCTATCTTTTTCCCCTGTTATTACTCTTCACTGGATTCGACCTACTCCTCGATAGTTTTGTGAGCCTCGGCCGCAAGGATCGCAAGGTCGGCATTCGTTTCCTCGAGTTCGGTCTGATGCTCGTGCGTCAAACGGCCCCATACATTGCGATGGCGCTGATGTTTGGTTGGCTCTGGGCAATGGCGTTGTGGGTTTTCATGATGATGATGTTTGGTTTCTTTATGGGTGCTGCCTTTGCACCGAATCACAAAGGAATGCCGCTGATTGAAAGAGGTTCGAAGATTGATTTCTTCCAACGTCAGGTACTCACTAGCCGCAATATCCGTGGGAGTTGGCTTACTGACAATCTCATGGGCGGATTAAATCGCCAGGTGGAGCATCATCTCTTCCCATCGATGGCGCGTCCCAACCTGGCTAAAGCTCATAAGATCGTGGTGGAGTTCTGCGCCGAGCGAGGCGTACCCTTGGTGGAGATGAACTTGATTTCCAGCTACATGGTCGTGATGCGCTATCTCAACGAGGTTGGGCTCAGTAAGAATTCGGATCCCTTCGTTTGCCCGATGGTGGCGCAACTCAGGCCCATCTACTAACCCGTAGACTCACCGTATGGAAGTAGTGGCAGGCGGGAAGATACCGACCCTTACTGCTATCCGGCGGATTGAAATCACTGAACTTGCCCTCCCCACCCCGGCAAGCGATGAGTACCTCATTAAATTGCGAGCGACTGGTGTCTGTGGCACCGACCTTCACCTCTACGAATCGGACTGGGGCTTCATGCCGGTAGTTCTGGGGCATGATGCGGTTGGCGAGATCGTGGGCAGTGGTCAACGCGTGGTGCTCGATCCGGCAATCAGTTGCCGTAGATGTGCCTACTGTTTAGCAGGAAGACGAAATGCGTGCCCCGAATATAGATTTCTCGGGATGACGGCTCCGGGTACTTTTGCTTCATTTCTCACCATTCCGAAAGTAAATGCCATCCCGATTCCGGACGAACTCAGCGATGAGGCCGGAACCGTTCTTGAGCCAGTCTGCGTAGCGCTTCATTTAAAAGAGCGGCTCAAGAGTGTTGTCAAGCATGATTCACCCGTGCTCGTGGTGGGTGGCGGTCCGATCGGGATCGTGGCTGCTCGGGTGCTTCAACTCGAGGGTTATAACGTCACTGTCGTGGAGACGGTTGATTCGCGTCGCCAAAAAGTTCGCTCTTGGGGAATTACTTGTATCTCGCCGGAAGAAATCACACCCTCAACTTCACCGACTGGCGCTCGAGCCGTAGCGGTGGAAACATCATCTTCGATTCCCGGTGCGCAACTAGCGATTGAATGGATGGGCTTCGGCGGTGTTTTTGCGTCAATTGGCGCTTCATCACTTTCGCTTCGTATCGCAGATCTTCTACTTAAAGACCAATCGCTTATCGGCATTCACGGTGGTGGTGGTCGTTATGTTGAAGCGGTGGAATTAGTAGCTTCAGGCGTGCTTCCAGTCGGTGAATTGGTTTCTCACCGTCGCCCGATCGCCGATCTTGAAGAAGTGATCATTGAAACAAATCGCAGCCCACTCGATGTTTATCGCACTGTATTAATGCATTCTTGATGACACCACTTCGCAGAATTTACGTCGGGTTAGCCCTGATGGCGGGAGCGACACTCGTGATCGCCATTGTTGGCGCTGCTCTCGTCTTCTTTTCGGCACGATCGACCGAAGTTTCCCCGTCGAAGGTAATCGCAACGCCAACGTCATCCATGGCTTCGCCCCCGAAGATTTCATACCCACTTTCGAATCCGCTCCCTAGCAAAATGTATGTTGAGGATGTACTTAGTGCTTTGGGGTTACCGGTGGGCAAAGTAGATGGCGATTATGACGTGAAGACCCAGCGCGCATTATGTGCGTGGCGCGAACTTACCTACGGTGAACCCACACGCGCCTTACCGAGCGATCTTGAAGCCATGCAGATTGTCTCTACGAAGGCACTCGCTCCTGCAGCAAATCAAGTAGTGGGCCTCAACGTAAATATCGCCTGCCAAACCGCAACGTGGGTAAGCGCTGCGCACGTAGTTATCGGCGTCTTTCCAGTATCCAGCGGCCAACCGGGTTATCTCTCCACGAGCGTTGGTCTTTGGAAGGTGGAGTGGCAGGTCCCTCGTTGGTACGAATCTATTCTCTATCCAGAAGCGATGATGTACCGCCCTAAGTTCTTTCACCGTGGCATGGCGATCCATGGATCAGCCACTGACGCTCTGGTACTCCCTTATCCCGCTTCACATGGATGCGTGCGTATGTTGCACGCCGATATCGATCGACTTTGGGATGCGGGTTTTGGCATCGGTGATGCCGTGAATGTTTATGGGGAATGGATTAGCAATACCCTATAAAACGTTGATTATTTATGGAAAATTTTTCCTGGATTCAAAATATTATTTGGATCCAAAGTGGACTTAATGCTCCGCATTACCGAAACACCGGCCCGGCCAGTCTCATTTACGAGGTCATCGATCTTTCCTAATCCGATTCCGTGCTCACCTGTGCACGTACCACCCATGGCAAGAATACGGTTGGTGAGTTGATGCGTCAGTTCTCTAATCTCGTCGTGCTGTTTAGGGTCGTTAGGGTCGAGCATCACGAAACAATGGAAGTTTCCATCTGCAACGTGGCCCAATATCGAGTAGGGAAAGCGTGAGGCTCCAAAAATTTCCTCAGCGACGGCTACTGCCTCTGCTAGTCGAGATAACGGAACAGCGGTATCTGTTGTGACAATGCGCTGCCCTGGGTGCGCTACCAAGCTTGCCCAGTATGCATTGTGTCGGGCTTGCCACAATTTGCGTCGCGCTCCCTCTTCGGTGCTCCAACTAAATTCTGATCCACCGAATTCTTTTACTATCTCGCCAACAATAAGTGCATCCTCTTCTACACCTTGTTTGCTTCCGTGAAACTCAAAAAGGAGCGTCGGTGATTCGGACAGGCTGAGGCCGTCGCGCGCATTTACATTCTTGATGCAAATAGCATCTAGGAATTCGCATCTGGCAATTGCCACACCTGAACGCACAATTGTGGTGGCCGCTTCAACACCCGCGGCAAGATTAGGAAAAATTACGGTGGCAGCTGCCATCTTCTCTGGAATTCCGTGAACTCGAAGTGTGAGTTCTGTGATGACCGCTAACGTACCCTCGGATCCCACGATCAATCGAGTGAGGTCGTATCCGGCGGAAAGCTTTCGTGTCTCTCGACCGACATGGATGATTGTGCCGTCTGCGAGTACGGCCTCGAGTGCTAAAACATTCTCTCTCATTGATCCGTAACGAACTGTGGTGGTGCCAGCTGCACCGGTAGCTGCCATACCTCCCAGAGTGGCATCAGCACCGGGGTCTACGGAGAAGAAAAGCCCAATTTTATTGAGGTTTTCGTTGAGTGCGACCCGATGTACGCCAGGTTGAACTTTCACTAAAAGATCTTCAGATCTCACTTCGAGGATCTTGTTCATATGAGTCATGTCGAGACTCACTCCGCCGTGAATAGGGAGAACGTGACCCTCGAGAGATGAACCCGCACCGAAGGCTACGACCGGTATGTGATGTGTGTTGCAGTACGCAAGCACTTTCGACACATCTTCGGTTGAATAAGGTGTGACAACCAAGGAGGGCTTCACGGGTGGGAAAGCTGACTCATCGCGGCCATGCTGATCTAAAATGGAATCGTTAGTGGAGGTCTCGCCTGCAATGAGGCGGGCAATATCTTGTTGTTGAGATGGAGTGACCTCCACTCGTGGCCGTAGTTCCAAATCTGACTCCTCCGGAATCTGTAGGGCAACTGTACGCCACGAGTTCCAAAAGTGAGGAAATGGGTCTCCGCTTACGGGCCTCGATGCGGAGAGTTGAGGTCACTTGCGCTTTCGTGGGTGAGCATGGTTATGCTGAGAGTGTCGCAGAAAGAGAGAGCTGACATGAAAATTGTTCGTCTTGGACCCGTAGGGGCAGAGAAGCCTGCCGTTATGATCGATGATAAAACCGCTGTCTTTGTTGATGATCTGGTTGCTGATTTCGATCGAGGAACGATCAGCTCCGGCAAGATATCGGGAATTCGTGAGAGTGATCTAGCCGGCCGTACTCCAGTAAATATTTCGGATTACCGAGTAGGCGCTCCTATCGCTACCCCGGGCAAGATCGTTTGTATCGGACTTAACTATGCTCGCCATGCTCGCGAGAGTGGGATGGAACCACCATCTGAGCCAGTGATCTTTATGAAAGCGCCCGACACCTTGGTCGGTCCACACGATGACATTTTGATCCCACCCAATAGCGAGAAAACCGATTACGAGGTTGAACTTGCAGTGATTATTGGCAAGCGGGCGTTGTACCTAAAGTCCCCTGAGGATTCTCTTGACCACGTCTTTGGGTATTCCGTAAGCCAGGATGTGAGCGAGCGTTATTGGCAGATGGAGCGCGGTGGGCAATGGGTGAAGGGAAAGTCCTTTCCTACTTTCAACCCGATGGGCCCTTGCATCGTCACCGCTGATTCGCTAGACGCCTCTGATTTGCACGTGTGGACGACGATCGATGGAGAGATGCGCCAAGACTCTCGCAGTAGCGACTTTATTTTCGATATTCCATATGTGATTTGGTACGTGAGCCAAGTAATGGAACTTCAGCCAGGCGACATTATCAACACTGGAACTCCTGAAGGCGTCGGACTTGGATTCAAGCCCCCCAAATATTTGGTTGCAGATCAGGAAGTCGCTTCGGGTATCGAAGGAATCGGCACTATCAAGTCGATGACTCGTAAAACTACTCTCTAGCTCGGACGATCTTATTTCATCAACTGAACCCGGTTTTCCAACGTTCCGAGGTGAGTTGCTGACATGGTGACGACATCACCTTGCTGCAGGTGAACATGGTCTGGCGGAATGATGCCAGTACCTGTGGAGAGAATTACTCCCTCTGGGAAATCTTGGCAACGGAAGAGAAATCCGATCAACTCTTCAAAGGTACGGCGAAGTTGCCCGAAGCTCGTCGATGCTTCCCAAATATTTTCCTTGCCTCGCTCAATGCGGGCATCTATTTGAATCTTTGAATGGTCTTCGATCTCCCAAATCGGCGTGATGTAGGGACCCAATGCCGTAGATCCTCGATAAATCTTTGCCTGAGAAAGATAAAGAGGGTTCTCACCTTCGATGCTCCGCGCCGTGACGTCGTTGCAAATCGTCAGGCCCACACACTCGCCATGCGAGTTGATAACGAGGGCAAGTTCTGGTTCAGGAATCGAAGATGCTGCATCAAACCGGATACCAATCGAACCGAGCGTGCCGACTGTGCGGCTTGCCGTTCCCTTGAGAAAGAGTTCTGGCCGTTCGGCATCATAAACTTTTGCGTACACATCTGGAGTCGAGCTTTCATCGATACGGGCATCGCGGGATCGAAGGTAAGTGACTCCTGCACCCCAGATCTCCGTCCCCGCTGCAATTGGCGCTCCCCATACTTGGGTACCGATGGCGATGCGCTCGGCAGAATTTATAGATTCTCGCAGTTCACTCAGTGATGTTGCCAAAAATTCTGCAAGAGTTGGAAACTGAGAGAGTTGAAATCTTCCACTCTCGTCTTCAAAGGTCAGTGAATAAGGATTTGATTGAGTTGAAATTGTGCCGATCTTCATTCGAGCCTCTGGTTGGATTTTGTGGGCAGATAAAGTGAACAATAGACTCCTCGAATCGTTTTGACTATCGTGTGATCAAATCGATGACGGGAGAGGGCCATGGTAGATGAGCGCATCGCACTTGGTGCGATAGTTACTGGGGGCTCCTCCGGAATTGGTTTAGCGACCATTCAAATGTTAAGCGCACGAGGATATGTCGCGGCGAGTTTTGATTTGAACCCACCTGCTGACCCAGGTATTCCGTTTTTTAAGTGCGATGTCTCTGCGCAGGAATCGGTGAGCGGCGCCGTGGCTGGCTTTATTGAATTGCACGGTGGGATTGATCTAGTCGTTAACTGCGCCGCTATTTCGAGCGGGGGAGATGTAAGCAAAAATTCTGACGAGGAATGGGCGCAATCATTCAATGTAAACGTCACAGGCATTGCGCGTGTAGTCCGCAATGCGCTACCCCACCTGCGCAACAGTGATTGCCCCGTCATTGTGAACGTCGCGTCTATCGCAAGCCATAAGGGGATTATTGACCGGGTGCTCTATAGCGCCACTAAAGGTGCCGTTTCGGCTATGACACTAGCCATGGCAGCAGATTTCCTCAAAGAGCACATCCGGGTAAACGCAGTCGCTCCAGGTACCGCAGATACTCCTTGGGTTGCGCGCTTGTTGGCTAAAGCTGATGATCCGGTGGCTGCCAAGGTTGCCCTCGAGGCTCGTCAGCCGATCGGCAGACTGATTAGTGCCGATGAAATCGCGCTTGCAATCTGTTATTTGGCTGATCCGCGTGCTGATTCCACAACCGGGGTTGTCCTAGATGTTGATGGCGGCATGCACAATCTCGCTGCAGGTCGCTAATGCCTGCAAAGCCGAAAGCGAAAAAGGATTTAATTGCTAAGTCTGGAGTGGACGAGGTAATTCCCTCGCGTGCGGTAAACCGCTCGCTCCAATTACTAACCGTGGTTGCTCTGCATGGAAAAGAACCATTGAAGTTGGCAGAAATCATACGATTGAGCTCGTTACCCAAGTCCACAGTTCATCGATTGCTAGGTGTGCTTTGCGAAGCGGGCTTCCTTCGCGTCGACTCCGAAGCGCGATATGGCCCAAGCCCCCTCCTGCTTGCAATGGGAATGAATTTCCTGCGCCAAGCTGATGTGCGAAGCCTTGCGTTACCTGCGATGCAGGGATTGACCGCGAGCACTCAGGAAACTTCGCACCTGGGTGTCTTGCAATTTCCCTGGGTCGTCTATGTCGACAAGGTGGAGAGCCCGCTCCCTGTTCGTATGCATAGCCAAGTTGGCGCGATGAACCCTTTGCACTGCACGGGATTAGGGAAAGCATTACTTGCTTTTAGCAGTGCCGACCGTATTGAGCGGATTGCAACCGGTCCGCTTCCGCGGGCCACTAAGAACACGATTACCACCGAGAAAGCTTTAAGAATTGAATTGTCGAAGATTAGAGAACAAGGCTTCGCAATAGACGATGTTGAGAACGAATTAGGCATCAGATGCGTCGGCGCACCCATTCTTGGCCATGAAGGTACGGCTATTGCCGCTATCTCAATCGCCGGACCGGATACGCGCATGACGCCAGAGCGGACGTTGGAACTTGCAACAGAGGTTAAATCAGTGGCCAGAAAGATTTCTCGGCAATTGGGCTTCACATCTCACCCCCATTAGTAGCAAGATAGATAAACACCCATGAATTGAAGGAGCAAAAGTGAGCGAAGAAGGTTGGCGCGGCAAGATTGGCGGTTTAGAGCGCGAAGAGTTTGAGGGTTTCCTCGCTGAAGGAAAGATTGCTCGATTAGCCTGCAACGATCTTGAAGGGTTTCCTTACGTTGTTCCTTGCTGGCACGAGTGGGATGGCGATGCCTTTTGGGTTGTTCCTCGCATGAAATCTGCCTGGGCTGAATACCTAGCTAATGATCCTCGTTGTGCGATCACCATCGATGAAGAAGGTGCACTCCGAAAAGTTATCGCGCAATGCGAAGTCGAATTAGTTGAACGCCCCAACCTTGGTGGCAAGTGGGTCGAAATCGCAGAGCGCATGTCGGTTAGATACTTAGGACCGAACGGACCAAAGTACTTGGAACCAACTCTCGATAAGAAGCGATGGCTCTTCAAACTGACACCCATTCGTCTCTGGTCATGGCAGGGCGTTGATTGGGCAAAGCAGTACAAAGAGTAATTTCTGTCCCACCACTTGGAACGTAGAAAAGCCAAGGGTGTAAACCATTGACGATCGCTCCCTATCCCAATAAATTTGTTTGAAATGGAACCGTGTTCCAAGGGATGGGACGATCAATGAGCGCACTGAACGTGGTCGAAATGACCAAGGAATTCATCGCCATTCCAAGTCCCAACTTGCCCGGAGATGAACGAGCGATGGCCAGCGCAGTCCAGGGAATTGGTCAATCACTTGGCATTGGTGGCGGAATCGTTGTCGGTGCACTCGATACCAGGCCAAACGTCCTCATCGATCTTGATTTTGGCGGCGGAGGTCGCCATCTGGCCTTGAGCGGCCATCTCGATACGAAGCCAGTTGGGGATGCGCGCTGGGACACGGATCCATTTGTTGCAACCATCGACGGCGATTTCATGTACGGGCTTGGAACCTGCGACATGAAAGGCGCCGTCGCCGCAATGTTGATTGCCGCTTCGCGAGTTGCATCCGCAGGGTTGAAAAATGGTCGACTCACTTTGGTCTTTACTGCTGATGAGGAGTACGGGAGTCGGTTTGGTTCTCGTTACCTTGCTGAAGAGAAACTCGTGCAGGCCGATGCAATTGTGATCGGTGAACCAGGGGGTGTGCGTACTGATTGGGATCAACTCAACATCGTCAGTCGCGGAATCGCAAATTTGTTCTTCGATGTCGAGGGAGATCAGGGACATTCAAGTTTGTCTCAAGTACGTGGAAATGTGAGTGCGACGCAGGAAATGTCTAAGTTGCTTCTCGCCTTTGCAAACTCATTCACTCCCAGCTTTCCAAAGAATGATCTTGGGGTATCGCCAACGGTGAATGCTGGTGTGTTGATATCGGGTGGAGTCGGCTTTGGTGTGGTGCCAGGCCTGGCCACATTCGCTTCTGATATCCGATTGACTCCCGGAATGGAACGAGCAGATTTTGAATCAGATTTAACTAAATTCTTAGCGAAAGAGATGGAGCAAAACCCAAGGCTGCGCGCCGCTTACCGGTTTGAAGAAGCGCCAAGGGATTGGTTGCCACCGACGGCAGTGGATAGTACGCACCCAGTTGTGGCTTCGTGCCAGAAAGCCTTACTACAGGTCCGTGGTGAAGAGAGTCCGCTCAGCGCATTTCCAGGAACCACCGATGCCTGCTGGCTCCAGGGCATGCTTGGCATACCTACGTTGCCAGCTTTCGGACCAGGAATGCTCGAGCGCGCGCACGCTGCCAACGAACGAATCTCGATTCGCGCACTTGAGCAGAGCGTGGATATTTATGAAGCCCTGATTCGTGATTTTTGCGAGGTCGCATGAGCACGTCCGTTGTAGCTCCAGACGCCCAAGAGAGTAAGCGGCGCTCATCAGTCGATTTAAGTCAACTGACTCCGCTTCTAGGTCTTGCGCTTGTTGCTTTACTGGCCGCCATCTTTGCGCCGAAATTCTTTCAAGCTGACAATTTAGGAAACTTGACTCGCCAAGCCGGAATTTTGGCCGTAGTTGCTGCTGGTCAAACTCTTGTTTTGCTAGTTGCCGGTATCGATCTCTCGGTTGGTGCCGTCATTACACTCAGCATGGTTTTGATCGCAAAGATTTGTAAAACAGATGAATCTAAAATTCTCATGGCACTTATCGTGGCGCTCATCGTTGCGCTCATCGCAGGATCTGCAAATGCATTTCTTGTCGTTGTGAGACGTGTTCCACCCTTCGTAGCCACGCTGGCGACTGCTGTTTTGATTGGCGGAGTGCAAACTGCGTACACGCAAGGTGTCCCTAGCGGAAGTATTCCGAAGGCTTTGACCCGCCTCGGTTCCGGGAACTTGCATGGAATTCCAGTGCCAAGCATCGTCGGCCTACTTGTTATCGCAGCCACTGCTTTCGTGCTTCGTTACACCTACATCGGGCGCTGGATTTACGCCTCAGGTGGCAACCCGGAAGCCGCTCGCGTTTCAGGTGTACCTGTTTCCCGAGTAGTTGCAGGATGTTTTATTGCGAGCAGTCTTTTTGCACTCGCTGGAGGAATTTTGTTGGGCGGATATGCCGGGTACGTGGATTCATACCTAGGTGCAGGTTACGACTTAGATTCAATCGCTGCAGCAGTTATTGGCGGTACATCTTTTGCCGGAGGCAAAGGAGGCGTTTGGCGCACACTGGTGGGTTCACTCATCATCACTGCAGCGCTAAACATGATAGTTCTGGCAGGCGCATCCGAGTGGTTACAACTCTTCGTCAAAGGGTTCGTAGTCATTCTGGCGGTTGCAATTCAGACGGCCCGATGGAATTGGAGGCGCCGCCGGTAAGTAAGTCTGCCCAGATGTTGGCTCAGCCCCTTGAGCTGATAGTTCAAAAGATAGGTGCAGGACAGGTATACCTAACGCACTATGAAGGAGAGTAAATGCAATTAGTTACGAAGTTGAAAATGAAGCGATCCTGGCAATTTGCAGCCGCTGCAACTTTCTCGATCGTATTGGCTGCTTGCTCGAGTTCTACCTCGAGTGAAACAGCTGCTCCAGCCGAGACTGCAGCTGCTGCAGCTGACGCCGCACCAGATGCTCTTGCTACTGCTTGGGCTGATGACTGGGCAACGCTAGGAATTACGAATCCTGGGATCACCCCAACGGATAAGGGAATCACAACCGTTGATACCGCGAAGTACAAGAAGGATGGCCCGTACACGATTGCATTCGCATCGCAAGGACCAACCAACTCTTGGGCAACAATCTACGATGAAGCCCTCAAGGGCGAGGCAACCAAGCTTGGCGTAACCATCAGCTATGCCGGTGCCATGGGCAAGGAAGATAAGCAAGTTGCTGACATCAACGACTTGCTCGCCAAGAAGCCTGATGCTCTTATCGTCACTCCAATGGGACCTTCTGTGAAGGCTCCAATTGAGCGCGCGGCAGCAATGGGCATTCCAGTCATCATTTGCACCGGCGTTGTTGATTCAACAGCACCAATCGCAACTGTTGACCGCGATAACCGCCTTAACGGTGCTCTCTCTGCTGAGTGGATCGCCGAAAAGATCGGCAAGAAGGGCAATATTGTGATGCTTAGCGGTATCGCAGGCGTCCCAACTGCCGAAACTCGTAAGACTGCTGCTGAAGAAGTATTTGCTAAGTACCCAGATATCAAGATCCTGGATAGCCAATACGCAAACTGGTCACCAACTGACGGCAAGAAGGTTGCCGAGCAGATGATCACCAAGTTCGGATCGAAGATCCAAGCAGTTTGGTCTGATAGTGGAATTCAAGATATTGGCGTTATCCAAGCATTCTTGGCCGCCAAGCTTCCAATTCCTCCAATGACCGGAGAACCAGTTAACGCATTCCTCAAGTTGGCTAAGGCTAACAATGTTGAATTCGCTGCAATTGGTTACCCACCAAGCCACTCGGCTTTCTGCCTTGATGCTGCAGTTGCAGCTCTCAAGGGCGAGCCAGTGACTAGCTTCGTGAACGTTGCAGTTCCGCTGTTTACCAACATGGATATTGACAAGTGGGTACAACCAGCGTGTTCTGACGATCTATGGCTACCAGCGGATGGAATTCCTGCTGATGTCCTCAAGAAGCTCAAGCTCTGCTAATCACCCGGTAGGTGCTGAGGAGGGGAGTTCATCTCCTCTCCTCAGCACTAGGGGTGTTAGCAAATCATTCTCCGGTGTTCCGGCTCTCATTGACGTCGACTTTGACCTGTACCCAGGTAGAGTCCACGCACTTTTAGGGCAGAACGGCGCAGGAAAATCGACGCTCATTTCAATTCTTTCCGGTGTACTTCAAGCCGACTCGGGAGAAATTGTGCTGAGCGGAGAGTCGCGCAATTTTTCAACCCCGCGTGAGGCTCTTGATGCAGGGATTGTTGCTGTGTATCAAGAGTTAAGCCTCCTTCCACATATGACCGTTTCAGAAAACCTCTTCCTTGGAATCGAACCAGGCAAACTCTCAGTTCTCGATCGTAAATCTATGTCTGACCAATCGACCGAGATGCTTCGAAGCCTTGGCGCAGAGGGTATCGATCCGAACGCGTTGGTTGGAACGCTTTCACTCACATCACAGCAGATTGTCGAGATAGCCAAAGCATTAATTCGAAATGCCAAAGTCCTTGTCCTTGATGAACCAAGTGCGGTTCTCGGTGACGACGAACTTGAACTTCTTTACAACCTCATAGCCAAACTAAAGGCGACTGGAATCGCAATCGTCTACATCACTCACCGTTTAGACGAAGTAATGCAAATTGCTGATGAGGTAACGATCATGCGTGATGGTCGTAAAGTGATTACCACTGATCGGGCAAATCTGGATACTGAGAGCATGATCGAGGCCCTTGTTGGCCGAAAGATCGCAACTAAGTCTGCCCCTAAATGGATTAATGAGAATCGTCCAGTGAGCGGAGAGCCGATCTTAAAAGTTTCGAATCTAATTTTGCCTGGCATGAAGGGTAAGGCAATGGATTTCGATTTATTCCCTGGTGAAATTCTGGGCTTAGTGGGAATGACTGGCTCGGGTCGCTCAAGGCTTCTTCGTACCCTTGCTGGTTTAGCGTTTCCAACCTCGGGGCAAGTAAGTATCGATGGGAAACCACTTCGGATTAAAAATCCTCGCACCTCCATCGCCGCTGGAATTGTTCTTGTGCCTGAAGACCGTAAGCGGATGGGCTTGGTGCTTGATCAGCCGATTGGATCGAACATTGTGTTATCAATTGTCACCAGGTTGAGCCGAATCACTTGGATTCCCGACAGCGTGGTGAAGAAGCTCTCTAATGACATGCTTCAGCGCCTGAGTGTGAAATCTACGGGTCCTAGTCAGATAGTTCGCTTTCTCTCCGGAGGTAATCAACAGAAAGTAGTCATTGGTCGATGCCTCACAACTAAGCCGCGACTCCTCTTACTTGATGAGCCTTTACGAGGAGTAGATATCGGTGCGAAATCTGAAATTGTTGAGATTGTTTCCGAGATTGCGCGGAACGGAACGGCAGTCATCGTTGTGAGCTCGGAAATTGAAGACATTTTGGCCCTTACCGACCGCCTATTTGTGATGCGCGATGGAGAAATGACACAAGAACTTACTGGGGATCACGCCAACGAGGCTGAAGTCCTCCGTGCGACTGTAGGCGTGACACATGAATGATCTAAAAACGAAAATCATTAAGTCTTTTTCGAATGGTCTTGCGGTATGGATCATCATCGCGCTGCTCACCATTACTGCTTCTTTGACTTCTAAAGACTTCGCTACATTAGGCAACGTCAACAACTATTTGGGTCAGACGCCATTTCTTATCATGGGTACTTGTGGCATGTTCCTTGCAGTTATTGCAGGGCAAATCGATCTCTCGATAGCCGCATTAGCGAAAATAACGTCCGTCTTAGTCTCTGGAATCGGCAATGGAGATGAAAATAAGTTTTGGTTAGCAGTGCTGCTCTGTTATGCCATAGGTATTGGGGTTGGCCTCTTTAATTCATTCCTTATTGTCAAACTTAAAGTTCCCGCATTCGTTGCAACCTTGGGAACGTACTCGATTCTCGAAGGATTAGTACTTGCCTATACAAATAGAGGAATTGGCAGTATCCCCGGCAACGTAATTGTGAAGTTCTACGACGGCGTCGGGCCCTTCCCGGTCTCCTTCATTGTCGTAATTGTTATTTTGGCATTACTCGGACTTTGGCTTAAGAAATCTAGATTGGCACTTCGACTCTTTGCTGTCGGCGGCGACCCTGAGGTAGCGAGAAGGTCTGGAGTAGCAAGTGGACCAGTGATTACCGCGTCGATGGTGCTCTGCTCGCTCTTTGCGGTTTCGGCAGGCATCATTCAGGTATGTCGTGCCGGCGTGGGTACCCCCACGACCGGAAATGGATTGGAACTCGCTGCAATCACCGCTGTTGTTCTGGGCGGTGTCTCGCTTATGGGTGGTCGTGGTCGGCTAGTGGGCGCTATCGGTGGAGCAATCCTAATAACTCTGATCGATAACTCCCTCAACATGATCGGTGTCTCTCAGTACAGCCAAGGTTTACTCCGAGGAGCAGTCATTGTTGCCGCCATCGCGGTCTTCGTCTCCAAACGCCAGCAGTCGACATGAGCAAGCCCTCGCTCACCACCTTCGGCGAGGCCATGATTCGTTTTTCACCTCCGATGGGCGAACGAACTTCTCGCACCGATTCATTTAATGTGTCTATCGGTGGTGCTGAACTGAACGTAGCCATCTCTGCCAAGGCGATGGGCATTGATTCAACTTGGATTTCTTCCCTTCCAGATGATGAACACGGCGCGCGTATCCTGCGCCACTGTCGTGAATTTGAAGTAAAACCGAGCATCATCCCGTCTCGAGCGAGAGTCGGACTATATTTTGCAGAACTTGGCCCAGCGCCTCGCGGTAGCACGGTTCATTACGATCGTGCGGGATCGGCATTTGCAGAGCTTTCAAAAACAGAAGTTAATTTCTCTCACCATGTTGGTTCGCCCGCAGCGCTCTTTTCCTCTGGCATATCGATGGCTGTTGGAAAGGATTCTCCGGAGTTAGTTGAAGATTTTCTCGACTCATCACCAGGCGCACTTCGCTGCTTTGAAGTGAATTACCGAAGTAAACTCTGGGATAGAGAGAGTGCTGCTGCAGCTATCAAGCGAGTTTTAGGAAAAGTGGATGTGCTTTTCGCCTCGCCTCAGGATCTCACTGACCTTCTGCACTTGGGTAAGTCCGTTCATGAAGCAACTCAACACCTCATGGACGAGTTGGGCGTGAAACTCATTTCAGTACCTTCAAGAACGGGGAATATTGGTGAGGTAGGGACCAACTCAGCAATCACTTACTCTTCTGGATCGAAGTGCGAATCTTCAGCAGACGGTTTTGTTCTTGACCCGATTGGTGCTGGCGATGCTGGAACCGGTGCCTTCCTTGGGGAATATCTGGTTACCGGAGATGTTGCTCTGGCTACGGAAGCATCAGTACACGCATCGGCCTTTAAGCAGACACATTATGGCGATGCTGCACAATTTTCACGGCATGAGTTAAGCGAAGCTGGCATCTACAGGGTTAAGCGGTAAATGATGAGTGCTCAAACCGCGAAGCTCATTGTCGCCCTCAAAGAATTTCCAATTATTGCCATCGTTCGCGAAAGTGGACCTGAAGAAGTGGTGCGCAGCAAGGTGGAAACGCTCATCGAAGCTGGGGTACTCGCTCTCGAAGTCACTACGAACTCCACCGCATGGCAGAAAATCGTTCGTGAATATTCATCTCAAGTAAGTATGGGTGTGGGTACCGTAAATACGATTGCACATGTAAATGAAGCTCACGAAGCGGGAGCGATTTTTACTGTTTCTCCTGGAACTCGAGCAGAAGTAATTAAGCGTTCTCTCGAACTCGGAATGCTGCCCTTCCCGGGCGCGCTTACCCCCACGGAGGTATTGCTTGGCGTTGAGGCCGGGGCTGAATTCATCAAGATATTTCCCGCCGGCCAACTTGGGATCAATTATCTCAAAGCTTTGCTTGGCCCACTTAATACTGTGAAATTTGTGCCGACCGGAGGAATCTCAACCGAACAGGCAGGGGAGTGGTTGAAGGCGGGAGCAACTGCCGTAGGCCTAGGTAGCGATCTGACACGTGGCAGTACGGAAGAAATTAGAGCGAGAGTTGCGGCGCTGAAGTCACACATTGCGAGCCCTTCAAAGGCTGCCCAGTGACCATCAGAATTGATTCGCACCTACACCTCTTTGCCAGTACCAAGAGTGAGTATCGTCGTGGAGTTCATCCCCTTTATCCCGAGGAACGTGAAGCCCTTATCGGTAACTTCATCACAGTGATGGATGAGAATTCCATAGATCACGCCGTTCTCGTCTCTTTGGACGATCATGACGATTATGCAGCGGCCGCCCGAGAAGAGTTTCCAGAACGCTTCTCCTTGGTCGGCGTGATGAATAGCGATGCTCATGACCTGGCTAAGGATTTTGAGAGTAGAAATGAAAAGAGTAATTATCTTGGTTTCCGCGTATGGGAGCTAGGGGATCTAACGAGCCCCATTCGGAAACTAAAGAGCTTCGAGATGCTGAAGTCCATGAGCGAAGCCGGAGTGATTGCATGGTTTTACTCCACATCAGAGCAACAAGAACTTTTACCTAAAGTTTTACAAGAACTTCCTGACTTAAAAGTTGTTTTGAATCATCTTGGATTCTGTCAGAGCGGTTGGGATGTCGATGCCTGGGGGCGTCCACGTATCGAAACACCAATCCCACCCCCCTCTTGGAAGTATGTGAAAGATTTAGCTGCTTCCCCCAACGTATCTGTGCTCTTCTCTGGGCAGTACGCGTTTAGTAATGATGAGTTCCCCTATCAAGATATGAGGGGAATGTCAGCAGATCTTCTTGAGTGGTATGGGGTTGAGCGGCTCATGTGGGCTTCGGATTGGCCATGGATAGATCAGCGACCCGGATATAAGTCTCTCTCAGAACTTCCGGCTCTGCACTTTCCTAATATGACTTCTGAGGATCTACAAAAGATTATGGGGGAGAACGCAGCACGAATATTTTCACTCAAAAATGTTAAAGCGAGAGATGGGAAAGCACTATGAAACCAGAGATAAGGCCTGACGTCGTCGCTATGGAACGATCTGGTATCCGTCAGGTGATGGATATTGCCTGGGCAACTCCCAACGTCATCCATCTCGAAGTTGGTGAGCCAAATTTCTCTACGCCAGAACACATTTGCGAGGCGGCCGCCAAAGCTATTCGCGCTGGGGAGACTCGTTATACGCCGAACGCGGGTGTTGCCCCACTGCGGGAGGCACTGGCCGACAAGGTCCATCGCATTAATGGCATCAATGCCCATCCAGATCAGGTAACTGTTTCAGCGGGGGCAGTACAGGCAATTTATGCGGCCATGATTTCCTTCATGGCTCCTGGCGATGAGATCTTGCTGCCAGACCCAGGTTGGCCCAATTTCCGCATGATGGCCACGCTCCTTTCGGCAACGCCGATCTATTACCCACTGCGCGCAGAGAATGGGTTTCTCCCGGATGCCAAGGAAATCGCTTCGCTTGTGACTCCGCGCACGAAGGCAATCTTGATCAATACTCCTTCAAATCCATTGGGAACAGTAATCCCTGCAAAAGTACTTCAAGAGATTTACGAGATGGCCTCAAAGCACAATCTTTGGATCGTTTCAGATGAATGCTATGACCAGATTACTTTCGAGCAACCCATGGCAAGCATCGGTGCAAATGATCCGGAAGAACGAGTTATTAGTACCTATAGCTTCTCAAAGAGCTATGCCATGACTGGCTGGCGCGTGGGGTATGCAATCACTCCCAAGAGAATTTCAGGCGACATCGCGAAATTGCAAGAGCCGCTGATCTCATGCGTTAGTTCGCCAGCGCAGTTTGCGGCGCTCGCTGCCCTGCAAGGTCCGCAGGAGTGCATTCAGGAGATGAGAGATGCATATAGAGAGCGACGCGATGCAGCAGCAGAGGTTGCTAAAGCCGCAAATCTGGACTTCATCATGCCAGCTGGAGCTTTCTATTTCTGGCTGGGCATCAAAGAGACCAAAATGCCATCGCTAGATTTTGTTCTTAAGTTAGTACGTGAGCATGCGATAGCTACGGCACACGGATCAGCCTTCGGAAACTTCGGCGAGGGTTACGTGCGCGTCTCTCTGGCAAACACTAAAGAAAGCATCTTGAAGGGCGTCACCGCCATCGCAAACCAACACGCTCAACTTATCCAACACAACTAACGGAGTAGCTATGAAAGCACTTGTATTTCAAGGTCCTTGGGAAATGACCGTAGAAGATCGTGCACCTCGCGATCCTTCCGATCATGAAGTACGTGTAGCGGTGATTGCTACTGGAATCTGTGGTTCTGATATCCACGGGTTTGCCGGGCATACGGGCCGTCGCCATCCCAACCAGGTCATGGGTCACGAGACGGTCGGCAGAATCGATCTGTTGGGAAGTAAGGTTTCCGGTCTCAAAGTGGGGGATTTGGTCTCCATCAATCCGGCTATGACTTGCGGAGAGTGCAGTAACTGTAAGAAGAACGACCACGAGCTCTGTGATCGCTTGCGCGTTCTGGGTGTAGTACCTGAAATTGATGCCGCCTTTGCGGAATTCGTCACGGTGCCGAGCGAGAACATCATTCCGCTAGACCCCAATATGAATCCTGTACACGGTGCCTTGATTGAGCCGTTGGCAGTTGGCTACCACGCACTGCGTCGTGGTCATGTGTCCGCTGATCAGAACGTTGTCGTTATCGGAGGCGGGCCAATCGGACAAGCTGTGGCGATTGCTTGCCGTCGCATCGGCGTTAACAACGTAATTGTCAGTGAGATCAGCCCAACTCGAAGTGCCCTTTTGATGCGCCTTGGTTTTACGGTTGTGCATCCGAAGGATCTCTTAACAGAAGTTGAATCTACCTTCGGGCGCAAGGCAGACACTGTTATTGATGCAGTGGGCTCTGAAGCCACAATCGCTTCCTCGCACGAAGTGAGTAAGCGCGGCAGCACCATTGTTTTCCTCGGTATGGCCGAGCCCGTGATGTCTATCAAGTCTTACGAATTCTCGGTAGCCGAAAGAACGCTAGTGGGCAGTTTCTGCTACAACAAAGATGATTTCTCAAGTACCGCAAAGTGGATCGCAGAGAATCCGGAGATCGGCGATGCGCTCATCGACCAGATTTCTACCCCGGAAGAAGCACCTAGGATATTCACTGCATTGGCTCGCCAAGAATTAGATGTGAGTAAGGTTCTTGTTCGTTTTAGTTAATTAGAACTACGACTTAATCAGCTTAGATTAATCAGCTTAGATTAATCAGAGTGGAGCATTTTGATATGTCGAGTATCCAACTCGGCAATCGAAGTGACGCCTAAGAGCTTCATGGTGCGTACTAATTCTTGAGTGAGAATCTCGACCGCCCGGGTTACTCCATCTTGGCCACCAGCCATGAGGCCATAGAGGTACGAGCGACCCACCCAGACGAAGTCGGCCCCGAGAGCCAGCGCAGCCGCTATATCTCCGCCGTGGGTAATGCCGGTGTCGATATGCACCTCGGCTTTTCCATCGATCTCTTCCACGACGGATCGAAGTTGGCTTAATGGGGTGACTGCTCTATCCAACTGCCGTCCACCGTGGTTAGAGAGGATGACAGCGTCAACACCTTGATCTACACATCGTCGTGCATCTTGGGCATTCTGTATTCCCTTGATGACAAGTGAGCCGCCCCAACGCTCGCGAATCCACTCAAGATCTTCAAACGTGACTGAAGGATTAAAGAGCGTATCGAGCATCTCGGCAACAGTGCCATTCCAAGAAGACATAGCGGCGAACTCAAGCGGAGGGGTAGTCAAATAGTCGGCCAACCATCTCGGCTTCTTGGCGAAATCGATTAGTGAGCGGAATGTTAATGAGGGAGGAATGGTTAGCCCGTTGCGAGCATCTCGTAAGCGAAGTCCAGAGACGGGTACATCAACGGTTAACACCAAAGTATCGACTCCGACAGCCTTAGCCCGGTCAATTGTCTCGAGATTTCTCGCCATATCTTTGAGCATATAAAGCTGAAACCAGTTAGTCCCCTTTGGGGCTCCAGAGACTACGTCCTCGATCGACGTAGTTCCCAGTGTTGAAAGTACGTAAGGAATATTGAATTGGGCAGCTACTTGGGCGACTGCAACCTCTCCGGCTGAATGCATCATTCGCGTGAACCCAGTAGGTGCAAAGCCGAATGGCAGATCGAAAGTGTGGTCCAATGAAGTAGTCACGGTGGAGGCGGTTGACACATCGCGAAGGACTGATGGATGGAATTCGATACTTGAAAAACCATCACGCGCACGCGAGAGCGAAGCCTCGCTCTCTGCTGAGCCGTCTACATAATCAAACGGGCCCCTAGGAGTCCGCCTTTTAGCTAGAGATCTCAAATCCCAAATAGTGAGCGCTTTCTTGAGACGTTTAGCACGCCGATTAAATGAGATCTTGGGTAGGTGTAAAAAACTTCGAAAGTGGTTAATGGTGGGGAAATTCCTTTGCACAGCGCCATTCTATGGTGAATTGAGTCCTTTGGAGAAGGGATTTAGCGGGGAATGGGTCCCCTAGCCGATTGTCAGGCGAGGTCCCGACACCTTTGCTAAATTGGGTCAATGCGCCGACACCTCGCCTTTATAGTTGCGCTGCTCGTACTCTTCAGCGGCACTGATGCCGCTGAAGCTGCGACGGTGATCAAAGTCGGAGGCGCCTGCACTAAAGCTGGTTTGATCCAGAAGAGTGCTGGCAAGAGTTTTGTGTGCGCCAAGAAAGGCGCGAAACTTGCTTGGATATTAATTTCGACGCCAGCAGGGGCTAAACCTGCAGCCCCTGTTGCGATTCCAGACCCAACTCCCGTGGTTACACCCACGCCAATTGCCATTGAAACGCAAGCCCCGACAACGCCTAAGACTCCGGCGGAGCTCTCGTACCTAGAAAACGTTCTTGGAGAACCACTTTTCACAGTTGTCGGTACACCTAATGACATCTGTCAGATAGCAACTACTCAAACGAATGGAAGTGGCGTAAGGCAAGCAGTAACACTCGATGATTTTGGTAAGTATCAATTCACTTTAACTAAGAATGGACTGGGAACAAGCGCAACTGTGCAGGCAAAGTGCACCAAGTCTGGCGAAGCACTTGCTGTTTATGAAGCGCCTAAAACCGTTGTTAAAACGGTGAGTATTAATAACTTCCCAACGGCTCCTACGCCAGGTCAGGTTGTGAAGTATCAAATAACTGGAACAGTGGATGATCAGTGCACCCAAGAGAACACTTTTCCTGGAAGTGCGAAGACGACTAAAACGATCACATTAGGAAAAACTGGAGCGATCGAAGCAACCATCACGATTGGGAATACCACTGGTCTCTGGCAAGTAGGTGTTATCTGCAAACTCTCCGGAAGCAAGAGTGTGAGTGCGCAGGTTGCATACGCGACCGTTTCGGCGAACATCTCTGGAATTCCCACAACTATGGCGCCTGGTGAGAAGTTCTCGTGGACACTTCGAGCAACACCAGGAGATACGTGTGATATCTCCACCACTTTTCCAGGGCAGATGCCTTCAACTCAAACCGTAACCATTTCCTCAAGCGGGGGGATTTCAGCTTCTGTGACGCTCGGATCTCGGACAGGGACGTTGATCTACGCGGTGAGTTGCGCGAAGTCAGGAAGTGCGACCGCTGTTGCCTCTGTTGCGTCTGCGAGTGCACCCGCGCCAACGACTCCGGCGCCGACGACATCATCGGGTTCCCGGCGCCTCACTCAAGTGTGTATTTCAGCCGGCGCGGGAGTGCCTTTTGAAACTGGATGCCAAACAGATTCCTATCCATTCTGGGGTTTGAGTTTCTGTGCTCCTCGAAGCACAAGCGGCGCATGGTCGCTATATATATCGGGCACCTTGATTCAAGTTGCCAAAGATTCCGGATTGGATTCACCATCCATGTGTCCTGATGCCTCTAAACCACTTTGGATCACCATCGGATCAATGATTTCTTCGAACACGCTTACACCGCAAAGCTTCTTGTACGAAGTTCATTGGGTGTACGTATCGAATAGCAAACCTGTGACAGTGGTCTATCCAATTCGGGTTTCCGTTAGTTAAAGAACTTCTATCTAACTCAGAAGTTTTATAGCAACCACGACTATAACTAGAAGTACAGCAACCGCGGGTAGGGCTCGCTTCAGGGCCGCCTTCCGTGCAACTTTGAGAATGTCTAAGGACTCTTCTTT
>CAEZXB010000018.1_pt1 | contig 29776 bp, 28 predicted proteins | sample 7265151 | NCBI WGS metagenome assembly CAEZXB01 (sample SAMEA6813898, study PRJEB35770) | freshwater metagenome | biome: Freshwater; feature: Freshwater reservoir; material: water | place: Czech Republic | collected 2015-11-04 | depth 0.5m m | reverse complement strand
TTGAAACTAGGGCGGCACTTGCTTCGCTTCGCCGTGGGGACAGCTCGCTTGCTTCGTACCTAAATGGACATCGCCGGCGAATTGGTGAGAGGGCCAACTCGAGCGCGTTCGCCCCGTAGTCTGCCATCCGAGGATGCCCAGCGCGAAATCGCTCTCGGGTCGCCAGTGGGCTGGCGGGCGAAAATCCCGTCAAAAAGGCTTAGCGCCCCTCTTCGAGCGCCCGTTTTGCCGGGTTTCCACTCTTGGACTTCTTCTTCTGTGGCGTCTGCTTGCCAGCGCCAAAACCACCACCAAGAGCGCCCATCCCCTGACCCATGCCCTGACCCATTCCCGGACCCATCCCCTGACCCATGGCGCCGCCCATGCCCATCGGCATCTTCATCCCCGGAGGAAGTTGTGGCATTCCACCCTTAGCCATCTGGCGCATCATTTTCTGAGCGCCCGTGAATCGCTCCATCAGGGAGTTCACTTCGCTCACCTTGCGACCAGATCCTTGGGCGATACGCGCACGCCTTGAGCCGTTAAGAATTTTGGGGTTCTCACGTTCCAACGGAGTCATCGATTGAATAATCGCCTCGACGCGGACAATCTCACTCTCATCAATATCGGCGATCTGTTTCTTCATCGCTGCGGCCCCAGGAAGCATGCCGAGAATCTTGCTCATCGAGCCCATTTGTTTGAGGCCCTGCATCTGTTTCAAGAAGTCAGTCAGTGTGAAGTCTTGACCCGATGCGAACTTGGCTTCCATCGCTTCGATCTCGTCGCCACCGATTGCACGTTTGGCTTGTTCGGCAAGAGATGCCACATCTCCCATGCCAAGGATTCGTTGCGCCATGCGCTCTGGATAGAAGAGATCGAAGTCGGAAAGTTTTTCACCACTTGATGCAAACATGATGGGCTTACCGATAACTGATGAGAGCGAGAGCGCTGCGCCACCGCGAGCATCACCATCAAGTTTAGTGAGCACTACACCCGTAAAGCCCACACCATCGCGGAAGGCTTCTGCAGTAGTGAGTGCGTCTTGGCCGATCATTGCATCAACCACAAAGAGGATTTCATCCGGCGAGATCGCATCGCGAATCTTGCTCGCTTGATTCATTAACTCAGCATCAACACCAAGACGTCCTGCAGTATCAACAATCACAACGTCATGAAGTTTTGTGCGCGCAAGTTCTACACCGTCGCGAGCAACCTTGATGGGATCGCCGACTCCATTGCCGGGCTCTGGACTAAAAATCGGCACTCCGACTTGCTTGGCAACTTGTGAAAGTTGTTCAACAGCATTCGGACGTTGTAAATCACAAGCGACCAAGAGCGGCGTGTGCCCTTCGCGTTTGAGCCACATCGCCAACTTTCCAGCAAGCGTGGTTTTACCGGCACCTTGCAAACCGGCAAGCATGATGACTGTTGGCGGACGTTTTGCCAGCGTGATGCGTCGGGCTGCACCACCTAGTACCGCGACAAGTTCTTCGTAAATGATGGTGATGATCTGCTGGCTAGGGTTCAGCCCTGGAGTAACTTGCACGCCCACCGAGCGTTCGCGAACTTTCTCGACCACACCGTTCACCACAGAGAGAGCAACGTCTGCTTCTAGGAGGGCTTCGCGTATCTCAGTGCAGGTCTGTTCAATATCTTTGTCGCTCAGGCGCCCCTTACCCCGAAGGGTGGCAAAGGTCTGCGAGAGGCGATCAGAGAGTGAGTCGAACACGGAAGAAGGCTACCTCAATCTCTGCTTGCTCAGATGGCCTGAACCCCGCGCTCGCCAGTTCGCACTCGAACCACTTCAGAGACCGGGGTGCTCCACACTTTTCCGTCGCCAATTGAATTGGTAAACGCTGCCGCGACAACGGTCTCGATCACCCGAGTCTCGTCAACATCGTCGACTAACACCTCTACTCTGATCTTGGGAACCAGATCCACCGGATATTGCGCCCCGCGATAAACCTCAGTGATACCGCGTTGTCGCCCAAAGCCATTTGCTTCAGAAACGGTCATGCCAGGCACTCCAATTTCCAAGAGCGCCGAGCGAATCGCATCGAGTCTTAGTGGTTTGATGATTGCTGTTATTAACTTCATCGGGTCACCGAGGTTTTCTCTTGAGCACTAAATTTTCTATCTCCCAGATATCCGCCACTGCCAAATCGATTCAGTTCATAGGCAAGTTCTAAATGCTCCGTTATGTCGATGCCTTCAGCTTCGTCGGCTTCACTGATTCGGAATCCGATCGTGAATTTAATCGCATAACCTAGAAGGAGCGTGACGATGAAGGAGTATCCACCTACTGCGACTACACCAAGGGCTTGCTTGCCGAGGAGTGCTACTCCTCCACCGTAGAAGATGCCGTTTGCGCCGAGTGCGTTGACGGCGGTGGAGCCGAAGAATCCGATGGAAAGACATCCAACAATGCCGCCCACCAAGTGCACACCCACCACATCCAGAGAATCATCAAAACCGAGTCTGTATTTAAGCGCAACGGCCGCAGAGCAAATACCGCCGGCGATGAGTCCGATCACCACCGCTGCCCAAGGAGCGACGTACGCACATGCTGGTGTGATTGCAACCAATCCGGCAATCGCACCAGATGCGGCTCCCAAACTCGTTGCATGGCCATCGCGAATACGTTCAACCAAGAGCCAACCAAGAAGTGCTGCCGCAGTGGCAACTTGCGTGTTCATTAAGGCAAGCGCTGCAGTGGCATTTGCACCCAGCGAAGAACCGGCGTTGAATCCGAACCAACCAAACCACAGTAGGCCTGCTCCGATAAGTACAAGCGGCAGGTTATGGGGCTTCATGGGCGTGCGGCCAAAACCTACGCGCTTGCCTAGAACAATTGCCAGCGCCAATCCCGCAGCACCGGCATTGATATGAACTGCGGTACCACCAGCAAAGTCGAGCACACCGCGAGCGGCTAGCCAGCCCGCTCCGGTAATCGATCCATCTGCGTGCTTGGTACCGAAATCGAACACCCAGTGAGCAACAGGGAAATAAACGATCGTGACCCAGATAGCGACAAAGACGCCCCAAGCAAAGAGTTTCGTGCGGTCTGCGATCGCTCCGCTAATGAGTGCAGGTGTAATAACAGCAAACATCAGCTGAAATGCAGAGAAGGAAAGCTCCGGAATCGGATACTCACCACCGTTGTTGGGCAATGAGTTCACCAGACTTCCCAAGTGCGACCAATCTAGGGCGCCAATGAGTCCACTTCCCGAATCACCAAAAGCGAGTCCATAACCAAAGATGGTCCAGAGGACGCTGACGATACCGATCGTGAAGAACGACATCATCAACATATTGAGCACGCTCTTTGATCGGACCATGCCACCGTAGAAGAAAGCCAATCCCGGCGTCATCAACAAGACCATGGCAGTGGCCGCTAAGACCCAAGCGGTATCACCCGGTTCTAAATGCATTGGTTCCCCTCTCGCACAATTCCCTGAATTCCTGGTCGCTTCAGTAAGCAGCACTCTCTACCGTGCGAGTTTCTACGAGGGGCACAAGGGATTTCCAGGAAGTCACAGATTGGGGTGTTGCGTTACAAGTGTGTGAACTAGGAGAGGATTCCTTCAACAAAAAGTTCAGCATCAAACGGTGCAAGGTCATCGATACTCTCGCCGAGGCCTACAAATTTGACCGGGATTCCCAGTTCGCGCTGAATTGCGATGATGATTCCACCTCGTGCGCTGCCGTCGAGTTTCGTCAGGATGACGCCGGTGAGAGCTACCGCTTCGCCAAAGACTTTGGCCTGAGTAAGGCCGTTCTGGCCGGTGGTAGCGTCAAGCACCAAGAGAATTTCATCGACCTGCGCGCCCTTCTCGACTACTCGGCGCACTTTTCCTAATTCATTCATCAAATCGACTTTGGTATGTAGACGACCTGCGGTATCGACCAAGACCAAGTCGGCTCCGCTCTCCTTGGCAGATTTCACTGCGTCGAAGGCAATCGCTGCAGGATCCCCGCCAGCGCCACCAGTGACAATTTGCGCACCTGCGCGCTCTGCCCACGTTTCTACTTGTTCTGTAGCGGCGGCGCGGAAGGTATCGGCCGCGGCGATGACAACTCGAGCACCTTCTTCTACCGCCAAATGTGCGAGCTTGCCGACACTGGTGGTCTTACCCGCGCCGTTTACCCCGACTATAAGAAAGACACGCGGCGTGCCATCTTCGCGCTTTGTTATTTCGACATCTCGGCTCTGCTCGCAAGCTAGGGCATCAAGCAATGTGGCTCTTAGCGCCTCAACTGGTTCATCCTTGCGAGACATGCGCTCTCGCATCTCGGCCAGAATCGAACGAGTAGCACTCGTGCCCACATCTGCGCCAAGCAAGGTGGCTTCTAATTCATCCCACTCTGCTTGATCCAATTTCCCTGAGGTGAAGATGGCGCGCAGGCGACGACCGAACTTCTGCGAAGGCTCTAACTTCTCGCGACGGCGAAAGAGTCGACCAGAACCGTTAAACACTTTCTGATTCAACCTCGCGCAAACGCTGGGAAATAACTTCGGTAACGCCATCTCCGCGCATCGTCACGCCGTAGAGCGCATCGGCAATCTCCATGGTGCGCTTCTGGTGCGTAATGATGATGAGTTGAGAAGAACTACGAAGTTCATCGAGAATGCCGATGAGACGACCAAGGTTGGTGTCATCGAGTGCGGCCTCTACTTCGTCGAGGACATAGAACGGACTAGGGCGCGCCTTGAAGATTGCGACCAAGAGCGCCACAGCAGTCAGCGAGCGCTCTCCACCAGAGAGCAGCGAGAGGCGCTTGATCTTCTTGCCGGGAGGACGAGCCTCTACTTCGATACCCGTGGTGAGCATGTCATCGGGGTTCGTGAGAACGAGACGACCTTCACCACCCGGGAAGAGACGAGCAAAAACACCTTCGAATTCGCGTGCCGTATCAATGAATGCTTCGCGGAAGACAATCTCTACGCGCTCATCAACTTCACGGATGATTTCTAGGAGATCGCGGCGGGTGTTCTTCAGATCCTCAAGTTGCTCGCCAAGGAATTGTGCACGCTCTTCGAGAGCTGCGAACTCTTCGAGAGCGAGTGGGTTAACGCGTCCCAGAAGTGCAAGTGACTTCTCCGTAGCACGTAAACGCTTCTCTTGCTCTTCACGTACGTAGGCGACCACGGGACCGGGAACGAAATCGCCCGCCTCATTCTCAACGAATGTGGGCACTTCCTTCTCTGGGCCGTACTCATTTAAAAGGGTTTCGGCATCGACGCCGAGCTCTTCGAGAACTTTGCCCTCGAGTGCTTCAATGCGCAGGCGGTACTCAGCACGCGCTACTTCGTCGCGGTGAACGCTGGAAGTGAGTTGCTCGAGTTCAGAGGTAAGTTCACGTGCACGCAAGCGGACGGCGAGCAATTCACCTTCGCGCTCAGTGCGTGATGCTTCTGCCTGACCGCGCTCACTCGCTGCCTGCGCAATTGAAATCTCAAGTGCCGACAGCGCCTCTTGGGCGAGCACAGTGACAGCACGCGCAGTAACCGCACCAATAGCACGGGCTTCGCGACGCTTTACCGCAGTGGCACGTGCATCGCGCTCTGCAGCAGCATTGCGTTCGAGTTGTTCGGCACGCTGTCCTGCAGAGTGTGCACGCTCCTCACCTGTGCGCAATGCAAGGCGAGCATCCATCTCACGCTGACGAGCAGCAGCTACCGCAGAACGGAAAGTTTCGAGAGTGGCCACGTCGGGTTCGTTATCTGTGGGCTCAGATTCAGCTTGGGAAAGTCGTGTTTCGAGTTCAGCAAGACCAGCAAGATCACGCTCACGAGCATTCAGCGCCTCGTTAATAGCTTGATCGATGCGAGTGGCTTCGGCATTGGCGCTACGTACTGCTTGGCCGGCGAGACTCATCTGCTCTGCGAGTGCAGCCATTCGGGCATCGGATTCGTGCAGACGAGCCATCGCAGCATCTGAAACTTCTTGCGCGCGAACTAATGATTCGCTGGCCCCGGCTAATTCGAAACGAATCCGGTCGGAGCGATGAATCGCCTCTTCAAGAAGAGCGGTGGTCTCATCGATAGCGGCTTTGACTTCGATGAGGCTAGCGCGCTTGCTCGAACCGCCTCGTGCGATGACCGGACCAATCACATCGCCTGTACGGGTGACCGCAATCAAGCGATCATCAGTGCGTCGTACTGCAGAAATGAGATCAAGACTCTCGACTAATACCGTGCGCTCCAGCAACGCTTCTAGTGTCGCCGAGATATCTGCCGACGAACGAATGACATCTACTGCATATACGGCACCTTGAGGAAGAGCTGGCCACGATGAACGAGGAGAAGAAGCGCGCCCACCGCCAACGATGAATGAAGCATTGCCGGCATCTGCATCTTTGAGGTGGCTGATTGCATTGCTGGCGGCATCGCTATCGCTTACCGCGATCGAATCGGCAGCATTTCCCAAAGCGGCAGAAACTGCGGCTTGCCAACCGGGCTCAACCACTACCAAGTTTGCAATTGAACCGAGCACTCCGCGAAGTTGTGCACCCAAAAGAACGGCGCTGCCATCTTTTTGCGTAGCGCTCATGCGAAGGGCTTCTAGTCTGGCCTCATGAGTTGAACGATCGCGATCTGCGCGACGCTCCTCTTCCTTTAGGTTGTCTACCTTGGCTTGCGCTTCGACTAATGCTGATTGGGCGGACTCGTACTCTGCATCCAGGCTCTCTTCACCTTGATCGATGCCAGCAACTTGAGACTCGAGCACAGAGAATTCTTGTTGAGCATTACGGGCTCGCGAAAGCGCCTCATCCTTTGTTGCAGTAAGGCGGGCCACTTCTTCTTCGCTTGCAGACGAACGCGTTTTAAGCGCGCCCACTTCACCTCGGAGGCGAGCAAGCCCCTCGCGGCGATCGGCGGCAGCGCGAACAGCGGCCGAAACCGTTGCTTCTTCGCGGCGCAATGCATCTTCACTTGATAAGCGAGCAGATTCGGCCTCGGCTAATTCATCGCTATGGGCCTGAGTAGTCGAAAGCAGATCTGCTTCTTCTGCACGCAGTTGTGCGGCTTCAGATTCCATCGCTTCTGGATCTCGCCCAGCAGCACGAGCTTCGTCGGCCTCTTCTGAAAGAAAGCGAGAACGTTCGGCAGCCAAATCTGCAGTGCCGCGAAAGCGCTCTTTCAAGCTTGTCAGTTTGTAATACGTCTCCTGCACGCGAGCGAGTAACGGTGCGTCGGCAGCGGCAGCGGTATCTAGTTCTGTTTCACGTTCGTGTGTTTGCGCAAGCGCACCTTCGACGTCTGCTCGACGTTGGCGAAGCGCTGTTTCGTCGGCAACTTCTGCCTGCAACGTGGATCGCATCTGGATGAGGTCGTCGGCAAAGAGTCGCAACCGTGCATCGCGAAGGTCTGCTTGAATTGTGGCGGCTTTACGGGCAACTTCAGCTTGCTTACCCAATGGCTTAAGTTGACGACGAAGTTCCGCTACTAAATCTTGGATGCGAGTGAGGTTTGCTTGCATAGCCTCAAGCTTGCGAAGCGCCTTTTCCTTGCGCTTGCGGTGTTTAAGAACGCCGGCAGCTTCTTCAATAAATCCGCGGCGATCTTCGGGAGTTGCAGAAAGCACAGAGTCGAGTTGTCCCTGGCCGACAATGACGTGCATCTCACGACCGATGCCGGAGTCGCTCAATAATTCTTGAATGTCGAGCAAACGTGAACTCTCGCCGTTGATCGCGTACTCACTTGCACCATTTCGGAAGAGTGTGCGAGTAATTGTTACTTCAGAGAATTCAATGGGGAGCGCGCCATCACTGTTGTCGATGGTGAGCGAGACTTCAGCGCGACCAAGCGGCGCGCGTCCTGACGTTCCAGCGAAGATAACGTCTTCCATCTTGCCGCCGCGCAAACTCTTCGCGCCTTGCTCGCCCATCACCCACGTAAGTGCGTCAACCACATTTGATTTACCGGAACCGTTTGGTCCGACAACAGCGGTGATACCTGGTTCAAAGCGAAGAGAGGTAGCCGAAGCGAAGGATTTGAACCCTTTGAGGGTCAAACTCTTCAGATACACAATGGCCCCCGGCTGTCATGCGGCAGGAACGGCCCTGCCTTGGCTCCTCAGAACCCTATCGTGAGCGCGGGGCACGCTGACACCGGGGGCAGAAGTGGCTCCCGCGGTTCATAAACTCCTCCCGCTTAAGGAGGGCGCCGCAACGGGGGCAGGGCTCCCCGTGACGCTGGTAGACCTGGAGAGCGCGATCAAAGTAGCCGCTCTCCCCGTTCACATTCACGTAGAGGGCGTCAAAGGAGGTGCCGCCGGCCGCGAGCGCGGCTGACATCACCTCTCGGGCTTGCTCCAGCACGAGGCGAGCCTGCGCCTGGGTCAGCGAGCTCGCCCATCGCCTGGGGTGGATGCCGGCCAGGAAGAGCGCCTCATCAGCGTAGATATTGCCCACCCCGCTGACCACGCGCTGATCGAGCAGGATGCGCTTTACTTCAGAATTCTTCGATCTCAGTTGCGCAATGGCGCCATTCATATCAAAGGCTGGGTCAAAAGGATCAAGGCCAATATGCGAAATAGAGGTGGGAACGCGGTCCGGTCCCGCCCACTCATCAATATGAAAGCCACCAAAGGTGCGCTGATCAAGGAAGAGTAATTCTCCGTCGTCGAGAGTGAAGTGCACTCGTACATGAGGGTGGTGTAACTCCTCTTTTTCAACGCGAAATTGCCCGCTCATTCCAAGATGGGCGATGAGCGGAAAATCGGTGAGTTCAAACCAGAGATATTTTCCGCGGCGATGTACACCTTCTATGACTTGGTGCTTCAGGTGATCTTCGAAATCTCTTGCTCCGGGCTGATGGCGTCTTACTGCCCGCGGATGGCGAACGTCAACATCAACAATCGTGCGCCCAAGGGTCCAATCAATTAATCCTTGGCGCACGGTCTCCACTTCTGGCAACTCCGGCATGAAGGAAAGTTACTTCGTCTCCTCGAGCGCCGCGAATGCAGCGGCGGCGGCCCGTTGCTCGGCTTCCTTCTTACTCTTTCCTTCGCCCGTGCCCAGCGCGTTCTTACCTATGGTGCACGTGGCAATGAAATGCTTGAGGTGATCAGGCCCGGATTCTTCTACTGAATACTCGGGCAGGCCGCGCCCCAATTGTGCTGCAAGTTCTTGCAACGAAGTCTTCCAATCAAGACCCGCGCCGAGATTCTCGGCGGCTTCAATAGTGGGGGCCATGATTCGGCGTACAAATGTGACCGTCTTATCGAAACCTTGATCTACATAGATGGCACCGATGAGAGCCTCTACGGAATCAGCCAGCATGGAATTCTTTTCGCGCCCGCCAGTGACTTCTTCGCCTTTGCCAATCATGAGCGCTTCACCCAGGCCGAGGAAGCGACCGACTTCCGCGAGCGCCCGCATATTTACAGTTGCTGCACGTAATTTGGCCAAACGCCCTTCGGGAAATTCTGGGAAGCGGTTGTAGAGCTCTTCGGTGACGATGATGCCAAGGACGCTGTCACCAAGAAACTCAAGGCGCTCATTAGTGGGTACGCCACCGTTCTCATACGCAAAGGAACGATGCGTCAGGGCTAAATCAAGAATTGCAGAGGAGAGAGGTAAACCAATGTGTGCGAGGAGTTTCTCGCGGGGCGAGAGTGCCAAGCGACTTAGACGTCGAGTACTTGGCGACCGTTGTAGGTACCGCAAGTGCCACAGGCAACGTGCGGACGCTTCTTTTCACGGCAACGCTCGCAGAGCACAAGAGTAGTTGCGGTGGTCTTCCACTGGCTGCGGCGTGAGCGCGTATTAGAGCGCGACATCTTTCGCTTGGGAACCGGCACGACATACTCCTTCAGGCGGACGTTCTGGGTTCTACTAACCCGAAGAGGAAGTATCCCCCATCTCGGCGCTTCCCCCCAAATCGAGGCGGTTCTTCAGGTCAGCCCAACGGGGATCGATCACCTCGTGAGCGTGATCTGCCGGCAAATCCCGCCAAGGAAGGCCGCACTCCACGCAGAGGCCGGGACAGAGCGGATCGCAGAGCGGGGCAAACGGCAGCGCTAAGACAACTGCGTCGAGGAAGGGTGGCTCGAGGTCGAGGAGCTCACCGTCGAGCTTATAGAGCGCCTCGTCGGCCTCCATCTCCTCATCTTCTTCGCGATGCTTAGCGGCTTTCTTCGCCTTCTTGCCTCCCGAGGGGCGATCGTCATCGTCATAGAGGTAGAGCTCTTGGATGTAGAGATCGAGGTCCTCAACGACCGGATCCAGACAACGCGCACACTCACCTACTGCACTGGCTTCTACTGTTGCAGTGACGAGCACACCCTCGATGACCGATTCCAAACGAAGGTCAATAAAAAGTTCAGCCCCTGCTGGGATACCGATGACTTCGATACCAATCGGGTATGGCGTAACTATTTCAACCGTGGATTCGCGCATCTCACCTGGTCGTCTTATGAGTTCACGAGTATCAATTAGAAAAGGTGATGCTTTACTCATCGATGACAAGACCATCATTCTCTTTCTCACCAGCAAGGCGCGCACGCCCACGGGTAATGGCGTCCATCGTCTTTGTCAGGACAACTTCCAGAGTTGCTAATCGATTATCAACGTAAGTATCAGTTTCAAGTTTGATTGCTTCGGCATCTTCGTTTGCCATTTGAATAATTTCATCTGCTCGATCGCGAGCCGCGCTGACCACTGCAGTCTCTTCCACCATACGCGATGCTTCTTCGCGGGCATGAATGAGGAATTGTTCGGCTGAATAACGCCCTTCTTCAATAACAGCATCTTTTTGGGTGAGCACAGCCTTGGCTTGATCTAAGTCTTGTGGAAGTAGATCCCGGGCGGCAACTAAGAGATTGAGCAGATCGGCGCGATGCACGATTGCTGATGCAGAGAAAGGAACGCCTTTACCTTCTTGCACAAGAGCGATCGCTTCATCAATTGCAATCTGAACATCTACTACTTGAGGAGCTGCTTGAACTTCTCCGCCTTCGATCGACATCTTTAGGCCTTCACTTTCTTAAGAAGTTGAGTGAGAACCGAGGAGGGCACGTAAGCGGAAACGTCACCACCATACGTAGCAATTTCCTTCACGAGAGATGAAGAGAGGTATGAATACTGAGGCGACGTGGAGATGAAAACAGTTTCGACTCCGGCCAGTTGATGATTCATCTGGGACATCTGCAATTCGTATTCAAAGTCAGAGACGGCGCGTAAACCCTTAACAATCGCTGGAATCTCATTCTTCTTGCAGAAATCCACCAGGAGTCCGTGCCAAGAGTCGACTCGAACGTTAGGGAACTTCTTGCAGACGTCTTGGATGAGTTCAATTCTCTCTTCGACGGTGAAGAGCGACTTCTTAGAGTGGTTAATCATGACCGCCACCACGACTTCGTCGTAGAGGGAGCTAGCCCGCTCAATAATGTCGAGGTGACCGTTGGTGATGGGGTCGAAGGACCCTGGGCAGACTGCGCTTCGCTTCATAAGTGAGACGCTAGCAATCTTTGGAGGCGTAGCGCACTATCGCGAGCCCATAAGCGCGCTCGCGTTCTGCCAAATACCCCACTGGCCAGGCAAAAGATGGACTCTTCGACTCCCTTTCCACCGACACCAGCGCCCGGTCAGTTAAGAGCCCTTGGCTCAAAAGGAGCTCCAACACATGCTCTACTCGGTCGTTGGCGAGGGAATACGGCGGATCAATGAGCACGATGTCGTAAGGAGCAGGGGCCACTTCCTGGGTCAGCCACTTTTCAACGGCAAGAGCATGAACTTTGACTCCGGAATGACCCACCTTCTCAATATTGGCCCGACAGACCGCCACTGCCTTGGCATCGTTTTCGATGAGATCCACTGACGTCGCCCCTCGAGATGCTGCCTCTAAACCCAGTGCACCGGTACCGGCATAGAGATCGAGGACTCGTAGATCGTGCAATTCGCCAAAGAGCGAACTAATGGTGGAGAAGACCCCTTCGCGCGCACGATCCGATGTAGGACGCGTAGCCCCTTGCGGTGCATCTAATTTTCTGCCGCGAGCAGATCCGGCGATGATGCGCATATTTATCCCTTCTCCATAAACGAGACATGCTCTTCTGTCTCAAGTGCTGAAAGCGCGGCGACCAGATCACTTTCGTTCTTTAGTTCCGGGTCTGCTTCTAAGAGAGAGATGGCGGCAGCACGAGCGCTTTCGATAAGTGACTCATCGCGCAACACCCTCAACAACCGCAAGTGTGATCTATTTCCACTCTGCGAAGTACCCAGCACATCACCTTCGCGGCGCTGTTCAAGGTCGATACGAGAGAGTTCAAAACCATCGAGAGTGGCAGCCACGGCGTCGAGACGTTCCCGTGAAGGCGTCCCCTCTTCAGCGTCTGAAATCAAAATACAAAGTCCAGGTGCACTTCCTCGACCGACGCGACCACGAAGTTGATGCAATTGAGAGACACCAAAACGTTCCGCATCGAGCACGATCATGGTGGTGGCATTTGGCACATCCACACCGACCTCGATCACCGTCGTGGCAATGAGGACATCGAGATCTCCGCGCGCAAAATCTGACATCACGCGATCTTTCTCTTCACTCGCTAATCGACCATGCAGAATGCCAACTCGCACAGCGGAGAGCGGGCCTTGCATGAGTTGAGGAGCGATCTCTAGGAGTGCGATGGGTCTGCGCTTGCTCTCTGATTCTTCGCCGTCCGAACTCTCCGCCAACTCTCCACTGGCCGCGTCATCGCTTGCTCCTTCGTCACCGATGCGTGGCACCACGACATACGCCTGGAAACCTTTTGCAACCTCTTCCACTACCCGCTGCCAGGCGCGTTCTACAAATGCCGGCTTTTCGAGTTGAGAGACCACGTGCGTAGTGATGGGCGAGCGACCTTTTGGCAACTCCGCAAGGATAGAGACATCAAGGTCTCCAAATACTGTCATTGCAACGGTGCGAGGAATCGGAGTTGCGGTCATCACGAGCAAATGAGGTTGTTCGCCTTTAGCCCGCAAGGCATCTCGTTGTTCAACGCCGAAGCGGTGTTGCTCGTCAACTACAACGAGCCCTAGCTCTGCGAAGGAAACATTCTCGGAAAGTAGTGCGTGCGTCCCAATAACAATGCCGGCTTCGCCACTAGCGATATCGAGCATGGTGGAACGCCTAGTCGCAGTATTCATCGATCCAGTTAACAAGACCACTTTGGTGGAGTGCGCAGCCCCGCCCAGCATATTCTTCATTGCTAAATCACCGAGCATGAGTGAGATCGACCTAAAGTGTTGTTGTGCCAAAACTTCGGTAGGCGCCAAGAGTGCACATTGGCCTCCCGCATCAATCACCGCAAGCATTGCTCGCAAGGCAACTACCGTTTTACCCGAACCCACTTCTCCTTGAAGGAGACGATGCATGGGATGCGACCTACAAAGATCAGTTTCAATCTCTGCACTCACTTCTCGCTGTCCTTTAGTGAGATCAAACGGTAAGCGGGCGTCAAACTCTTCAAGGAGCCCGCCACCTCGCAGCGCACGAGGTTGCGACACAAGCGCGCGCAGTTGTGCACGTCGCTTCCCGAGCAATACCTGAAGCGTAAATGCTTCTTCAAAGGCGAGAGCTTCACGCGCCTTGGCCGCTTCGGCGCGTGTCTCGGGTTGGTGCACGCCTCGAATAGCGGCTGGCGCCGAAGGAAAACCTAACTCTTTTCGCACTTTGACCGGAATGACGTCGGGAACTTCACCCAAAACTGTAAGTACCGTGTCTATGCACTGACCGATCTTCCATGATGGCAATTTTGCCGTTGCTGGATAGACCGGGACTAAAGCGCTTGCATATTCCCGAGCTTTGCTTTCAGCGGAATCAGAATCCGAAGCGTCTAAGAATTGATAATCTGGATGAGCAAGTTGTCGCTTACCTTTGTAAGTAGAGACCTTCCCAGCAAAGAGCGCTCGGCGCCCGACTCGAATCTCGCGTTCGCGCCACGCCTGATTGAAGAAGGTCATCGTGACCACCGATTGACCATCAGAGACGATGACTTCAAGCATGGAACCCTTTCGGGTCTTCCATTGTCGGTTCGTTACTTTAGATATTTCGCCAACAAGTGTGACTAACTCACCATCGACTAAACCATCGAGACTTGTGAGCTCACCGCGCTCGGCGTATCGGCGCGGGTAATGACGAATCAGATCCTCCACCGTGCGAAGGGCGAGCCCGCTCTCTAATACTTTCGCCGTTTTATCACCCAAATACTTCTTGAGCGGTGCCTGAAACTGGGCCGTAAGTTCTGTATTACTCACCTTTACTCAACTCCGAGCAAAAGCGGGTACCACGCCTGACCGCCATGAATGATAGATATGTCGATGCCAGGATTGATGGTTCGCGCCGTGTGGGCGACTGCATCTGCGAGCGCGCTATCACCGCCTTCGCCAATAACAATGGTGAGCAAGTCACCTCCGTCACGCAAAATGAGTGCAGCAGTATCACGTGCTGCTTGCTCGAGACTCTTGCCCACCACAGCAACATCACCGTTGATTAATCCGAGTACGTCACCGGCCGCACATTCGCCTGCGAAAGTAAGAAATGGTCGACGTGCCACTGCAAGCGTTGCATATTTCGCATGAGCGACCGCTTCGGTCATCTCCCCTAAGACCTCGTCGAAACTCTTGCTCTCGTCATGTAGCGCGATGGCTGCCAAAGATTGCACTGGAGAACGTGAGGGTAAGACCGCTGCGCGAGCGCCATCTTCTCGAATGACGATGAGAGCTTCATCTGCAGTCGACTTACCCGCCTTGTCGTGTGGAAGAAGCAGTACCTCATGGGCACCTTCGGCCGCGTCGATCCACTCATCAACGCCGACTCGACGAGATTCAAAAGCCGCGATGACCGTGACTCCTGATGCTTCAAGCACTTCTTGTAATCCCGCGCCGTTTGCCACGGTAATCACGCGCCGTGTTCCGCCTACGGCAGAAGATGCGAGTGTCGTGATGCGAACGCGGTGCACGGTTCCTGCCTTCATACCTGCGTCGACCGCAGCGCCCGCGTCGTCTGTATGTATGTGAACGTTCCAGGTAGGTGAATCACCCACCACTATCACGCTTGATCCGATCGCATCTAAATCGCTGCGCAACTTCGAAACTTTATGCACTTCTTCCGTCGAGAGTAGGTACATCACTTCGTATTCGCCATCAGGTTCGCCTTCGCAGGCTGTAACACTGGCGGGAGTGAAAGTAATCCCTTCGAGTGGGGCCGAAGCAGGATCAAGAACTTCCACTAGCGCTGCCAAGATTCGTTCCAATGCATGTGCGCCGGCATCGATAACACCAGCAGCTTCAGGAATAGGTGGGTTGAGTGCTGAATCAATTACCGCACGATGTGCACCGCTCCAGGCAGCCCGGGCAATCTCTATCGCACTTCCTGCTTCACAACGCTGGGCGAATTCTGTCGCCGATGTCATCGCCGTAAGGATCGTGCCCGGCAACGGTTTGGCAACCGCATCCCAAGCTCTTTGCTGAGCCGCCTCGAGAGCAGCAACCAGGCCGCCATCGAGCCCAGATGCTATGCCAGCAAAAATCTGACTGGTGATAACCCCGGAATTGCCCCGCGCCCCCACCAACGCGCCCTGCGCAAAGAGGGCCGGAGCCTGCCCTGTTGAGGGCCCTCCACCTAACGCGACGCGGCCTGCTTCCACTGTGGCCCAGACATTGGTCCCGGTATCGCCATCGGCCACGGGATAGACGTTTTCGCTGTTGAGCCCCTCGCGAGCTTGCCCCAGCAAGGTCGCGCTACGCTCAATCCAGGCACGAAACTCGACTGCACTCAACCCATCGGGGCGAGTTTCAGGCGCGCTGGGGGTGTTGGCCATAAGCGTCAGGCTAGCGCCGATTTCGCCCCAAGGCAGGCTCTCGGCTACTCTTCAACCGTAAGCAAGGCGCTTTTGCGCCTGATGAAAACCCCTATCAAGGAGTATGACGTGGCATCGGTATGCGAGATCTGTGGCAAGGGCCCATCGTGGGGCAACAGCATTTCCCATTCCCACGTACGTACTTCACGCCGCTGGAACCCCAACATTCAACGCGTCCGCGCGATCATCAAGGGCACCCCAAAGCGCGTCAACGTCTGCGTCTCTTGCCTGAAGGCCGGCAAAGTAACTCGCTAGTCCGCTTCATTAACGCGCACTTCAACTAATCTGCAGAGCCCTGGTTTCGCGATTCTCTAAGAGCGCGCCCACACATGTAAATGCTCCCGGACTCATCCGGTAGACCGCGTTCTGTCCGAACTGGCGAGCGAACTCCAAGACTGTCGCTTCGTCCAAACCCATTACTGCAAATCCCGGTTCTATCCAGGTTGAGGCTGGGTCATGGCCCACTGCATCGAAGAGAAAAGCTCCGGCACGTTCTAACCCGCGACGAAGTCCCGCATTCAGGGCAGCGTTCATCTGTGGGGTGAATTGATCGCTGCTCCATGGGTTGGCTGCCGTCATCACAAAGAATTCTTCCGCAGGAAAATTCCACTCACCGCTCGGCACGTCAGTAGCCATAAGGAGATGGGTGCGAGTGTGATCATCAGTGACACGTACGTGCGTCTCCATATAGAACTTCCAAAAATCGTTTGTCATCTCATCAACTCTTTCGACTTTGCCAACCATGATCTACCGGACCAATCCCTGAACCTAATGGAAAACCCAACATGATGGCACCAGTGATGTACTTCTTCGCTAGCTCCACCGATTCTGGAACAGAATTGCCAAGCGCTAGGTAACTTGCGATTGCCGAGGCAAGAGTGCAACCCGTTCCGTGAGTATGTCGATTCTCGTACCGCACGGATTCAAAGCGATGGCTCTCCTTTCCATTTGTTAGCAGATCAACTGCTGGTCCAGAGAGGTGGCCACCTTTGATCAACACCCACTCGGGACCGAAAGCCAGGAGCGCATCAGCCGCGTGAGTCATACCTTTCTCATCAGAAATAGTAATTCCAGTGAGCTGCGAAACTTCGTAAAGGTTTGGAGTAATCACCGTAGCTATCGGAATGAGTCGCTCGCGAAGGTTCGTCAGCGCATCAACGGCAAGAAGAGAATCACCATGCTTACTCACGCCCACAGGATCAACCACGATCGGCACGTCGGCGGGGAGTCGTTCTAAGAGCTGCGCAACTACCGCAACTAGTTGCGCATTTGCCAGCATCCCGGTCTTCACCGCATCGACACCAATATCGTCAACGACAGAGTGAAACTGCGCCTCAACCGCCTCTGAAGACATCTCCCAAACGCCTTGCACTCCCAACGAATTCTGCGCGGTGATCGCGGTAACCACGCTCATCCCGTGCACGCCACAGGCAAGCATTGTTTTGAGATCGGCCTGGATGCCGGCACCACCGCCGCTATCGGACCCTGCGATGGTGAGCACACGCTTCATATTCACACTCTAATTCATTAGTTAAGCGGAAAAGTGATCATGGCCAAGATGACCTAGTGCAATCCCTGCACTTACTACCGCACCCTCACCTCTTGGACACACGATGCCGATAGCACGTGCGCCTGCGGGTGGCACTGCTTGGGGCGGCAACGTGCCAGTGAACGCGTGATCTTCTCCACCACCCAGGGCCCACTCGAATGGATCTACTTCAAGTTCGTGGGCAGCAGCGAATAGCTCAGAAATATCTAAGGCATCAACATCGATATCAATAGTGACCCCACTGGCATCGGCAATATGACCCAAATCAGCAACAAGACCATCGCTCACATCACAGAGAGATGTGGCACCTAGCGCAGCGAATTCACGTGCGCTTTCATACGGAGGCTTGGGAACTTTATGAAGAGCAATGAGACCAGGAGCAATGCCAAGTCCACGAGAAAGAATTTCAAGTCCAGCTGCCGACGCACCAGTTTGGCCGAGGAGATAAACGATGTCACCCACCTGAGCACCAGTGCGTGTGACTGGAGCAGAGATCGCAGGGCTTACTTCGCCAATTGCGGTAATCGAAATAGTGATGATTTCCCCGCGCACAGTATCTCCACCGACCACGCTGGCACCTTCCACCGCGCACTCGTCGTTAATACCTTGGGTTAGTTGCAAAGCCCACTCGGTAGAAAGCTGCGGCGGCGCGGCAAAAGCCACAACAAGGGCTCGAGTAACACCACCCATGGCAGCAATATCAGCCAAATTTGCCGCTGCACATTTGCGACCGATCTCGTACGCACTCGACCAATCAGTGCGAAAGTGCACACCCTCCACTGCCATATCAGTGGTGATAAGTACTTTCCCGGACGAGACCGCGACGAGGGCAGCATCATCACCAATTCCGATCTCCACTCCTGCGCCAACGCGCGTGGCGAGTGCGATTGCAGCAATCAGCCCGAACTCCCCCACCTCGCCGAGGCTACTCATAGCGCACTCCAGCCGTTACGCTCCTGGCAGAGGAGGCACCCCATCGTCTCCGAGTGAGAGGAGTGATCATGTCCACCGTGCACGCTTACATCTTGATTCAGACTGAGGTCGGTAAGTCCGCTGAAGTGGCCGATGCCATTCGACAACTCCCTGGCATCACTCTCGCCGAAGATGTCACCGGTCCATACGACGTCATCGTGCGCTCTGAAGCTACCGACATGAACGAGCTTGGCCGACAAGTGGTTGCGAAAGTACAGGCAGTGCCGGGAATTACTCGCACGCTTACTTGCCCCGTGGTGCATTTCTAACCGCTATCGCAAAATCGTGGTGGGGCGCGCGAGCGCTTCATCAAGCAAGATGGATATAAGTTCTGCGTAAGGCACGCCACTGGCATCCCACAAACGTGGATACATCGAAGTGGGCGTAAAGCCAGGCATGGTATTCACTTCGTTAATGAGTGGACCTTCGGCGGTCAAGAAGAAATCAACGCGCGCCAACCCCTCGCAACCAAGTGCGATAAAGGCTTCCTGCGCCATCGCTTGAATCTCTTTAACTAAAGGGCTGTCTAGTTCAGCCGGAATTGTAAGAGTGGTGCCGTCGTCAAAATACTTGGCAGCGAAATCATAAAATTCGTATTTACTGTCTACCAAAATTTCACCTGGAATCGAGACCATAATTTCGCCTTGAGCATTTTGAAGTACTGCACATTCAACTTCGCGACCAATGACGCCCTCTTCAACAATGATGCGTGCGTCGTGTTCGCCTGCAGCTGCAATCGCATCGCCAAGATCAGCCGCGCTCTTCACTTTTGTAATTCCTTGGCTCGATCCTGCGCGCGAAGGTTTGACGAATACTGGAAGTGGAAGGTGCTCGGTGATTTCACTTTCAATGCCGGCGGGATCGAGCACCCAGTCTGCAAAGCGGAATGAGACGTGGTCTGGTGTGGGAAGTTCAGCAGAAGTAAGCAGTTGCTTCATTGCTGACTTCTCCATAGATGCCGCCGATGCCAGCACGCCAGACCCGACATAGCGCATCTTGGCACTTTCCATTAATCCTTGAATGGCTCCATCTTCACCATAAGCACCGTGGAGCAGTGGGAAAACCACATCGAATCCGTCAAGAAGTGCCGGTCCAGCAAGTGCACTATGTGTGGCATCTGTGATCTCCGGCAATACGTCTCCACGAAGAACGAAATCTGGGCTTTCCATCACGCGCCAACCACCATCGCGAGTAATTCCAAGCACAGTCACGTCGAAGCGATCCTGGTCGATCGCAGCGAGCACGCTACCGGTAGAGACGCAGGAGATACCGTGCTCACTACTTTGCCCTCCACACAAGAGGGCTACACGTACTCGAGGCATGAGATGACAGTACCCGAACGAGCTGATAAGTCGCCCGATAGTGGATACTTACTCCATGAGTGATTCCGCCGACAAAGCCGTCCGTATCGAGACAACAGTGGTGCACGCCGGTCGGCCGCCGCGAATAGCTGGCGCGCCAGTCAACCCCACCATCTCACTCTCCTCCACCTACATTGCCGGTCCGGAAGATAATCCACCGCTCTACGCGTACGCCCGCGAACATCACGAAACTGGTCGCGCCTTTGAGGATGCACTTGGTGAATTAGAAGGTGGACTCGCCCTCGCTTATGGCTCTGGCATGGCAGCCACCACCACCGTCATGGGATTGGTGCCGATCGGTGGCATCGTCGTAGTTCCGCATGTCGCCTACACCGGTGCACTCAACGTTGCGCGCACCAAAGAAGAGCGCGGTGAAATCATCCGCCGCCCCATCGACACGAGCAATCTTGCAGAGATCGAGAAAGCGGTCCAAGGCGCGCACATGCTCTGGATTGAAACGCCAACCAACCCGACCCTTGCCATCACTGACATCACACGCGCTGCAGCGATTGCACATGCGGCCGGTGCGATGGTGGTGGTCGATTCCACTTTTGCTACGCCAATGCTCACAAATCCACTTTCGCTCGGTGCCGACATCGTGATCCACTCGGTTACGAAGTGGATCGCCGGTCACTCGGACCTACTTATGGGCGCAACCGTCGTAAAAGAAGAGGTGCTTTACGACAAACTCCAACTTGCAAGAGTCCTGAATGGTGCGGTTATCGCGCCTTTTGAGGCATGGCTCGCTCTTCGCGGAATGCGCACATTAGCCATTCGCGTAAAAGAAGCGTGTAGTAGCGCAGAACTCCTGGCAGCTCGTCTTTCCGAACATCCTGCAGTTTCTCGAGTTTCCTACCCTGGGCTACCTAGCCATCCACAACATGAATTAGCTAAGAATCAGATGAGTGGGCGCTTCGGCTCCATCATCGCCATTGAATTGCATGGTGGAAAGAATGCCGCAATCAAACTCTGTGACTCCACGAAGATCTGGATGCATGGAACGAGCATCGGCGGCGTGGAGTCCCTTCTGGAACGTCGCCGTCGCTGGAAATCTGAATCACCAGAAGTGGACGATTCACTTATTCGCCTCAGCGTGGGAATTGAAAACGTGGAAGATCTCTGGAGCGATTTAGAAAGCGCGCTCAACTCTCTTTAACTACTCAGCTCGCTTTTCACGTGACATCAATTTGCGGACCGCATCGGTTGGCGTAAGCGCGCCTTCGATCACGGCAACTACCGCTTCAGTAATAGGCATCGACTCGCCGTGGCGAATCGCCAGTTCCAGAAGTGGTCTCGCGCTCTTTACTGCTTCAGCAGTCGTTGAAGCAGCCTCAGTTGCTTCGGAGAGAGTGAGGCCCTTGCCTAGTCGTTCGCCGAAAGTGCGGTTACGTGAAAGTGGCGAGGAGCAAGTGGCAACCAAATCGCCGAGTCCGGCTAATCCAGAAAAAGTAGCGTCCTCCGCTCCCATGGCTACTCCCAGCCGGGTGATCTCGGCCAAACCTCGAGTAATCACCGTGGCTTGCGTGTTGTCACCCATGCCCAGTCCGACAGCCATACCCACCGTAAAAGCGATGACGTTCTTGCCGACACCTGCAATTTCGCAACCGACTACATCTGTTGATGTGTATGGACGAAAATACGGCGCACCTGAAAGAGATTGCAGGAGCAACGCGCTCTGTTCCGACGATGATGCGACAACGCCAGCAGCAGGTTGCCGCGCAATGATTTCGCCAGCCAAGTTAGGTCCAGTGACAAGCGCGAACCGATCCGCTTGGTGTCCCCACTCTTGCGCGACAATTTCACTTACCCGAAGCGAGGTAGTCATTTCCAAACCTTTAAGCAGACTCACAACTAGAGAGTCATCTGAAATATATGGTTTCCACGCCTGCAAGTTGCTACGCAATGCTTGAGTAGGCACAGCAAGTACCACTACATCAGCAGCGAGCGCTCGTGGGGCATCACTCGTTGCGGTTATCGATTCTGAAAGCGCGATTCCGGCATGGAACTTGGAGTTCATGTGACGTGAATTAATCTCTGCAATGACGGCTTCATCTCGACCCCAGAGGAGCACCTGATGACCAGCATCGGCCACCACTTGCGCAAAAGCAGTTCCCCAGGAACCAGCACCGAGAATAGAGATTGAGGTCATCGTTTCTTCTTCTTAAAGTTGCCGGTTCGCGGAAGGTCGGACTTGCGAAGGTCGAATCGCTCAGCGGGAGCTTTCTCTCCACGAATCTCTTCCAGCATTGACGTAATAGCGTCCATGACAAAATTTGTTACTTCAATGAGCACCTGTTGATTAATGGGTTTACCGAGCCACGGCGAGAGATCTAATGCAGGACCTGCATGTACGTGAACGAGAGTTCGTGGAAAGAGTTTGATTCGCTTTGCGTAAGTTCCGATGATTTCTTGGGCGCCCCACTGGGCAACTGGAATAACGGGCGCACCGGTTTCCAATGCAATGCGTGCGACTCCAGTTTTTCCAGTCATCGGCCAGTGGTGAGGATCTCTCGTCAAAGTAGCCTCGGGGTAGACGCCCAGAAGTTCTCCACCTTTCACAGCCTCTACCGCGGCCATATAGGCGGCGTGAGCGCCATCGCTTTCGCGAAAGACTGGAATCTGGCCGGCGCCACGAATAATGCGTCCCACAATGGGAACCGAGAAGAGACCGGACTTGGCCAGGAAACGTCCCGGCCGGCCATTGTCAAAGAGGTAGTGCGCAAAGACCAAGGGGTCGGCGTGCGAAATATGGTTCACCGCAACGATGACGCCGCCCTTTTTGGGGACATTCTCGAAGCCGCGCCAATCCCGCTTGGTGATCGCAAAGAGAAGGGGGCGAATAATCAATGCCGCAAAGCGATAGTAAGGACCCACCTTGACGCGTACAGCCATCCCCAGAGCCTAGCCATAGGATCACCTCTATGGCTTCCCCCTGGACAGCAATCGTGCCCTTCAAGGGCTCCGTCGCGGCCAAATCCAGACTCCACGCCCTGTATGGGGTAGATGGGGAAGATTGGGCCCGCGCCTTCCTTGCAGACATCATCGAATCTCTGCGTGCCACACCCGAGATCGGAAAAGTCATCTTGATCACCGGTGACTCAGAAATATCGGCTTGGCACCAAGACGCTGAAGTGTTGATGGATCAAGGCGAAGGTCTCAACGAAGCCATTTCCTTAGGAGCAGGGGCAACTTCTGGGCCCGCGATCGTGATCCCAGCAGATCTAGCAACCCTTACTCCTGCAGACCTTTCCGCCTTACTCGCAGAGGCTTCATCAATTCCTTTTGGTTTTGTACGTGATGCCGCCGGCGATGGCACCTCGCTGCTCTTTGCAAACTCTGCAGACCTACTTATGCCGCGCTTTGGAAGAGATTCTGCAACTGCTCACCTTGCAGGGGGCGCCGTAGAAGTTCTTGCGCCACTCACACTGCGACTGGATATCGACGACGCAATCTCTCTGGTGGCAGCTAGCGGCGGCCTTCGCGTGCATGCCAAACGCTTACTAGCGCTTGCGAAAAACTTCCCAAGCAACGAATAGTGAAGTGAGCAAATAGCAAAAGGGGCCGCGCATGATGCGCGACCCCTTCGCTAAAAGAGAGCGTGAATTAACGCTTCTTTGCAGCCTTCTTTACTGCCTTGCGAGGAGCAGCCTTCTTAGCAGCCTTGCGAGGAGCAGCCTTCTTTGCAGCCTTGCGAGGAGCAGCCTTCTTTGCAGCCTTCTTAGGGGCGGCCTTCTTAGCAGCAGCCTTCTTAGCAGCAGGCTTCTTTGCGGCTGGCTTTACAGCAGCAGCAACCTTGCGCTTGCCTGAAACTTCTTCCTTGAATTGCATTGCTGGCTTGAACTTAGGAACTGCGGTTGCCTTCACCTTGACGGTGGCACCGGTCGCTGGGTTACGCGCCGTGCGGGCCTTGCGGATTACCTTGTCGAAGTTACCGAAACCAGCAATGGCAACCTTTTCGCCAGCAACAACTGTGCGAACGATGGTGTCGATTACTGCTTCTACTGCCTTCGTTGCTTCCTTCTTACTTCCTTCGAAGTGAGCCGAAAGAGCATCAATGAGCTCTGCCTTATTCACGAATTCCCCTTAATTATTCTGTTTCCGGGTTCCCGGAACGCCCATAACATAAGGCTTTTTTACGTAAGTGTCCAAAACCGAAACACCGAAACCCCTTATTTTCTAAGGGTTTTCAAACTCTGAAGGATTACTCGAGAGTTTATATAAATGTGACGCCTTACACTTTTGCAGGCAAAGTGGCGGGCTTGTAAGCCGGCCGCGTCTTTTCAAAATCATCAATTGCATCAACGTGGCGCAGGGTCAGACCGATATCGTCGAGCCCTTCCATGAGGCGCCAACGCGTGTAATCGTCGATCTCAAATCCGACCGAAGTGGTGGCGTACCGCACTTGGCGCGCCTCAAGATCGACCGTGATTTCAGTCTTCGGGTCACTTTCAATCGCTGCCCAGATAGCTTCGACATCGCTCTGCGAGAGCACCACCGTAAGGAGACCGCCCTTGAGGGAGTTACCGCGGAAGATGTCGGCGAAGCGGCTAGATATGACGGCGCGAAAGCCGTAATTCTGCAACGCCCAGACCGCATGTTCGCGAGAAGAACCTGTTCCGAAATCCGCGCCGGCCACCAACACGGTGCCCTTGGCGAACTCTGGCTTATTGAGTACGAACTCCGGATCTTGGCGCCAGGCAGCGAAGAGACCCTCTTCGAAACCAGTGCGAGTGATCTTCTTGAGCCAGACAGCGGGAATGATTTGATCGGTATCAACATTGCTGCGACGGAGTGGGACACCGGTTCCGGTGTGGCTAATGAACTTCTCCATGGTTATGCGCCCACTTTCGCTGAATCTAGATCGGCCGGAGAGGAGAGGGTGCCACGCAGCGCAGTTGCTGCGGCGACGAGGGGACTGACCAGGTGGGTACGTCCACCCTTTCCTTGGCGTCCTTCGAAGTTGCGATTACTGGTGGAAGCGCTGCGCTCCCCCACTGCCAATTGATCAGGATTCATGCCCAAACACATTGAGCATCCGGCTTGTCGCCATTCGGCACCGGCATCAAGGAATACCTTGTCGAGACCTTCGGCTTCGGCTTGCAGGCGCACCTTGGCAGAGCCAGGAACAACGAGCATGCGAAGAGTCGAAGCAATCTTTTTGCCCTTAAGGATTTCGGCAGAGGCTCGCAAATCTTCGATACGACCATTGGTGCACGAACCCAGGAAGACAGTGTCGATTTTGATGTCACGAAGTGGCGTGCCTGCAGTGAGCCCCATGTATTCAAGGGCGCGAGATGCAGCATTGCGCTCTTCTGGATCGGAGTACTCATTTGGATTCGGAACATTTGCAGTGAGCGGAAGTCCTTGGCCGGGATTTGTTCCCCACGTGACGAAAGGAGCAAGCTCATCTGCGTTCAAGATAACTTCGGCGTCGAACTTGGCAGCTGGATCGCTCTGCAAAGTACTCCAGTAAGCCACCGCAGCATCCCAATCAGCACCTTGCGGGGCATGTGGGCGACCCTTGAGATATTCAAAAGTGGTTTCGTCTGGAGCAATCATGCCCGCGCGTGCACCAGCTTCGATGCTCATGTTGCAGACCGTCATGCGACCTTCCATAGAAAGTGCGCGAATGGCTTCGCCACGGTACTCAAGGACGTAACCCTGTCCACCGCCGGTACCAATCTTTGCGATGACCGCAAGAATGATGTCCTTTGAAGTAACGCCCGGCTTTAACTTGCCGTTCACCGTAATGGCCATCGTCTTAAATTTCTTGAGTGGCAGAGTTTGAGTTGCCATCACATGCTCAACTTCACTGGTGCCCATACCGAATGCCAGCGCACCGAAAGCACCGTGCGTAGAAGTGTGCGAGTCACCGCAAACAACCGTCATACCTGGTTGTGTAAGGCCGAGTTGTGGTCCAACAACGTGCACGATTCCCTGGTCAGCATCGCCGAGCGAGTGGAGACGAATACCAAACTCAACAGCGTTATTGCGGAGTGCATCGATTTGTGCGCGCGACACCAAGTCAGCGATCGGCTTATCAATATCGATTGTTGGGGTGTTGTGATCTTCCGTAGCGATCGTGAGATCGGGACGACGGACTTTGCGACCAGCAAGGCGCAAACCGTCAAAGGCCTGCGCGCTGGTAACTTCATGCAAAAGATGCAAATCGATGTAGAGCAGGTCGGGTTCGCCATCTGCGCTGCGCACTAAGTGATCGCGCCAGACTTTCTCTGCGAGGGTAAGAGCCATAGTGAGTCCCTTTCGCTGTCCACTTGCGTCTCAAATAGTGATACGCAAGTATTGGATCGTGGACAACATTAGTGGAGTCGGAGTTCTCGACAAAGTCGCGCAAGTCTTGAATGCGCTTGAGGCTGGACCGCAAAATCTAGCGGGCCTGGTCAGCGCCACTGGCATCTCCCGCCCGACCGCGCACCGCTTGGCTCTTGCCTTAGAAAACCACCGAATGGTGAGTCGTGATATCCAGGGACGCTTTGTTCTCGGACCGAGATTTATTGAACTGGCGGGTGCCGCCGGTGAAGATCGTCTCGTCGCGGTCGCCACGCCTGCGCTCGCACTCCTGCGCGACGCCACTGGCGAGAGCGCACAGCTCTATCGCCGTCAAGGTGAACATCGCATCTGTATTGCTGCAGCCGAACGCGTCAGTGGTCTGCGCGACTCAGTCCCGATTGGTTCGCTACTCACGATGCATGCCGGATCTGCTGCGCAAGTCTTACTCGCTTGGGAAGACGCCTCTCGTATTAATCAAGGAACAACTGGCGCTCGCTTCACGGCAGCTCGCTTAGAGGCCGTACGTCGTCAAGGATGGTCAGAGAGCGTAGGTGAACGCGAAGCTGGAGTTGCAAGTGTTTCTGCGCCAGTACGTGGTCCGCATAATCGCGTGATTGCAGCTGTAAGCGTGAGTGGACCACTTGAGCGACTCGGTCGCAGACCCGGTCGCCTTCATGCGGCTGCAGTGGTAGCAACTGCCGAACGAATTTCGGCTGCGCTTAAACAATCCCGCTAGTCATTACTTGAGCGAGAAATACTAGTCAGCGCCGGTTTCCATGGCGGCGCGATCGAGCGATTCACCTTTTTGCTTAGGGTTTGAGGCCGATGCAATGGCGTTAGCGCCGCCCTGCTCGAGCTTGCCGACTAAGCGGAATTGCCCGTCACCGAGTTGTCCTTGTGCGGTGTACATCTCGAGTTTGGCGCGAGTATCTGCAATATCAAGATTGCGCATGGTGAGTTGACCAATGCGATCGACGGGACCGAACGCGGCATCTTCTGTACGTTCCATCGAAAGTTTGTCGGGGTGATAGCTCAACGCTGGGCCACTCGTGTTGATGATCGAATAATCATCGCCACGACGAAGGCGAAGTGTGACTTCGCCAGTAATGGCCGATGCCACCCAACGTTGAAGTGACTCACGAAGCATGAGTGCTTGCGGATCGAGCCAGCGACCTTCATAAAGCAAACGACCTAGACGACGACCTTCGGCATGGTAATTCGCGACGGTGTCTTCGTTATGAATTCCGCTCAGCAAACGTTCGTAAGCGATAAAGAGCAGAGCCATACCGGGTGCTTCATAAATGCCCCGACTCTTTGCCTCGATGATGCGGTTCTCAATTTGGTCGGCCATGCCCAAGCCGTGGCGACCACCAATAGCATTCGCCTCGTGCATGAGATCAACGACAGATTCAAAAGACTTACCGTTGATAGAAACGGGTCGACCTTGAACAAACTCGATCACCACATCTTCTGAAGGAATCGAAACTTTCTCGTCCCAGAAGCGCACGCCCATGATGGGTTCAACTAATTCAATCGAAGCGTCAAGATGCTCAAGGCGCTTTGCTTCGTGCGTAGCACCCAAAATATTTGCGTCCGTGGAGTAAGCCTTCTCAACGCTGTCGCGGTAAGGAAGCCCTTGCGCACTCATCCACTCTGACATCTCTTTACGCCCACCAAGTTCGGCGACGAAGTCGGCGTCGAGCCATGGCTTGTAGATACGTAAACTTGGATTGGCTAATAATCCGTAGCGATAGAAACGCTCGATGTCGTTGCCCTTATAGGTAGAACCATCGCCCCAAATCGAAACCCCATCTTCGAGCATCGCACGCACCAGCAACGTGCCAGTGACCGCACGACCGAGTGGGGTGGTGTTGAAGTACTGCTTTCCACCGGAGCGAATATGGAAGGCACCGCAAGCGATCGCAGCTAAGCCCTCTTCAACGAGTGCAACTTTGCAATCCACTAAACGCGAAAGCTCAGCGCCATACTGCTTGGCACGTCCTGGTACGGAATCGATATCTGGCTCGTCGTATTGTCCGAGGTCTGCGGTGTAGGTGTACGGAATGGCACCCTTAGCGCGCATCCAGGCAACAGCGACCGAAGTATCGAGCCCGCCGGAGAAGGCGATGCCGACGCGTTCGCCGACCGGTAAGGATGCAAGGACTTTAGACATGCCCCTAGCCTAACGGACGGTTTCGATCTCCATGGATTCTCGCCAGCGCGGTGAGGTGGTGCGCGGCGGATGAATGGTGGCATTGAGCACGATCATGTGCGGATGGCCGGCGACGTTGCGATCGTGACCCACCGCGAGCGCCTCACCCAATTGGTCAACTGACTCAATATCGGTAAATGAAATGCCAAAGGATGCCGCCAAGATGGCCCAATCGGGTGTCACTAGATCCACACCGCGTTCTGCATGACCAAATACTTGTTGATCAAATCGAAGCATTCCGTATCCACCATCATCGACCACAAAGAGCGTCATGGGAATGTGTTCTTGTACCAGCGTCGCTAATTCGCCGAGTGCGAACATAATGCCGCCATCTCCGCAGATTGAAAGTGTGGGGGCATTGAACGCGGCACCAATAGCTGCGGGGAATCCAAAACCCAAGGTGCCCCACCCGACGGGGTAAGCCAGGCGCCGTGGGCGCGCTTGCTCCCCATATCCCGCAAACCAATACCCCGCTGTTGTCATGTCGCAAACAACGTTGGCACTTGCTGGCCAGGAGTTTTCAATTTCGTTCACAATGCCCATACCGATTGTGGCGCGCTCATCTCTTGAGAGACGTTCGCGCATCGCGCGACCTGCATGAGAGGGTTCAGCAACCCACTTACTTTTCGAATCGATGAGTGCAGTGAGGGTGGCAAGCTCACGCAGTGATGCATGCACTACGTGCGCACCTGGCAAATTCGTACTTACCGGTTCGACTGAATGATTAATGGCAATAACGTTCATAGGAACTGGCATCTGCCAGTTGCGCGTATTCATGCCGTCGAAATCTGATCCCAAAACCACCAAGAGATCAGCATCTACTGCGATCTGGTGAATCTCTGGCTCATGAATAGGACCGCCAGCGAGCAATTCGTGTCCACCGAGTACCCCGCGTCCAGCAAATGAAGTAACGATCGGTCCCGCTATTTTGTTAGCGAACTCTGCGAGCGCATTTTGATCCATTCCTGCGGCTCCGCCACCGAGCCAGAGCAATGGTTTCTTTGCTGCATTGATCATGGATGCGGCGTGCGCAAAATCTGCCTGCAAGTTTTCGACCTCGATGAGCGGCAATGGCATTTCTCCTGTCACTGGAGCGCCGAGCACGTCGGAGGGAATTCCGATGTAGGCGGCCACTTCGCCGCGACGTTGGGCAAAGTGGAGTACTCGTTCCAATGCGTCGAGCGCTGCACTTGCCGAGGTGGTTGAGAACGAGAGGATCGTCTCGTCCTCATCCTTGGAAGCAAGAGGTGCAAAGAGCGCGCTCTGATCTGCCATCTCGTGCAAGATGCCTCGGCTCACGCCGGGCTTGCGAAGTGCGGTGGAAACTTCCGACGCCAAGACAATAACTTTGGAGTGACTTACTGCTCCCTCGCCAAAAGCGGCGACTACGTTGGCAGCCCCGGGTCCAGTCGTGGTGATGGCGACCCCGAGGCCTCCGCTTACTCTCGCGAACCCATCGGCGGCATATCCGGCACTCTGCTCGTGGCGCACCCCGACGATGGTGGGAATCTCCCCGCTCGCCTCCCAGAAGGCGAGATTGTGAACTCCCGGCAGACCAAAT
>CAEZXB010000017.1_pt1 | contig 29867 bp, 27 predicted proteins | sample 7265151 | NCBI WGS metagenome assembly CAEZXB01 (sample SAMEA6813898, study PRJEB35770) | freshwater metagenome | biome: Freshwater; feature: Freshwater reservoir; material: water | place: Czech Republic | collected 2015-11-04 | depth 0.5m m | reverse complement strand
ATGCGGACCATTCAGAAGCCTCGAAGGAGAAGTGTGGCCAAGGTCCGCGTCTATGAGCTCGCTAAAGAGCTAGGGATGGACAGCAAGACTGTCCTCGCTAAATTGCAAGAACTCGGCGAATTCGTCCGATCAGCATCATCCACTGTTGAGCCTCCCGTCGTGCGCAAGATGCGCGACATTTATCCCGCTGTTCCACAGAGCGAGGAGAGTGGAGAGGCCAAGCCCCCCGCCAAGAAAGCTGCAGCTAAGAAGGCCGCCGCTAAGAAGGCAACCCCCGATATTCACGACCTTGGTCTTGGCGATGAAGCCGTCGCTGCGCTTGAGGCGGCTCTCGAAGCCTCCAATCGCGCTAAGGGCAAGATCGACGCAGAGGCGCCGGCAAAGGCAGCTGAGTCGAGTGGCGACGAAGGATCTGCGCCCGCTGGATCTCCCGCGATTGCCCCCTCGCCCCGTCCGCCCGCTCCCCGGCCAGCCAATAATCCATTCCTCTCTGCTGATGCGCCCCGTCCCGGTTCAGCAGGCACCGGTGGCCCTCGCCCAGCAGCCCCACGTCCAGGCAATAACCCGTACAGCTCTCCTGGTGGGCCGCGTCCGGCTCCTGGTGCTGGCGGACCTCGTCCCGCCCCCCGACCCGGTGGTCCCGGCGGTCCCGGAAGTCGAGGCCCTGGTGGCCCCGGCGGTGGTCCCGGTGGAGTACGACCCGGCTTTGCTGCACGTCCACGACCAGATGGTGCCCGCCCTGGCGGTCCTGGTGGTCCCGGTGGTCCCGGTGGTTCCGGTGGTCCCCGTCCCTTCACTCCCGGCGGAGGTGCACGCCCCGGCTTTGCGGGCGGCGGCGCTCCAGCTGGCGGCGGCGCTCCTGGTGGAGCACCCGGTCGTCCCGGCGGTCCTGGTGGTCCCGGCGGTCGCGGAACTGGTCGCGGTGGCACTGCAGGTGCATTCGGAAAGCAAGGCGGAAAGTCGAGTAAGGCGCGCAAGAGCAAGAAAGTGCGTCGTGAAGAGTTCGACAATATGCAAGCTCCTGAGCTTGGTGGCGTCATCATCCCTCGTGGTGATGGCTCAACCGCGATTCGCATGCCACGTGGCGCATCGCTGACTGACTTTGCTGATCGCATTAATGCGAACCCGGCGATGCTTGTGACTGCGCTCTTTCACTTGGGAGAAATGGTCAACGCTACGCAGTCAGTAGATGAAGACACTTTCATGTTGCTCGGTGCTGAACTTGGTTACACCATTCAAATCGTCTCTCCCGAAGATGAAGATAAGGAACTCCTCGAAGAGTTCGATATCGACCTTGAAGCCGAGATTGCCGGAATCGAAGATTCTCAATTGGTGGCGCGTCCACCCGTCGTTACTGTCATGGGTCACGTTGATCACGGTAAGACTCGCATGCTCGATGCGATTCGCCAGACCGAAGTGGTTCGCAGCGAGGCAGGTGGAATCACGCAGCACATTGGTGCCTACCAAGTACACCGTATGCATGAAGGTGTCAGTCGTGCCATCACATTCATTGACACCCCCGGTCACGAAGCGTTCACCGCTATGCGTGCTCGTGGTGCCAAGGTCACCGACATCGCGATCCTGGTGGTTGCAGCCGATGACGGCGTGATGCCACAAACCATCGAAGCTCTCAACCATGCTCAAGCTGCCGATGTGCCGATTGTGGTTGCAGTTAACAAGGTCGATAAAGAAGGCGCCAACCCGGCGAAGATTCGTCAGCAACTTACTGAGTACAACTTGGTTGCTGAAGAGTACGGCGGGACCACCATCTTCGTTGACGTGTCAGCGAAGACTGGTCAAGGCATCGAAGACCTTCTTGAGTCCGTTCTGCTCACCGCAGATGCAGCGCTTGATCTTCGTGCGCTCGCAGACACTGAAGCGCGTGGTGTGGCAATTGAAGCGCACCTCGATAAGGGTCGCGGTCCAGTAACCACGATGTTGATTCAACGCGGAACTTTGCGCATTGGCGATTCCATTGTGGCTGGTGGTTCATTTGGTCGTGTGCGTGCGATGCTCAATGATGCGGGCGAACCAGTGGAAAGCGCTGGTCCATCTGATCCAGTGCAGGTTCTCGGCTTCACTTCTGTGCCTCATGCAGGCGACAAGTTCCTAGTCGCTGAAGATGATCGCACTTCCCGCCAAATTGCAGAGAAGCGCCAGGCGGCAGAACGCAACGCTGCCTTGGCGAAGTCTCGCAAGAAGGTTTCGCTTGAAGACTTCCTTGAGCAATCAAAGACCGAAACTCTTAATCTCATCATCAAGGGTGACGTCAGTGGTTCCGTTGAAGCGCTCGAAGATTCCTTGCTCAAGGTGGAGATGGGTGAAGGTGTTGACCTTCGCGTTATCCACCGTGGCGTGGGTGCCATCACCAAGAACGACATCACCTTGGCATCTGCATCTTCTGCAGTTGTTATCGGATTCAATGTTCGTCCCGATGGACAGACCGCACAACTCGCTGAGCGCGAAGGCGTCGACGTGCGTTACTACTCGGTTATTTACCAGGCAATCGAAGAGGTTGAGAAGGCCCTTAAGGGCATGCTCAAGCCAGAGTACGAAGAGGTTGTCGTCGGTAGCGCAGAGGTCCGCGAAGTCTTCCGTTCCAGCAAGTTCGGAAATATTGCCGGATGTATTGTGCGCGACGGTCTCATTCGCCGTAACAACAAAGCCCGCGTATTGCGCGATGGCGTTGTGGTGGGGGAGAGCCTCGGAATCGAGTCGCTTCGTCGCTTCAAGGATGACGCCACTGAGGTTCGCGATGGTTTCGAGTGCGGTATCGGACTCGGATCCTTCAATAACATTCAAACGGGCGACATTATCGAAACGTTCGAGATGCGTGAGAAGGCGCGTGCATAGTTATGGCCGCATCTCAACGGTCTCGCAAAGTCGCTGACCGCATCAAAGTAGTCGTCGCAGAGCTGCTCGAGGGCAAGATCAAGGATCCTCGGCTCGGCTTTGTGACTATTACTGATGTGCGTATCACTGGTGACTTGCAGCACGCATCCATCTTCTACACCGTTCTAGGTGATGAAGACGCTCGCGAATCAACGGCAGCTGCGCTGGAGAGCGCTAAGGGCGTTATTCGTTCCACGGTAGGCCGTGAAATCGGTGTCCGTGTGACGCCGACAGTGGAATTCTTCTCCGATGCTATTCCGGAAACGGCGGCTCACATGGAGAAACTCCTTGCCGAAACGGCCGCTCAGGATGCAGCCATCGCTGCTTCGGCCGCCGGTGCAAAGTTTGCCGGGGAAGAGAATCCTTACAAGCCTGCCCGGGAGCAACGCAACGACTTTGATGGCGAGTAGTACGTGGCGCAAAGTTCAGGAACTCCAGTAGCTCCAGGAATTGTCCTGGTAGATAAAGAAGGCGGTTGGACAAGCCACGATTTGGTGGCCAAAGCTCGAGGGATTTTCAATACCCGACGCGTAGGACATGCAGGCACGCTAGATCCGATGGCTACTGGTCTAGTCATACTGGGTGTAGGCGGAGCTACTCGATTGCTCGGCTATGTATCTGATGCGGGCAAGAGTTATCAGGGCACTATTTTGCTTGGGTCAACTACCAATACGGATGATGCCGATGGCGAAGTACTGGCAAGTGCTACGCCTGAAGATCTCGCCAAGGTGAGCGATGACGATATCGCGACTGGCGTAAAAGCATTAACAGGTCTAATCATGCAACGACCCAGCAACTTTTCGGCAATCAAAGTAAACGGAGTTCGTTCTTACGCGCGGGCGCGCGCCGGCGAAGAATTTGAATTAGCTGCCCGCGAAATTCATGTCGAGAAGTTTTCCATCCTGGATATTCGACGGCGCGATGCATCAATTGAGGTCGACGTTTTCGTATCTTGCTCATCAGGAACGTACATACGTGCGCTCGCACGTGACCTCGGTGAAGCTCTGAAGGTGGGTGGCCACCTCACCGCGCTTCGACGCACCTCGATTGGTGGTTTCAAACTGGAAGACGCTGTAAATATCGATCAGATAGCCGAGAGACGTATTCCGCTAGGAGAGGCCGCTGGACGAATCCTAGCGACTCGAAAGGTGGATCTAGACGAGCAGATTCTCCTAAGAAATGGCCGAGCAATTTTTGCTGTCGGCAAGGTGGGTGCGTATGCCGCACTTAATACAGGCGGAGATCTTGTAGCTTTATTGCAAGAAGACGGAGAAAGAGCAAAACCTATTGCTGTCTTCCTGGAGGAAGCATGAGCCCAAAGATATCGACGAACGCATCATTGCAACTTCGGATTCTCTACGGCTTACCTCTGGCGATTTCGCTCTTTGCCATCGTCTACTCATTTAGTAGCGGCAAATTATTGGTTGCTGTCCTGGCGATCGTCGTCGCAGTGGCGATTATCTTTGCGGAGATCTTTTTCGAACGGCGACTCTCCCGAGTGGATGAAGCCAAGCGCGAGGCAAACACCATCGCGGGAATGCTTATTGGATCAGGGCTGATGAGCCTCACGGTGGGCCTACTCATCGTGCTGCGGAAATAGTCGCGAGTCTCTGGAAGAATATGTCCATGACCGCCACACCTCAGTTGTTCGGAGCCCGCACGAGTGCCTCGTGTGTCTTGGCGATTGGCGTCTTTGATGGTGTTCACATTGGCCACCGTGCCATCATCGAAAGAGCTGTTGCTCAAGCGAAAGCGCTGGGGATTGATGCGGTTGCCCTCACCTTTGATCCCCATCCAGCCGCCGTGTTGGCCCCGGGTCGACAACCTCACCAACTCACGACACTTGATCATCGGGCACGCCTGCTCGAATCACTAGGCGTAGCTGCTCTGGTGGCTTGGCCTTTTGATTTAGATTTTGCTGCGCTCTCTCCCGCCGATTTTGAGAGTGACATTTTGCGAGATTACTTCCAAGCGGCGTCCATTTGGGTGGGGGAGAACTTCACCTACGGATTTAAAGCAGCTGGTACTCCGGAAACCCTTCGTCATTCCACTTTTCTCAACGGTGTAGAGATCAATACGGCAGCGCTCTACACGACCGGATCACAAATTGCGTCCTCAACGGTAATCCGGCAAGAAGTTGAATCGGGCGACGTTTATCGTGCCTGGCAATTGCTGCAACGGCCTCATGTAGTTGAAGGCGTGGTGGTCCATGGAGATGCGCGGGGGCGTGAGTTAGGTTTTCCCACCGCTAATTTTGCTTTTTCGTATCAACCATCAATTCCCGCAGATGGCGTCTATGCCGGTTGGCTACACGCAGATGGAGAGAGTTGGCCCGCAGCGATATCGATTGGCACCAACCCCACCTTTAATGGGGTTGATCGCCGAGTTGAGGCTTACGCGCTAGGGCGCACTGACCTTGAGCTCTACGATAAGCCGGCGGCAATTTCGTTTGGTTGGAGATTGCGAGAGACTCTCAAGTTCGATGGCATCGACCCGCTTATCGTGCAAATGAATGCGGATTGCGCAAAGGCAGCGGAACTGACCAGAAGTTTTACGCCAACTTTTTAAAGCGTAAGGCCTAGATCTCTTCGCGCTTCTTGCGTCGAAGCACAACATAAGCAAGTCCGGCGCCGAGGACGAAAGCTCCACCGAGTGCAAAGAGCGCTTCCTCGTCGTGGAAGATTCCATGACTTTCAAACTCTTCATCGCCATTGCGGTGGCGGCCGGAGGTTTCTTCTCCTACGTGCGGCTTCTCACCCTTCTCGCCCTTCTCGTCTGATTCCTGCTCTGTTGGGGCAGGAGCAGGAGCTGGCGCCATGGTGGATGTGGGGTTGGGGGTTTCGTCTGCAGAGGCCGCTGTGATGCCGAAGAACGGGAGTGCAACGAGTGCGAATCCCACAGCCAAGCGCGAAGTCATACTCTGATAGTGCCATATTTTGGTGCGGGATTTGCGCACATACCTTGCTGAGAAATTCTTGAGCAAACGTTTAGCCGGCGAGGGTCACGCCGACGTACATGGTGGCGAGTGCACTTAAGCCTGATATCGCGCCCCACATAGCCATGGCTGCCGGATTCTTTGCTCTGGTATGTATGTACGCCGAGAGACCAGAGATGACAACGAGCATCATTTTGATGCCCACTGCCATCTGGTATGCCGAGGTGACTCTCTCCGGCGGGTTAGCCATGTTCCACATGCCGGTAATGACGAGTAGCGCGTATGCTGGCCACCCAATTTTGTTGAAAGCTCGCGCTACGGCGCGAGGTAGATCTGCATCTCTTTTGCGAAGGACCGGTACTAGCAGCGCCAATACGATCTGGCCGCCGACCCATACTGAAGCGCCGAGGACGTGGAGAAAAATTCGGAGCGAATCTGAGAAGTTTGCGAGCATGCCGGAACTCTACCGATCAAATGGGTTATAGATCGGAGATTTCACGAATGGATTCGTGTCGCCGGGTGATTTCGGCGGCGAGGTCTGTTTCTCCGAGGGCGCTGACAATATCTCGCAAGATCACTTCGTATCGCACTATCTCTTCGATATCGGGTTCATCGCTCGTTTGTTCAATCTCAATGGCTTCGCTGATATAACGGAGGGCTTCATCGAGTTCGCCTTCATGAAAGAGGGCTTGAGCGAGCGGAAGAATCGCGAGTGTGGAGTGGAGGCGCTTACCTAGCGTGGTGAATACATCGAGTGCGCGCTGGGCATGGCGGTGGGCTTGGGGGATTCTGGCGAGGGCGACGAAGGACTCCGCCAAGCCTGCATCAACAATGGCTAGATCGAAGACGCTCTTGAGATCTTTGAACGCTGCGCGCGCTTCGGTCATTTCGATGAGCGCTTCTGCAGGTTTACCGATACTTAAGAGGCTTCGTCCCAGATAGAAACGATCCTGAGCCGCGATATGTCGGTCTCCGACTCCATCTCCGGCTTCTGATGAAGAGTAGGAGAGATATTTCGCTGCAGTATTGAAATCTTTCGCGTCGTAGGCCCAGCGTCCGATCATGCAATCAATTTCAGCCACATCAGGGAGTGATTCCCGATGGTAGAGATCGCTCACAACCATGAGTTCAGTAAGCGCCTCTTGGTTCTGCCCAATCGCTTTAAGGTTATGTGCCACACCGGAACGGGCCCGTCCGAGAGCTTCGCGATCTTTCGTGTCGATGCGCTCCAAAATTTCTACTGACTCTTGTGCGCAGGCGAGGGCTTCAGAGTATTTATTACGCGAGTAGAGATGAGCACTAATCTTGTAGAGAATGTCGGCGCGGTCGTTGCCGGCACTTCCGGGCAGAAGCTCCCAGAGATCTTCTTCGGTGATGTGATCCTCGTCGTCGTGCGCCATAGCGATATCTAAGCAGTCCCAGGTGACGCGTGGGTGAACGCGCCGCCGGAGAGAGCTACCACCGGGCCATCTCGGCCACGAAGGGATCAAGCCCCATGGGACCCATGCGGAGCGCATGAGCGTGGAACGCCTTGAGATCGAAAGCTGCACCCTGGCGGGCCTGTGCGGCCTCTCGTACCTGCATCCAGACTCGCTCACCTACCTTGTAGGAGATGGCCTGTCCTGGAATGCCTAGATAGCGATCGACTTCGGATTGAGCGAACTCTGGCTCGAGGAGCGCGCGCTCGATCAGGCACTCGCGAGCAGATTCTGCGTTCCAGACCTTGCCGTGCTCATCCTTGTACCCGAGGTGCATTCCGATGTCGACGACGACTCGAGCTGCGCGCAGGGCTTGTCCGGAGAGGAAGCCAAGTTCGGCGCCGGGATCTTCGAAGGCGCCCAGCTCATCCATCAGGCGTTCTGCATAGAGCGCCCAGCCCTCGCCGTATCCACTCGTCCACCCTTCAGTGCGCTGAAAGCGCGAGAGACGCTCTTGTTCGAGTACAACGGTGGCGCATTGCAAATGATGTCCGGGGACGGCTTCGTGATACCAGATGGAGTCATTGCGCCACGATGTGAATTCATTCATTCCCATCGTGGGATACCACGTGGTGCCAGGTCGGGAGAGATCTTCGCTCGGAGGCATGTAATACGCGGCAGCTGCGGAACCTTCCGGAGCAAGGCGTACATCGCAGAACCTGATTCGGTCATCGATCTCGAAATGTGTCCCTTCCATACGCTCGATGGCGGCGTCGGTAAAGTTGCGCAGGTAGGCGAGCAGTTCTTCTGTTCCGTGCAGCGCATACTTTGGGTCACGATCAAGATGTGCGGCCACGTCGGCCAGAGATTTTGCGTGTGGGGCTACGCGCGCGGCGACCCTCCACATGCGCTCATTGATGGCGGCCAGGTCAGCTAAGCCCCACTCGTATGTATCGCGAAGATTGAGTTCGGATCCGGTGTAATGCCGCGCCCAAGGTGCATAACGCTCTTCACCATAGGCGTCGACCGGCGAAGAGAGGGCAGCATATTCATCGTGTAGCCAATTCGCGAGTGAGGTTGCACTCTCGGAAGCTATTTCGATCGCGTGGTCCAATTTTGTTTGTGCATTTCCAGCATTGATGCCTAACGCAAATGTGCGATAGCCCGTGGCGCCATGAGATCCGACTTGCTCGGCCACCGAAAGCACTTGGCGGCGGGCGGCCACCATGCCATCAAGATGTAAGTCGCGCAAACTTTCGCGCCAGGAGTTAAACGCACGTGGCATGGCATGCAATCTTGCAATGATGTTGTCTATTCCCTCGGGGGTCGAAGAATCCATCATCTCAAATACTTGTCGAATATCAGAGGCGGGGGATGCGAGTGCGCAAATGACGCGTTGCATTTCCATCGATTCGTAAAGTCCCAGGGAGGATTCGAGGCGCTCCTTGAAAACTTCAGCTGCAATTCGATCAACGTCGTCGAGTGGGGTGAGTTTCTTGAGGGCACTTAAGGTATTCCGGAAATGATTTTCCTGAGATTGGCTTCCGGCGAGTGAATAATCAGGCAATTTGTCATCATGGCCGGAGATGCCCAAATTCGTTGCCGTGATCGGGTTGATGGCTGCCAGTTCGTCGATGTACTTGTCGGCAAGTGCAAATATGGCTGAGCGATGAGTCATTTTGAATCCTTGAGTTAGACAGGCTGGGATTAGACAGGTGGAGAGAGGATCACAAGAAGTGCGGCAATAAATTGAGCGATGAAAGCAGCTGCAGTAAGTGCATGGAAGAGCTCATGGAATCCAAACCACTTGATAGAGATGTTCGGTTTCTTAAGGGCGTAGAAGATCCCACCGACGGAATAGAAAATACCGCCGAGAATGATGAGTGAGCAGACGAGGACGCCACCACGTTGCCAGAAAGTGGGCATGTAAATTACTGCGACCCAGCCGAGCGCGATGTACACCGGTACATAGAGCCATCGAGGAGCATTCATCCAGAGGACGCGGAATGTGGCTGCGGCGATGGCACCGCCCCAAATAACGCAGAGCATGACGATGGAACTGGTTTTAGAAAGTAAGAAGAGCGCAAAAGGTGTGTAGGTGCCGGCAATGAGGATGGGGATGTTGGCGTGGTCGATACGGCGCCAGACCGCCTTCACTTCAGGTTTCCATTTTCCGCGGTGGTATAGGGCGCTGCAAGTAAAGAGTAGGACGGCGGTCAGCGTGTAGAGCGCACCAGCAATCCGGCCGCGTAGAGAGGCCGCCAAGGTCACCAAAGTAAGGCCGGCCACCAGGGCGAGTGGAGACATGACGAGGTGGATGACCCCGCGCAAGCGCGGAGTTGGTAGGGCCGCTGCCGAGGTGGCTGGGGTGGGCTTTTCGGTGGACGTATTCATTGAGATCAGCCTACCGCTCGCCTGTTATTGCGCCTTTTTAGGCGTAATTGCCCATAGAGTAGGGAGGTGATGAGCGAGAACGTGCGCCCTTGGGGCCATTACGAGGTGCTGCAGAGCGCGACCCACCATCAGGTGAAGTGTGTCTGGGTTGATCCGGGCAAGCGCCTCTCCTACCAACGCCACGAATTTAGGGCTGAACACTGGCTGATCATTTCGGGTCATGCAGAGGTCACCTTAGATGGGGTGGTGCACCGACTGGGGGCTGGGGAGAGCATTGATATCCCCGTCATGGCTAAACATCGAATTTCCGCTCCGACCGATCAAGTGGTCTTTGTAGAAGTGCAAACGGGAACTTCGTTTGATGAAGATGACATTGAACGTTTCGAAGATGACTTTGGTCGTGCTTGATGGCTAAGAAGCGCTGGGTTGGGCTCTTCTTTATCGCCCTAGGCGTTTCCATGATCATCGTTGATGCCACCATCGTAAATGTGGCAGTGCCCACCATTATTGAAGATCTCAAGATCACTTCCACGCAAGCGCAATGGATCCAAGAGACATACACCTTGGTCTTCGCATCTTTGCTCTTGGTTTTTGGAAGGCTTGCGGATCGGTTCGGGCGCCGTCAGATGTTCTCGCTCGGTGTCCTGGTATTTATCGTTTCAAGTGTGGTGGCAGCGACGTCGGGGAGTGGAAACCTACTCATCGCCGCACGTCTCGTGCAGGGCATCGGTGGTGCCATGATGTTGCCGACCTCTCTTTCGTTACTCAACTCCACATTCTTCGGAAAGGAACGCGGCATCGCGTTCGCAGTGTGGGGCTCCACCATTGGTGGTACTGCGGCACTGGGTCCGCTTCTGGGTGGCTGGCTCACTACTGATTTCACGTGGCGTTGGGCGTTCGGCATCAATATTCCGCTCGGGTTGTTGGTACTGGTTGGAGTATCCCTGTGTGTGAAAGAGTCACGCGGCGAAGCGGAGAGCGGTGCCGATTACGTGGGTGCCTTACTCTCAGTTTTGGGCATCGGTGCGATTGTTTTTGGATTGATTGAAGGGCGCACCTACGGTTGGTGGGGGAGCCTTGGCGATCGTTCGCTCCTAGGTGTCAACTGGACGTGGGGGATTTCCCCGATTCCACTCTTTTTCGTATTGGGAATCGCGGTCATCTTCATCTTCGCGAAGGTGCAATTGAAACTCAACGCACTCGGGAAGCCGGTACTGCTCGATCTCTCCCTCTTCAAAATCAATTCTTTCCGTAACGCAAACATTGCGTCAGCGATCGTGAGCCTTGGCGAGTTTGGACTTCTCTTTTCCTTGCCGCTCTGGCTCCAAAACGTACGTGGCTACTCGGCCTTTGGAACAGGCGTAGTTTTGCTGGCTCTCGCAATTGGTTCATTCTTTGCAAGCGGAGCTGGCGGACCGGTCGGCGCCAAACGCGGCCCTGTTGCAGTAGTACGTCTGGGGATTTTGTTGGAGCTCATTGGAGTAGCTGCCATCGCTCTGGTGATCTCGCCGACTACATCTACCTGGCTTATCGTGATCCCACTCTTCATCTACGGCATGGGAGTGGGTCTGGCAACGGCACAACTCACGGGAGTTGTGCTTGCTGAAGTTCCTCTGGAGAAGAGCGGGCAAGGATCTGGAATTGCGAGCACGACGCGACAGATTGGTTCCGCGCTCGGTATTGCAATCTTGGGCACCGTGCTCTTTTCCTCGCTGGGCACCTCTCTCAACTCTCGCCTTGAAAACCAAACTCAAATCCCGGCTGCGACGCGAACGGCTCTCACTGATGGGGTAGTGAGTTCTGCAGGCGGATCGATCGCTGGGTTACAAGCAAATCCCGCGACCGCAGATGTAGCTATCGAAGCGAAGGCAGCGTTCTCCACAGCAAGTAGAAACGCTGCATTTGTAGCAAGTGGATTCTTATTGATCGGCTGGCTGGCAACGCGTTCACTGGGACGACGAATTAGGAAAGATGAAGGCATAGTCTCATGAAACGAATCACTCTCTTAGTTCTCATTCTTTTCATCTTGGTGCAGTTGAGCGTGCTCGCCGGCATGCCGCTTGGTATTCGAGTTGATCAGATACCCTCCACGGACAGATTAGTGAGCGCGACGGCGATTGTGATGGCGCTCGGTGCGCTCCGTGTTCTTTTCAGGCCAGATAAAACTGTGCGACTCTTTGCCATCATTTTTGCGCTCACTGCAATTATCAACGCAGTTAATCGAGCAAGTTCTGTCAGCGCTGCGCTCTTTCCACTTGCCATGGTTGCGGCCTTTGGATTGTGGTGGGCATCAGGGGAGCCGACACGGGCGGCAATGCGCGAGCAAGCCAAGAAGGGCTTTAAGTAGCCCTACTTATTAGCCGCTTTGATGTACTTACGAATACTGATGGGCATAAATACTGCCATGATCAGCACCATGTAGATCAAGGACATCGCTAATGGATGCGAACTGGGGAATGATCCAGCGGTAGCGCCAAATTCATTCTTCAAGCCGAAGAGTTCGCGGCACGCGGCAACCATGGTCGAGACCGGATTCCACTCAGCGAAGTATTGAAGTGCTTTGGGCATCCCGGTGGTGGGTGCGAACGCATTCGAGAGGAAGGTGAGCGGGAAGACCGAAATGAAGACCAGGTTCTGCGCAACCCGCTCCTCGCGCACTGATAGGCCGATGATGACGCCGATCCATGACATTGCAAATCCGAAGAGCAGCAGGAAGAGAAAGCCAAAGACGATGTGCAGGAAGCCCGAGCTGGGGCGCCAGCCGACAATAAAGCCAGCGATGCCCATGACTCCGAGGACGACTACGTTGAGTGCGGCATCACCGAGGGTGCGGCCGAAGACTACGGCTCCGCGCGAGATGGGGAGCGAACGGAATCGATCGATCAAACCTTTTTGCATATCTGCGGCCAAGCCCACTGCTGTTCCCGCGAGAGTGAATGCCACCGTTTGTACGAAGATTCCTGGCATCAGAAGTTGAACGTATCCGCCCGGTTGTCCGGTGCTGATGGAACCACCGAATACATAGCGAAAGAGCATCACGAACATGACGGGCTGGATGGTGGAGAAAATCAAAACCTCAGGCACGCGCACAAGTTGGAGCAGTTGGCGCTTCATAATCACGAAGGCATCGGTGATGGCGGTCATTGCTTTGCTCCCTTCTTCGCTTCCTTCATTCTTCGACGCTTCTCGCGAGGATCGGTGGGTTCTTCCTCTTTCTTCTCCTCGGCCACGTGCCCGGTGAGTGAGAGGAAGACATCATCAAGCGATGGCCGCTTGAGACCGATGTCGAGCGGATGAATGCCTGCCTCGTCGAGTGCGCGAGCCGCTTCGATAAGCGCTTTACTTCCAGTGGTTACCGGTGCGGAGACTTGGCGCATTCCTTCATCAACGCTTGTGGCGCTACCGCTGATGCGTGCGACGATTTCATTCGTAGCATTGAGGTGCTGGTTTTCCACGATGATTTCGAGACGTTCGCCCCCTACTTGTAACTTGAGTTGATCAGAAGTTCCGCGCGCGATCACTTTTCCGTGATCGATCACTGCAATTTCGTCGGCAAGTTGATCTGCCTCTTCGAGATATTGCGTGGTGAGAAGCAAGGTGACGCCGCCTCGGACGAGTTCGTCGATGACGCCCCACATTTCTTGACGGCCGCGCGGATCAAGACCCGTGGTGGGCTCATCAAGGAAGAGAACTTTTGGCTTCACGATCAAAGAAGCGGCGAGGTCGAGGCGACGGCGCATGCCTCCGGAGTAAGTGCGGATAGGTCGTTTGCCACTTTCGCTGAGCGAAAATTGTTCGAGAAGTTCTTCCGCGCGAGATTTAGCTGCATTGGCGTTGAGGTGATAGAGACGACCAAACATGACCAAGTTGTCCCAACCCGTGAGGGTTTCATCAACCGCGGCGTATTGTCCCGAGAGGCCAATGATCTTGCGTACTTCACTCGGGGATTTGAGAACATCGATGCCACCGACAGATGCATGCCCTGAATCAGGGTTGAGGAGGGTGGCGAGAATGCGCACTGTGGTGGTCTTGCCGGCGCCGTTAGGGCCGAGCACACCAAGGACAGTGCCTTCTTCTACTTCAAGACTCAATCCATCGAGTGCGCGCACGCTGCCCTTGTTATAGGTCTTGACCAAGTTCTCTGCAATAACGCTCTTCATAATCCCCAACCTAGTTCGAAATCAAGCCGTCAATTTACCATTCGCAGCACCGATTGAATGAATTCTGCCTTCCCATCGGTATAAGCCTCGCGGTCGTCCCGATGAACTTTCGCGAGTTCTTTCTTCACTTCTGAGTACCGCGCCTTTAATTCGAGATCAGCGCGGAGGGCCTCTCTGAACGTGATGTGCTCCTCCCACCGTTGCTGGCCTTCGGGGACTAGATGGAGGTGGGCGAAGCGATGATCGCCTACGACTTTCACCACAAAGCGCCTCCATGGGCGCTCGTCGAGCTCAGGTGGAACAAGATGCCATGCGGAGTGCGCTTGCGTGAGCAGCAACGCGTTATGGTCGATCGTGTTGAAATCTTTCATCATGACCATGATGTCAATGATGGGTTTAGCCGCTAAGCCTGGGATAGAAGTGGAGCCGATGTGTTCGATGGCGAGCGCATCACTGGCAAAGACTTTTGAAAGTTCAGTGATGAGTTCGTGCGCCACGAGTGGCCATTGTTCGGAATACGGTGAAATGACAATTTCTTCAGTCGCCCACTTCGGGATCCTATTCATCGAAGAAAGCTCGGTTGCAAAATTCCAAGACCTAATACCTTCTCAATGCGCGCCATCGACGCGACGAGGAGTTCCTCCTCGTAAGCCGGCGCGACAATTCCAAGACCAACGGGTAGGCCATCGGTGATGCCCATAGGTAGGCAACCCACGGGGTCGCCAGTAATTGAAGGTGCGGTGGTAATCCAACTCGCACCGCTGTGATCATCGCTGCCGCCGAGATTACTCAGCCACGCTGGCGCATATGTGGCACCGATAAGTACATCCACTCCAGTGAAAGCTCTGCCGAGCATGGCTGATGCCCAATCGACATTTCGTGTGCGCTTGGCGAGGTACTCCGCACCTCGACCGCCAAGTTCAAGGGCAAGTTCGAAGTACTCCTGGCCGAAGTGATGAAGTTCGCTTTCAGAGTGGGCTCTATTGAAGTCGACTACATCGGCGAGGGAAGAGAGGGATTTCCCACAGCGCTGTGAAAGGTATTCGCCCAGATCATCGTGAAGTTCATGCAAAAGCACATGGAACTCATCGAGACCGACCGAATCGTCGGGTGTGGGTGCATCAATCTCCACGATGGTGAGCCCGGCGGCGCTCAATTTGGCGACAGTGTCGTAGAGGAGTGAGTTCGTGCCATCGTGAGTTGTTGTCCACGATTTTACGAAGCCGATCGTGGGTGAGAAGTCCGAGTGGGCGGCGTTCACAAATCCGCGAGCACTCATCATGACTTCAAGAAGGAGCGCAGTATCGGTAACGGTGCGCGCCATGGGGCCGGGGGAGTCTTGGCTGGAACTAATCGGAACCATTCCGTCTCGCGGAATAGAACCAACGGTCGGTTTAATTCCGACGCAACCGTTGAGAGATGCCGGGCAGACGATCGAACCGTCGGTTTCGCTGCCGACGGCAAGAGATACAAGTCCTGCGGCGATGGCGGCACCCGAACCAGAAGAGGAGCCACCAGCCGAGTGCGGATGCTTCCATGGATTTGCAGTGAGTCCGCCGAGCGCGGACCAGCCACTCGTGGATCTAGGAGAGCGAATATTTGCCCATTCGGAAAGGTTGGTGGCGCCGATGATGTTGGCACCCGCCTTGCGCAAGCGACGTGCGATCGTGGAGTCGTGTTTCACCGGGTAATCACGAAGTGCGAGTGATCCAGCGCTAGCGGGAAGGCCGACAGCTTCCACATTGTCTTTAATCAAGACTGGAAGTCCAGCGAGTGGGAGTGCAGGTTTGATTTCTTCGGAGTTCTCTACTGCATTGAAATCAAGTGCAATCACCGAGTTCAATTCATATCCGTGTCGATCTATCGAATCGATGCGCGCAAGTGCCTCAACGGTGAGTTCTTGCGCATCCTGCTTGCCTTGATGGATAGCAGCAATGTGCTCGGTGGCCGAGGTGAAGTCACTCATGGGGGGGAGTCTATAAAGGAACGCGAGGTTCTGCCCGCGTAGGTAGACTCCTCTGATGGAAAAGACCAGATTGCAGCGGCTACGGGCGGCGGCCATACCTACAGACCCCGCTATACGTACGCTGAGTACATCCACACTGGTCAACACCATCGGTAATGGGCTCTTTCGCACGGTAGAAGTCATTTACTTCACCCTGGTCATCGGCCTATCGCCGGCCAAGGTGGCACTCGCTCTCTCGATCGCCGGTGGAATTTCGCTCCTCTTTAGCGTGCCTGCAGGTCATCTCGCTGATCGACTGGGTCCTAGAAATATTGGCGCGGCTGCCTTGGTAATCGAAGGGGTGTTGCTCTCACTCCTCTACTTCGTTGATACCTACATTCCGTTCTTGCTAATCAACATTGCTATGGGAATTTTCGGCACCATCGGGCAGACGATGAGGATGGCGACGATCTCAAAGATGGGTTCGCCCGAAGAGCGCGTCCGCATTCGGGCGTTTACGCGCTCCGTCACAAATCTTGGTATTGCTATCGGAACGGTATTTGCGGGAATTGCGCTGGCTTTCAACACCAAGCAGGGCTACCAGATCATGCTTTTACTAGATGCGCTCACCTATCTGCTTGCAAGCTACTTCTTCATGAAGTTGCCATACATTGCCCCCACCGTTGAACGTGGCGAGCCGTTTGGCTTCCAAGCTTTACGGAATCACAAATACCTTGGTGCCACAGTGCTCAACGGCATTATGTCGTTGCACTTTGTTTTACAGAGTGTGGCGATTCCACTGTGGGTGGTGAAAGAGACTTCTGCGCCTCGCTGGTGGGTTTCGGTGATCATGTTAGTGAACACGATCGCAGTCATTATTTTTCAAGTGAGAGTGAGTCGAGGATCAGGAGACCTGAAGCGTGGATCTCTCCTCTTCCGTCGCGCAGGATTTGCGGTGGCGCTCTCTTGCTTGTTGTATGCACTCTCTGCGGGGCGTTCGGTTGTGATGGCTTGTGTGCTTCTGGTCGTTGCGATGTGCGTACACGTTTATGGCGAACTCGTTGGCTCAGTAGGTTCGTGGAGTATCGGCTTTGGTATGGCTGATGAGAAACACCAAGGGCAGTATCAAGGAGTCTTCTCACTCAGCTGGGGATTAGGGGGAACCTTTGGTCCCGCATTTGTGACCGCAATGGCAATTGGCATTGGGCAAATGGGTTGGATCTATATGGGCTTGATGTTCGCCGTCACTGGAATGGTGATGCATCGCCTCGTCGTGGGACGCGTTACTTCTTAAGGGTCCAACCCTTCGGACACGTGGGTTTGATTGCCTTCACAATCTTGGAACTCTTCCCTTTGATGCACGTGATTGACTTAAGTGAAGTTTTTGCTGCAGATGATGTGGCCAGCGGTGTGGCTACGGCGCCTGGTGTGGCACTTGGACGGGGAAGCGGGGTGGTTGTAGCGGCAGGGTTTGGCGATGATTTGGTCTGTGGATTGACGATGGTCTTTGGCGTAAAAGGCGGCGCACCACTTGCGCAATATTTGAACTCCCATCCAAACATGGTGGGTGCGACGAAAGTATTGAACCCTTCGTATTTGAAATAGTCTGACGGAAGTATTAAGTCAATCTTGTAATTCGCGACGGGACAAGAGATGTCCTCTGGTGCAGCGCCCCAACTATCGAGTGCACAGGAGAGCGCATTCATAGAGAGCGTACAGGTGCGATAAGTAAATGATGAACCAGGGATGCGTTTGAGTTGTGGAACTTCCATCAACTTAACAGCAAGGACTTTCTGCTCTGTCAAAGTCAGCGGAATAGGTTTAGCCGCCTCTTGGAGAACGGTGCTCTTTGATCCAAATACAGATGAATTAGCTATTGCTGCGCAGTAGCGAAATTCCCAGCCAGTACCCGGGGTGCCTGGAGGCACTACCGCATAGATTTTGTATGTACCTACTGGGCAGGAGATCTCTGCGGGTGGGTTGGGAGCGGTACACGCTTTAATTCCCCCGGATTGCCCGCAAGGTACGTACGTGAATGGCGCGCTCGTGACTCTCGCTTTGAAAAAGACCGATGCTAGAAACTCTGCGTTCTTTAACTCCTGGGACTTCTTCGCTTCGTCTGCTTGCGACTGAAGGGCTACTTGGTCTGGTTGAGTGGGTGTAGGCGTCGGAGTTATGGTGGGGGCGGGGTACAAGCTTGTTGTTGAGATCTGTTTCGTAACCGTGGCGTTATTTGTCGTGATGTTTATGGTGGTGACGCCGGCTATGCCGTTGGCAAAGAAGTAGAGATCGATGATCGAAGCTGTTGGTTCGTTAATCCAAAATACAAGGCTTGCCATCGACATATTTGTTGAGCGAGAGAGTAAGCCTGGCCCGTTGATGCTTACTGCGATTGTTTGGCTCTTGTCGGTGGCCGACCCTCGTGCTATCTGGATATGCGCCGCAGGTATGCCAGTGACGGTTTTATCGTAAGCCAAGGGCGCTGAATCGTTAGAGAGAATGTCGGTACCTGATGGATGTACTTGATCTAAGTAGACCTTAATTCCGCTGGGACTAGCCGTAGCAGATGGCGTAGGAAGTGTGGTGCAGGGAGGCACTCCATTGATGGTGAACGTTGGCGATTTCCCAACTTGCGTTACCAATTTATTCTTAGCGATGGGACCGACTTGATAGGTACCGCTTACTGCTGATGATGGAATGTCTATGGATGCACTCCATGTACCTCTTTGGTTATCGCCACTGACAATTACTGCAGGAGCAGACCAGCCATCTGAATTCCATGAGTCACCATTCTCATCTGCTGAACCTCCGACGTAGACCATGTATGACTGAGGTCCTGTTGGCATCTCGGAAAGGCTGACATCAAATGTGTAGATGATGCTTGTGCCGGCGGAAACTGTGGTTGAAGTAAGTGGATGCGGAGTCAAACTCCCTGTGGGCGGCGTGGGCGCAATCGGGATAGGAACCGGAGCGACGCCGTTGATAGTGATTGGAATGAGAATTTTTTTCCCCGGCAATATCCCGGCTGAAGTGAGAAGTATTTTGGTATTCGCACTTGGAATGATGTTGTACGTTCCGGTCGTGGCCCAGGTGGGGATGGAGATGGATGCCTTCCATGTTCCTTGTTGATTATTCCCGGAGACGAGCGCGGCAGGGCGACTATCCCAGACATTGGTGGTCCAAGGCTCACCATTTTCATCTTCAGTGGGAAGTACGGCGACCGAATACTCCACCGGACGCGATGGCATCGAACTGAGGCTCACATCAAAGGTGTAATCAAAGGATGTTCCTGCAGCGATGGTGCTTGAGGTAAGAGCGCGGGGAGTAACAATTCCGGTCGGGACTAGTGCTGCAGGAGTGGGCGCGACCCCTTTAATAGTTAGCGCCAGTGAGGGCTGAATTTTTGTTGTGGTCTTAAACGGTGCGATGGGAGCAATGATGTAATTACCACTCACTGCGGTGGTAGGAATTGCGATTGTCGCACTCCACGTCCCTGTTTGATTGTCACCGAAAACCAATTTCGCTGTATTCCCCCATTGGTCCATCGTCCAACTGTCGCCATTCTCATCCGAGCTACCTGAGATCCACACTTCATATTTCTCGGAATTAACGGGCATTGCGGAGAGGGAAACGTCAAAAGTGAGGGTTACGGAAGCGCCCGCATCGGGATTGAGATTGCTAGCTTTGAGATTACTAATTGTTCCGGTGATCACGGGAGTGATGCCAGCGACGGGAACGCACGCGGGGGTAGCGGCATCCCCAGCGAAAGTGGGGGCCATCGGGGCAACGATGAGCAGAGCGATGACGGGCAAGAAGAACTTAGCCCCGCGCTTCATCACCTTCGCAGCCTACCTCTCACTATTTCGCATCCGTTACCTCTCAGACTCTAAATTTGCCCACTTGGTTCCCGCTTCGCTCGGAGAATCACCCCAGAACGAAAGAAAGCCCCCCGCCGAAGCGAGGGGCTTTCTTCTGAGGCTGGTTTAGATGTCGTAGTAGAGCTCAAACTCGGCTGGATGTGGACGCAAGCGCACGTAATCAACTTCAGCGCTGCGCTTGTAATCGATCCAGGTTTCGATGAGATCTTGCGTGAAGACGCCCCCTTCGGTGAGGAATGCGTGGTCGCGCTCGAGGTTATCGAGAACCTCGGGAAGTGAGCCAGGAACTTGTGGCACGAGCGCTGCCTCATCTGGTGGCAACTCGTAGAGATCCTTGTCCACTGGTTGTGGTGGTTCGATCTTCTTCTTGATTCCGTCAAGACCGGCCATGAGCATGGCAGCGAAGGCGAGGTATGGGTTGCTCGATGGATCGGGGCAGCGGAACTCGATGCGCTTTGCCTTGGGGTTGCTTCCGGTGATCGGAATGCGGATGCACGCAGAACGGTTACGTGCAGAGTAAACGAGGTTCACTGGTGCTTCGTAGCCCGGAACCAAGCGGTGGTAAGAGTTGACCGTTGGGTTGGTGAAGGCAAGAAGCGAAGGAGCGTGCTTCAAGATTCCACCGATGTACCAACGGGCCATGTCGGAGAGCCCGCCGTACCCCTTCTCGTCGTAGAAGAGTGGCTTGCCATTCGTCCAGAGTGATTGGTGAACGTGCATACCGGAACCGTTATCACCGAAGAGTGGCTTTGGCATGAAGGTTGCGGTCTTGCCGGCCTGCCAAGCAACGTTCTTGATGATGTACTTGAAGAGCATGATTTCATCAGCTGCACGAGTCAATGAATTGAAGCGGTAGTTGATTTCCATCTGACCGGCGGTGCCGACCTCATGGTGTGAACGTTCTACGTCGAGTCCAACCTCGCCGAGCTTCATAACCATAGAGTCGCGAAGGTCTGCCATTTGATCGGTGGGGGAGACGGGGAAGTAGCCACCCTTGTAACGAGTCTTGTAACCGAGGTTGCCACCCTCTTCCTTGCGACCGGTGTTCCAGGCACCCTCAATGGAATCGATTTCGTAGAACGAACCGTTCTGCTTGGTTTCAAAGCGAATGTCGTCGAACACGTAGAACTCTGCTTCAGGGGCAAAGAAGGCAGTGTCGGCGATGCCAGTACCAGCGAGGTAAGCCTCGGCCTTGGCAGCCACGTTGCGCGGATCACGTGAGTAAGGCTCATCGGTAAGTGGGTTGTGTACTGAGAAATTAAGAACGAGAGTCTTCTCTTTTCGGAACGGATCGATAAAAGCGGTCTCTGGAGCGGGAAGCAACTTCATATCTGATTCGTGAATTGATTGGAAGCCGCGGATAGATGATCCGTCGAACATCAAACCATCAGTAAATACTGCTTCATCAAATGAAGCTGCTGGCACGTTGAAGTGCTGTTGCACACCTGGAAGATCGGTGAAGCGCACATCAACGAGTGCGACACCATTATCTTTGATGTACTTGAGAACATCAGTTGAGTTCTTTAATTCGCCATGTTTTAACATGCTTGCTCCTTTTCGCTGATCCTTCTCTTCTACTGATCCTTCAGGGCAAACTGCGCCCTTTCTGATGAGATGAACCTAAGCCCCTTGCGTTATCCCGCCATAACCCACGTGTTTCGCGCGTGTTAACGCTGAACCGACTTTTTGCGAGGCTCCCGGTAGGCTGGCGGGATGTCTGATGAGCGTCGCCGTATTCTCGGTGGGTGGATTGGCGGCCCCCGCACGGTCAGCCCGCTTGTTCTGGGCTACCCCGGCGAGCGTCTCGGTTTCCCTGAAACGGGTCCGGGCTCAGTTGCCCCCATGGGTCTGCGCATACTCGCCCTCATCATCGATTGGCTCAGTTGCCTGCTTATCGGCGCCTTCGTCACCCGAGTGTGGGGTGGCTTAACTCCCTTGGTGATCTTCTATGCGGAGATCTTGGTCTTCACCACGCTTTTGGGCGCCAGCGCCGGGCAACGCATTCTTCGCATCGAAGTGCGATCGGTAGATGGCGGGCGACTCTCACCCATTGCCGTTGTGATTCGCTCGCTCTTACTTTTCATGGCGCTGCCAGCAGTCATCTATGACCGCGATGGACGTGGGCTCCATGATCGAGCTGCTCGAACAATAGTTCTGCGTAAAACCACAACTCTCTAGCGCTGCTGGACTCAAGCGCACCGCAAGCTCAGCGCTGCTGGACTCAAGCGCACCGCAAGCTCAGCGCTGTTTGGGTACTTTCGCACCCTTGGGCAGCGGACCCTTAGGAAGCGGAATATTCATTCCACCTACAGATTTGAGTCGGGTGCGTACTTCGCGCATTTGTGCCGGCGTGAGAACGCGGGGCAGCTTCTGAACATGGCGCTGTAACTTTCGAATAGAGATTCGACCTTCACCGTCGCCTACGTAGACCTCAATGATGGGAGTTCCGGGGCAGAAGCGTTCCATTTTGCGTCGTTGGTCGAGCATGAGGGAGCGCACGTCGTTGCCGCCTTCACCCACAAGCACGATTCCCGGACGACCGATGGAACGGTGCACCATGGATTGCGCCTTATTTACTTCCACCGCGGGCTCAGTAGTCCAACCTTTGCGGATGGACATCAACACCGAGGCGCCAGCACCGGTGGTGCCTTCGAGAGTGTCGTAAGCGCTCTTCTCTGCGCGGCGCGAGAAGAGGAAGACAGCAGCAAGTACGGCAACTGGAAGTGAAATAACGGTGGCGTAAATCGGGCTTCCGAAGATAAAGCCGAGTGCAATACAAATTGCCCAGGTGAGGCCGAAGGTGCCACCGATCCAAATACCGATCTTGCTATCGCGCTCGCGGGTGAGTGTGTACGCCTCACGGATCTGCGCAAAGCGCTTGGGCTTGTTGGCTTTGCGAGCGAGTTTGGCCGCCTTTTGGGCGGCTTTGATCTCGGCTTTGGTCTTTACGGGCGCCTTCTTTGCAGACGCGGATTTGTTCGTGGCCATGGTGGTAGAGGTTACCTCTTCTAGTGGGTGTTCTGGGAGGTTGCGGCGCGCTGGGCGAGAGCTTGGGAGTAGAGGCGGCCTGCCCGGTATGAGGAGCGCACCAAAGGTCCACTCATCACGCCGAGGAAACCGATCTCGTCAGCCTCGGACTTGAGTTCTACGAATTCTTCGGGCCTGACCCACCGTTCAACAGGGTGATGACGAGGGGAGGGGCGCAGGTATTGCGTGATGGTGATGAGGTCACAGCCCGCACCTCGAAGATCCCGCAAAGCTTGTGAAACTTCTTCGCGACTCTCTCCCATTCCAAGAATCAAATTAGATTTCGTAATCAAACCAAAATCTCGGGCCATAGTGATGACTTGCAAACTTCGTTCGTAGGTAAATGCTGGGCGAATGCGCTTAAAGATTCGTGGCACGGTTTCGACGTTGTGCGCAAAAACCTCTGGACGCGATTCAAAGACTGGATTGAGTAAGTGTTCGTGGCCACTGAAATCTGGCGCAAGTAATTCCACTCCCGTACCTGGGTTCAGTGCGTGAACTTGACGCACGGTTTCTGCGTAAAGCCAGGAACCCTCGTCTTCGAGGTCGTCGCGCGCAACACCTGTGATGGTTGCGTACTTAAGACCCATGGTGGCCACAGATTCGCCAACGCGACGCGGCTCATCACGATCGAGTGCGTCAGGCTTGCCAGTATCAATATTGCAGAAGTCGCAACGTCTCGTGCATTGCGATCCGCCGATGAGAAAAGTTGCTTCTTTATCTTCCCAGCATTCAAAGATGTTGGGACACGCGGCGGCTTGGCAGACGGTGTGCAAGCCTTCGCTCTTCACCAATTTTTGAAGTGCGGTGTACTCCGGGCCCATGGTGGCGCGTGTTCTTATCCATTCAGGTTTGCGTTCGATGGGGGTTTCAGCATTTCGAGCTTCGATACGAAGGAGCTTTCTGCCTTCAGGCGCCATCGTCATGTTAGACACCTCTCATAACTCGCGGTAAATATTCGATGAGACGGTTCTCGACAAACGGAAGTAGTTCATCAATGGTGACATCTCGCTGAAGTTCACGTGAGAGCGAGGTGACACCTGCATCGGTGATGCCACACGGAATGATGCGATCAAACCACGACAGATCCGGATTGCAGTTAATGGCAAAGCCATGAGTGGTAACTCCGCCAGCGATGCGCACTCCGATGGCGGCAATCTTTCGTTCCTGTGTGTGAGCGCTGGCCGCCAGCCAGACTCCGGAGCGACCGGGGATTTGAATGGTCGCCACGCCGAGATCGGCGAGCGCGGCCATCATCATCTCTTCAAGCAAACGCACGTAGCCAACCACATCGAATTTTTCTGCAAGAGCAATCACCGGGTAGCAGACCAATTGCCCGGGACCGTGCCAGGTGATCTTTCCACCGCGATCGACATCGATGACGGGAGTGCCGTCGGTGGGTCGTTCTGCGATATCGGTCCGGCGGCCAGCAGTAAAAGTAGGTGGATGCTCGACGAAGAAAATCGCGCCCGGGGAGGTGCCAGCGATGACTTCTGCGGCTTGCCCCTTCTGGAGCGCCAGCGCCTCGTCGTACGCCATCAGTCCGAGGCTCTTGAACGGGACGTTCAGCACGGCGGAGAGAGTGGGGGTGGCGGTTGGCAACACGCCAATAGCCTAGTGCGATCTGAACGTTTGAGCGTGCGTGAGCGTGGGCCACCCGATAACCTGGTGCCTGCTTTGACCGTCGCTACCGGGGGCACTGCTCGCCGATAAGGAATCCTGATGTCTTCCACGCTCACGCCTGCCCCTGCTCTTTCGCGCCGTCGCCGCTGGTTGGTGCCAGTCTTGATCGTCGTCGCCTGGCTCCTGGTCAGCGGAGCGACCGGTCCCTTCGCTGGCAAGCTCAGCGAGGTCATCAAGAACGACAATGCGGCCTTCCTTCCAGCCAATGCCGAAGCCACCCTTGCCATCAATGCCCAAAAGAAGTTGGTGGGTGGAAACCAACCCTTCGTGGGAACGATGATCTTTGAATACACCGATGGAGTGACTCCCGCTGCACAAGCCAAGGTCGACGCCTTGATCGCGAAGATTCCAACGCTTGCGGTGGAAGAGGGCAACACTGTGGGCGATTTCTTGCTTCCAGTTCCGGTCGGCAGTCAGGTATCAAAAGATGGAAAAGCTATCTCCACGCTCTTCTTCTTTGATTCGCAAAAGGTAAGCAAAACATTTGCAAGTGGAAAGAGTCCGATCGCGGTCAGCGTGCAAGCGATTCGTGATGAGATGAAAGCTGAGGGCCTCGACGGGCACGTCGGTGGTCTCGCTGGACTCTTCGGTGATTTGATCGGTGTCTTCTCTAGCATTAACGGATCACTTCTCTACACGACTGTTGGAATCGTCTTCTTGATCCTCATCTTTGTATACCGTTCACCGCTTCTTCCGATCATTGTTTTGATGGCGGTTGGTATTGGCGACGCTCTAGCCCAAGCCGTGGTCTACTTCATGGCTAAGGCTGGTGTGATTGATCTCAACGGTCAGGCACAAGGAATTTTGCTCATCTTGGTCTTTGGTGTTGGTACTGATTATTCGTTGCTCCTCGTCTCACGTTTCCGTGAAGAGTTGCGCAATTACGAAAGTAAGTACGACGCGATGCGTGTCACGCTGAAGGGTGTTATTGAACCCATTACTGCCTCGGCGGCAACTGTCGCGGCCGGTTTGCTCTGTCTATCCTTCTCGGTACTTACATCAAATAAGTCAACCGGGCCGGTCTGCGCGGCAGGTGTCATCTCCGTTTATGTTGCTGTTCTTACTTTGCTTCCCGCACTGCTCTTACTCATTGGTCGCCGTGGTTTTTGGCCACGCAAGCCTGCCTTTGGCAGCGATCACCCAGAAGAGAAGGGCGTCTGGGGGAAAGTTGCTCGTACCGTGGGTCAGCGCCCACGACGTTCGTGGATTCTTGGCACCGCAGTGGTACTCATCCTCTGTGCATTTCTACCAACCTTGAAGGCCGGTGGACTTGATAAGCAATTCACCAAGCGCACAGACTCGGTCATTGCCGACGAAGCTACTGCGCGCCACTTCCCGGCTGGTCGTGGAAATCCGGCAAACATTCTTGGCCCGGCTGACAAGTTGGAAGAGATTAAGCAGATCGCCCTCAGCGTTCCTGGAATTGCCGGTGCTGCGTTTTACACGGGTATTCCTGATGGCACGCCAGGTGCCGATATGGCCCCAGCCAAGGTTGTAGATGGAATCGGCGAAGTAGACGCCATTTTGAAATACGACGCCAACTCTCCAGAAGCTTTTACAGTTCTTAAGAATCTTCGCGCGGCCTTGCACTCACAACTCGGACCAAACGTTTATGTGGGTGGGTTCACCGCAATCAACTACGACTCACAAGTGGCATCTACGCGTGATCGCAACGTCATCATTCCAATTGTGCTCTTCGTGATCCTGCTCATCCTGATGTTGCTCTTGCGTTCGATCATTGCACCCATCTTGTTGATGGTGACCGTGGCAGCATCGTTCGTGGCTACCCTCGGAGCCTGCGCACTGGTCTTCAACCACATCTTCCACTTTCCAGGATCAGATGCCTCGTTCCCACTCTTCGCGTTTACCTTCTTGGTAGCCCTTGGCGTGGATTACAACATCTTCTTGATGACCCGCGTGCGCGAAGAGGCGATGGGTATGGGTACACGACCTGGAACTTTGAAGGCGCTGATGGTAACGGGTGGCGTCATCACTTCTGCCGGCGTTGTTCTAGCAGCCACTTTTGCCGTGCTTGGAGTACTCCCACTCATCGTGCTAGCCGAGCTTGGCTTTGCAGTTGGCTTTGGTGTTTTGCTCGACACGATTCTGGTGCGTTCGATCATTGTTCCTGCGCTCGTCCACGACATTGGTCCAGCGGTCTGGTGGCCATCTAAATTGCGCCACGATCCCGCAGCGATCAAGGGATAATTGTGGCTACAGACGACGTCGATGTCGTCGTAGTAGGGGCTGGGCTTGCAGGGTTGTCGACTGCGTTCCATTTAGAACGTGCCGGAAAACGTGTGCAGGTACTCGAGGCAAGTGATGCAGTGGGTGGGCGAGTGCGCACCGATCGTGTCGATGGTTTTTTACTCGATCGCGGATTTCAAGTGCTTAATCCATGGTACCCCGATTTTAGAAAACTCTCGTTAGATCTGGAACTGGCACCTATGGGCGCAGCCGTCTCGGTCGCCATGCGCAATTCGACATCGACCGTAGGTGATCCACGGCGGGCACCGCTTGCTGCCTTTTCGTCTCTCTCTCCGGCGACGGGAACTCTGGCAGAGAAGGTGAGGTTGGGGCTCTATGTGCTCCACCTGCTCACATCAACCTTGGCCGATATCACCGAACAAGACGATTCTGATTTCGCTAGCGCCCTTTCGCATGTTGGCGCTGGTGGCCGACTCTACGATCGCACTCTCAAACCCTTTCTTGAAGGCGTTTTCCTCGATGATCCAGCGCATGTGTCTCGGCGCTACGGTGAATTGGTGTTGCGATCATTCGTGAAGGGGACACCTTCTGTACCCGTTCAGGGGATGGGGGAATTCCCGCGGGTGTTCGCAGATCGCATTCACGATGTGCGCTTAGGAACTACAGTCGAGAGCGTTCTTCCCGGAAAAGTAGTTACTGCGCAGGGAGGCGTACACACAACAGACATCGTGATCGCGACCGGAGCGCGTGCTGCACATGCGTTAATTCCAGAAGTCCCAATGCCCACTATGAAGAATTGCACTACGTGGTATCACGTAGCTGAGCGTGCTCCCACATCTGGTAAGTCACTCGTTGTCGATGGGCTCCATCGCGGCCCGCTGGTGAACTCAGTGGTAATGAGCAACGTTTCACACTCGTTTGCGCCGAAGGGGAAGCACCTAATTTCGTCAACCTCACTGGTGGCGTCAAGCGAGGGCGACGTCCGTCGCCATCTCGCACTGCTCTGGGGCCGTGAGATCTCTGATTGGCAGTTACTTCATGTGTCTGAGGTCCTCGATGCACTTCCCGCTCAAGTGCCAGGGCTATCAGTTCGTCGAGAGATCAACTTCGGAAGTGGAATCTGGGTGGTGGGGGACCATCGCGATACCCCTTCGCAACAAGGCGCATTAGCAAGTGGTCGTCGTTGCGCCGAGGCGATTATTTCAATGAGAAATTAGTCAACAATCTCTTCAAGTGTTGGACCAATGTGTGGATTATCAAAGGTGAAACCCGCTTGAAGTAATGCAGCAGGTGCAACTCTCTTCGATCCGAGAACTTCAGTGGAGAATCCTCCGAGTGCGACTTTGATCGCAAAGGCTGGTGCGGGGAAGAGAGCTGGACGATGAAGTGCGCGGGCGAGAGCGGCAGTAACTTCTGAATTTGTTGCAGGGAAAGGTGAGGTGAGGTTCACCGGCCCAGCCAATTCATTGTTCAAGAGGAAGTCGATGGCTCGAATCTCATCGTTGAGAGAGATCCATGACCACCACTGCTTGCCGTCGCCTAATTTTCCGCCAAGTCCGGCTTTGAACAGGGGAACCATGCGCCCGAGTGCGCCACCTTTTGCTGCGAAGACCAATCCTGTGCGCATAAATGATGTCGTGGAGTTCGCAGCACCTGCAGACTCTTCCCATTGGCGGCAGACATCTGCGAGAAAATCATCACCGGCGCGATCTTCTTCGTTGACTTCTCGATTCCCTGTCTCGCCGTACCAACCGATAGCCGAGGCAGAGAGAAAGCGAGGGATTTCAAGTTCGTTGATCGCCGAAACGATGGTGGCAGTGCTTTCGGTGCGCGACTTTAAGATTTCATTCTTATACGCGGCGCTCCAACGTTTATCTCCCACACCCGCACCGGCCAAGTGGATGACAGCATCTGTACCGGCGAGCGTGGTGAGCGATTCGGCGGGAAGCGCAGAGCCATCTGGGGTCCAGCGAATTTCATCTTCTGTAATGGGGGAGCGCCGAACTAGCCGGATGACTTGATGTCCCTGCTTTGTAAGGCGCTTGACGAGTGCGCTTCCGATCAGACCGGAAGAGCCCGTTACTGCAATCTTCATCCCTAGAGACCTAGGTCTGATTCAAAACGTCCTTCTTCGAGGCGACTCTTGAGCGTCACCAAGAAGCGAGCCGCTTCTGCACCATCAACGATGCGATGATCATAGGAAAGGGCAAGGTAGATCATGGAACGAATGGCGATGGTTTCGCCGCCGTCTTCATCCTTCACCACTACCGGGCGCTTGACGACTGCGCCAGTGCCAAGTATTGCTACCTGTGGTTGGTTGATGATCGGAGTATCAAAGAGCGCTCCGCGACTTCCAGTGTTTGTCAGTGTGAAGGTGCCGCCACCAAGTTCGTCGGGGCTGACCTTGTTATCGCGAGTGCGGTCTGCCAGATCTGCCACGCTTCGAGCGATACCGCCAATGTTGAGTTGACCAGCATCGCGGATGACAGGAACAAGAAGACCTCGGGGAGTGTCTACTGCAATGCCGAGATTCTCTGTGGCGTGATAGACGATGTTCTCTCCGTCTACCGATGAGTTGATGACTGGATGAGAGCGTAAAGCCTCACATACGGCAACTGCGAAGAATGGCATGAAGGAGAGTTTGACGCCCTCGCGCGTTTCGAATTGAGCTTTTGCCTTATCGCGTAAGCGCGCAATCTTGGTGACATCAACTTCGATGACTGTGGTGAGTTGTGCGCTGGTTTGCAACGACTCAACCATGCGAGATGCGATCACTTTGCGAAGGCGCGTCATCGGCACGATAGTTCCGCGGAGTTCGCCTTCTACGACTGGCGTACTTGCAGGTGCGCTTGGAGAAGCAACAGGTGCAGCGCTGCGACGGCGCTCGGCCTCTTCCAAAATATCTTGCTTGCGAATTCTTCCACCGACACCGCTACCAGTGAGCGAAGTGAGATCGATGCCATGCTCTTGTGCCAGTTTGCGCACGAGTGGAGTGACATAAGAGTCCTCGCTGAGCGGCGCAGCAACGGGTGCCGGCGCAGCAACGGGTGCCGGCGCAGCAACGGGTGCAGGCGCAGCAACGGGTGCAGGCGCAGCAACGGGTGCAGGCGTAGCAACGGGTGCCGGCGCGGCAAGAGCTCCGGCAACGCCTACGGTTGCCAAGGTGGCACCTACTGGCACGGTTTGGTCAACGTTTACGACGATCGAGAGCAATGTGCCAGCAACCGGTGATGGAATTTCGGTATCCACTTTGTCTGTCGATACTTCAAGGAGTGGTTCATCAAGTGCGATGGTGTCGCCAATGTTCTTCAGCCAACGCGTCACAGT
>CAEZXB010000015.1_pt1 | contig 33595 bp, 30 predicted proteins | sample 7265151 | NCBI WGS metagenome assembly CAEZXB01 (sample SAMEA6813898, study PRJEB35770) | freshwater metagenome | biome: Freshwater; feature: Freshwater reservoir; material: water | place: Czech Republic | collected 2015-11-04 | depth 0.5m m | reverse complement strand
TTCCGGCGGCCCCAGTTCCGGCGGCCCCAGTAAGTGGTGCAACCCGATCCTTGACCTTTATTCCCGCAAATGCAGTAAGGCCTACAAGGCCAAGAGCCACGGCTCCGCGTCGGGTGAACTCTCGCACCAGGTCATGGTGGCATTCTCACTTGCTCTGCGCCACCCGAAGGGAGAAAACCAAAGGCCCCGGAGGGTGATTCCGGGGCCTGTGATCTCTTACAGTGAAGAGTCTAGCTATGCGCGCTTCAAACTCGAATTTCCCGCTGGTGTCGTGGGCGCAACTGTGGGAGTTACTGGAGTTACTGGAGTTGCTGGAGTTGCCGCGGCTTTAGCAGCGGCGATCTCAGCGGTATAGACCTTCTGGGCTGCATCTAGAGCAGCGGTGAGTTGTGCCTGTGCCGGTGCAATCGCTGCGTTGTAAGTAGCGCGAGCAGGCGCGGTCGCTGCGGTGTAGGCATCAAGAGCTGCCTTAAGCGCTGCTTGGTAAGTAGTGCGAGCTGCCTGGCGCCCGCCGATATCAACGGCCCCGATGCGAGCCGTATTGTATGAAGAGTTTGCCGCTTTTTGAGCGCTCTTCAATGCGGTCTCAGCTGGCAGCAGCGCTGCCTTAAACGCGGTGACGGCAGCGGCGGTCTGTGTGGAGTAAGCCGCGATCGCAGCTGCGCGTGCCGCTGCAAACTTGGTTTCCGCAGCGATGACAGCGGGGTTCTTGGCATTAAAGCCGCGACCCTTTCCACCCATTTGGCCGCCCATTTGTGGGCCACCCTTTTGACCCTCTTTTTGGCCGCCCTTCTGTGGGCCGCCCTGTTGGCCGCCAATCTGAGGTTGACCCGAACCTAGTGATGGCGCGGTAGACGGGGAGGGGGTGGCGTTCTCGGCATAAGCCGGAAGGCTGCCCAGTACGAGCATGGAGAGGACGGTTCCCGATACGGCGAGAACGGATTTGCGGTTCATATTGACTCCTTTGTCGGACACAATCTCAAGATAGTCCGGACGCAAGGGTCGGGCCGTCAATCTTTGGATCCTCACAGAGAACTCCACGATAACCCGCGGTTAGCAGAGCGGAACAGCGTCCTCAACGCGACGTTCGCTCTCGCCAAAAGTCTTCTTCAGGAGCGTGATGAGCAGCGGAGGACGTTCACGATCTGCCTCACCGAGACGACAAACGCTCCGTTGCACGATCGAATTATTAGGAAGCCGGACAACGATCCGAGGTTGCTCGAGAAGCACACTCGTCCAGTTGTTATCGGCAGTGAGTACATAGCCGACAAGTGTTGAAGGCTGATCCTTGATCGTGGCATCTGCAGTTGCATCCGTGGTTGCAAGAGATGTAGAAACCGCAAGACGCTCTGGTGCTAACCACAACTGATTGTCAAAGAGCAACTGCACACCAGCCACAAATGCAAGCGAAACCACAAGTGCTTTTACTGGACTCGTCCAATTCTTTGGCCAACCCATCCAGGCAAGAAGAGCCGAATATGCAATCGTAAGAAAAGAAGTTACGTACGCAACAACTGCAACCACCGTATTAGAAGCAATGGGGCTAGGAACTGCTGCAACTACTAGGAACCAAGCCGCCACCGAGAACCAGACACGAGGACTCCGGGCAATGCGACCTGTGAGCGGCGAACCGAGTAAGTAGACCGTCGCCGCAGTTGCTGCTGTGAGCAAGAGGAAAGGCAGCGCTTGCACCACCGCGCCAGTGACGGTTCGACTGATACCTTGCGCATCCAGAAAACTCAGCGCAGTAGGGGCGCTTCGTCCGCTGACGGCAATCAAACGGGTCAAGATGTAGAGCACACCCGCACCGCTGGCAACCTGCGCACCGGAGCCCTTTGCTATTTCGGCAAGCGCACCCCAGTGATTCCCACGGGCTTCATCGCGCGCTATGTCGGCTTCGGTAAAACCTTCATCATCGATTGAAAGATCCACCTTGGGATCTTGCGCGTTATTTTCGGTCATGAGACAGCGCTCCAAATCACTGGTGTGCTCACCGGAATAGAGATGGCATTCAAAGTCATTTCAGATGCATCTAAGGCTTCATCGAAAGGCATTCCAGCCACAACTGGCTTACGAGTAAAGAGCGTGCCTGCTGGCACTTGCATCTGCCACGTCACACGCAATTGCGGAAGCGACTTACCAGTGGTCCATGGAACTGCGATGCAAATGTCTCCGTTATCAGTGGTCTTTCCACGAACTTCGCCACCAGGATAAGAAACGATAATTGATTGGTTCTTAGCTGCCTGGCTGGTTGCCCGCTCTGGATGTCCAGTCACTACTTCGTCCTTGTCGTAGCCGACTCGCGTTGCAATGACATAGACGTGAAGTGATTGACCATCGACGGTTGCCGTGGCTGCAAGCGCACCTTGACCGACATCATCGAAGGGATACTTGCCAGTCGATGAGCGATCAACCATCGCGCCAGCAAGATCAGCAACTTCTTGATCGAAAGTAAGCCCTTGGTCTTCTAGCCCCATCATTGTGCGCGATGCCAGCCAGGTAGCAATCGTGCCATCGCGAGAAGTGAGGGCCAAAATTTGTTCAGTTAATGCTTGGTCGTATCGCACGGCGTACGCGAGATTACGAACTTGACGTAATTGAGATACCCAAGCGTCATCACCTGTTGCGCGGCCGAGATCAGTTAAAGGTACCGCGCGCATCGTCTCGGTGAGTTTCTTGGATGTAAGCAATCCGAGGGGAACAGTGTCGAGAGATTGACCCGGCAATGTGTAAGTGCGCATAGTGACGATTCCGGATGGACCTACCGTGTCACGCACATTGAGCGGTGGCACCTCAACTGGTTGTTCAGTCAAGCTGAATTGGCTCGTGTACCCCTGGCATGGAACGGCGCTGGCCTTCATCGGCGAATCTAAGCGAACCGCAATGGCCGCAAAGAAGAGGACCGGAAGTACGAGTACCGCAATGATGCCTCGACGATGTTCGGCTACTCGAGAGGGGCGACGCACGACCCCACTTTTATCGCGCCAGAAGACCCACCACGGACTCGTGGTGCCATCGACTTCGTTGGAATCCTGCGACATGTACTGCCCCCTAGGGGATCCAGCGTAGAGGCTCGGCGTACTTGGGAGAACGACCATCGCCCGAAGAGCGCCCTCTAATCCGGCGCCAGAGCCAGGGAAGGAGGAAGGCCTGGATCCATCGCAGGTCTTCCCAGAGATCGGCCACCTTGGTACGGGGACGAGCCGGCGGCAGCGGCTCACGCCAGGTGAGATCGGCCGAGAGCCCGAGGTGGACTTTGATCGCTTCGGCCACTCGTCGATGCCCCTCTGGATTGAGGTGGAGACGATCGGCATCCCAGAAGCGACGATCCTGCAGAATATGAGCTTCGGCCGCATCAATGACTATCGCGTTGTTGGCTTGTGCAGCTTCGCGGACGTGCACATTGAATGAGGCAAAACGAGAAGCCAAACGATCAGCCGTCCGCCCTGAGCCACCAGCACGTTCAATGACCGTAAAGAGCATTACCTGCGCACCTGCATTCGTTAGCTGGGCAACTGCGCTTTTGTACAGGTTTGCAATAAGCGCGCCATCATATTTTGGACGAAGCAAGTCATTAGCCCCTGCGTGAAAAGAGACCAACGTCTTTCCTGGAATAATCTGTGTGAGCGCATCTCTTACTTGTAATTCAAGAACTTGGTTTAAGAGTTTTCCACGGATTGCGTGATTCACATAGGTGAAATTTTCTCCCTGAGATGCAAGGGCATCCGCTAACCGATCGGCCCACCCTCTAAATCTATGAGTTCCCGGATAGAAGTCATCACAGAGCCCTTCACTGAAAGAATCGCCTAAAACGATAAACCGTTCGTACATCTATCCGACTGTCACTGACGTTGCGCTCGCCGAAACTTTAATTGATGGAAGCGCCGTTTTTGCAGGGGAAATTTTCACCTTGCCATCGAGGCCAAATACAGAACCATGCCAACCGCAGACTAATTGCTTGTCCATAAGTTCAAGTGGGCCACCTGCATGGGTGCAAATGAGCGCCATTGCTTTAAATGAATTACCACTTCCTGAGACCAACGCAACGGGGACACCTTTACTTTCACCCACGATCAATATGGTGCCGACTTTCTTAAGAGTGGGGTTACTAGCAAGAGGCACTTGGAACTTGCCACCAGCTAGTTTCTTTACGCCTTTAGCGGTTGGGATACTAGCCGCGGCAGCTGAGGACATATTGATCGCGCTGCCAGTGACTGCCGCCAAGAGCGCGCCGCAGAACAAGGTGCGTCGGGAAATTCCGTCAGTAGGTGAATGAGTAATCTCGGAAGAAGCCATAGTGCATATCTTCCTCTACTCTTGAGGGGTTGTCAGCCGAAGGAGGAGAGCGTGTCAGGAAACTCGGTTATTCCACCACAGGAGCTCCGCTTACATGCCCCACTCCTCGACGCCTACCTGCGTTACTTCGAAGATGGCATTACTTCATTTTCTACCCCTGGCCATAAGCAACAAGCCGCACTCCTCGATCTGGGTTTAGGCAAGGTTGTTGATGCAGATATTCCCCTGTATGGCGGCCTCGATGAAATGAAACTGACGAATGGCACATTGGCAGCGGCTGAGAAGTTGGCTGCAGAGTGCTGGAATGCTGATTGGGCGCGCTTCTCCACTGGTGGATCGACTCACGGTAATCAAGCACTCATCCTCGCAATAGCCACACCCGGTGCAAAAATTGCCATCACCCGGACTGCACATCGCTCGCTGATCAGCGCACTCGTGCTCGGCGGAGTAGAGCCCATTTGGCTCACGCCAGAAATCGATGAGGCCACCGGGATTCCGCTCGGAATATCCACCGCCGAACTTTCACGCGCGTTGGAACACTCCCCTACCGCGGTCTTTCTTACCGAACCAGGTTATTTAGGGACGCTCTCACCCTTGAGGGAGCTCATAGATCTCACACATGAACGAAATATTCCCATCATCATCGATCAAGCATGGGGGGCGCATTTCGGATTCCATCCTGGCATCCCACCGCACGCGATGGAGCTCGGTGCTGATGCCATGGTGACCAGCATCCATAAGAACCTTCCCGGGTATTGCGCAGCATCATTGGTGGTGGCCAACACCACACGTATTTCAGCAGCGCGCCTGGAGCAGAGTTTTGAAGCAACCCACACCACTTCGCCGGCAGGAGCCCCACTGGCTTCTATTGATGGCGTGCGTGCACTCATGCAACTACGCGGACATGAGTTGATACAAAACTTGCTACAGAACATTGCGCATTTCAAGAATGACCTTAAAGAGCATTTCGGCTTCGATCTCTTTATCGATCCCGATCGTTTTGCGCCCGGTAGTTTCGATGCCACCAAACTCGTCATACAGACGCATCACTTCGGTGGAGATGGAGTGGCTATCGAGCGAGCACTCACTTCACATGGAGTTCGCGTCGAGATGGCCGACCGAGACACCATCATTCCGATTGTGACGGTGGCCGACGATGAAAGATCTTTCACAATTCTCGCCAATGCCCTGAAGGCGAGCATCATTGCGCAAGCCCCGAGAGCGGTAGCAACCGCACTCAGCTGGCGCATCTCCCCCACCTTTGGCGTCAGCATCAGGGAAGCCTTCTTCTCTTCTTCTGAAATGGTGAGCGCGGTGGAAGCTGCCGGTCGAATCAGCGCCGACTTAATCGCTCCGTACCCACCTGGTGTACCAGTGGTCACTCCGGGAGAAGTACTTACACAAGAGATTCTCTCTGGGCTAGCGGAGGTGGCTGCCGAGGGGGTTCGCATCGCATACTCCACAGATCCCACGCTTGCTACATATCGAGTACTAGAAAAGTAACGGAGTGATCTCTAGCCTTATTCAATGAAGGCAACGTTGCGCTTCGGTTCCCTTGCACTGCTCATCATTTCGGTTGCCATCAAAGCCTTCTCTGAAAATCCACTGCCATTCAACGACGCCTGGATATATAACATAATTATTTTGGCGACTGCGCTCTCCGCAATCTCCGTCAGTACTCAAGCCGCCCGTGCGCTCGGAAGTGCGATTCTCTTTTGGGGAATCGGCTCGGTTATTGCAACTTATGCCAACTATTTAGATTCTCATTCCACATCTGCAGAACATGTGGCCCGGTGGAGTGATCTCTTCTACCTACTCTTTTATCCGGCGCTCTTTTCCGCAATCACCTTACGCGGACAATCGCGTTTACATGTCACCGACATAATTGACTCACTGATCATCGGGCTAGGACTCTCGGCGATTGGCAGCGCACTCATTGTGCAACCACTCATGAATCAATTCGTTCCAGCAACCGCATTAGCCACGACAATCTATCCAGTTGCGGACCTCACCATGCTGGCACTCTTTTTCGCTAAGACGTATCAAGATGGTCAGCGAAGAAATTGGAACGACGCTCTCATGGCACTCGGAGTTCTCAGTTTTGCGCTCTCCGACGGCTCGTTCCTTTACCAAGAATCGAATTACTCATATAACAATTGGTTGGATTACGGTTGGCTTATCGGTTTGGTCCTGATGAGCGAATCAATGCATCACTCACATCAGCAATTCCGCACGCGCGAACGTTCAACGATTCCGCTTGTACTCGCGATTCTTGCTTCACTCTCACTTCTCGTCGCTGCCGCACTCTTTCCACAAACATTTCCGCGCCTCGCCATCTGGCCGGCAGCAGCGACTCTATTGGCGGCGTTAGGCCGACTCGCCCTTGCAGTTCGCGATGCACGAAAGCTCATCACTGAAGAAGTTCTCGCCAGAACTGATGAACTCACTGGCCTCGCAAATCGAAGAAGGTTTGTGGCTGCCTTAGACGAGATGCGAAAAGGTATTGGTGGCCATGGTGATGCGGTGGGAGTTTTCATTATCGACTTAGATGGTTTTAAAGATGTTAACGATTCGTTGGGACACGAGGCGGGAGATCAACTTCTCAAATTACTCGCATCGCGCTTACTCGACGCACTCCCACGAGATGCGCTTCTGGCACGCCTGGGAGGCGATGAGTTTGGCGTGTTGATGAGTGGTGATCAAAAGGTGATCAGGCTTATTGGTCCGGCAATTCATAGAGCTAGCGCTACTCCCATCACTATTCATCAATCATCTAAGGTGGTTGGTGCAAGTGTCGGGTTAGCGCTCTCGGCAAGATCTCACTTCACTCCAAGTGATTCGCTGCGCCGCGCAGATATTGCGATGTATCACGCCAAGGCTGCACGCTCAGGATTTATTGAATGGACTCCCGACCTAGACCGTCGCTCAATTCTTACGACAACAGATGAGTTCAAGAGTTTGCAATCGAAACTTATTCTCTTCTTCCAACCTATTTATCAACTTTCGCCAAGAACTCTCACCGCCGGCGAAGTGCTTATTCGAATGAAGGATGAGAGTGGGCAGATTCTCCTCCCTGCTCATTTTCTCAGCAGATTTGTGGGTCATGAATATGAGTTAGCCCTTTATGTTTTGAAGGAAGGTTGTCGAAATCTGCGCCTATGGGCAGACGATTCACTGAATATCCATATCAACATCGAGAGTCAGATTTTGGCGAACCCTCAGTTCATCGAGGATCTAAGCGAGATAGTTCGCAGCGCAGGAATCTCACTTCAACACATCACGCTTGAGATAACCGAGAAAGAGTTACTCGAGGACGCGAGCGCGGCTTGCATCAATGGGCTGCGCGCCCTCGGAGTGCGGGTGGCGATCGATGACTTCGGCTCGGGCTATTCAGCGCTGGCTTACTTACAGAAGTTTCGCGTAGACGTCATCAAGCTTGATCAAAGCCTCATCTCGCCTCTGGACACCGTCGTGGTCGATGCGCGGGCGTTAGCAGTCGTGCGGGCCACAGTTGAACTCGCTGCGCGCTTAGAAATTGAGGTGGTCGCCGAAGGCGTGGAGAGTGAACGAGTGGTGAACGCATTGAGCGCGGTGGGCGTTACGCACGCTCAAGGCTTCCACCTTGGTCGACCAGTAGACGCGGAGCAATTTGGGCGCACCGTTTCTCTCCCTTACGCTTAACGGGTTCGCCGATCCGCGCGAACAACCACGGACCGCTCACGCGGCCCGACTAAGGAGGCGCTAGTTGTCCGGTATTTTCCAAGGCCGTGTCCTTGTTCTAGGAGCGGGTTCAGTCTCGCAATGCACACTCCCACTCCTCCTCGACAATTTGGTCGAAGGTAAACAGATCACGATCGTGGATCAACTCGACAACCGAGCCAGAGTCCAGAGCGCTATTGATCGCGGCGCTACTTATTTGCAAGCGACAGTCACCAAAGAGAATTTAGATTCTTTTCTTTCAGAACATGTTTCCGCCGGAGATATTCTCCTTGATCTTGCTTGGAACATCGACGCCAATGTCATCATTGGTTGGGCGCACGCGCATGGCGTTATGTATCTCAATACATCCGTTGAAGAGTGGGAGCCGTACACCCAAGGCGCAAGCCGCCACCCACTCGAGCGCACGCTCTACCACCGTCATATGCGCCTTCGAGAAATGAAAGATTCCTGGAGCGAGAAAGGTGCCACCGCAATTGTGGAGCACGGTGCAAATCCAGGAATGGTTTCGCACCTCACCAAGAAGGCTCTCGTAGAGATTGGCGAGCGCGCCATCAAAGATGGCCTCGCTGGTCCGGGAGTTGCGCAGGCATTGGCTAACCGCGACTATCCCAAGTTGGCACAGAGCCTCGATGTTCGCGTGATCCATATCGCCGAACGCGATACACAAATTTCAGATCGCCCTAAAGAGGTTGACGAGTTCGTCAATACATGGAGCGTTGAAGGTTTCTACGAAGAGGGCATCGCGCCCGCCGAAATGGGTTGGGGAACACACGAAAAATCTTTACCTCGAGATGCCTACGTTCATGAGGGTAGCGGCCCACGAAATCAAATCGCGATGGCACAACCTGGTGCCACGACATGGGTTCGCTCCTGGGTTCCTAACTGCGAAATTACCGGGTTAGTTATTAGACATGGCGAAGCGTTCACCATGTCTGATTACTTGACGGTATGGGATGGCGACACCGCCGTTTATCGTCCAACGGTGCACTACGCCTACTGTCCTTCTGATGCTGCCATCATCTCAATGCGCGAATTAGAGATGCGCCAATGGGATCTTCAATCAAATCAACGCATTATGAACGAAGAGATTATTTCCGGCGAAGATCGCCTGGGAGTTCTTCTCATGGGACATCCATACAAAGCATGGTGGACTGGCTCACTGCTCGATATTCATCGTGCGCGCGAACTCGCTCCTGGACAATCTGCCACCACGCTTCAAGTAGGTGCAGCGGTCTACGCCGCCATCGATTGGATGATCAAGAATCCAGAAGCTGGGTTACTCGTTCCCGATGAATTGCCGTGGGAAGAGATCTACAACGTTGCCGAGAAGTACTGGGCGCCTATTTGGTCGGGACCAGTTGACTGGGATCCACTCAAGACGCGCAATGATCTCTTCTTACCGTGGATCGAACGCGAATACGACACCACAGATCCGTGGCAATTCACTAACTTCTTGGCTTAAGTTCGGCCAAACGGGCAAGAGCTTCATGGCGCTCGGTCGCGTGATCAACGATCCGCTCCGGGTAGCCATGGCTCAGCCCGTCAAGGTAGAGCCACGGTTCGTGAACTTCCTCGGCCGAAAGATGCGCTAATTCAGGCACATACTTCTTAATGTAAAGCCCTTCTGGATCAAATCGCTTTCCCTGTTCTATCGGATTGAAGACTCGATAGTAAGGCGAGGCATCAGTGCCAGTTCCGGCAGTCCACTGCCAGCCATGTGAATTAGATGCGACATCTCCATCAAAAAGTTTCTCCATAAAATATCGAGCGCCGTGCTGCCACTCCAAGTGCAGATCTTTGATGAGGAATGAGGCCACCACCATACGAAGCCGATTATGCATCCAACCCTCTTGGTTAAGTTGCCGCATTCCGGCATCAACAAAGGGATATCCAGTCTTCCCTTGACACCATGCCTCGAAGGCTCTCCCTGGTTCGTTGTATCGCATTCTGGAAAATTCAGGCTTGTAGTAATTCACGTTTGTATGAGGCTCATGAAGTAGCACATCAGCGTAAAACTCTCGCCAAGCAATTTCCTTGCGGAAGACATCGTGTGCAGCGGTTTGATTCAACTCTGCCAAAATAGTGCGGGGATGAATTTCGCCCCAACGTAAATGCCTAGCCAGACCGCTGGTGGTGTTGAGATCTGCCCGATTTCTTTCTTCGTCGTAGCGTGCTAAATCATTTTCATAGAAATCTCGCCATCGATCAAGTGCAGCCAACTCTCCCGCGACCGGTATTTCACAAGTAATTTTTGGAAATTTGCGCGCGGCAGATGGCGGTGCAATCCATTTTTGTAACGTGGGCAACTCTGCAGGTGCACGCCAACCGACTGCACACCACGCTTTATAGAAAGGTGTGTAAACCCGATACGGAGTTCCATCAGATTTGCGAACGCGGCCAGGAGAGACCGCATAAGGAGAGCCCACTTGATTGAGAGTTACTTTCGCTTGCGCTAATTTCTCATGCCGAAGAAATGCCCTCGGAGTAAATTCTTCCGTTGCAAAAATCTCACCATATTGCGCCGAAAGTTTCTTCAGTATCTCGGCTGGATCTCCCTCGTATACGTGGAGATTTCCTCCGAGAGATTCATCTAGCGCTTGCAAAGAAGCAGCCAGATACGAGGATCGACGTTCGCTGGTAGCTAGCGAGTGATCCCTGATGTACACAGGTGCCACCTCGCCGCCGCGCACGGCCTGCGCCAGCGCTGGATGGTCTCCGAGGCGCAGATCTCGCCGGAACCAGAAGATTGCCACGGCGTAAGGGTAGGCCTGCGAGCGCCGAGCAGCGACTTTTGTTCTAACCTTCACCTTATGACCGACCTCATCGATACGACGGAGATGTATCTGCGCACCGTCTTCGAGCTCGAGGAAGAAGGCATTCCCGCGCTGCGGGCGCGTATTGCCGAGCGACTTGATCACTCCGGCCCCACCGTTTCACAGACCGTGGCCCGCATGGAGCGTGATGGGCTCATCCAGGTGGGCGATGAGCGCCTCCTTGTTCTTACCACTCTTGGACGACTCGAGGCCGAACGAGTGATGCGCAAGCATCGCCTCGCGGAATGTTTGCTCATCGATGTCATCAAATTGCCACTCGAACTCGTACACGAAGAGGCTTGTCGGTGGGAGCACGTTATTTCGAACGAAGTAGAACGTCGCATCTACCAAATGCTTAACGAACCGCAGCTCTCTCCTTTTGGCAATCCCATCCCCGGGCTCGATGATCTAGGCGTTAACTCAGAACATCTGGAGCGTTCCATTCCGGAGAGCATCTCGAGCTTGGCAAAACGCGGCATCCGCCGAGTGAAGTTAGAGCGGTTTGGTGAACCTTTACAGAGCGCTCAAGAAACTATGAATGATTTGATCAAGAACGGAATCATTCCGGAAAGTATCGTGCGTATACGTGAAGAAGGAAAAATCATCACGATTACTTCAACCGAAGGCGAAGCGCTTCTCACACACGAAGAGGCAACACACCTCTTCGGAGTAGCGATTAGCTAATTAGCCCAACCTTCGATGGTCTCTGCCTTACGAGGACCCTTACCTACGTAACGTGCAGATGGACGCACCAAACGTCCGGTCGCCTTCTGCTCCATGATGTGAGCAGACCAGCCAGCCGTACGCGCACAGGTAAACATTGAAGTGAAAAGATGACCTGGAACTTGTGCGAAATCGAGCACGATAGCGGCCCAGAATTCAACGTTAGTTTCCAAAACGCGGTCTGAGTAACGCTCACGAAGTTCAGCAAGAGCGGCTTCTTCGAGACGACAGGCCACTTCGTAGCGTGGTGCGTTCAATTCTTTAGCAGTGCGGCGAAGTGTGCGTGCACGTGGATCTTCGGCGCGATAGACGCGGTGGCCAAAGCCCATCAAACGCTCATGCTTATCGAGCAAATCTTTAACGTACTGACGGGCATCGCCAAGACGTTCCACATCTTCAATCATGTGCAGCACACGTGAGGGTGCACCACCATGAAGCGGGCCCGACATGGCACCAATGGCACCCGAGATTGATGCGGCTACATCGGCACCAGTAGATGCGATGACGCGAGCGGTGAAAGTAGATGCATTCATGCCGTGCTCTGCAGCAGAAACGAAGTAAGCATCGATTGCTTTGACGTGAGCTGGATCTGGCTCTCCGCGCCAACGAATCATCATCTGTTCAACAACGTTTTTACCCTTGGCAACTTCTGCCTCTGACACGGGCGCAAGATCTTTGCCACGTGCAGCTTGTGCAACGTAGGAGAGCAACATCGAGCTGGTGCGTGCCGCGTTGTCGCGTGCTTCCTCGTCAGAAATATCTAGCAGGGGCTTGAAGCCCAAAGCTGGGGCGAGCATTGCGATGGATGCTTGCGCATCTACGCGAACGTCACCGGTATGAACGGGAAGAACCAATGGTTCAGCGGGGGCAAGACCTGGATTTAATTTATCTTCGACGAGCAGGCCCCACACATTTCCAAAGCTCACACGTCCCACAAGATCATCGATGTCCACGCCGCGATAGCGAAGTGCGCTGCCTTCTTTATCGGGTTCGGCAATGATTGATTCGAAGGCGACCACGCCTTCAAGACCCGGCACAAAATCAGACATGATGTTCCTTGTCGTTCACTACAGGCTCGTGACCCGCTGGGCAGGTTTACCCACCCTTAGTTTTCACTCTCACCACGCCGTAGCGCTAGCCGCAAGGGGCCTCCATCTCGTTAGATAGATCACATGAGCAAAAAAGAGGATTCTTCTCGCCCCTCCAGCGAGATATCTGCCGACATTTCCAAGATGCGTCGCTCCTATGGTGAAGCGGGTCTGGGAGAGCTCCACGCTGATCCTTTTGCCTTTTTCCGGAGCTGGCTGACGGCCGCCCATGAGAACCCCTTGGTCGTAGAAGCAAACGCGATGGTGCTCTCCACGGTCGATTCCTCGGGACAACCCTGGTCGCGCTCGGTTCTGCTCAAGGGCGTCAGCGAAGGTCAATCCCCCGCTTTCCAGTTCTATTCGAACTACGGCTCGGCCAAGGCCGAACAGTTGGCACACGAGCCGAGAGCCTCACTCCTCTTTCCTTGGTACCCGCTCGAACGCCAAGTGATCATCACCGGCACCGTCACCCAAGTCAGCCGGGAAGAGAGCGCCGCCTACTTCCACTCCCGCCCCTGGACGAGCCAAATCGGGGCTTGGGCCAGTGCGCAGTCGACGGTCCTCGATTCACCCGACACTCTCCAAGAGAAATGGCGTGAGATGAGTGAGCGCTATCCCACGGAAGTTCCGCTACCGGATCACTGGGGTGGCTTTGCCCTCACCGCTTCCACCATTGAGTTTTGGCAAGGTCGACATTCGCGTTTGCATGACCGCGCACGTTATGCGCGCGTCAACAATTCGTCGAATGAGTGGGAAATCACTCGCCTATATCCCTAACTGACACTCGCCGCTTACCTATCTGTAACACTCGCCCATTAACCTGGCGGTATGAGCGAAATAGTGATTCCCAATGAGTTGAAACCAGTCGATGGTCGCTTCGGATGCGGACCATCAAAGATTCGTCCAGAAGCACTCGCTGCACTTGCTGCGAGCGGTGTTTCAATTCTGGGCACATCACATCGCCAAAAGCCGGTAAAAGAATTGGTCGGTCGCGTGCGCTCCGGTCTTACGTCACTCTTCGCTCTTCCTGATGGATACGAAGTTGTTCTCGGAAACGGCGGCTCTACTGCTTTCTGGGATATCGCCACGCTTGGCTTGATCGAGAAGAAATCACAACACGTGACTTTCGGCGAATTCTCATCCAAGTTTGCCACTGCTGCGAATGAAGCTCCGTTTCTTGAAGATCCTTCGGTGATCAAGGCTGAACCTGGTGCGCTTGCATACGCAAAAAATGAAGACGGAATTGATGCATACGCTCTCACACACAACGAGACCAGCACCGGCGTCGCGATGCCCATCAAGCGCCCTGCAGGTGCCGATAAGGATGCGCTCGTACTTGTAGATGCCACCAGTGGAGCAGGTGGACTTTCGGTCGACGCTACAGAATTCGATACTTATTACTTTGCACCGCAAAAATCTTTCGCATCCGACGGCGGTCTTTGGATCGCGTTGATGAGCCCCGCCGCTATTGAAAGAGTTGCCCGGATCAAGGCGAGCGGGCGCTGGATTCCTGCTTCATATGATTTGCAAATCGCTATCGATAACTCTCGCCTCGACCAGACCTATAACACCCCAGCAATTGCCACCCTCTTCCTCCTTGGAGAGCAGATCGAATGGATGAATTCACAAGGCGGGCTCAAGTGGGCCAATGCCCGCACTGCCGAATCTTCTTCGATTCTCTACAAGTGGGCCGAAGCAACTTCGTACACCACCCCTTACGTCATTGACCCAAATCATCGCTCGCAAGTGGTCGGGACCATCGACTTCGATGAAGCCATAGACGCCACAGCAGTGGCTAAAGCGCTGCGCGCCAACGGGATCGTTGATACAGAGCCATACCGAAAACTAGGACGCAACCAACTTCGGATTGCGATGTTCCCAAGTATTACGCCGTCAGATGTTGCGGCGCTCACGCAATGCATAGATTTTGTAGTAACTTCGCTTAAGTGAAGTTGCACCGAGATCGATTAACTTGGGTTGTCTACGGACAACTCTCTGTCTATGGATTCTTCCTCGGAGCTTTCGGCCCATCACAATCGCTACTGCGGGATATCCAGCAGACTTCGCGGACTGTCGCCGGGCTACATGGAACTGCAATGGCTGCAGGCACCATCATCGCTGGATTTGTTATCGCTCGCGTGCTGCATCGCTTTGGCCGTGAAAAAACTCTCTGGGCAGGAATACTCGCACTCTGCATTGCTGCTGCGGAACTAATGTTCATCACGAGTATTTTCGCTACGCTCTCAGCGGCATTTCTCTCCGGATTTGGTGGCGGTTTTCTCGCCATGACTTCAACCCGTCTCTTGCTTGAACATCACGGCAAGAACGGCAATCGAGTCTTCATAGAATCGGCTGCTATTGCCGCACTTACTTCGGCTATTGGCACGATCATCATTGGCACGTTAGCCGGAACAAGTATCGATTGGCGCCTTGGTTTTGTAGTCATCATTCTCATGTCCATCATTCTTCGCTTTATTGATCGCACTAATGAAGGCGAAGTTCATGTGCCGGATCCCTCCGGGCCCGCGAAGGGAAAGTTGCCACTTAAGTTTTGGCTGGCACTCTTTGCCACCGTATCGAGTATCGGATGCGAGATGGGAACTAGTTTCTGGTCCTCCTCACTTATCCAAGCGAATACAGGAGCAAGCGCAGCGAATTCCACTTTTATTGTCACCATTTTCTTTGCAGGAATGTTTATCGGTCGCTCGATCGGAAGCGTCTCCCTCCAGAAACTTTCGCTCGACAACACCGCCTTTCTTACACTGGGCATTTCGGTGGCCGGCTATCTCATTCTCTGGAGTGCGCACACCACCCCGCTCGCCTATTTAGGACTGGGAGTGATCGGGCTTGGCCTTTCGGTGCAATATCCAGTTGGAGTGGCCCGCGCCGTACTCTTTGCCCCGAATCTCGGAGATGTTGCCGTTGGTCGAATCTCGATCGGTACTGGTGTGGCTGTAGCCACCGGCCCACTCTTGCTCGGCTTTCTCGGCGATCACTTCGGAGTCTCTCGTGGATTCCTCATGTTGCCGGTGATTATCGCTGTAGCCTTCGTTCTCGTGCTGCTCTCGCCCACTAGGAAATTGGTATGAGTTCGCGCACTCGGCGCCTGGCCACACTCGCTGTGCTCATTGGTTTAGTAATTCTGATCGCAATTAAGTCTTGCAACTAATCGCTATTACGCCGACTACTTCAAGTCTGAGGCTTCACTTCGCTTGCCAATAATGAGAACAATTAAAGCTGCCAGACAAGTAACCGCACCGCCGAATGCAATGGTGAAGCGTGTGCCCACTGCTTCGGCTAGCCAACCCACCATCGGTGAGCCAAATGGTGCTCCGCCAATGAGCGTCATCATGTAGATGCCCATCACTCGGCCACGAATTTCTGGATCAGCTCCCATTTGCACCGTGGTGTTTGCCGCAATCATCGTGGTGATCGCAAGCCCTCCACAAATGGGTAATGCGAGTGCAAAGGTTTCGTAAGTCGGCATAAAAGCAGCACCAATGCTTGCTAATCCGAAGAGCGCTGCGCCATGCATTACTCGCTGCCCGCCTGGTTTTCTTTCACGCCTGGTGGCAAGAATGGAACCGCTCAGTGAACCCACTGCGATACATGTACCAAGCAGACCAAAAGATCCAGCTCCACGATGAAACACATCTTTCGCCATCAGGGCCGTTGTAATCTGAAAATTCAACCCAAAAGTTGCCATCGCGCCGACAACAACGATGACTTCAAGTAGATCCCGACGTTTTCTCAGATAGCTGAAACCATCGCGAATTCGCACGCTCAAGTCTTGGTCGCGTTTCTTTCTGTGTAGTTGCGTGGGATCCATCATGAAAAGCGACGTGATCACTGCAATAAATGAAATACCGTTCAAAATGAAAGATGGTCCCGTACCGAACGCATTAATCATGAGGCCAGAAAGGGCCGGACCAATTAATCTTCCGCCGTTGAAATTCGCCGAGTTAAGGCTCACCGCATTTTGTAAATCATCTGGTCCCACTAATTCAATTGAAAACGCTTGTCGCACGGGCGCATCTATGGCGGAGGCAAAGCCCAACCCGAATGCCAGCAGATAGACCTGCCAGATCTGTACGTTCCCCATAAGCACCAAAGTGCCCAAGGTGAGTGCCGCCACCCCGCCACCGGCATTTGTCAGCGCGAGAATCTTTCTCTTATCAAATCTGTCGGCAATCGATCCACCGAGAAGACTGAACAACAGTGTGGGAAGAAATTGCAATCCGGTGACTATGCCTAGCGCCGTTCCACTATGGGTGAGCTGAAGCACCAACCAATCTTGCGCGACTCGCTGTACCCAGGTACCAATGTTGGAGACCACGCTCGAGGCGAAGAAGAGTCGGTAATTGCGATGTTGGAAGGATCGCATTGCCCCGCTCATTCGAACCACTCTAGACCGTCTGATAGGTCTGCGCGCTAAGATCAGCGCATGATGCGAGAGATGCCGCCGTTGATCATCAAGGAGGGCCGGATTATTCTCACCGGCACGTTGCTTTGGGTGGCCGGCGCCATCGTCACCGCTTTTATGGGTGAGGGAACAGCATTTAAGGCATGCGTTGTCGGCGCGCTCTTAGGCTGTTATGGAACTTATCGAACCCGGAAAAATGACCGTCGACGAGAAGCTAGTAAGAGTTAGAGTTTTTCAATCTGATCAGCAATGCCACGAAGAACTTTTGCAGTGCGACCGGACTCCACTGACGTGGGGAATCTTCCATGGCGCAAACCATTGCCAAGACGATCAAGAATTTTGATGACATCTTCAATGATGGCAGCCAAGTCATCGCCATCGATGCGTGAATTTTCGGCAAGTGATGGTGGTGCCTCAAGGATGGTGACCGAGAGCGCTTGCGGGCCTCGTCGACCGTCAGCCACACTGAATTCCAATTTGGTTCCTGGCTTCACCGTGCTCACACCGGCCGGCAACGCAGAAGCTGCGAGATAAACATCTTCGCCCTCTTCTGATGCGATGAAGCCGAAGCCCTTTTCGAGGCTAAACCACTTCACTTTGCCTGATGGCATGAGAAGACTCCTTGCTCACTAAGACTGGTTTCCTACCAGAGTGGAAAAGGATACCCGTTAATCGAGAACTAGGGCTTGGCTATGCGCGCCACAGCCGTGATCTACGCTCACCACGCGGGCATCATCGGGGGCGTACTCGTTGCCACAGACCCCAAAAGCCGACCTGAGTGAACCGGCGATGGGCAGGAAGAAGGCACAGGATGCGCAGCGAGCCGGGGCCGCTTCTGAGATGGGAGCACGAGGGCCGCGATCGCTCTCATACCAACGACGGGCGACGGCATCGCGACCTTCTGCAGAGAGCACCCGAGCCCGACCTAAACCAAACTCCCAGAGTGCGACTAGATCTAATTCTTCGTCAGCAGGCAAGCCCGCATACCCGGGAACCAATCGTGGATCATCGGCACGAGTAGGCAGAACATCGCCGATACCAAGATCTCCCGGAAGTACGCGCTTCTCCCACGGAATCCACTCCGGTGCCAACAAAGCATCAGGGCCAGGGATAAGTACGACATCGCAAATAGTGGCTTCGCCATCTTCGAGTTGGGCAACCGTGACTGCCCAACGCCATTGCGTGTATCCAGGCAATGAGGATTCAAAGAGATGCGTGTGGAGTCGATCGTCGTCATCTTCTACCGAGAGGTGCGTGCCGACAAATTCGGCGCCATCGGCTTCAAGGTTTGCGGCAGCGCGAGCTAACTCGATAACTGCAGGTGAGTTGCTCATAAGGGGAGTTTATCGTGACTTAGCGGGCGTCTGTAGCCACTCGTCATGCCAGGACTTGAGCCAGGCGGGAAACTCAAGTAACGAGGAAAGGATGACGTCTGGCCCCTCGAGCGCCAAAACCTCACGCGAGATGGGGCCTGTGGTGACAGCAACGCTGACTGCACCCGCACTTTTGGCGCCGCGTACATCTCCAGGGTGATCACCGACATAAATATCTGCACTCTCGGCTTTTAGTGCGCTCGCCTTTTTCTCTGCGTAAAGGTCACCGACAACAACATCTAATTCAAGGTCTAAGTAATTCACGATCTTCACAACCGCAGCTTCAAGTTTTGCACTCACCACCATGGTGCGACCGCCGAGCGCCCGAATGGCCGCGAGCGCTTCTTGTGCACCCGGAAGGATGGTGGTTTGTGGAATTCCGATCTCACCGTAAATCGCTCTGTACTCCTGGACTAATGGATCCACCAACTCAGCAGGTACCCATTGTCCAAACGAATCCCAGAGTGGAATGCCGACAGTCTTGGCCATTTCTTCAAGAGCAATGTTGAAGCCGTGCCTCTTTAGCACAACGTCCATAGTGGAGGTAATGCCATCGGAAGAATCAACGAGTGTCATATCGAGATCGAAACCGACCATGAAACTCTTAGATGCGTTTGAAGAAGTCCCAGAAATACTCACTGCATCATCCTTTCATAGCAAAGGAGCCCAGAGAAATCTCTGGGCTCCTTTGAGAAGATCGTGGATTAGAAATCCATATCTCCGCCACCGGGCATCGCAGGAGCGGCACCCTTTGGCTCTGGCTTATCAGCAATAACAACCTCAGTGGTGAGGAAGAGTGCTGCGATTGATGCGGCATTCTGAAGAGCAGAGCGTGTGACCTTGACTGGATCGATGATGCCACTCTTGATCATGTCTACATACTCTCCGGTTGCTGCGTTGAGACCGAAGCCAGCTTCGAGATGGCGAACCTTCTCGACGATAACTCCGCCTTCAAGACCAGCGTTAACCGCGATCTGCTTGAGCGGTGCTTCAACAGCGAGCTCAACGATCTTGGCACCGGTTGCTTCGTCGCCTTCAAGCTTGAGCTTGGCGAATGCTGCCTTGGATGCTTGGAGAAGAGCAACGCCACCACCGGCGACGATTCCTTCTTCAACTGCAGCCTTAGCGTTGCGCACTGCATCTTCAATGCGGTGCTTACGCTCCTTGAGTTCTACCTCAGTTGCTGCACCTGCCTTGATAACTGCGACGCCACCAGCAAGCTTTGCGAGACGCTCTTGGAGCTTCTCACGGTCGTAATCTGAATCGCTCTTCTCGATTTCAGCGCGGATTTGGTTAACGCGACCATTGATTTGATCTGCATCTCCAGCGCCTTCAACGATGGTGGTTTCATCCTTAGTAATAACGACCTTGCGGGCGCGACCAAGGAGATCAACCGTGGTTGACTCGAGTTTAAGACCGACCTCTTCAGAGATGACCTGTCCACCGGTGAGAATGGCAATGTCTTGGAGCATCGCCTTGCGACGATCACCAAAGCCTGGTGCCTTCACTGCAACTGAACGGAAAGTTCCGCGAATCTTATTCACTACGAGTGTTGCAAGGGCTTCGCCTTCAACATCTTCAGCGATGATCGCGAGTGGCTTTCCTGATTGCATGATCTTCTCAAGAAGTGGAAGGAGATCCTTCACAGATGTGATCTTTGAGTTTGCGATAAGCACGTAAGCATCTTCGAGAACTGCTTCCATGCGCTCTGGATCGGTGACGAAGTATGGGCTGATATATCCCTTGTCGAAACGCATGCCTTCAGTGAGCTCGAGTTCGAGACCGAAAGTGTTGCTCTCTTCGACAGTGATGACGCCTTCTTTGCCAACCTTGTCCATTGCTTCGGCGATCATTTCGCCGATGGCAGAGTCTGCGGCAGAAATAGAAGCGGTTGATGCAATCTGCTCTTTTGTTTCAACGGCCTTAGCCATTGAGTGAAGTTCAGCTGCTACTGCCTCTACTGCCTTCTCAATTCCGCGCTTGAGTGCCATTGGATTAGCACCTGCAGCAACGTTACGAAGACCTTCGCGCACAAGTGCTTGAGCGAGAACGGTTGCGGTCGTAGTTCCATCGCCAGCGACATCATCTGTCTTCTTGGCAACTTCCTTAACGAGTTCGGCACCGATCTTCTCGTAGGGATCTTCGAGTTCGATTTCCTTAGCGATCGAAACACCGTCGTTGGTGATGGTGGGGGCTCCCCACTTCTTCTCCAACACAACGTTGCGTCCGCGAGGTCCGAGAGTGACCTTCACTGCGTCTGCGAGCTGGTTCATTCCACGCTCGAGACCACGACGCGCCTCTTCATCAAAGGCGATGATCTTGGCCATTCATCTTCCTTCGTACGGGGTCGTTTTCACGACCATGACTGGGTGGCGCCCGCGACGGACGACCTCGTGGGAGGTCTCGCTCCACAGTCTGGGTGGGTTATCACTCTCACCCCGAGAGTGCTACCCATAGATTGGCACTCTCGTACGAGGAGTGCAAATTGTGAACGGCAGAACCCTTAGTTGGCGGCCTTTACAGACTCAGCCTGGGGACCTTTAGCCCCTTGGGTCACATCGAACTCCACGCGCTGACCTTCTTGGAGGGACTTGTAGCCATCCATTTCAATTGCGCTGTAGTGCACGAATACATCTGCGCCACCATCAACGGCGATAAAGCCATAGCCTTTTTCGCCGTTGAACCATTTGACGGTGCCAACTGCCATAACAATCTGCCTTTACTTCATAGGGCCGCAGCTCTTCTGCGACCGGGTGCTACTGGGGCGAACTCAGCATGAGAACGAACCCATAAGAGAAAACCCCAGGCAGGGAAGTTACTTCTCCGAAGTGGGCATGGGGAAGATGGCTGCCAGAAATTATCGTGAAAAAGTGAAAAAAGAGCGCCCAAAATCAGGATATTTGGCGCAAAAGGAAATTACAAAAATCTAGGAAAGACGGCGAGCGGAGCGATCGCGGGTGCGGGCATCGCGCATCCGACGAAGACGCTTGACCAACATGGGATCAGCTTCTAAAGCCTCTGGGCGATCGATCACCGCGTTGAGCAATTCGTAGTAGCGAGCAGGGTTGAGGTCAAAGAGTTCCTTAATGGTGATCTCTTTAGCCCCCGCGTGCTTCCACCAGTGACGTTCAAAATCCAGGATCGCGCGTTCGCGTTCGGAGAGTTCCCCGGTGGTGATTGCCGAAGCTACTTCGCCCACGATGACCCCTTTGCTTACGTACATGTACTGCCTCGGATAGCGCTGAACCCCTCAATAATAGGAGTAAATAACACGGTTGTCATTTATCCCCCACTATCGCCCGGTTTCGCCTATATCTGCAGGTGGGGGGGTCAAGCCAAAGTGGCCAGGATGGTGGCGATATCTTCTTTGGTGGTCCGGGGGTTGACGATGGCAAAACGCAGAATGGTCTCGCCTTGGTGGGTTGAGGGGGTCACAAAGCCGATCTGGTCAGCTAGTAATTGGTCGCTCCACTTTTTGTACTGCTCAGGGCTCCAGCCGATACGGCGAAATGCCACAATCGAAAGCGATGGCGGATAGACCACCTCAGTTACCGCACACTCTTCTACTAGCCGCGCTGCATCTCGAGCTACCTCCAACGTGCGCTCTACCGACTCCACATATTTGTCGGTGCCATGAGAAGCAAGTGAGTACCAAAATGGAAGGCCGCGCGGCCTGCGAGAAAGTTGAATACCGAAGTCAGATGGATTCCACACGTCAGGTTCTTGCAACGATTTGAGATAACCCGCTTCCTGAGTGTGTGCCTGTTTCCCAAGATCAGGATTCTTATAGATGAGTGCACAAGCATCGAATGGTGCGAAGAACCATTTATGCGGATCAACAATAAATGAGTCAGCACGTTCAATTCCGTTGAAAAGTGCACGCGTACTTGGAGCTGCGAGCGCAGCCGCGCCATATGCACCATCCACATGAAACCAAAGTCCGGCCGCTTCTGCTGCATCAGCGATAGAAGTGAGGTCATCTATCGTGCCTAAGTTCGTGCTCCCTGATGTTGCTACCACCGCAAAGGCGCGCTGATTTCCAGAGAGTGATTTCACCGCTTCTCGTACGGAATCTCCGGTGAGGCGCCCAGAGTCGTCGATTGCGCACTGCACAATATCTACATCCATGACTCTTGCCGCACTTGCAATAGATGAGTGTGCACTCTCGCTTACGAGTAGCACCCACCGATGATTATTTCCAAATTTTTTGCGAGCTGATTCGCGTGCGGTCACCAACGCGGAGAGATTGCCAATCGTGCCGCCTTGCATAAATACGCCACCACTCGATTCAGGAAAACCAGCAAGGCCCGCAATCCATGCAAGCGCTTGGTTCTCTGCGTAAACCGCACCGGCCCCTTCAAGCCAGGAGCCGCCGTAGATACCACTGGCGCCCACCACTAAATCAAAGAGTGACGAGAGTTCGGTCGGAGCGGTAGGGATGAACGCTAAATAGCGAGGATGATCAGTGGAGATACAAGCCGGCGCAAGTACATCAGTGAAAAGTTTGAGCGCTGCACTACCGCCCAAACCGTGAGCCGTAATTGTTTGGCCCGCCAGCTCGCTTATCTCTTTAAAGGTCTTAGGGTGATCTAGGGCTACCGGATCCATGCGCAATCTCAAATCGACATACGCACCAATTTCATCGGAGATACGTTGCGTCTCTTCATCAAAGATATGCATGAGTTCATTCTGTCAGAAGGATTCAGACTTCCCTCAAAGGGAGTAGATAAAGGAATTACCCCTTGGGAATGGACTCTGCAAAGCGGATGAGATTCTTCGCCATTCCCGGAAAGACGAAACCATGAAAGGGCGCGATGCTCCACCAGTAAAGATGGCCACCAAGCCCGCGTGGAAGAAAGGAAGCTTCTTGACGCAGCGTGCACCGCTCGCCATCTTTTGTGATGGTGAATTCTAGGTGCGCAAGCCCCGGTAGTTTCATCTCCGCAAGAAGGCGTAGTTTTACGCACTCTTCCCGATCCTCTACCCGCCAAAAATCCAGGCTCTCACCGACTCGCAAATGATCAGGGTTGCGACGACCACGACGTAATCCCACACCGCCGACTAGGCGGTCTAGAAATCCTCGCAGGTGCCATGCCCAATCCGACCCGTACCAACCATGAGCGCCACCAATGCGCTCAACCGCTTGCCATACAGCTTCTGGAGACGCAGTTGTAGTCAGGGTGCGCACATCGCTATAAACAGTGGCGCCCGCCCAACTCGGATCAGTGCGCATCGCTTCCCATGGAGAAGCATTGCTCGTGGCATCTGACCATCGTGTGTAAGTGAGCGCTTCGCTGCTCCGCGAAAGTGCGAGCTCGATCGCAGAGTCAACGGAGTGCAAACCACCGGTCGGCGGATTCATGATCTGATGAATGCTCTTACTGGGATCTGCAACCACCTCATTAATGAGCGATCCCACTAAAGGTCGCGCGATGGAGGCCGGGACCGGCGTGACAAGTCCTACCCAGAGACTTGAAAGTGCCGGGGACAATACCGGGACCGGAATAATAATGCGCTTACGTAATCCAGCAATCCTTGCGAAGGTGTGCATCATGTCTGCATACGTGAGTACATCGAGGCCACCGATGTCGAAGATGCCGCTTACTGGCTCTGCAAGATCTGCGGATTGTGTTAAATAGGAGATAACGTCTCGAATAGCGATGGGATGCGTGCGGTTCTTCACCCACTTCGGTGTCGTCATGATCGGTAAACGTTCGGTGAGGTGGCGAAGCATCTCAAATGATGCCGAACCTGATCCGATGATAATGCCCGCTCGTATTTCGAGCGTAGGAGTTCCGAGAGAAGCTAATGTATTTCCAACCTGCACACGCGACGTGAGGTGCGCACTCGTAGCTCGATCATTTGCAATGCCTCCCAGGTATACGATCTGCTTGATTTCGCATTCGTGCGCAGCATTTGCAAAGACTTTCGCCATCACTTCTTCAGTATTTGCAAAATTCTTTCCTGAATTCAACGAGTGAAGTAGGTAGTAAGCAGTATGAACTCCAGCGAGTGCTCTGCGCAGATCTGAAATATCAAAGGCATCGCCTTCAATCACTTCAACGTGATCGCGCCAAGTGACGTCAGCTATTTTCGCGGCATCTCTGACCAGCACTCGTACTCGGTAATCGGAAGCGACTAGTTCGCGTACTAACCGACCTCCGACATACCCGGTTGCTCCGGTTACCAGGACTAGCCGATTATTCATGCGGTATATCCATTAGTTGGATAATTCTTTCCTCATTTACTTCCCCTGTAACGATCGAAAGGATCTTCCCCGATTTATCGAGCGCCATGGCAGAAACCTGACTCTTTGTTGTGATCCCTGCAGTGCGGCAGAAGTTATCGACGTTGGTGTAAAAAGTCCAGGTGCGCGCTAACACACGAGGAATCTTGATGTGCGCTGCCATACCTCCATCAATACGACGTTGCACAAAAGACCATTTACTCCCCAAGACCGGAAATTCCAAAACAATATTCTTGCCAGTAAAGGTGGGATCAAGCGGAGAGTCTGCAACACCTCGCTCAGCAAGTGCACTGATCCATCGATCGACCGCCGCTTGCTGGTGTTGCATGAACGCTGCGATCACAAATGTGTGCTCGGCTGGTAAATCTGCCGGAATCCTTCGCTTCTCGCCCAACAAGTTTCGTCCATCAATCTGCGGGAGTGAATGGACCATGCCTGCAGGCTACCCCTGGTTAAGGGGGTAGCGCGCGCCGAGTGGTCCTTGCGCAGCCTCAAGCAGAATATTTGCGGTCACTTTGGCCACGAATTGATACGTGCGCTCAGGAACTGCCTTTGTGAGGCCTCGCTCCACCCATTTCATGGTGCCCACCGAAATAGTCCCAGCACCGCTACCGGCAACCGCGTAAATCATCGTGCTCGTGGATTTCTTATCGATTCCACACGTCACAGTTGATGTTGCTAAAGCTTCCCTCGGACCAGTCTTGGCACTCACCGAAGCTACGCGATCTACTTCGGGGCCGATTATTCCCGAATACTGACTCCCCAAAGATGCGCCACTTCCAGCAAAAACAAATGCTTGTGGTTTGCTCACAGTAAAGAGTCCGGTCGCGGGGAAACAGTTGTAACTCTGCCCAGTGAGATCGCCCTCGGGAGCATTCGAGTCCCTAAATCGGACGGTGGGATCCTGCTTCTGCGGATCAGTGGCGGCTGATTTATAGATCTCCATGCGACGATTCGCACCGAGTGGAGATGCTGAGAGCCGCACTCGCCAATATGAAACGTTGGCACCGAAGAAGAGCAAATTTGTTCCAGTATTGCGAGCCTTTATCACCGACGTCCGCTCTTCACTGGTCCAATACTCATCATGTCCGCCCGATACATATGCAGCGGCACCCGTAAGCATTCCGGGATTCGAAGCCACATCTACATCAGTCACATATGACGGATTAATACCGCTTTTATCTGCTGCTACCAAGAGCGGATGAACGTAATTCAAATACTTCCCGCTGCCAAATCCCAAACTGAGCGGGCGATCAAATGAAAGTACGCGAGCGCGATCAACAAATCCCTTTTCCCCGCGGTACGCAGATGCGCCTTTCCACTTGTTATACGCCAAGCTAGTCAGCGTCGGAATCGAAAGCACGACGCGCGACGTGAGATCAGCGTCCCTAATAACTAGTGGCATAAAGGATTCATGTCCACCTGAGGCCACAATCTTGATCAAATAGAAACCTGGATCGAGAATCGAAGTGTCAAGGGAAGCACTTACTTTCCAATGACTCTCACTCATAGAAGTTTTGGGATCGATGCTCTGGGCGCTTTGCTGAATGCACTTCAAAGAATCCGAACGCCAATACTCTTGCGCCTCACTTCCTTCGTAATAGCCCATGCGATAGGCGATGACGGTGAAGTCTCCCTTGGGGCAGGTCACGTAGAGGTCAACTAATTCCCCAGGTAGAACTGAATTAGGAGTGGCAAATCCAGCTGTATCGGAGGAGAAGTTCTTACTATTTATCTTCCAAAGCTCTGCCGATGCTGACGCTTCAGATGAGAAGAATAGATTCTGAGCAAAAAGCGCCATCACGATGAATAAACCGATGCGGCGCATGGTGCGAAAGTATAGTGATCCCTTGTGATTCTTCAGAATCGATATTTCTGTAGCATCCGGAGCATCGAGATTACAAAGAGGAGGGGAGCGCATGGCTAGATCTGAACGTATTGAACAAAATGGCATCAACATCATTAATGAAACCGAACGTCGCGGCAGTGCACGCTCGCTCTTCTGGCCATGGTGTGCGGCCAATGTCTCGCTCCTTGCGCTTTCTTATGGCTCCTTTCTTCTGGGATTTGGTATCTCTTTCTGGCAGGCCACATTTGCCGGGCTAGTCGGAACCGTTCTCTCATTCGCGCTCGTGGGAGTGAGTTCTTTGGCCGGAAAGCGATCTTCGGCTCCAACGATGACGCTCTCCCGTGCCTCATTCGGCGTACGCGGAAATATCGTTCCCGGCATTCTCTCCTATTTGATTTTCGTCGGATGGGAGACGGTGCTCGTAGCACTTGCCACACTTGCTACTAAAACTGTGCTCACTCACTTCACGAGCATTAACGAGAACTTCGCTTACGTGCTCGGTTTTATCATTGCAGCCTCGCTCACCATCTTCGGCGGCGTCCTTGGCTTCAGAGTGATCATGAAGATGCAAATCTGGATTACGTCGGCTACCGCGTTACTCACCATCGGATACATCGCTTTCACTATTGATCATGTTGATTGGCACGCTATTGCCACCATGAAGAATGGAAGCGTCCAAGGGTTTATCGGCGCGATGATTTTCGCCATCACCGGCATTGGTCTTGGGTGGGTCAATAGCGCAGCAGATTACTCAAGATATCTTCCGCGTTCTGTGAGCGGCCGGGGCGTGATCGCTTGGACAATCTTTGGTGCTTCACTCGTTCCCGTCATTCTTGTTATCTATGGCGCACTCTTAGCCGGAAGTAGCAGCGACCTTGCCGGCAAGATAGCCGCTGATCCAATCGGTGCGCTCACCACCTTGCTGCCCACCTGGTACCTGCTCCCCTTTGCAATTGTGGCCATCTTGGGCCTGATTGGCGGGGCAATTCTTGATCTCTACTCATCCGGGATCACCCTCGTCTCACTTGGGGTTCCGATCAAACGTCATCAGGCTGCCAGCGTCGATGGCATAGTGATGCTGCTCGGCACCATTTACATCGTCTGGTTTGCGCCCGATTTCTTCGGACCATTCCAAGGTTTCCTCATCACACTCGGCGTACCTATTGCCGTCTGGTCTGCGATCTTTGTCGCCGATGTCCTCATGCGTCGAAATGACTATGACGAGTTTTCGCTCTTTGATGAAAAGGGGAGATACGGCGCGTGGAATTTCACCAGTATCGGATTGATGGCGCTCGGAACGTTAGTAGGTTGGGGACTAGTAACTAATACTTTCGCTAGCTGGCTCGGCTGGCAGGGTTACTTCCTTTGGATTATCGGCGGAAAGAATGGCCCATGGGCCTATGCCAACATTGGAATCATTGCTGCACTCCTCATTGGCTTCTTCGGTCATCTCATCCTCGGATCCAAGAGAGTACGATTCCAAGAAGAGCGTTAAATACTCTGGGTCAACTCTAACCAAATCGAGCTTGTGGGATCGATAACTTCGAAGTGCCCAATGCCGGGATGCTCCTGGTATTTAACCTGTGGTTGATGCATTGCGAATTTACGATTCATCTCTACCGGAACTCGGATATCGCAATCTCCTTGTACAACGAGTACTTCTACATCTCCATACTCGAGATACATCGGATCTAAATCTGTTCTCGTGCTAGCTGGGCATCCGAGGAAATCAGTTGCTGCGCCTTCATCGAGGTAAAGATCCTCCGTCATTTGCAGATCAGAGACCGGAGCCAGGGCTACTACCTTTCTTACCTTCGAAACGTTGGCAGCCGCCCAGAGCGCTAAATGTCCGCCAGCCGAATGACCAATAAGTGTTACTGATTCTGCCGGAATCGCGGCGATAGCCGCCGCCACATCGGCCACCATGGCATCGGGATTACCGGGTATGCGGCGATACTCCAATGAAATGACAAAGTAGCCCGCGTCAGCGAGGGCGCCTGCTAATGGGCGAACGTGCACGCGATCATATTGCGGTCGCCAGTAACCGCCATGGATGAGCACCAGTGCAGGTGATTTTGGCGAACCAAAGATATCTGCGATCTGCGATGGGTCTTCGCCGTACACCAATGTGGAATCAGGTTGGCGCGTGGGGAGTTCAAATATTGATCGATCCTCACTCATGATTTGAGTCTGAAGCGTTGAAGTTTTCCCGTTGTAGTTTTAGGTAGCGTTTCCACAAATTCTAAAACCCTAGGATATTTAAAAGGCACGATGGTCTCTTTCACATGATCTTGCAGTTCTTTGCGCAGTTGATCACTTCCCGCAAACTCACTCTTCAAGACGACGTACGCAGCGACCACCATTCCGCGCTCTTCGTCGGGCACACCCACCACAGCGCACTCCGCTACAGATGGATGGAGCAGTAGCGCATTTTCAACTTCGGGCGCTGCCACGTTGTAGCCACTCGAAATAATCATGTCATCCGACCGAGATTGGTATTGAAAGTAACCGTTCGAATGTTTGATGTAGAGATCGCCGGTGAGATTCCAGCCCCCTTCAACATAATTGCGCTGGCGGTCATCATGTAGGTAGCGACATCCAGTTGGCCCTTTGACTGCCAGGCGTCCTATCTCGCCGTCCGCCACTACGCGCAACTCCTCATCGACAACTATCGCCTCGTAGCCTGGCACCACTTTTCCGGTCATTCCCGGAATGATTTCATCGCCTGCTGCCGAGATAAAGATATGCAGCATCTCGGTAGCGCCGATGCCATCAATAATGCGGATGCCTGTTGCGCGACTCCACGCTTCCCACGTGCTCTTCGGTAGATGTTCTCCCGCAGAGACGCAGGTGTGCAGCGACGGAAACGACTTCTCTTCTAAGTGAGAGAGCATCGCTCGGTATGCGGTGGGGGCCGTAAAGAGCGTGGTGACTCGATGTTTCGCGATTTGCTCCAGCAAGACCGGCGGTGGTGCTCCCTCGAGAAGCACACTGGTTGCCCCAACCCGGAAAGGAAAGATCACCAGGGCGCCGAGGCCAAAGGTAAATGCGAGCGGAGGCGAACCGGCGAAGATATCTGCACTGGAAGGCCGCAACACATGGGCCGAAAACGTATCTGCAATTGCCAAAATGTCTCGATGGAAGTGCATCGTCGCTTTAGGCAGACCGGTTGACCCTGACGTGAAAGCCAGCAGGCTTACATCGTCAGAGGAGGTATCACATGGTGTGTGCTCACCTGCATGAGTTGCCGCGATCTGCAGGAGATCATCAGCATCCCCCGCGCCGTAAACAAAAGTTTTGCCCTTGAAGTGCGTGACCGCATTCCAATCCTCGGTAAAGCGATGATCCACACAAGCAAATTGCACTGAGGCAATATCAACGATCTTTTCTAATTCACCAGTGCGTTGTAAATGGATCGTCGTAACCACCACAGCGCCGATGCGAAGCAAGGCAAACCAGATCGCCACTACCGATGCGTTGTTGGGACCGCGTAAAAGGACGCGATTGCCCGCTTGTACTCCCGCGCTTTCAAAGTACCGGGCTAATGCTTTAACTTGATCGAGTAATGCTCCGTATGTGACTTCACCCTCCGGAGCGATGAGTGCGATCTTCTCCCGACCCACTAAATCAATGGTGCGATCAAGCAATTCCACGCTGGCGTTGAGTCGTTGCGGATAGGCAGGAATATTGATCAGCTCAGGCCAAAGATCCAGCGGAGGCAAATTGTCGCGCGTGAAGGTATCGATATGAGCAGAGCGAATCATCTCTCTAGAGAACCTTCGCTCCAGAAGTACTCACCTTTGTGAACTCCCCACTCGCCACCAAATCACGCAGACGGGCAAATCCATCCCACACTTCGACATAGGAAGTGGGAAGCGGAGAGATCGCTAAGCGGATGGCGTTTGGATTTCTGAAATCGGGGATCACTTTCGCCAAAGTGCGCATAGCAACCGATATTTGGAATGCATCTGGATGAAGCAGTGAGACGTGGCCACCGCGTCGCGAGGGGTCCCGTGGAGTCCCTAATTCAAAACCTAGTTCGCGCAGCCAGCCGTCAAAAAGGGCGATCATCATTTCGGTTCCCTTGGCGCACTTGGCTTCAATCGCCGCGATACCAGCCTCTTCCATCATGCCGAATGAAGATTGGATGCTGCGTAATCCAAAGATAGGAGGTGTGGCAATTTGAAATCCCTTGATGCCATCAGCGCGATCAAACTTAGGTCCCATTCCGAATTGATTCGCTTGCGCAAACCATCCCTGGATAGGTACTTGCAACTCCGATTGCATTTTCTTACTGACATAGAGCCAGCCAGGTGCTCCAGGCCCAGCATTTCCATATTTGTAAGTACAACCCACTGAAATATCAACGCCATCTGCATCATAATTCATCGCAACCGATCCCACAGAGTGCGAAGCATCCCAGAGTGCAATAGCACCACACGAATGAATTAACTCCGTAAGTTCTCTGACATTGTTGCGAGCGCCTGCGCGATATTGCACGACCTGGAAAGTTACGAGTGCCACGTCGTCATTGAGTAATGGCTTTAACTTTTCTGAAGTGATGAGCTCATCATCCGAGTTTGGGATGATGACGAGGTTCAAACCGTGCTCTTTCGCTAATCCTTGCAAGATATAGCGGTCGGTCGGAAAGTTTGACTCGTCGGTGATCACCGTAGTTCTACCTGGCCGCGCCTTAATTGCCGCGGTAGCCAGTTGGTAGAAATTCACTGAGGTTGTATCGGTGGCAAGTACCTGGCCGGCAGCGGCACCTAAAGCTGCGCGGCCGATCAAGTCGCCAGTACTTTGGGATTCGTCTAACCAGTGATGCCAGCCATCAACAACTTCGTCTCCCCACTCTTTCAGCATTAATTCGTTGATGACGTCGATGGTATGAAGTGGAAGGCGTCCGAGTGAGTTGCCGTCGAGATAGCAAACCTCAGGATCAGCAATGTAAAAGCGCTCACGAAAATGCGCCAACGGATCTTCGCGATCTAATTGCTCCGCGTAACTACGTTCCAGGGCAGACATGGGCGCAAGCGTATCTGAGGTTTCGCCATATGGAGTAGGAAGGAAAAGTGGGGCCGACCAGGGGACTCGAACCCCTAACCCCCGCATTACAAGTGCGGTGCGCTACCAATTGCGCCAGGTCGGCTTGGTCCAGAAACTGGACACGGTGTACAACGGGGTAAGTATGTCATCGGATGCCAACGAGGTGAAATCTGGCTACCGGCGGAGTGTCTCCGAAGGTAATTCTCCGAAACGATCGTGATAGGTCTTAGCAAAGCGCCCCAAGTGCGTGAAGCCCCACGAGAAGGCAATATCGGCGATCGAGGTGCTCTGGGCTCGCTCCGAAAGCAAGTCCTCACGTACTCGATTCAGTCGCACATCTCGCAAGTACTCGGTAGGACTCATACCCACATATCTCTTGAAGCCATCTTGCAAACTGCGAATACTCACGCCAGCAACGCGCGCCATATCAGTGACGGTGAGCGGCTCTTGTGGTGATGCTTCGCAAGCTTGAATCGCCATGCGCACACTTCGAGGTGCTGCTGGTTCTACACGGCTTCCGATGGAATCGCTGTAATTATGGCGTTGCGAGAGCAACAAACCGCTAATGATCAAATCTTGGAATTGATCGCGCACTCCCGCGTGCATTGTGAGCCCGCCGCGATCAACATCTGTGACAAGTGTGTCGACCAATGTGCGCCAACTGCGCGCTTGCGGAGTGGTGAGATCCATTCCCAAATCAAATCTGACGGGCGCCTGGAGTTCACGACCAATCAAATCTTCAAGTCGTTCTTCCAATGTAATACGGCTGATGTACACAAGTAGTTGCGGATTTCCTGTATGCCACACCATGTCGAGTTTCTCGAGTGGATTAGGAATCGATGCCAACGAGGTATCTGAATGGATGCTCTCTTTTCCGGAATGAATTTCGGCGCTACCAGCGAGTGGCATTTGAATAAGGTAGAAGGAGTGCAACTCTCCTGGGGTGATATGAACATCTGCGCCGTAATCCAAGTAATTGAGAGTCACGTCGCCGAGAGTTACTCGGTTATGTACGGTGTCTAGTTTTTGATCAGCAGAAGTAGTGGTCAATCCATGCGGGCAGAAGACTCGCGCTACTTGCTCGCGCGCTTCATCAAGGTTTTGGGTACGGAAGAGATTATGTTCGCGCAGTAGCTCAGCGACGGCAGCCATGTCCCCACTCCTTCCTAGACAGGTGCTCCAGTTTGCCCTGCTCAGAATGGGTGTCAAGGGGTTAGGCTGGCAAAGAGTGCGCTAGATGGATAGCCCGTGCGTGCCGAGGACACCTGAATCGCACGGGGCTATCTAACGTCTGACTGTTCCCAGAGCCAATCCCAGACCGAAGGAGCCTTATGAGTTCAACCGCCCATCCACTCTCTGGAAAGACCGCAATTGTCACCGGAGGCGGCACCCTCTTTGGAGAGGCCGTGGCTCGCACGCTCGTGGCTGACGGCGCCAAAGTGCTCATCATTGAGATCAATGAAGAGACCGGCGCGGCCGCTGCCAAGAAGAGTGGCGCCACTTTTATACATGCCGACATCACCGACGATGCCGCCATCGAAAGAGTTGTCAGCGATGCCGCGAAGTCTTGGGGCCATATCGACATCCTCGTCAATCTCGCATGCACTTACGATGACGGCGGTGCAGATAGCACCCGTGCCCAGTGGCTCAATACTTTGAACGTAAACGTAGCCAGTACCGCAATGTTGGGGGCTGCAGTACGACCTCACATGGCTAAACAAGGTGGCGGCGCTATCGTGAACCTCACCAGCATTTCATCAAGCGTTGCTCAGATTGGTCGCTGGACTTACCCAGTGAGTAAAGCTGCGATTGTGCAACTCACCAAAAACATGGCTATGGATTATGCACCTGACAAAATTCGCGTTAATTCTGTCTCGCCAGGTTGGACTTGGTCAGCGATCATGGACATGCTCTCCAAGGGCGATCGCGCAAAAACAGATCGAGTCGCTGCCCCTTTCCATCTCACCGGACGCGTGGGAGATCCCGAGGAAGTAGCCAATGTGATCTCCTTCCT
>CAEZXB010000014.1_pt1 | contig 36176 bp, 35 predicted proteins | sample 7265151 | NCBI WGS metagenome assembly CAEZXB01 (sample SAMEA6813898, study PRJEB35770) | freshwater metagenome | biome: Freshwater; feature: Freshwater reservoir; material: water | place: Czech Republic | collected 2015-11-04 | depth 0.5m m | reverse complement strand
CATTCCGCCTTGCTGGCCTTGCATTGGCATTCCGCCTTGCTGGCCTTGCATTGGCATTCCGCCTTGCTGGCCTTGCATTGGCATTCCGCCCTGCATTGGCATTCCGCCTTGGTTAGGCATATTCGGGTTGTAACCACCCGTTGCCGTCATTCCGCCTTGAGGCATTCCACCTGGAGGCATTCCACCTGGAGGCATTCCACCTTGAGGCATTCCGTCGTGCATATTTGGCATTGCGCCTTGTGTCGTTATGCCCTGCATATTTGGCATTCCGCCTTGTGGCATTCCGCCTTGTGGCATCCCAGTTGCAGGCATTCCACCCTGCATATTTGGCATTCCGCCTTGAGGAATTCCGTCGTGCATATTTGGCATTGCGCCTTGTGTCGAATTTGGCGCAAAAGGAGGAGGCGTAGGTGGTGGCGTCGCTCCAGAAGCAGGAGCAGGAGTTTGCGCGGCAGCGGGCTCTGGGGCCTCGGCTGCGGGTGCTACAGGTTGAGTTGGAGCTTCAGCCGCGGGTGACTCTTGGGCTGGCTGATTAGCGTTGTTTTGCTCGCCATCCATGACGCTCATGGTTGCTTCCCTTTCGCGCCTCACCTTGAGGCTATGCAACGAAAGTAAGTCGCCTAGGCAAACTTGGCAAGGGGCGACACACCGAACTTATTTGAACAACTTGCCAACGCTGGCAGCGAGCGTGAGAGTAAGGCATCTACCGCACCGATGGAGGCCAAAATGGGCGAAAAAATCACCTTTCCGAGCAACGGCAGCAATTGCGATGGCTACCTAGCCCTTCCCCCCACGCCAAACGGGCGCGCGATCATTGTCATCCAAGAGTGGTGGGGCCTCGTTGGCCATATCACCGATGTTGTCGACCAGTTTGCGGCAAACGGGTACGTAGCCCTCGCCCCTGACCTTTATCACGGCACACAGACCACAGAACCTGATGAAGCGATGCGACTCATGATGGGTCTTGCGATGGATACGGCCGCAAAAGATATTGCTGGCGCTGCAAGTTATCTCGCATCACGAAGCGAGGTCACTACAAGGGGCATCGGAGCTGTCGGCTTCTGTCTCGGCGGATCACTCGCGCTATGGAGTGCCACCCTTTCCCCCTTGGTAACAGCCACCGTGGGCTACTACCCAGGAATTCCCTGGACGAAAATGTCACCCGAATGGTCGAACTACACAAATAAAGCCGCCATTATCCATTGCAGTGAACATGATGGGACTTCAGCAGCGCCTGGAATTCAGAGTGCGCTCGTTGCTATTCGCGAAGCAGGTGGAAGCGCTGAGGCATTCGATTACGCAGGAAGTGATCATGCCTTCTTCAATAGTGATCGCCCTGAAGTCTTCGACGCAGCGCATGCAGAACTTTCATGGAAGCGCACGCTCTCATTCTTCTCGTCACAGCTGAAATAGGAGCGCTTGTGCTAAAGCCTGATTTTTCTTTAGTGGATGCCATCTTTCAAAAGTTTGTGGAAGATGAAGTTGCACCTGGTGTTTCTTACGGTGTGACATATCGCGGGAAACTCATCCATGCTGGTGGCTATGGCGTAACGCGGGATGGCGGCACACTGCCACACTCGCAGAGCATCTTTCGCATTGCATCGATGACCAAGAGCTTCGCCGCTGCTGCAGTACTACTTCTGCGCGATGAAGGTCAGCTCGATCTAGATGAACCCATCACAACCTACCTTCCAGAAATGTCAGCTGTGCGCTTACCATCGAGTGACTCCCCCGCTCTCACGTTACGGCTCATGCTCACCATGAGCCCCGGATTTCCTACCGACGATCCCTGGGCTGATCGACAAGAAGCAATGACGCCCGACGAATTAGGATCACTCATCTCTCGCGGATTCGAATTCGCACACATTCCCGGAACTCGCTTTGAATACTCCAACCTCGCTTACGTTCTTGCCGGTCGAGTAGTAAGCCGTGTGAGCGGAATCTATTTCACCGATTTCGTGCGCTCCCGTTTTCTCGAGCCACTCGGAATGAAGAACACGCGCTTTAGCGAAAATGAATTAGATGGCGCTCTCCTCACTCGTGGCCATAAGAAAGTAGATGGCAATTGGGAAGAGTTGGAATTTTCGGAAGCCGGAGAATTTTCCGCCCTCGGCGGCCTCTTTAGTACTGTCGAAGATCTGGCGATCTGGAGTGGTGGCATGGTGAGCGCCTTCGATCCCCATCCCGACAGCAACCATCCACTTTCGCGAGCTTCACGGAGAGAGATGCAGCAGGGATACCGAATTATTCCGCCTAATGTGCACCTTCCCTTCAGTGATCCGGCATCTGATGGCGAAACCCTGGCTTATGGCTTTGGGCTAGTAAATGAAAGTGATGTGCGCTTTGGCGTAACCGCCGGCCACTCAGGTGGATATCCGGGATATGGATCGCATATGCGTTGGCACCTCGCCTCGGGATATGGGCTTATTGCCTTAGCGAATTCCACATATGCGTGGGCCTCTCGTGCTGGCAAGCACGCGCACCTAGCACTCCTGCGACAGCTCGACGTGCGCTCACATCATGTTGCGCCGTGGGCTGCCACCATCGCCGCACAAGAATCCGTGCGTTCACTGCTACATGCATGGAATGACGAGCAAGCCGATCAACTCTTTGCGAGCAACGTAGATATGGATCAACCGCGGGAGAGCCGTAAATCATCGATCGCGACAGCCATCGATGCCATCGGTGGCCTACGCGGTGGTGACGTAATGCAGTTACGCACCCCCTCGGCGGCGCAGATAGCATGGAATGAACCCGGAAAGAGCGGGCACCTCAGCATTTTCATGCAACTCACACCAGAGAACCCACCGAAATTACAAACGCTCAATGTCGCGAGCGTGCAACTCCCGAACACACAACTTGCGGCACTTGCGCAGGAACACTTCGTTCAAGCCGCCATCACGGCAGTATCTCTTGATGGTCCTCTGACACTCACTGATGAGTATGTGCGAGGAAACGGAACATCACACTTAACGCAGGTTGCCCGGGGCGAACGTGGTCTCTGGCATTACTCCTTCAGAATAAATCCCGTCACCGAAGAGGTCCTCGAATCGAGTGTCGTCTTGGCTCCAACCAACGAAACCCACTTCATCAATTAGAACGAGGAACACATGATTATCGATGTATGGTCCGACGTAGTCTGCCCCTGGTGCTTCATCGGCCGTCGTCGACTACAGCGCGCCCTACAGGCCACCGAAATAACAGCCGTAGTGCGACACCGTGCCTTCCAGTTACAACCTGATTGGCCGAGCGGAGTCGTTACCCCTACCGAGCAACTCCTGAAAGAGAAGTACCGCCTCGACGATAACGCCTACCGAGAAATGCACGAGCGAGTAAATGCAATCGCCGCCGAAGAAGGTCTGCAGTACAAACTAGATGGCACGCTCTCCGGAAATACACGCGATGCTCATCGACTTCTTCTCTGGGCACAATCCCTCGGAGAGGGCGACGCACTACTTGAGTCCATGTACTCCGGCTACTTCGAGAAGCAGCTCCCACTTTTCACCGAAGCAGATCTCTTGCCCTTAGTCGCTGGAGCAGGTCTCGACACTTCAACGGCGTCGGAAATCCTGCACTCCACGGCCTACGAAGGCGAGGTAGCCGCAGACGTACAACTCGCTGCCCAACTTGGTGCCACTGGCGTACCTTTCTTTGTGATCGACATGAAGTTTGGCATCTCCGGGGCGCAACCACTCGAAGCCTTTACCGCCACCTTGCAACGTGCCGCGAGTGATTCCGACTAATCTCGTTACATGAAGATTCTCTCCATCGATGGTGGTGGCGTTCGAGGCATCATCCCCGGGATGGTGATCGCGGAGATTGAAAGCCGCACCGGCACACCAGTCAGTGAACTCTTCGACCTCATCTCCGGAACATCTGCCGGAGGCCACCTCGCATTAGCGCTGACTTTGCCAGGAGAGAACGGAAAACCACGATGGTCGGCTGCCGCTCTCGCCGACTTCTATGGCCCGGCATACGGGAAGATCTTTGATAGCTCACGTTTTAAGATGCTCGATGTCATCAAAGGGCTTGCACATGAGCGGTACTCAAGCAATGGAATCGAAGGAGTTCTCGAAGAACTCTTCGGCGAGGCGATGCTCAGTGATGCACTTACCGAAGTTCTCATCACCGCCTACGAAGTAGAGCGAGCCGAACCACATTTCTTTACCCGACATGATGCCCGAACGGATCCACGAAACGATCACTTCATGCGCTTCGTTGCACGAGCCACCAGCGCCGCCCCCACATACTTCGAGCCAGCCGCCCGTCTCGAATCCCCCGACAAACTCACCTTTATTGACGGTGGTGTTTTTGCCAATAACCCTACGATGTGCGCGTTCGCGCATGCACAGTCATTGGGCTTTGATGAAGACGACATGACCATTGTTTCTCTCGGCACCGGTGCCGTCTCTCGCTCGCTGCAATTTGAAGAAGTTCGCGAATGGGGATTAGCGAGTTGGGCCAGGCCCATCATCGATATCAGTGCCCACGCCGGCAACCACGCCATCGACTGGCAAATGACTCATATCCTGCGTCCGGAAAATTACTTCCGCTTAACACCGAGCCTGGCAAGTGGGCGCACTTCGTTGGACGACGCTCGTCCCGAAACCATTTCCGCTCTCGAAGCAATAGCAAAGAATCTCATTGAAGAGAACTCCGCAACGATTGATGTGCTCTGCGAATCAATCGGTTAATTGCTTTCGGGGTTTACCAAGAAGTGTGTAGCGGGCGACCTTCGGCGTAACCAGCCGCAGATTGCACACCAACCACGGCACGTTCGTGCAATTCAGCAAGTGACGAGGCGCCGGCGTACGTACAAGCCGAACGAATACCGGCAATGATCGAATCCACCAGGTCTTCAACTCCTGGACGAGCTGGATCGATGTACATACGTGAGGTGGAGATACCCTCCTCGAAGAGCGCCTTCCGTGCACGATCGAATGCACCTTCAGTTGCAGTACGCGCCGCTACTGCGCGCGAGGAGGCCATGCCGTAAGACTCTTTGTATTGACGCCCTTGCGCATCAACATGGAGATCGCCGGGCGACTCCAACGTTCCTGCGAACCAGGAGCCGATCATGACGTTAGATGCACCAGCGGCAAGAGCGAGTGCAACATCTCGTGGATGGCGGACGCCGCCATCTGCCCACACATGCTTGCCTAAGGCGCGCGCTGCTTGCGCACATTCAAGCACTGCGGAGAATTGTGGGCGGCCCACTCCAGTCTGCATGCGAGTAGTACACATAGCGCCCGGGCCCACGCCCACTTTGATGATGTCGGCACCGGCGGCAACGAGATCGCGGACAGCTTCTGCAGTCACCACATTTCCCGCAACGATGGGGACCTTTGGATTAAGTGCGCGCACAGCCTTCAACGCTTCGATCATCTTGCGTTGGTGTCCGTGGGCAGTATCAACAACAAGTGTGTCTACCCCTGCATCCAGCAACGCCTTCGCTTTGCCCGACACATCTCCATTAATTCCAACTGCAGCAGCGATACAAAGCTTCCCTTGGCCATCCCGTGCGGCGTCATACAAGGTGGCCCGAAGCGCTCCTGTGCGCGTCAAGATGCCCACCAACTTGCCGCTCTTGTCGACCACCGGCGCTAAGCGACGACGCTCATTGTTGAGAGTATCGAATGCCGAAATTGGATCGGTATCTTCCGAGAGCGTGACCAAGTCAGCACTCATCACTTGCGCAAGTTGAGTAAAGCGATCAACCCCGTGGCAATCTGCCTCAGTAATGATGCCGACAGGCTTGCCCCCATCGACCACTACAAGAGCGCCGTGTGCCCGCTTAGAAATCAGATCGAGTGCATCTGCAACCGTGTCCTGTGGCGAAAGCGTCATCGGTGTATCAAAAACGATATGGCGTGACTTCACCCAAGTGATGACGTCTTTAACAACATCAAGCGGAATGTCTTGAGGAATAACTGCGATTCCGCCGCGACGCGCGATGGTCTCGGCCATACGACGTCCGGAAATCGCGGTCATGTTGGAAACAACTAGCGGAATGGTGGTGCCAGTGCCGTCGTAACTCGCGAGGTCTACATCGAGTCGGCTGAGAAGTTCAGAGGAGGACGGCACCATGAATACATCGTCATAGGTGAGGTCGTAAGCAGGGTTTCCGTGTATGAATCGCACGTGGCAATATCGTACGCCACCACAGGCGTTAAGACGATTTTTGGCGTATAAAAGCGGACAAATGCCTAGCGTTCACGCTTGTTATCGCGCGCGCTCTTGCCGCTTCTTTCACGCGAGAGTTCACGGCTGGTCTCGCGTCCGACCTGGCGCTCCATCAGGGCAGCTCTCTTGTCGTGCTGCTTGCGACCACGAGCTAATGCAATCTCCACTTTGGCTTTGCCATCTTTGAAATAGAGGGAGAGCGGCACCATGGTGGCTCCACCTTCTTTTGTCTTGCCAATAAGTTTAGAAATCTCCGCCTTGTTCAAAAGCAATTTTCTCTTACGCCGAGGCTCGTGATTAGTCCACGTACCTTCGGTGTACTCAGGGATATGTATTCCGTGAAGCCATACTTCGCCGTTTTCGATCGTGGCGTATCCATCGATCAGCGAAGCTCTTCCAGCTCGGAGCGACTTCACTTCAGTACCTACAAGCACCATGCCGCACTCGTAAACGTCTTCGATGAAGTAATCATGTCGCGCCTTCTTATTTTGCGCGATGAGTTTCTTACCGACCTCCTTCATCAGCCCTTACCTCCTGGGCCAGCGATCGTATTAAGGCTCGTCACAATAGAAATTGCGCGGACGAGGGACTTTGAACTCGGCGAAAGAACATCTGGCTGGACGCCTGCACCTTCGAGGTAACGTCCAGATGGCGTTCGGTATTTGCCCACTGAAAGCTGAATACTGGAACCATCTGAAAGTAGTTGTGGTTCTTGGACCGTACCCTTTCCAAAGGTCTTCATTCCCACAATGACCGCTCTATTTCTATCTTGCAGGGCGGCCGCCACAATCTCTGAAGCACTTGCAGATTGGCCATTTACTACAACAGCCAAAGAACCATGCTCCTTACTGCCTTCTGCAGCTTCCATGACAACACTCTCTTGGCCGCGGCGCTCATAACTGACCACAACGCCTCCGCTAACAAAAGCGCTCACGACAGCAACGGCTTCTTCAACCAATCCGCCAGGATTATCTCGTAAGTCGAGAACTACGCCCCCCTTGTGGGCAGATTTAGCAAGGATATCGGCTACTTGATTGCCTACACCGCGAGTAAATGCATTTACTCGAATCAGTAAAACACCATTCTTTAATGAATCTGCAGTGACATCCTCGGATGTCACTGTGAATCGCGGAAGCGTAAAATTGATTTCTTCACCTGCGCGCACCACAGTGATACTGACTTCGCTAGCAGCATCTCCTCGCAAAAGCGCTGAAACCACGGGAACTGACGAACTGCTGACGTCAACTCCTTGCGCGGAAATGATGGAATCGCCTGCAAGCACCCCGGCTTTCTGTGCAGGAGAGGCGGCAATCACACTTGCCACTTCAACTCCCCCACCTTTGCCAGCGCGCAGCCATAACCCCACACCCGTGTAACGCCCGGCAAGGGCTTGATCAAAAGTACTCACTTCATTGACGCCGTAATAACTCGACCAGCGATCGCCGGATGCGCGCAGCATGCCTTCGATCGCAGCACGGCGGAGCAATTCTTGAGTGGCACCCTTATTCCCGTACTGCGAAATGGAAGCCTGCGCCTCATCAAGAACGCCGGAGTTCGTATTCGTGAGGCGTCCTGCCCCAAAGGCCCCCAGGGCAAGCAGGAGTACGAGAACTACGCGAATAAGCGCGCCTCGACCGCCTCCAACTACCCGTTTCATACGCCTAGTGTAGTCGGGCGAATTACTAGACCTTGAGGTACTTGCGCAGCGTGAGGAATGAGGCAATGGCCGAAACCACAAGCCCTGTGAGTAAGAGCAGGAGGCTGGCATTCCACACATCTGCCCAGCCGAAGAAGTTTGTGAATGTCAGAAGTGGAGCAACGCGAGCATCGACCAACGATTTAAGGGCCGAAAGGATCCCGGTAGCTATCCCCCAACCAATGATGGCGGAGATCAGACCTTCTAATAAGAATGGAAGTTGAATCGAGAAATTCGAAGCACCGACGAGACGCATCACGCCTGTCTCGCGACGTCGGTTAAACGCCGCGATCCGCAGCGTGTTGGAAATAAGCAGAGCGGCCGTAAGCACACTGATTAAACCGATCGCTAGTGCCCCATCGCGAAGCACTCCCAAAAGTTTGAAGAACTTATCGAGAATCGTTCGCTGGTCTTGTACAGAGTCAATTCCTGGTCGCCCGCTAAAAGCACTCTGCACGATGGCAAATTGCTTGGGATCTTTTAATTTAACTCGATAAGACTCCGGCAACTGATCTGCCGTTACGTTATCTACAAGCGCAGTTCCCTTGAATCGTTCTTTAAATCGTGTAAACGCTTCTGTTTGAGATTCGTAATACACGTTGGCAACGATGGGAAGTGTCTTCAAGTCGCTTTCAATCTGCGCGCGCTGCTCAGCAGTGACTGGCCCACCAGAACACGTGGGGCTATCTGAAAGCTGACCACACAAGAAGATGGATACCTCGATCTTGTCGTACCAGTAATCCTTCATCACCCGCACCTGGCTATTAGCAAGCAAGCCAACACCCAACAAAGAGAGGGAAATGGCAACGGTGATCACCACCGCGATAGTGAGAGTGATGTTGCGGCGAAGTCCGTTCAAGACCTCTTTCGTTACAAATCCTGCACGCATCAGATCACCCGCTATATCCGTAGATACCGCGCACCTGATCGCGGACTACTAGGCCGTTTTCGAGCTCAATCACGCGTTTGCGCATTTGATCAACAATCTTGTCATCATGCGTTGCCATCACCACGGTGGTGCCAGTGCGATTGATTCGGTCAAGAAGTTTCATAATTCCCACACTCATTGTGGGGTCAAGGTTTCCGGTTGGCTCATCGGCAATAAGAATTTGTGGCTTATTGATGAAGGCTCGTGCAATTGCAACGCGTTGTTGTTCGCCTCCACTGAGTTCGGCGGGCATCCGATGGCCGTAATCATCTAGCCCTACGAGCTCGAGAACCTCTGGAACTTCGCGGGCAATCTCCTTTGGCGCAGCACCAACAATCTGCATGGCGAAAGCTACGTTTTCGCTGACCGTCTTGTTAGGCAGAAGACGGTAATCCTGAAAGACCGTACCGATGCCGCGACGGAACTCAGGCACCTTCCATTGTGAGAGGGTGCTGAGGTCTTTGCCTGCCACGTACATCCGTCCAGAAGTGACTTTCTCTTCCCGGAGAATGAGTCGAAGGAAAGTCGATTTACCTGATCCGGACTGTCCCACCAAGAAGACGAACTCCCCTTTGGCCACCTCGAGGGTTACTGAATCGAGGGCAGGGCGGTCTTGTTTGGAATAGGTCTTAGTGACGTTTTCGCAACGAATCATGGGCGCATCACTGTCCTGAGTCTAGGTGGGGCGGGCTGGCTAGGCGCCAGTGGCACGCCGCCACCGGATTCCTGCCTGAATGAACCCATCGATATCCCCGTCTAGGACTGCTCCGGTATTGCCGGTCTCCCACTCAGTTCGATGGTCTTTGACCATTTGGTACGGGTGAAGCACGTAGGAGCGGATCTGGTTTCCCCACGAGCCCTGGGTATCCCCGCGCAAGGCATCGATCTTGGCTGCCTCTTCTTGCCGGCGTCGCTCGAGCAACTTGGCTTGGAGTACCGCCATGGCCGACGCCCGATTTTGCATTTGTGAACGCTCGTTCTGGCATGAGACCACGATGTTGGTGGGGATATGCGTAATGCGCACTGCCGAGTCGGTGGTGTTCACTCCCTGGCCGCCAGGACCACTGGAGCGGAATACATCGATCCGCAAATCCTTTTCGTCAACTTCCATGTGATCGCTCTGCTCCACAACCGGCACTACCTCAACACCAGCGAATGATGTATGGCGACGATTCTGACTATCAAAGGGTGAGATGCGAACTAAACGGTGTGTTCCTTGCTCAACCGAGAGGGTGCCGTATGCGTATGGTGCTGCCACTTTAAATGTCGCCGATTTGATCCCTGCTTCTTCTGCATAGGAAGTGTCGAGTACTTCGACTTTGTAATTATGGCGCTCGGCATACCTGAGGTACATGCGGAGGAGGGATTCGGCCCAGTCGGCGGCATCGACGCCGCCAGCTTCTGAACGGATGGTAACTAGCGCTTGGCGGGCGTCGTACTCGCCGTGGAGCAGAGTGCGAATTTCCATAGCGCCAATTTCCGAAGTGAGCGCGTCGAGTTCGGCTTCAACATCGGCCAGAGCGCTCGCATCTTCTTCGCCTTCGGCAAGTTCAAGTAAGAGACTCAGATCATCCAAACGAGAACGCAGGGCGCCGAGTTTGGCTACTTCGTCCTGAGCATAAGAGAGTTCGCTCGTCACTTTTTGAGCATTCTCTGGGTCATCCCAGAGATCTGGCACGGAGGCACTGATTTCAAGTTCGGCGATGCGCGCCCGCAAAGTAGTGACGTCGAGGACCGATTCGATAGATGCCAATGTGGAATCAATCGCCTCGATTTCGATACGTAATTCGCGATCAGCCACACGCCTACCCTACCGGGTTTACGCGCACCTCCGCCCGCGCGTGCGCTGAGAGCGAGCGCCATTGACCGGTCAGCAGTCGGGTTTTCGCACGTAATCCAATCTCCACTTGAGACCCCTTGGCGACCACGGCGTCGACCGAAATTCCGTTGAGGAGATTCGAGCGCTCGGCGCTCACTGCACTCCTGGCCACAGCTCGTGCGCTTTCCAAATCGATGGTCAGCGCGCCACTTGAGTAATAGGTACTTCGATCAACGCTCGACGCACAAGAGAGCACAATCTCTTCCGCCATGTTATTTAGCAACGCGTTCGCGGTCGCTACTTGTCCAATAGAAACTGCCACTGTAAGCGCAGCAGTGAGGAGTGCGAGATATCCAAGAATGAGCGGGAGTAGCGAACCGCGCTCATCTTGAATGAGCGATGTATTCACTTAGCCTCATCGAAGAGATCGACGAATTCGCTATGTGTCACGTCAATATGTCGCGCGAAGAGCCCGCCATCGATCCGACCCGCGATGCGTGCAGTGACTCGTGCCCCTGGCGTCAAGCACGGAGTTGCCGAACACTGGAATTCGAAAGTGAGGCCATCGCCAAGATCCTTAATGGCATCTTTAGCAATGTATGTTCCTTGGAATAATCCCGTTGCCGAATCGGCGCCACCTTTGAGAACGTGCACAGCTTCGCGCACCGCAAAGTCAGCCCGTATCTCTCCCTCATGGATACGCATAAGTGCCACGGCTCCAGCTACAAGTGGAGTGATGAGCGGGATGGCAAAGACGATGAATTCGAGAGTGGCACTACCTCGGTCGGAGCGCAGACGCGATAGAAGCATGCGCTCAAGATGATCGCTCAAGCCGCTTTCGTCTACCCCGAATTGCTGAGGTGTGGATTAAGCCTTACCGAAGCGCCTTTGACGCTCAGCGTAAATCTCAATCGCCTTCCAAAGCGTTCGACGATCCGCATCGGGCCAGAGCGTGTCTAGAAAGACCATTTCGGCATATGCAGATTGCCAGAGCAAGAAGTTGCTCGTGCGCTGTTCGCCAGAAGATCGAAGGAAGAGATCAACATCTGGCATGTCTGGTTCATCTAAGTAAGTTGCAAAGAGTTTTTCAGTGATGCGATCTGGATCTACTTTCTTTCGCTTGACATCTAGTGCGAGAGCGGCCGCAGCGTCCGCAATTTCTGCACGACCTCCATAATTCACACACATCGTAAGCGTGAGCGTCTTGTTCTTTTTAGTAAGTTCTTCTGCTTCTTCCAACTCGCGAATCACTGACTTCCAGAGTCGTGGTTCGCGTCCGGCCCAGCGCACTCGCACACCCATTTCATGCATTTCATCGCGGCGGCGACGGATCACATCTCTATTGAAATTCATCAGGAAAGTGACTTCTTCGCGTGATCGCTTCCAATTCTCAGTAGAGAAGGCGTACGCGCTTAAATGCGTGACGCCTATTTCGATCGCTCCATTAACCATGTCGAAGAGCGAAGCCTCTCCGGCTTCATGTCCGACAGTGCGCGCAAGGCCCTTCGCTTTCGCCCACCGACCGTTGCCATCCATTACGACAGCCACATGCTGAGGTATGGAAGCTTTGGGAAGTTTCGGTGGCTTTGCCCCCGATGGATGTGGCGTGGGTGATTTGGGCTTACTCATGTGCGCTCCACAAGTGGAAGGCTACGCAAACCGTGCTCGAGATGCCAAGAGAGATAAGCGGCCACGATGCCATGCGCTTCTCGTTGATGGCGGGCTTCGCTCGCGACGGCAGATTCCCAATCGCCTTCCATGAGATTTCCCAGCAGCGTGAGAGTCTCAGAAGCAGGGGTAGCCGTTGCTGGCGGCCGACACTCCCCACAGACCGAGCCACCTCCGGCTAACGAGAACCATTTATGTGGACCTGGAGCTCCGCAGCGGGAACATGCGTCGAAGGAGGGCGCATACCCACCGACGGCAAGTGAGCGAATCAGAAAGGCATCGAGCACCATTGCCGGATCGTATGCGGACTCGGCAAGTGTGCGAAGTGCGCCGACGACTAATAGGAATTGCTGGAGCGCCGGCTCCTCAACGAGGGCAGTAAATCTCTCTGCAGTTTCCAAAACAGCATTCGCCATCGTCCACTTTGAATAGTCACCAGAGAGCACGTCTCCATATGAGTGAAGAGTCTCAGCTTGCGTGATGATGTCAAGTGAACGTCCGGTGTGAAGTTGTAAATCCACATGCATCGCTGGTTCGAGGCGCGCGCCGAATTTACTCATCGTACGACGAACACCCTTGGCAACTGCCCTCACTTGACCGTGCTCACGCGTCAAGAGCGTGACGATGCGGTCAGCTTCTCCTAATTTATGCGTGCGAAGCACAACCGCTTCGTCACGATAAAGGCCCATGCGCCTACTCTGCCTAGCGAATGGCTCGATTAACCGCAGACACGACCGCTTTCAGCGAAGCAGTCAGGATATTGGGGTCAATTCCCACTCCCCAGAGCACTTTGCCTTCGACAGCACACTCAAGGTATGCCGCAGCGCGTGCATCGCCACCGGCAGACATTGCATGCTCGGCATAGTCGAGGACGCGCACATCTACACCGTGTGCAGCCATGGCAGCGCAGAAGGCCGCGATGGGTCCGTTTCCGGAGCCTTTGAGAACGACTTCAGTTCCGTGATCAAGCATTGTCACTTCGAGCTCGTTGATGCCCTCGACGTTTGAGGATTGCGACATGCTACGAAGTGAGAAGCGACCCCAAGCAGCGCGATCACTGGGCAAGTACTCGTCTTCGAATATCTGCCACATGGCCTCTGGGGTGACTTCGCCGCCTTCTGAATCAGTCTTGGACTGGACTACTTGGCTGAATTCGATTTGCAAGCGGCGTGGCATGTCAAGGCTATGGTCGCTCTTCATGATGTAGGCGACTCCACCCTTGCCGGATTGAGAGTTAACCCGAATGACTGCCTCGTATGTACGGCCGACATCGCGTGGATCAATCGGTAAGTATGGAACAGCCCAGAGAATGTCATCCACTGTCTTTCCAGCAGTCGATGCTTCGCGCTCCATGTGTTCGAAGCCCTTCTTAATGGCATCCTGATGTGATCCCGAGAAAGCGGTGTACACGAGGTCTCCGCCGTAGGGATGACGCTCCGGGACCCGAAGTTGATTTGCGTACTCAACCGTGCGACGAATTTCATCGATCTCTGAGAAATCGATCATCGGATCGACTCCTTGGCTGAAGAGATTCAATCCGAGCGTTACTAAGCAAACGTTTCCGGTGCGCTCGCCATTACCAAAGAGTGTTCCTTCGATGCGATCCGCGCCAGCGAGGTAGCCCAACTCCGCGGCCGCGACCGCCGTACCGCGATCATTATGAGGATGGAGACTCATTACAACTGAGTCGCGATACGCAAGATTACGATGCATCCATTCGATGGAATCTGCATACACGTTAGGCGAAGCCATTTCGATAGTGGCTGGAAGATTGATGATTGTCTTCCAATCAGGCGACGGTTGCCACACATCCATAACTGCGTTGCACACCTCTGCCGCGTATTCAAGTTCAGTACCGGTGTAAGACTCTGGTGAGTATTCAAAAAAGATATCGGTACCGGGAACGGTCTCGACAAGTTTCTGACAGAGCTTGGCACCTTCTACTGCAATTGCTGTGATGCCCTCTTTATCCAAACCAAAGACCACGCGCCGTTGAAGCGTCGAAGTGGAGTTGTAGAGGTGAACGATCGCTTGCTTGGCGCCCTTGATAGATTCGTAGGTGCGCTCAATGAGGTGCTCTCGTGCCTGAGTAAGAACTTGAATAACTACATCGTCTGGAATGAGATCTTTCTCAATGAGTTCGCGGACAAAATCAAAATCAGTTTGGCTCGCACTAGGAAAACCAACCTCGATCTCTTTGTAACCCATCTTGACTAGCAACTGGAACATCGCCAACTTGCGAGCCGGGTTCATCGGATCAATCAGTGCTTGGTTTCCATCGCGCAAATCAACGCTGCACCATTGCGGGGCGACTGTGATCGTCTTGGAGGGCCAGGTGCGATCAGAGAGGTCGATGGCATTAAACGGGGCATATCGGTGGATCGGCATTGAGGAGGGAGATTGCACTCCAGAAAACTTCTTTGTCATGTCTTGGGTCCTTTGCTCGCTAGTGGGGGCCGGAGAACGCCAAAACCCGCGACGAGGGGACCGACCTTAGAGGACCCCGTCGCGGCAGCTAAGGAGAAGCGAGCGCCACATAGTGGGCTCAGGTTAGCAGGCGGGCAAATGATCGGGCTACCGGCTGCCATGTTGCTCGCAATTGCCCCTCGGCAGCCTCAGTTTCGGCGATGACCTCTGCCGGAGTACGGCTCAGACCCTTCATTGAGGAAGGCGTCGACCACTCGGCCATCAACTCGCCTCCGATTTCCGGGTGGAATTGCACGCCCCACGTACGCTCCCCTACCCGATACGCCTGGTGCGGGAACTCATCATCGCTGATGAGGAGCTCTGCCCCCGCGGGTAGCTCGGTAATTTCATCGACGTGCCACTGCGCTGCACGCACCGGTCCCGAAATGCTGCTGAAGATCAAATCGTCTGAAAGATCGCAGACCGGAGCAAGATCGTAGGTGCCAACCTGTTCGCCGTGAGTGCTTCGCTCAACTTTTCCGCCGAGGGCCACCGAAAGTAATTGCCCCCCGAGACAGATACCTAATGTGGGACGAAAACTCGTCGCTTCGCGACGAAGCAGAGCACGCACCGCAGGGAGCCACGGAGCAATGTCATCGTCTTGGCAGTTCATGCTGCCGCCGAGAACTAAGAGACCGTCGGCAAGACCATCGAGAGTGTTCGGAATGGGATCTCCGCGGTACGCATGACACTCAAGAAGTTCAACACCCTCTTGCGCAATCCACTCACCAAAGAAAGCCGCAGTGGTATCCGGCTCGTTGATAACGATAAAGAGTTTCCCCATGTATTAGAGAACCGGAAGGTAGCGATCAAGCTCGAAAGCCGTGACCTGTCGGCGGTACTCAGCCCACTCAGCCCGCTTGTTGCGCAGGAAGTGATCGAAGACGTGCTCGCCCAAAGTTTCGGCAACGAGTTCACTCTTCTCCATTGCGGCGATGGCTTCGGCCAAGTCGGTAGGAAGCGGTGCGATTCCCAAGGCGCGACGCTCGGCCGGAGACAACGACCACACATCATCCTCGGCGCCCTCTGGAAGTTCGTACTCCATCTCGATGCCCTTGAGTCCTGCGGCGAGGATCACGGCAAAAGAGAGATAAGGATTGCATGCCGAATCTGGGGACCGAAGTTCGATGCGGGTGGAATTTCCCTTGCCTGGCTTATACATAGGGACGCGTACTAGCGCGCTTCGATTGTTGTGACCCCATGAAATAAAGGCAGGAGCTTCGCCTCCACCATGAAGGCGTTTGTAAGAATTTACCCATTGATTGGTAATGGCAGTGATCTCTGGTGCGTGACGAAGAAGACCAGCGATAAACGAACGACCCACTCGTGAAAGTTGGTATGGAGCACCCGCTTCATGGAAAGCATTGCGATCACCTTCGAAGAGCGAAAGGTGCACGTGCATTCCAGAACCTGGGTGGTCAGTAAATGGCTTCGGCATAAAAGAGGCGAAGACTCCCTGTTCGAGAGCGACCTCTTTAACTACCAAGCGAAAAGTCATGATGTTGTCAGCAGTTGAAAGCGCATCCGCGTAGCGAAGGTCGATCTCCTGTTGACCAGGGGCGCCTTCATGGTGGCTAAATTCCACGCTAATGCCCATCGCTTCAAGCATGGTGATTGCTTGGCGACGGAAATCGTGGCCGACCACATTCGGCGTGTGGTCGAAGTACCCACCTGAGTCGACGGGAACTGGGGCTTCCCCACGCTTTGGTTTTTCTTCGAAGAGGAAGAATTCAATTTCAGGATGCGTGTAGAAGGTGAATCCCATTTCAGCTGCGCGAGCAAGAGTGCGCTTGAGTACATAACGAGGATCTGCATAAGACGGATTGCCGTCGGGGAGCATGATGTCGCAGAACATACGTGCAGTGCCTGGTGCTTCTGCACGCCACGGCAAAATCGAAAAGGTAGACGGGTCTGGTTTTGCCAACATGTCGGATTCATAAACGCGCGCAAAACCTTCGATCGCTGAACCATCAAAACCAATGCCTTCAGCAAAGGCGCTCTCCAACTCGGCAGGTGCTACCGCGACCGACTTTAAAAAGCCGAGCACATCGGTAAACCAGAGACGGACGAAACGGATATCGCGCTCCTCGAGGGTGCGCAGAACGAATTCCTCTTGTTTTTCCATGGGACCAGTCTGCCCCCCTTGCGTTACGGGCGGGTAACAATCTCCCGCCAAGCGCTAGTAATGGGCAATCTTCGATCCCGGCCGAAGGCGCGCACGCTCACTTTGGTCCCGGGCGGGTACTGGCGACGCTTATATTCGGCCCCGTCGACCATCCGCAGAATCTTCTCGATCAGGGTCGGGTCAAAGCCTTCGCGGGCAATCCACTCGGCACCAAGGTCGCCCTGTACATACGCATCCAGGATTCGGTCAAGGATGGGGTACTCGGGAAGGGAGTCTGAATCACGTTGGTCGGGGCGCAATTCTGCGCTCGGTTCTTTGGAAATAGAACTCTCCGGAATGGGAGCAACTTCGCCGGCAACCAGGGCCACCACATTGCGCCACTTCGCCAATTCCCAGACCATAGTTTTTGGCACGTCTTTTATAGGAGCAAAGCCGCCAACTGCATCTCCGTAAATGGTGGAGTACCCGACTGCGAGTTCACTCTTATTACCGGTTGCCAAGACCAAGTGGCCTTCAGAATTCGAAAGCGCCATCAACGAAGTTCCGCGCACACGGGCCTGTACGTTCTCTTCGGCTAAGCCCGTGAGTTTTAACTCATCCACAAAAGCGGCGACTAACGGTTCGATCTCCACAGTGCGAATGTTGATACCCATATTTGCTGCGAGCGCATACGCATCGCTCTTGGAATGATCCGAGGAGTACTTACTTGGCAACGAGACGCCAAAGACTCGATCAGCTCCCAAAGCATCAACAGCGATGGCCGCCACAAGCGCCGAATCGATACCGCCAGAGAGTCCAAGGATGACCGACTTGAAATTGTTCTTCTCTACATAGTCACGCAAGCCCACCACCAGTGCGCTCCACAATTCACCATGCATATCGAGGCGCATCGCGATTCCGGCAGGTAGCGGCTTTTCCAGGATTCGGGTTTCATCGTTGATCACGTGATCAACAGCACCTGCGCTGCGTACTGGTAATTCAAGATCGGTCACCATTAAACCGTCTTCAAATTGTGGAGCACGAGCCACCAAGTTGCCCGCACTGTCGACGATCATGCTGTCCCCATCAAAAACCAATTCGTCTTGGCCGCCCGTCATATTTACATATGCGAGAGTGCAGCCAGCTTCGCGCGCACGTCTTGAGCAGAGCGCAAAGCGAGCATCGTCTTTATCCTGCTCGTAAGGGCTTCCGTTGATCACCACTAAGAGTCCAGCGTTTCGTTCCTTTACTTGCGCGACTGGTCCGCCCTCTTGCCAGAGGTCCTCACAGATCGCAACGCCGATATCAATTCCTTTATGTCGAAAGACCAAAGACTTTTCTCCCGGAATGAAATACCGGAATTCATCAAAGACTCCATAGTTGGGCAGATGGTGCTTTGCATAAGTGGCCACAACTGCACCTTCATGAATGAGCGCTAAAGCATTTTGCGGATTGCCGGCGGGGACGCCGAGCTTTTCGGACTTCAGACTCTGCTGGTCCAGGTATCCGACAATGACCGGCAAGTGAGCGCACCCCGCATGTTTGATGTCATCTGCCAAGGTGTGTAATTGTTCAAGGACGGCGCTCTGAAAAGAGGGGCGCAAGGCCAAGTCTTCAATCGGGTAGCCAGTAAGCATCATCTCCGGGAAGACCACGAGGTCGCTTCCCTGATCGGCCGCTTGCGCTGTGTAGGCCACCACCAGAGCGGCATTTCCCGCAAGATCGCCCACCTTCGGGTTCACTTGAGCCAGCGCCAGGCGAAGGTGTGCGCGAGTGGACATATATAGAGCCTACATATCTCCCATTCGCCCGCCTACCCAGCCCGCCTACCCACTCCGAGCGGTGGCTGTTAGAATTGGGCTACCCAGGGACCCCCAGTGGCCTTGAGGCGGAGGAATCACAATGAGCACTTCTCTTTATGCTGGCATTTCGCATAGGCGCGTCACCGTGCTTGATATTGCAGCGGCCAAGGAGCGCGGTGAGAAGTGGGCGATGCTCACTTCCTACGACCAAATGACTGCCGAGATTTTCGAAGAGGCTGGCATCCCTGCACTCCTTGTGGGAGATAGCGCCGCCAACACTGTTCTTGGTTATCAGAACACCATCGGTGTCACTGTCGATGAATTGATCCCACTTACTCGCGCGGTAGTACGCGCCACCTCGCGTGCCATGGTGATCGCAGATCTTCCCTTTGGCTCATACGAGAGCAGCCCTACACAAGCATTAGAGACCGCAACCCGCTTCTTCAAAGAAGCTGGTGCCCATGCAGTGAAACTTGAAGGTGGCACCCGGGTGCTTCCACAGATTGAAATGCTCGTCACTCATGGCATCCCAGTTATTGGTCACCTTGGACTGACCCCACAATCAGTTCATACCTTAGGTGGATATCGAGTGCAGGGCCGTGGTGGCAAAGGCGAAGAGATTATTCGCGATGCCAAAGCCATCGAGAGCGCAGGCGCTTTCGCGGTTGTTCTCGAATTAGTGCCGAGCGATTTGGCGACTCGTATCACCTCTTCTATCAGCATTCCCACCATCGGAATCGGTGCGGGCAAGAGTTGCGATGCCCAAGTGCTGGTCTGGCAAGACCTACTCGGATTAACAGCGAATAGCCCCAAGTTGGCCAAGCGATACCTCGAATTGCGTTCGCTCATGGGCGCAGCTGTCACTGAGTGGGCCAACGACGTAGCTAGTGGAGAGTTTCCGGGAGCAGACCAGAGCTTCGAGTAAGTATCCTTGCCGAATGCTCAAACGCCTCAAGTCGTTAGCGATCGATCTGACCCCACTTCGCACATCACGTGATTTTCGGATCATCATGGCTTCAGGTCTCATCACTTTCCTCGGATCGATGGTGACTTACGTTGCGCTTCCTTTTCAGGTGAAGGAGATTACGGGCTCGTACGTAGCCGTCGGCCTCCTAGGCGCCATCGAAATTGTGCCCTTAGTAATTTTCGGTCTCTACGGCGGCACCCTGGCCGATTCCATCGATCGCAAGAAAATGATCGTCATCATGGAGGTGGCTAGCCTGGCATTAACCACGATCCTCTTAATCAATTCACTCTTGCCCCATCCAAAACTCTGGGTGCTCTACGTGGTGGCGGGTATCTTCGCGGCGGTAGACGGACTCGCGCGCCCCAGCCTCGATGCCATGATTCCGCGCATATTGCCGCACGATCAAATGATGGCGGCCAGCGCTCTTCGAAGTGTGCGCTGGCAATTTGGTGCCCTTTTAGGACCTGCACTCGGTGGAATTTTGATCGCCTGGAAAGGTGTGAGCGCTGGATTCATTTTCGATGTGGTCACGTATGCGCTCAGTATTTTGCTCTTACTTCGACTCACACCTTCGCCTGCCGAACATAATTCACCGGCGCCCAGCCTCTCTTCTCTCATGGAGGGGGTGCGCTATGCATTCAGTCGAAAAGACCTACTGGGCACTTATGCGGTGGATTTGGCGGCAATGTTCTTCGCCATGCCGAATGCGCTCTTCCCTTTTTTTGCCGACGAGCTCCATGCCCCATGGGCCCTCGGCTTGCTCTATTCATCGGCCATGTTCGGTTCCATTTTGGCCACCTTCACTAGCGGATGGACCAAGAAGATTCACCGGCATGGACGAGCAATTCTGGTGGCCGCAATCTTTTGGGGCGCGGGCATCTCACTCGCAGGTGCGACATCTTTTCTCCCCCTCGTTTTCTTTGGATTAATCCTTGCCGGCGGCGCTGATCAACTGAGTGGGATCTTCAGATCAACAGTCTGGAATCAGACGATTCCCGTTGAATTACGCGGGAGATTGGCCGGAATTGAGCTTCTCTCCTACTCGCTCGGACCTTTAGGCGGACAAACAAGAGCTGGTGTGATGGCGCAATTTAGTGGGCTGAGAACTTCGATTGTGGGCGGTGGAATTCTCTGCATCGGAGCCGTTGCCGCACTCGGCGCAGCTCTTCCTACCTTCCGAAAGTACGATGATCGCACCAATGAATTCGCTCTTGCGGAACGGAAAAAGCGGGCGGGCACATCAGAAACAAAGTAGGAAATGTGGACTCCGTTGATGGCGACATTCTCCAGATAAATTAAAAAAAATCCCGACACGACACGAACGAATAATGTCCAGATGTTGGCTATCGAGTGAATTGCATGTCACACTTTCTCTTGCAAAGAGTCCGATGACGGATCGGACCCCTCAGACAGGAGATGCACGTGGCTGCTAGCACCACGCGTAAGACCGTAGCCAAGAAGCGCCCAGCCAAGAAGGCTGCAGCGAAGAAGGCCCCGGCCAAGAAGCGCACAGCAAAGAAGCGCGCCGCTAAGAAGGCTCCAGCCAAGAAGGCTGCTGCCAAGAAGCGCGTAGCAAAGAAGCGTCCAGCGAAGAAGGCTGCCGCTAAGAAGCGCGTAGCAAAGAAGCGCCCAGCGAAGAAGGCTGCTGCTAAGAAGCGCGTAGCCAAGAAGCGCCCAGCGAAGAAGGCTGCTGCTAAGAAGCGCGTAGCCAAGAAGCGCCCAGCGAAGAAGGCTGCTGCCAAGAAGGCTGCTCCAGCTAAGAAGCGTGCTGCTAAGAAGCGCGTTGCAAAGAAGCGTCCAGCCAAGAAGGCCGCTAAGTAAATCCTTATCAGAAAACCCCGCCACGAAAGTGGCGGGGTTTTCTGCTTGTATGGGCACATGAGAAATGCACTTACTCCAGGAGTTCTCTCCCCTCGCCGCCTCGTGCCGACCAGCATCAAAGCTCCCGAGTATGTAGGAAAGAAAGCCCCGACTCTCCATAAAGATGGCCATATCCCTAGCCTGGAGATAGTGGAGAAGATGCGCATCGCCGGACGCATTGCAGCCGAAGCGATGAATGAAGCCGCCAAAGCAATCGCCCCCGGCGTGACCACCGACGAGATAGATCGCATCGGTCATGAGTACTTACTTGACCACGGCGCCTATCCCTCCACCCTCGGATATCGCGGCTACCCAAAATCTCTCTGCACTTCACTTAATGAAGTCATCTGCCATGGCATCCCTGATTCCACTCGCATGGAAGAGGGCGACATTCTCAACATCGATATCACGGCATTCATCCATGGCGTGCATGGGGACACCGACGCCACCTACCCGGTAGGAGAGATCAGTGAAGAAGCCCAATTACTGATCGAACGGACTCGCGAAGCGCTCAACCGTGCCATCGCCGCCGTGAAGCCGGGGCGGGAGATCAACGTGATCGGGCGAGTGATCGAGGCATACGCCGGTCGATTCGGGTACGGCGTGGTCAAAGACTTCACTGGCCATGGCATTAATACGGCCTTTCATAGTGGACTGATCGTGCCGCACTTCGATGCCCCGTATCACGACACCGTGATCGAAGAAGGCATGACCTTCACTATCGAGCCGATGCTCACACTGGGAAGTATCGATTATGAAATTTGGGATGACAGCTGGACGGTAGTCACCAAGGATCGAAAGTGGAGCGCGCAATTTGAACACACTCTCTTGGTGCATGCAGATGGCGCCGAGATTTTGACACTTCCTGGGACACTTCCTGGGACGGCTTAGGAGCCGCAGGTGTCGCTCTTTAAGAGGTTTTGAATTGTCGTGAAAGAACGCGCGATCACAGCTTGATCTGCTGGGCTTAATACATCGGTAAAGGCCCGTCGCACGCTGGCCACGTGATCGGGCGCCGCTGCCACGATGGCCTGCAACCCTTTCTCTGTCATCACCGCGAAAGCTCCACGGCGATCATCGGGGCACTCTTCTTTACGGATCAATCCCGCTTGCTCCATCACCTTCATTCGGTGCGAGAGACGCGAACGCGAGAGTAGAGCGGCTTGCGCGAGTTCGCTCATCCGCATCCGGCGCTCCGGCGCATCCGAGAGTTGGGCCAGGACTTCATAATCGGCCATCGAGAGGTCGTGGCCGTCGAGGGCCTGCTCGAGGAGCTCCATGAGGCGACGGCTGGTGAGGATATAGGCCCGCCAGGCTTCCATTTCCGCAGGTGAGAGCCAGCGAGGTGGCGCCTGCGTGCTTGCCTTATTCATGCCGGACACCCCCTCAGGGTAGAAGTTGAATCTTCAACTACTTTACGCTACTTTAGTTGAACATTCAACAAACTATATAACCAGAACAGATGAGGAATATCTATGAGCAACACCATCGCAGCCGGCACCTGGGCCATTGATCCCAGCCACTCTGAAATTTCATTCTCCGTACGCCACCTCATGGTGAGCAAGGTACGCGGGCACTTCACCAAGTTCTCCGGAAACCTTGTCATCGCAGAAGACAACACCAAGTCCAGCGTCACCGCAGAGATCGATGCGACAAGTATCGACACTCGCGATGAGAACCGCGACAACCACCTTCGCACCAACGAATTCTTCGATATCGAAACACATCCCACCTGGACCTTCGCCTCAACCGCAGTCCGTACCGGCGGCAAGGGTGGTTACCTTGTAGATGGCAACCTCACCATCAAGGGCGTCACCAAGCCTGTAGTTCTTGACCTCGAAGTTGCTGGCACGAGCACCGATCCTTGGGGAAACACCAAGGCGGGCTTCTCTGCTACCACCGTGATCAACCGCAAAGATTTCGGCGTTGAGTGGAATGCTCCACTCGAGACCGGCGGCGTCTTGGTCGGCGAAGAAGTAACTATCTCACTGGAAATCCAGGCAGCGCTTCAAGCCTAATTCAACTACCAAAACGGGATCTAGCTTCGGCTAGGTCCCGTTTTGTATTTCTAGGAAGTGCTGTGGGGCGACGCGATTTGAATCATCGGGGCGGATTTTGGATCGAGCCATTTCAAGAGTTGCAATAACGTTTCTCGCTTTACGGCGATGCATCCAGTGAGGGGTTTACCTGTATCTAAGTGAAGAAAAATTGCCGCAGCGTGCGGCGAATCATTTGTTGTAATGGAAATTGCTAATGAGTAAGAGTCGCGATGATCAATAAGGTGTTCGCCTTCTGCAGCGTTCCAGGAACAATTCTTGAGACACTCTTGCCAGGTATCGTCCAAAGGAGAGAACGGATCTGCAACCCACCATGAAGCACTCGTGGCTCGGCGATACTTCAGAGCAGTCGCTGGCTTCTTTTCAAATCCAAAGGCGATACCAATAGGAAAAGTGCCTAGTGGAGTAGTTCCCGTATTTCGCACGCGATCAGCAATATTGACTAGGCCTTTGGTCGATGTGCGAGCCGTGAAGCTAGTGCCTACCTTCACCCACTTTGCGCTCCTCAATTCATACCGCGTGCCCACCGCTTTTCCTGACCCGTCAGCGGTAATTGAGATGACTTGACGAGTAGAGGCCGGCATTGCCTGCGGGGTTACGGGAGTGATGGGGGCGAGCATTCCCACCGCCAGCGCGAGCAGGCTCGCCTTAATGATCACCCTCCTAATCTATCCCTCTACTATTCACCTATGTTCTTGGAGAGTGCTCGCCTGCGATTGCGCCCAATGGAACTGGCAGATGAAGAAGCGATGTTTCAGTACCACTCCGATCCTGAGGTGGTTCGTTACATTCCTTGGTTTCCTCGAGATCGATCCCAAGTACGGGCTTCCATCGAAAAGATCATGAAAGCCACCCGCCTTGAAGTCGAGGGTGATTACCTCAATCTGGCAGTCACACTCAAGGAGACCGGTCGCCTTATTGGCCAAGTGAGTATCGAATTTACCAGCGCTGTAAATGAGTGCGGAGAGATTGGCTACGTTTTCAATCCAGAGTTCAGTGGGCAGGGATATGCCACCGAAGCCATCGCCACCATCATCTCTCATGGGTTTGATCTCGTTGAATTCCACCGCGTGATAGCTCGCACTGACCCACGCAATATCGCTTCCATCAAGGTGCTCGAAAGGCTCGGCTTTCGCCAAGAAGCGCACTTCGTCAGCGAGGAATTCATCAAGGGTGAATGGGTCGATACGCTTATCTTCGCCGTGCTCGATTCCGAATGGGCAGAGCTTCGAAAGAAATGGGATTTGCAAAGGTGAGTGAGACCAAAGATGAGTGAGAATAGCCGCGACAAGTTCGGCTTCACAATCACGCATCAAGGTGAAGGCCTGGCGCGTACTGGGATCATCAAAACTCCCCATGGCGAAATAGCGACTCCTGCTTTTATCCCAGTGGGTACCAAAGCCACCGTGAAAGCGGTGCTGCCGGAGACAATGAAAGATTTAGGCTCGCAAGCCTTGCTAGCAAATGCGTATCACCTCTATCTCCAACCAGGGCCCGAGGTCGTCGACGCCGCTGGTGGGCTCGGCGCATTTATGAATTGGCCCGGCCCTACTTTTACCGATAGTGGCGGCTTTCAAGTTCTCTCGCTCGGCGTGGGATTTAAGAAAGTGCTCGCGATGGATACCTCAATGGTTCATCGCGATGATGTGATTGCCGAAAATAAGGAACGCCTTGCCCACGTCGATGATGATGGCGTCACTTTTAAGTCGCACTTAGATGGATCTCTCCATCGCTTCACGCCTGAAGTTTCCATGCAGGTTCAACACAAGTTGGGCGCCGACATCATTTTCGGATTTGATGAGTGCACCACTTTGATGAACACTCGAAAGTATCAAGAGTTAGCCGTTGATCGAACTTACGCCTGGGCACATCGCTGCATCGCCGAGCATCAGCGCCTCACCGCCGAACGCTCCGATAAGCCCTACCAGGCTCTCTTCGGTGTCATCCAGGGTGCGCAATACGAAGATCTGCGTCGCAAGGCTGCTCGAGAACTCAACGAACTCGATTTCGATGGGTTCGGCGTCGGTGGTGCACTCGATAAACACGAACTCGGCACCATCGTGGGCTGGGTCAATGAAGAACTCACCCCCAATAAGCCGCGCCACTTGCTTGGCATCGGTGAGCCCGACGATTTCTTTGTAGCAGTGGAGAGCGGCGTAGATACCTTTGACTGCGTAGCCCCGTCACGCGTTGCCCGCACCAGTGCGGTGTATGGTGCCGATGGCCGATTCAATATTTCCAATGCTGCCTACAAAACTGACTTCACCCCAATCGACGAAAAGTGTGGCTGCTATACCTGCCAGCACTACACCCGTGCCTATTTGAATCATCTCTTCAAGGCGAAAGAAATGGTGGCATCAACACTTGCCACCATCCATAACGAGTTCTTCACCGTGCAATTGGTTGATCAAATTCGGGCAACGATGCAATCAGGCGAATACCACGACTTCAAAAAAGATTTCCTCGGGCGTTATTACGCTAAACGGCAGCAATAACTCTGCTGACCAGATGTGCACCGGGGCGATACGCCAGGTATTCGTAACTCGGTGCGTCAAGAATGACAAAGTCTGCCCTCGCACCCATTCCTAAGTGACCGATGTCGGAGCGGCGAAGTGCTTGTGCGCCTCCGAAGGTAGCCGCATGCAGAGCTTGCGCGGGTGAGAAGTACATTTCACGCACCGCCGTAGCAATCACCCACGGCATTGAGGTAATAAACGACGTTCCTGGATTGCAATCGGTGGCAAGAGCAACTTTAGCCCCGCGTGCGTAGAGGCGGCGCGCATCAGGGTAAGGCGAGCGCGTGGAGAACTCAGCGCCGGGCAAGAGGGTAGCAACCGTGTTTGATGATGCAAGCGCAACGATCTCTTCATCTGAAAGATAGGTGCAATGGTCGACGCTGGCTGCACCTACTTCAAGAGCTAATTCGACTCCCCCGGTGTGACCAAGCTGATTTCCATGAAGGCGCGGAAGTAAGCCACGCGCTATCCCGGCATCCAAAATCCGACGCGATTCTTCTGGAGTAAATGCTCCGGTATCGCAGAAGACATCGATCCACTTCGCTTTGGGGGCGCAGGTATCGAGCATCTCGCCAATAACTAGCGAAACATACTGCTCGCGCTCGGATGCAAACTCTGCGGGCACCACGTGTGCTCCTAGGAAAGTCACTTCCTGAGTAAATTCGTTGGCTACATCAAGGATCTTGGCTTCGCTTTGCACATCAAGGCCATAACCGCTCTTGATTTCAAAGGTAGTAATACCGCCAGCCCGAAGTTCACCTACGATTCCAGCGGTGTGCTCGCGCAATTGATCCACGCCAGCCTCGCGCGTGGCAGCAACTGTGGTCTTAATGCCACCAGCGGCATATTTTTCACCAGTCATCCGTCCGACAAAATCTCTGACACGGTCGCCGCCGAAGACGGCGTGCGTATGACTATCAACAAAGCCGGGAATGACACTCTTGCCAGAGGCCTCAATCACTTGATCGGCGCTCGGCGCACCCTTCGACGATCCGATCCAGGCAACCTTGCCGTCCTCAACTAGAAATGCGGCGTCGCGCAGAGTACCCAGGATTGTTCCATCGCCCATTGTTGGGTCGTTGGTGACTAACTCACCGATTCCCGTGACAACCGTGGAACTCATTTCTATCCTTCATTGAGTGGGGCGTGCTCGTGCATAGGGATGCGCACCCCGCGTTCCTGGGCAACTTGTTCTGCGAGCTCATAGCCGGCGTCTACGTGGCGTATAACGCCCATGCCGGGGTCGTTTGTAAGTACTCGACGTAATTTCTCACCCGCAAGCGCTGTGCCGTCGGCCACGCTCACCTGTCCGGCATGAATAGAACGTCCGATTCCCACGCCGCCGCCATGATGAATAGAGACCCACGATGCACCTGATGCGGTGTTGATGAGTGCATTGAGCAGCGGCCAATCTGCGATGGCGTCAGATCCATCAAGCATGGATTCAGTTTCACGATAAGGCGAAGCCACCGAACCGCAATCAAGGTGATCACGACCGATGACGATAGGAGCCTCAACCTCGCCCTTAGCGACCATATCGTTGAAGCGTTCACCCGCGAGATGTCGCTCTCCATAACCGAGCCAACAGATGCGCGCTGGGAGTCCTTGGAAGGCAACTTTCTCAGAGGCCTTCTTGATCCATCGGGCAAGTGGTTCGTTATCTGGAAAGAGTTCCAAAACAGCTTTATCGGTAGCGGCAATATCTTTGGGATTTCCCGAAAGGGCCGCCCAGCGGAAGGGCCCTTTGCCTTCGCAGAAAAGCGGACGGATGTATGCAGGCACAAAACCAGGGAAGGCAAAGGCGCGGTCATACCCCCCAAGTTTGGCTTCCCCGCGAATGGAATTACCGTAATCAAAGACCTCAACGCCAGCATCCATAAAGCCGACCATGGCTTCCACTTGCTTGACCATCGAAGCGCGGGCCCTCAGTGTGAAATCTTCTGGGTCCTTCTCCGCCATAAAGTGCCAATCTTCAACCTCAATACCTTCAGGAAGATATGAGAGTGGATCATGCGCCGAAGTCTGGTCGGTGACGATGTCGATCTCCACACCACGACGGAGCAGTTCAGGGAAAATTGTTGCTGCGTTGCCGAGGACGCCAATGCTCAACGCCTTGCGTGCCTTCTTGGCATCTAGCGCGAGTTTGATTGCTTCGTCCAGATCGGCGCACCAAATATCGAGGTAGCGATGGTCAACTCGGCGTTGTAGGCGAGTGGAATCAACATCGACACAGAGACACACACCATCGTTCATCGTGACGGCGAGCGGTTGCGCACCACCCATGCCACCAGCGCCACCGGTTAATGTGAGCGTCCCAGCGAGAGTGCCGCCAAAACGCTTATTTGCGATAGCTGAGAAAGTTTCGTACGTACCCTGCAGAATTCCTTGCGTGCCGATGTAGATCCACGATCCGGCGGTCATTTGGCCATACATCGTCAGGCCCAAAGCTTCTAAGCGACGAAACTCTGGCCAGGTTGCCCAATCCCCCACGAGATTTGAATTCGCAATGAGTACTCGTGGCGCCCATTCATGCGTTTGCATGACTCCCACTGGCCGACCTGATTGCACCAGCATCGTTTCGTCAGCTTTCAGCGTCGTGAGAGTGCGCACGAGTGCGTCGAATGACGCCCAGTCGCGAGCTGCTTTACCGGTGCCGCCATAGACGACTAGATCATCAGGGCGTTCGGCAACCTCGGGGTCGAGGTTGTTCTGCAGCATGCGAAGGGCAGCCTCTTGTTGCCAACCCAATGTCGAAAGCTTGGTGCCGCGCGCGGCACGCACTGGGCGAGGTCCAGGTCCTGCCCCAGGTGCAGAGTGAGGTGCGCCGCTCATACAAGTTCTCCGATTTCTCGTTCGACAGCCGTGAGTAATGCTTGGCTCTTCACCATTTCTACTGTTGCTTCAATTTCTGGCGTGAGCCAGCGATCCATTCCAGGTCCTTGGACTTTCGTGCGAAGGACCTTAAGTGCGGCCCCTGTGCCTGGCGAAGGAATGAGTGGGGCGCGCATATCGATCGCACGCCCTGCAGTCATAATTTCAATAGCGATCACACGCGCAAAGGCATCGACAGCGCGACGCAATTTCCGCCCCGCATGCCAACCCATCGAAACGTGATCCTCTTGCATTGCGCTGGAGGGAATGGAATCGACCGAAGCAGGCGAAGCGAGACGTTTCATTTCTGAAACCAATCCGGCTTGGGTGTATTGAGCGATCATGAGTCCGCTGTCGACACCGGGGTCATCAGCAAGGAAAGGGTTGAGCCCAAAAGAACGAGACTTATCAAGCATTCGATCTGTGCGACGTTCTGACATGGAAGCTACATCCGCAATAACGATCGCTAAGAAGTCGAGCACGTACGCCACTGGTGCGCCATGAAAGTTTCCATTACTGCGTACGCGGCCATCAGGCAACACCACCGGGTTATCGATAGCGCTTGCTAATTCTCGTGACGCAATTAAACGAGCATGATCGACCGTGTCACGAGCGGCGCCGGCAACCTGCGGTGCACAACGCAACGAGTACGCGTCTTGCACTCGCGTGTCATCATGACCCGCGTGCGATTTCACAAAGGGAGAATCACCTAGGAGGTGCCGAAGATTTTGCGCAGAGAGACCTTGTCCGACTTGAGGACGTAATGCGTGCAACTCTTCTGCGAAGACCTGATCGGTACCGAGGAGAGCTTCAATACTCATTGCAGTGGAGAGATCTACGGTCTTGAGTAACGCATCGATATCGCTGATGGCCATGATCAACATGCCGAGCATGCCGTCAGTTCCGTTAATGAGTGCGAGTCCCTCTTTGGCCACAAATTCAATCGGTGAAATACCGGCATCCTTGAGCGCTACACCTGCATCAACCACGCTTCCGTCAGCTAAGCGCACTTCGCCTTCGCCCATTACCGCGAGCGCACAGGTGGAGAGAGGCGCGAGATCCCCGGAGCAGCCGAGCGATCCATATTCACGAACGAGCGGGGTGATCTGTGCGTTGAGAAGTGCGGCATACGCATCGGCGGTAGTCGCGCGAATGCCGGTGCGACCCGTGCACATCGTGGATAACCGCAGCGCCATCATGGCTCGTACGACTTCTTGTTCTACTGGCTCGCCCGATCCGGCAGCATGTGAGCGGATAAGAGAGCGTTGCAGCTGGGCGCGCATCTCTGGGTCAATGTGCTTGGTAGCTAATGCCCCAAAACCAGTGGAGATGCCATAGGCCGGCGTGGGACTGGCGGCGAGTTCATCGACGGTTGCCCGTGAGGATTCCATGGCGGCGCGTGCCTCCGATGAAATCTCGACGGTTGCCCCGTGGCGCGCTATCGCCACCACCTCTGCCGGAGTCAGACCTGGAATACCTATGACTACCTTTGCCATTGATGTGGCGATTGATGTGGCGCTCATCCGACTCCTTATAGATCTGACGCTCAGTACACTAGCCGAGCAATCACTGATAAGGGAGCGAGGGCCGCATGGTGGAACTCCATCACGATCCACTCTGGCCACGCGCCAGCGCATGGCTCCATGACGGCGTCACAACCGGCCTAGAACGGGCCGATTTAGCCCTTATCGGCATCGGTACCCATCTCAGCGCTATCACTGCCAATAATGCGCATATGACCCCCGGAGCGGTGCGCGATGCACTAGCTCGCTACTCGACCTGGTCGGCTGCGCGCGAGATCGACTTCGCCGAACGCATTACCGGCATCGATCTCGGGGATATCGCAGATCCAGATGGTCCTCAAGGCGAAGCACGAGTTATCACCACCATCGCCGAGGCGATAGAAAAGTGTCGCCTTTTGATCGCGCTGGGCGGCGACAATGCGATGTCCTTCTCCGCTGCCTGCGGCACAGGAGAGGCCATCGGTGGCTTATCCGAGTTGGGGTTGATCACTCTTGACGCGCATCACGATGTACGTGATGGGATCTCGAACGGATCGCCGATTCGCCGATTGATTGAGGCCGGCGTTCAGGGAGCAAAAGTGGCGCAAGTAGGAATTAGCGACTTCGCTAACTCCAAGGAGTACGCCGCTCGCGTGAAAGATTTTGGCATCACCGTTATCCGGCGAGACCAGATGCGCGGACGTCCGATGAGCGATGTCATGGCAGAGGCTTATGCGATTGCGGGATCTGGCACTCAAGGTATCTATGTCGATATCGATGTCGATGTCTGCGACCGAAGCGTGGCCCCGGCCTGTCCTGCAGCAACGCCAGGTGGGCTCAGCGCAGATGAACTCCGTCAGATCGCTTTCGAATGTGGAACGAATACAAAAGTGCGGGCAATTGATATCACTGAAATCGACGCCACTTTGGATACGCCCGATCAGCGCACAGTTCGTCTCGCTGCGCTGCTCATCTTGGAAATTGCCACAGGTTTAGCGGTACGAGCGTAAGAGTAGAAGCTCTTTACTCCGGGAAGTGGCAAGCGACCGAACTTGTGCCGATTTGCAGAAGTTCTGGCTCATCAATGCGGCAACGATCCTGCGCTTTCCAGCAGCGAGTATTAAAGACGCAGCCGCTAGGAGGATTCATCGGGCTTGGTAGATCGCCATGGAGCAAGATGCGCTCACGCGTACGCTCTGTGTTGGGATCCGGAACGGGTACGGCTGAAAGCAACGCCTTCGTGTAGGGATGATGTGGCGCTGCATACAGGTCGGTAGTGGGCGCGATCTCCATGATCTTTCCGAGGTACATCACCGCAACACGATCTGAGATGTGTTGCACCACTGAAAGGTCGTGAGCAATAAAGAGGAAGCTCATACCAAATTCTGTCTGCAGATCATCAAGTAAGTTGATGATCTGCGCTTGAATCGACACGTCGAGAGCGCTTACTGGCTCATCAGCCACGATGAACTTAGGCTTCAATGCGATTGAACGAGCAATGCCGATGCGTTGACGCTGTCCACCAGAGAACTCATGTGGAAAACGGTTGTAGTGCTCAGGGTTCAGACCGACGCGCTCCATGAGCGTTTGCACAGCGCGCTTTACGCCGCCTTCAGGAGTGATGTTTTGAATTTCAAAAGGCGCTGCGATGATTCGGCCAATGGTGTGACGTGGATTGAGCGACGAGAATGGATCCTGGAAGATAATTTGCATCTTTGACCGGTACGAGCGCATCGCGGCAGGCGAGACCTTCGTAATGTCTTCACCTTCGAAGAAGATCTTTCCACCGGTGGGTTCGTATAGCTTGATGATGGTGCGGCCGGCAGTGGTCTTTCCGCACCCGGACTCGCCCACCATGCCTAGCGTCTCGCCAGGTGCAATCTCGAAGGAGATGCCATCGACTGCCTTGACGTTTCCGGCAGCTCGACGAGCCAGCGCATTCTTCTTGATAGGAAAATGCTTGGTGAGATTTTCGACTTTAACGATCGGGGTCATGCGTTTCCACCCTTTGCTGCGAACTTTGCGCCCGCCGTACGTCGATCGGCGAGAGCGAGGTGGCACCGTGCGAAGTGGCCCGGTTCGTCCTCAATGAGATGGGGTGCATCCGTGGCACAACTGGCGCCCACCACTTGTGATGCGAAGGAACAACGCGAGGCGAAGGAGCAGCCTTCGGGAAGTGAGATAAGTGAAGGCGGCTGTCCTGGGATGGCAGAAAGACGGCCAGTGCCTTTGCCGTAGACGCTAGGAATCGATGAGAGTAGACCCATGGTGTAAGGAGCAAGTGGGCGGTAGTAAATGTCGTCAACACTTCCACGCTCCACAACTTTCCCTGCGTACATCACATTTACTCGATCTGCGACTTCAGCAACTACACCGAGATCGTGAGTGATCAAGAGAATGCCCATATTGAATTCCCGTTGCAACTCTTTGAGCAACGTGAGGATCTGCGCCTGCACCGTTACATCGAGTGCCGTGGTGGGCTCATCTGCAATCAGGATGCGTGGGTTGTTGATGAGGGCCATCGCAATCATTACTCGCTGGCGCATGCCGCCTGAGAATTGGTGCGGGTACTCCTTGACGCGCTTCTGAGGCTCCGGGATGCCAACGAGATCGAGCATCTCCACGCAGCGCTTGAGCGCATCTTTCTTGGATGCCTTGCTTACTACGCGGTATGCCTCCGCGAGCTGGTTTCCGATTGAGTAATAAGGATGAAGTGAGGACATGGGATCTTGGAAGATCATGGCAACTGCGCTACCGCGTAATTTGCGCAGCTCCTCATCGCTGCAAGAAACTACATCGACGGCACCAGCTTCGGTATGTACCAAGATTTCACCATTGAGGCGCGTGCGCTTGCGATTGTGCAAACCAAGTACCGAAAGACTCGTGACGGTCTTGCCAGATCCCGATTCGCCCACAATGGCAACTGTCTCGCCGGCATCGAGCGTCAAGCTAATTCCATCGACAGCTTTTACATCGCCATCTTCGGTAGGAAAGGTGACGTGTAGATCATTGATATCTAGGAGACGGGTCATCCGACACGCACCCGAGGATCAAGGACTGCGTATAAGAGATCAACGACCAAGTTCATAATGACCACAATGGCGGCAGCCAACAAAGTGGTAGCAAGTACGACCGGCAAATCAAAGTCATTCACCGCTTTTAGCGACATGCGACCAAGACCTGGAAGATCAAAAATGGTTTCCGTAAGGATTGCGCCACCCAGCAAACCAGCAAAGTCGAGGCCGGCCATAGTGGTAAGTGGAGCCAGCGCTGCACGCAAAGTGTGCTTTCGCAAAACAACTTTTGACTTAAGGCCCTTTGCCCATGCAGTCCGGATGTAATCTTCGCCGCTGGTCTCAATGACTGCTGAACGGGTGTACCGCGTGTAAATGGCAGAGAACGAGAACGCCAGAGTGATCCAAGGCAGCAAGAAGTAAATGAAGAATTTCGCTGGGTTATCAAAGATCGAAATATATCCATCAAAGTTAAGCGGAATAATGTTGTTCTTCAAAGTTAAGTAGATCAGAAGAAGCAAGCCAGTCACGAAGGTCGGAAGACTCGTGCCGATAAGCACAAATACGGTGGAGCCGGTATCAATTGGCGAATCTTTGAAACGGGCCGCCAGAATTCCAAGACCGATACCAACGATGAGCCAGAGAATGAGTGCGCCGATAGCGAGCGAAAGAGTGACGGGAAGTGCTTGCTTGATCAAGTCAGTCACGCAGGCATTCTGGCGGAAAGAGTAGCCAAGGCTGGGAGCCGGGCACGTAAAGGCAGCAGATCCCACACCATAATCACGCCCGACAAATATTCCGGTGAGGAAGAGCCAGTACTGCTCCCAAACGGGCTTATCAAAACCAAGACGGACACGGTTAGCTGCGATCAAATTAGGGCGGCAATTCTTACCGCAGGTGAGAGCAGCAGGATCGAAAGGTAGAAATTGGAAGATGGCATAAACGGCAATGCTGACAAGGAGCAAGATGACAGCCGCATACATGAGTCGGCGTGCAATGTAACTAATCATCATGACCTCGCATTAATTTGAATCTGACTATGACTTCTACGTGATGTTTCCTCGGGGCGCAGATGCGCCCCGAGGAAACACTTCTCACGAGTTACTTGATGTAGAGCTTGCCCCAAGCGAGGGTGCCCTGTGGCTGCCAGAAGAAGGCGCCACCGACTCCCTTGCCCCAGATGTATTGGCTCTTGCCGTAGTTAGTAGGCAGGATCCACATACGCTCCATGGCCTTTACGTCAAGCGCCTTCCACATTGCGGCTTGCTTTGCACGATCCGTGGTCTTCATAGCTACATCAACTGCAGCCTTGAAGTCCTTGTATGCAGGATCGTCACCGTTCTGGCAGAGGTTGAATCCGCCTTCGAGGGTGAAGAGCTCAGGAATAACTGTCGAGGCATTTGCCCAGTCAGCACCCCAGCCGGAGTTCGACATATCGCTCTGCTTTGCAGGGTTAAGAACGGTTGAGTAGTAACCACTCTTGATGATGTTGTAAGAGACCTTCAAACCAACGCGTGCCCAAGCGGCAGTGTTGATCGGAATGGTGTCCTGAAGAGTTACGCTCTGCGAAATATCGATGACGAGGCCATCAACGGTTGCATGCTTGTAATCAGCAGGGCAAGAGGTCTTTGCCTTGTCCATCAAAGCTTGTGCCTTGGCGACGTTACCGGTGGCAACGAAGTCAGGGCTTCCTGGGCCGACAACCTTGGTTGGCTCGTAATCGAGACCAAGGAGTGGGCTGATGGAACCGGTTGAGTAAGTACCACCGAAGAAGGTACCGCCCGCGTAGTCAAGGATTGCCTTGGCGTTACGTGCGTAGTACATAGCTTGGCGGATTTCAAGGCATGGCATCTTCTTTACGTTGAATGCCAAGTAACGTGAGTAAGGATCGTTGGTGTTGATACGACGATCCTTGTACTTGTCATTCTGGAAGAACTCATCCTTGTTGGCAGGAAGTGGGCCATCGAAGTTCACGGCGTTGTACATCGTGTCGTTCAAGAAGACCTGATCCATAACTTGCTCATCGAGACCGAACTTCATGATTACTTCGTCTGGATAAGGAGTGCGGATCGAGTCAGATGCCTTGCTCCACTTTGGGTTACGAACGAGCTTGAGCTGGTTCGTGGTGTTTTCCGCAATCTTGTATGGACCAGTTGCCTGTGGGCGAAGGTCGTAAGCATCGCCCTTATCGAGCTTTGCTTGGACTGGTGAGATAACACCGTAAGTGCCGAGGTAGTTAAAGTCAGCAACCGACTTGTTGAGGTTGAAGGTGATAGTGCGGTTATCTGCAGAGCAGGTAACGGCCTTATCAAACGCAGCCTGTCCGGCAGTGTCCTTTGCGTATGGACCCTTGTACTCCACCTTGCCGAGATCGAGCCACTGTTGAAGGTAGCCAGGACCATCGGTGATGATGTCAGCTGCGAATACGCGAGAGACGCCGTACTTCACATGGGCGCAAGTGATTTTGGTTCCATCTTCGAAGGTGGTACCTGGGCGCAGGGTGAACTTCCAGGTCTTTGCTTCGTTGCTTGGGACACCAGTGTTGGTAGCAAGGTCAGCGACCAAGCCAGCGCCAGCGGCACCAGGAACTGGGTTGTAGGCAACCAGGGTGCGGATAAAGAAGGAGTTCTCAAATGCCAAGTCGCGACCTGTGTAGATGCGGCTTGGATCAAGGTGATCCAACTTAGGGGTGTGCTCTAGCAGAATCAGGGTTCCGCCAGTCT
>CAEZXB010000013.1_pt1 | contig 36346 bp, 38 predicted proteins | sample 7265151 | NCBI WGS metagenome assembly CAEZXB01 (sample SAMEA6813898, study PRJEB35770) | freshwater metagenome | biome: Freshwater; feature: Freshwater reservoir; material: water | place: Czech Republic | collected 2015-11-04 | depth 0.5m m | reverse complement strand
GGTGGGATGCCGCGCTGAGCCGAACCCCAGACAAACATGGGGAAAGTCACCGTGGAGCCAGAGTTGAAGTTGGTCACGATGAAGTCATCAAAAGAGAGCGAGAACGAGAGCAATGCAGCACTCGCGATACCGGGGGCAAGGAGTGGCAAGGTGATGCGGCGGAAAGTCTGCCATTCGTTTGCGTAGAGATCCATGGCCGCTTGCTCTAGCCGTGGATCCATACCGGCCAGACGTGCCTTAACCGTAACTACTACGAACGAGAGGCAGAACATAATGTGCGCGATCAGAATGGTCCAGAATCCGAGCGGGAAGCTCGCCGAAACGAAGAGAGTGAGCAGCGATGAACCCATTACTACTTCTGGAGAGGCCATCGGCAAAAAGAGCAGCAGGTTCGCCACACCTTTACCGCGGAAGCGATAGCGCATCAGCGCGTAAGCCATCAAAGTTCCCAAGATGGTGGCGCCGATCGTGGAGAGTAAACCGATTTTGAGACTCACCATCACTGACGGGCACATCGCCTCCGCGCCAGAACAGGGATGCAGCCAGTTGTCGAGCGTAAATTTATCGAAGGTGTAAGTAAGTCGCGACTTTGGTTCGTTGAACGAAAGCGCAATAACCACGAATACTGGGATGAACATGTAGAACAACACCAACATTCCAACGATCATGATGATGTTCTTACGAATCCAATTCATCACTACACCAACTCTTCAGTGCCGGCGCGCTTCACATATGTGGCTACCAAAATAACAATGGCAGCCATAAGTACGAAGGAGAGCGCGGCCGCGGTGGGGTAAGCGCCGCGTTCTAAGAATGCGCGATCAATAACATTACCAATCATGGTGGTGTTCTTAATGCCACCAAGAAGTTGGGCATTGATGTAGTCACCCGACGCGGGGATAAAGGTAAGAAGTGTGCCAGCTACTACTCCTGGCATAGAAAGCGGCAGCACTACTCGACGAAAACCTGTGAAGGGCTTCGAGTAGAGATCGCCAGCAGCTTCGATTAGCCGCGGATCAACCTTTTCCAAACTAGTGAAGAGTGGAAGAGTCATAAACGGCAGGAAGTTATAGGTAAGACCCATCACCACCGCAAAAGGCGTAGCTAAAATACGTCCACCTTCAGGAAGAATGTGGATGTTCTGCAAGAAGTGCACAAAGCTTGAGTTATCGCCGAGAATCGCGGTCCAGGCAAGGGTGCGCAGCAAGAAAGATGTGAAGAAGGGTGCAATGACGAGTACTAAGAGGATGTTCTTCCACTTCCCAGATTTAAGCGCAATCGCGTAGGCAAGCGGGTAAGCGATAACGAGTGCGAGCACGGTTGCGATGGCCGCAAAAATAAAAGAGCGGAGGAATTGTGGCCAGTACTCACTCAATGCATCGACGTAGTTGCCTACGTGACCATTCATGACATAGCCAGTCTCGAGCGATCCGCTCGGATCGTAAAGACTGGTGGCACCCAGGTTGAACATCGGAGTTAAGAAGAAAATCGCCAACCAGAGCGCACCAGGAGCCAGGAGTAGGTAAGGCACCCACTTCTTATTGGTCACCGGATTTACTCTGTTTCGGCGAGGACATCGCCAGCATAGGCATCTTGCTTTGCATCAAGGGCAAAGGTGTGCGCCGGATCCCAAGAGATACGAACCCGATCCCCCGCCATCACTTCTGATGCATCCACGTTCTGTTCGAACACAATGATTTTTTCATCATCAAGAAATCCTGGAATCTCCACGATGAACTGAGTTGAAACGCCGATGTATGAACGTTCAAGAACCGTTCCCACTAGTTGGTTACCTAAGTGATCGTGCGCATGATTTGACTCCGCCGAGATGTAAATCTTTTCCGGACGGACGCCAACCCATACTTTGGAATTTGAGGTAGCAACGCGGCTTGCGGGAATCTTGATCTGGTTCCCCCACACCTTGACTCCCACGAAGTCACCTCGTTCTACCACTTCACCTGTGAGCAAATTCGATTGCCCAAGGAAGTTAGCCACGAATGTGGTCCTCGGGTTTTCATAGAGGTCCATCGGGCTACCGAGCTGCTCCACCTTGCCTTGATTCATGACCGCAATAGTGTCGGCCATAGTCATAGCTTCTTCTTGGTCATGAGTTACGTGCACGAAGGTGATGCCCACTTCAGTCTGGATGCGCTTGAGCTCTAATTGCATCTGGCGACGAAGTTTAAGATCGAGTGCACCCAGTGGCTCATCTAGTAGAAGCACCTCGGGGCGATTGATGAGTGCGCGCGCGAGTGCTACTCGTTGCTGTTGACCACCGGATAGTTGCGATGGCTTACGCCGCGCAAAGGCATCTAGTTCTACGAGTGAGAGCATGGCGTCAACTTGCGCCGACACATCTTTAATACCCCTGCGGCGTAATCCGAAAGCTACGTTCTCGTAGATGTCGAGGTGCGGAAAGAGTGCGTACGACTGAAAGACCGTATTAACCGGACGGTTGTACGGCTTGAGTGGGGCGATGTCATGATCGCCGATGAGGATCTGCCCAGCAGTGGGCAGTTCAAGACCAGCGACCATACGAAGCGTGGTGGTCTTTCCGCACCCTGATGGACCGAGAAGTGCGAAGAAAGAACCTTTTGGAATCAGGATGTCGATGTCATCGACTGCAACGAAATCACCAAACTCTTTGCGTAACGAGACAAGGCGAAGATCGCCGCCAATCTGATCCATCAGCCGCCCATCACCTTTGCGTAAGCGTCTTGGCAAGACTTCTCGGTGGCTTCATCAAGGCCGGCGAAGATATGAGCTTTAGCCAGAGTTGCCGCATCGGGGAAGATCAATGGATTACTAGCAAGAGCCGGATCAATCTTGGCGGCTTCCTCCTGCGCGCCATCTACGGGGCAGATGTAATTCACATAAGCAGCCACCTGCGCGGCAACCTTGGGATCGTAGTAATAGTTGATCCATGACTCGGCGTTCTTCTTATGCTTAGCACCATTGGGTACCTGCATGTTGTCTGACCAGAGCATGGCACCTGCATCAGGAATGACGTATTTGATCTTGTCGTTCTTCGCTTGGAGTTGAATAACATCACCAGACCAAGCAACACATGCTGCAATATTTCCCTTGGCAAGATCTGGTGCATACTCGTTTCCAGTGAACTTACGAATTTGGCCAGAATTAACTGCCTTCTGAATCTTTTCGATCGCTGCATCAAAATCGGCTTGATTAAAGACTGATGGATCCTTACCCATCGAAAGCAATACGAGGCCCATTGTGTCACGCATTTCAGAGAGGCAGGTTACTTTGCCTTTGAGATCAGGACGTGTGAAAAGTTCGTCGATAGTCATTACTGGCTTCGTCACAGCTCCGTTATATGCGATGCCACCAAACCCTGATTGCCAAGGGGCTGAGTAATCGCGAGTGGCATCCCACGAAGGAGACTTGAGGGCTGCACGGAGATGCGCGTCAACGTTAGGGATGTTTGCCTTGTCGAGTTTTTGAACCCAACCCAGGCGAATCATCTTTGCTGCCATCCAGTCGGTGAGCACCATCAAATCACGACCCGTGTCTTGACCTGCGGCCAGTTGATTACGAACCTTGCCGAAGAAAACGTTGTTATCGCTGACATCTTCGGTGTATGCCACTTTGATCCCGGTGGCGGCGGTAAATGCGACAACTGATGGACGAATCGACTCATCATTCGCATCGACATCGATGTAGAGCGGCCAGTTCGACACATTCAATGACTTGTCGGCATCCGATTGATCTGCTGTAGCAGGCGATGCTGAACCTTTAGTTTCGGCAGTGCCTTTAGTACCGCACGCGGCAAGGAATGCAGCGAGACCGACAGCTCCAGCGCCGGTGATGACTCCACGGCGGGTGACCTGGCTTGAGACGATCTTGCGCATCTCGGGTGTCAGTGACGCAACAGGCGGCAAGTTCTTCTCTTCTGACATGTCTACTCCTCAGCTCATACCGGATCGATCAATCGTGATAGTACGGAGCCTAATCACTTAGAGCCCAGAATCCATCGATTCACTGGCCCTAATTCCGTCCGCGTAAGTGGGCGTAGAGAAATTACTTGCGTGCACTCGCCGCGTGTTTACGGGTAGTACCGCCAGCAATCCAGAAGACCACTCCCACCAGCACAAAGAAGAGAACTGGCACTGCCTCGGTGAAGAGGAACTTCCAGCGCTCTGATTGCTCCCAGCCATCTGGTCGGAAGTCATCACCAAACCAATCCACTCCCAGTCCTGGCGCCACCAATTGGAGAGAGGCGAAGGCCACGATCAGCGTGAGCCAGACCGAGAGGAACTTGGCCCAAGGTGCGCGGTAAGGACGTGGATGATCGGGGTGAGTGACCCGCAAGCGCCAGAGCGCAGGGAAAATTGCTAAGTATGAGAGCAAGGTAGTGGAGACCGCAATGCCAAGAACTGCAGTGAAGTACTTCATGGCATTGCCTTCACTGATGGTGCGTGCCATCACAAGAACTGCAGTCGAGAGCAGACCACTCAAAATGTTGACTCGCACTGGGGTTCCGTACTTTGCCGAGATCACTCCCAGTGAGCGAGGGGCCGCGCCGTCATAGCCGGAAACGGCGAGCGAACGATCAGACCCCATAATCCAGGTAACTCCTGAAGAGAGCACGCAGATGATGAAGAGGAGCCCGCCAATTCCACCGAGGAAAGCGCCAAAGCCGGTGAGGACAACTCCGTCAGCCCCGGTTGATCCACCGTAGATGGTGAAAACAGCCTTGATCGCGTCGAGGAAACCACCGAGATTGGAGACATCTTGCGTGGGAAGCACCACGAGAATGCCAAGGATGGGCAGACCGTAAAGCAATACAGCTGCGATCGCGGCACGGAAGAGACCGTAGGGGATATCGCGACGCGGATCCTTCATCTCATCGCCGGCACTATTAGGAAGTTCGAATCCGACGTAATTAAAGAGCAGCACACCTGCGAGTGCAACCAGCCCAGCGAAGGAAATCCCGAAGTCGCCGACATGGACGCCATGAACGCCATTCTTAAATCCGTAGATGACTACCGATATGGAGAAGAAGCCAAGGAGGATGAACCGAGCGAAAGCTCCAAAGGTAGGAATCCACTTGCCCACCTTGAAAGAAAGAATGGCGCTCGTAACACCAATCCAGATAAAGGCGAGAGTAAAGATGTACCACCAAATATTTGACATCGGATGACCGTTGAGGAAGAAGGTCTCATACGCGGTCGCTCCAACAAGGGCGAGTGTGCCGCCGAGCCAGACTGGGTTCGTCACCCAGTAGAGCACATTGTTGATCGCGGCAGCGAGCCGACCGAAAGCTAAGCGCGCCCAGAGATATGAGCCACCCTCTTGTGGGAATGATGTACCGAGTTCAGCGAAGAGAAGTGCTTGTGGCACAAAGAAGACGATGGCGAAAATGATTAACCAGGTAAATGCCTGAGCACCCGATGCCGCAACTGTTCCGATCGTATCGATTCCCACCAAAGTGCAAATGGTGAAGAAGAGAATGTCGTATCTACCGAAGTGCTTTTGCAAATGCGCAGTTTCAGTGAGTGCATCGGACGTGAGATCAAGCTCTTTAGCCAAGCCGCTATCTATGGACATGCGCCAGCCTCTTCTGGAGTAGTGATAGGAAGGTGTTACTCGCCGATATTGATCATGACGTGCTTGATGCGGGTGTAATCCTCGAAACCGTACATAGAGAGATCTTTCCCGTATCCAGAATGCTTGAAACCACCATGCGGCATTTCAGCCACAATCGGAATGTGTGTATTCACCCAAACAACGCCAAAATCGAGACCGCGAGACATGCGCATTGCGGTGCCATTGTCTTTAGTCCACACACTTGAAGCTAAGCCGTACTTCACATCGTTGGAGAAGCGGAGAGCCTCTGCTTCATCTTGGAATTTTTGTACAGTGACCACAGGTCCAAAGATTTCGTCTTGGATCATCTCGTCCTTTTGTTGCAAATCTGCAACAACTGTTGCCTCATGGAAATAGCCAGCGCGATCTACTTGATGTCCGCCAGTAACGACATTGGCGTGTGCAGGTACACGCTCCAAGAATCCCTTAACGCGCGCTAATTGGTTTGAATTATTGAGCGGACCATAAAGAATCTCTTCATCAGGTGCGCCCGTCGTGGCGATTTCTTTGACCTTCTCTGCGAGAAGCGCTACGAAATCTTTATATGCCCCCGCTTCCACCATGACACGCGTGGCTGCGGTGCAATCTTGGCCAGCATTGAAGTAGCCGCCAATAGCAACACCTTCTGCGGCAGCTTCGAGATTAGCATCATCGAAAATGACAACCGGCGCTTTGCCTCCTAATTCGAGGTGGACGCGCTTCACATCTTTAGCAGCGGAGCCAGCAACTTCCATACCTGCGCGAACCGAGCCGGTAATGGAGACCATCTGCGGAATCTTGTGCTCCACCAGCGAGCGGCCGCTATCGCGGTCACCGCAAACTACGTTGAAGACACCAGGAGGCAAGAACTCCGCCATGATGTTTGCCATCCAGACGGTTGACGCTGGAGTGGTATCACTAGGCTTCAATACAACAGTGTTTCCGGCTGCAATTGCCGGCGCCCACTTCCATACGGCCATCATCATTGGGTAATTCCATGGCGTTACTTGCGCACACACACCAATGGGTTCGCGACGAATGATTGAAGTATGTCCGCGCATGTACTCACCTGCGCTACGACCTTCGAGAATGCGGGCAGCGCCAGCAAAGAAGCGGATCTGATCAAGCATTGCGGGCATCTCTTCTGACATGGTGATCGCCAGTGGCTTGCCGGTGTTCTCGCTCTCAATTGCAATCATTTCCTCGGCACGCGATTCAAATGCATCAGCAATCTTCAGAAGTGCCTTTTGGCGCTCAGCAGGAGTTGAATCGCGCCAGGACTCGAATGCGATCGACGCTGCGTTAATGGCATGGTCTACATCTGCCGCGTTAGATATCGGCGCAGTGGCATAGGGCTTACCGGTGACCGGGCTGATGAGCTCGCTGACATTTCCAGACTTACTGTCTAAAGCGAGGCCGTTGACGAAATTCTGAAGCTTCTTCATGGATCTCCTTCTGAGTGCCTAGGCGTGAGAGTACGCGGAAATGGACCTTTTGGACACCACCCCAGGCGTAAAAGTAAGGAATCCGCAGATATTTGCTCTTTTTGCTACGGATTCTTTTGCCTTTTGGCTCGAAGTCGGGCATTCTCGGGGCATGTCGGCATCTAGCGTCCCCCGCGGCCTCGCCTTTACTAAGGCTCGCCCCGCCCGGGTCGCCCTCGATGACACCTCTAAATCCATCATCGAAGAGCTCCAGAGCGATGGCCGTAAGTCCTACGCCGCTATCGGGCTGGCTGTTGGACTCTCTGAAGCGGCTGTGCGCCAGCGCGTGCAGCGCCTCATCGACTCAGGTGTGATGCAGATAGTCGCTGTTACTGATCCGCTCACCGTGGGCTTTAACCGCATGGCCATGATCGGCATCAAAGTGGAGGGCGACCTTCAAGATGTTGCAGACCAACTCGCAACTTTCCCGGAAGTTGACTACGTAGTCGTCACGGCCGGTTCATTCGATTTACTCGCTGAAGTTATTTGTGAAGACGACGATCATCTTCTCGAACTGCTTCAACGCTTTAGAACAATCAAAACGGTGCGCTCAACCGAGAGCTTCGTTTATTTGAAACTGCAGAAGCAGTTATATAACTGGGGGACAAGATGAGTATCTCACCACAGGATGTTGTCGAACATTTCGACGACAATCTTTCTAAACGCGCGACCGAACATATGTGGATGTACTTCTCTCGAATGGGCAGTTACCACGAGGGCGCTTCAGTTCCGATCATCGTGCGCGGTCAAGGTGCGTACATCTTTGATGATCGTGGCCGACGCTACCTCGATGGCCTCTCCGGACTCTTCACTGTGCAGATGGGACATGGCCGCGAGGAACTGGCCGACGCTGCCTACAAACAAATGATGAAGCTTGCCCACTTCCCTATTTGGGGCTACGGCAATCCCCCAGCCATCGAATTAGCTGAAAAGTTGGCAAGTTTGACTCCGCAAGGTTTGGATCGCGTCTTCTTCACTACCGCAGGTGGCGAAGCAGTTGAGAGTGCATTCAAATTAGTGAAGCAGTATTTCAAGATGACAGGTAAGCCACTTAAGCACAAAGTCATCTCACGCTCGATTGCCTACCATGGCACGACGCAGGGCGCGCTCTCTATCACTGGTATTCCGGCGGCCAAGCAATGGTTTGAGCCACTCATTCCAGGAGCGCATAAAGTTCCGAACACAAACTTCTACCGCGCGCCAGAACACCTACAGAATGACATCAATGCATTTAGCGAGTGGGCTTCATCGCGAATTGAAGAAGCCATCCTCATGGAAGGGCCCGATACAGTCGCGGCAGTGTTTGTTGAACCGGTGCAAAACTCCGGTGGATGCTTCCCGCCTCCCCCCGGCTATTTGCAGCGAGTTCGCGAAATTTGCGACAAATACGACGTCATCATGGTCTGCGACGAAGTCATCACCGCTTTCGGACGTATCGGTGATTGGTTTGCTAGCAATCGCTACGGCATCGTGCCCGACATCATCACTTGCGCCAAGGGAATGACCTCAGGTTATGCACCGATGGGAGCGATGATCGTCAACGAACGACTCTATGAACCATTTACCCAAGGCACCAATACCTTCCTTCATGGCTTCACTTGGGGCGGACACCCCATGGGTGCTGCCGTTGCGCTTGCGAATCTCGAGCTCATGGAGAAAGAGAAGATCAACGAACACGTTCGTAGTAACGAGGACGCGTTTAAGAAGACTCTCGAGAAGCTTTACGATCTCGACATCGTCGGCGAGGTGCGCGGCACCGGTTACTTCTACGGAATCGAATTGGTACGCGACAAGAAGACTCGCGAGACTTTCACGGCCGAAGAGAGCGAGCGCTTACTTCGCGGATTCCTCTCCACGGCGCTCTACGACGGTGGGCTCTATTGCCGCACCGATGATCGTGGAGACCCAGTGATTCAGCTCGCTCCCCCATTGATCTGCGACCAATCTCATTTTGATGAGATCGAGCAAATCTTGCGTGGCGCCCTCGTGGAAGCGATGAAGGTCGTTTGAGTAAGCGCACACAGGTTCGTCGACTTCCCAAGAAAGCAGTCAACGATCGCGAAGTCATGAATCAGATACTCGATGCCGCACTCGTTGCGCATGTGGCAATTGTCGATGACAAACAGCCATATGCGCTGCCGGTGGGCTTTGCTCGAGACGGAGATCGACTACTTCTTCATGGTTCGGCGGCGTCTCGTCTCTTCAAGAAACTTGCAGATGGAAAACCTTGCTGCGCCACTATCACCATCATGGATGGCCTAGTGATGGCTCGTTCTGCCTTTGAATCTTCGATGCATTACAGATGCGTCATGGTCCTGGGTGAAGCAGTGGAGTTGCACGGCGACGAGAAGGTGGCTGCTTTCGATCTGCTTGTGAAGGCTTTTATGCCAGGCAGAGAACTCGAAGTCCGCAAGAGCACAAAGAAAGAATTAAAGGCGACCACACTGGTCGCGCTCTCTCTCGATGAGGCGAGCGTCAAGGTTTCGAATTTCGAGCCAGGCGATCTTCCAGAAGATATGGACTCGCCACTGTGGGCCGGCATTATTCCCATTCAACACACCTTTGGAACCCCGCGCGATGCCGCAGATCTCAAGCCGGGAATTCCGGTACCTGGTTACATCGCAGAGTGGACCAACGGACGTACTTGATGAACCTCTGGCTCGAGACTCTTGATGCGCCGCTACAACATCGAGCTGGCATTATTGACGATCTCGATGTGGACATCGCGATCGTGGGTGGCGGATTCACTGGGCTCTGGGCCGCGCACTTTCTCCGCAAAGAGATGCCCGGCGCAAACATCGTTGTACTGGAAAAAGAGTTTGTAGGTTTTGGGGCCAGCGGCCGAAATGGTGGGTGGGCATCGGCGCTCTATCCCGTCGCCTTCGATCGTCTAGTCATCGAAGTGGGCCAGGAACGCGCTCGAAATGTGCGGGAAGTGTGGCGCCGAAGCGTTCCTGAATTGGGCGCAGAATTGGCCGGACTCAGCATCGATGCCGGATTCTCATACGGTGGAAACATCACAGTGGCGCGCACCCAAGTACAAATGAAGCGCGTTGATGCGCAATTCCTAGCGGCCACGCATGCTGGTGAAGGCGCTGTGCGACTTTCGAAAGATCAAATGCAAGAACGTATCAATGTGAAAGACGCCGTAGGTGGTCTCTTTATACGTGAGTGCGCCCGTATTCATCCAGCAAACGCGGTACGCGGTCTTGCTCATGCAGTCGAAAGGGCGGGCGTACGAATCTTTGAAGAGAGCGAAGTGCTCTCTTTGCGTCCGGGAACATCATCAGTGGCCAAAAAGGGAATCGTGAAAGTGCGACATCGCGGAACGATACGTCGCGTACATGCCACACATATCGTGGAAGCAACTGAAGGATTCCTTCCCTCCATTAATACACCAGCGCGCTCCAACCGCAGCGTTGTACCGGTCTACTCATTGATGACCGCTACGGAACCACTCTCTCCAGAAATCTGGAAGGAGATCGGGTGGAGTGGGAATGAAACGCTCGCGGAGGCAAGCCACCTCATTACATATGCTCAGCGCACGGCAGATAATCGCATCGCTATTGGCGGACGAGGCGCCCCTTACTTCTTCAATTCAAAGATCTCTCCAGAACAAGATCGAGATCCAGTTGTTCATGGACACTTACGGGAATTGGCGCGTTCGTGGTTTCCACTCTTGCGCGATGTCAATTTCACCCATGCCTGGGGAGGTCCTTTGGGAATTTCCCGCGATTGGCACCCCACCGTCTCTTTCGATGAGACCAGTGGTTATGCGCGAGCAGGTGGATATGTGGGCGACGGCGTCACGAGTTCATATGTAGCCGGGCGCACCCTCGCCGACCTTATTTCCGGGAAAGAGAGCGAATTCACTCATCTCCCCTGGGTCAACCATCAAAGCCCTCAATGGGAAGGCGAACCCGTTCGCTGGCTGGCGATTAATGCCGGCCTGAAAGTGATGACATGGGCTGATCGTGAGGAGCGTCTCACCCATAGGGAGAGCCTCATTGCGCGTGCGATGGCTCCCCTGCTCGGCCATTAGTAGACTCCACGTATGGATCCAAAGAGCGCCTTAGACCTCCTTTCAATCGATCATCTCCTCAGCGACGAAGAGCGCGATATCCGCGACACCGTGCGCAAAGTAGTAGATGACAAAGTCCGCCCTTATGTTGCGGACTGGTACGAGAAAGGCGATCTCCCAGCTCGCGAACTCGCAAGGGAATTTGGCAAGCTTGGCTTGCTAGGTATGCATCTTGAGGGTTACGGCTGCGCCGGCACTTCAGCAACCGCATATGGACTTGCCTGCATGGAATTAGAAGCCGGCGACTCAGGACTGCGATCGCTGGTCAGCGTGCAGGGTTCACTTGCCATGTTTGCCATCTGGAAGTTTGGTTCAGAAGAACAAAAGCAACAGTGGCTGCCCGGAATGGCAAGCGGCGAATTCATTGGCTGCTTTGGTCTCACCGAAGCCGACTACGGCTCCAATCCGTCCGGCATGATCACTCATGCAAAGCGCGATGGAAAAGATTGGGTGCTCAACGGTTCGAAGATGTGGATCACTAACGGTCCCATCGCAGATGTCGCAGTTGTGTGGGCACAGACCGAAGATGGTATTCGTGGTTTTGTTGTTCCCACCAAAACAAAGGGTTTCCAAGCCAACATCATTCATAAGAAACTCTCGCTCCGTGCTTCGATTACCGGCGAATTAGTCTTCACCGACCTGCGTCTTCCCGAAGATGCAGTGCTTCCTGGTGTTGTCGGGCTTAAGGGTCCAATGTCTTCGCTAAACGAAGCACGCTTCGGAATCCTCTACGGAACCGTGGGCGCCGCACGTGACTGCCTAGAAGTGGCTACCGATTATGCACTCTCCCGCATTCAATTCGATCGTCCGATCGCCGCCTTCCAACTCACGCAAGAGAAGTTGGCAAACATGGCACTCGAAGTACAAAAGGGTTTCTTGCTGGCAATGCATCTTGGTCGCTTGAAAGATGAAGAGAAATTACATCCCGATCAGATCAGCCTAGGCAAACTCAACAACGTTCGCATGGCTCTCGAAGTGGCTCGCATGTCACGCACCATCTTGGCTGCAAACGGCGTCACCCTCGAGTACCCGATCATGCGTCATGCCAACAACTTGGAATCGGTACTTACCTACGAAGGAACGAGCGAGATTCACCTTCTCACCATCGGACGCGCACTGACTGGCATTCAAGCCTTCAAGTAAACGGGGATATCCCGATCTGACAGCTCTCAACAAGGCGCATACCTACCGGTGGCAGGAGAAACCGCGGGGAAATCGGCTAACCTGCTCCCATGAAGAAGAGCGGAAAATTCCTTACCGGCATCGTCGCTGTTATTGCCCTGGTCGCGGCTGGAAGCGCGCGCGCCGAAGTAGTCGTCCCTGAAGATTTCGGCATGCAACCCATGTACGGAACCGTGGTCAGTGATGGCACGCTCTTCTCGAACCAATCCGTTTCCAGCGTCTCGGCACACACTCCGCCTGACCAAACGACCGGCAAAGGCGGTGGTAATTGGGTCTGCAAGAATTTCGATGACCCAAATTGCCAAACACAATCCTGGATGGACGGAACGATCATCCTCTCCCCATGCAGCAAGACCACGGAACCAGTTTGTATCGACTCACTCTCAATTGGCAGAGATGGCGAAAAACTCTCTCCCGCTACCTTGGCATTTGAAGCCGTCTCGCAGAAGATTCCTGCAAGTCCTGCATCAGGGGTCCCAGCCGGTGGAAGTGCGAGTCTCTGGAAGAGTTCAGGAGTACCCAACGCCTTCGGAAGCAATGACTACTTAGTAGTGGTCGCGATGACGTATTCCAAGAATAAAGGTACGGAGAAGGCAACACTGAACGGCTTCACTGCAAATGTACTTCCCGCTCAAGTAAGAACTGGTGATACCTACTACGCGGCTGAGAGCTTCACTGAAACCTCGAGCACCGGCATGCCGCAAGCAGGCGTGGGCTGGCGAGGTGCTCGCGGAATGATCAACCACAGCGAGTGCGAAATGACCACCGATGGATACTGCTTTATTCGTGAAGATTTCTCGGCGAATACCAAGGTGTCCATCAACTTACATTTGAATAACAGCCTCACCGGCTGGCTCTTTGGACGATTAAAGACTCCAACAATTTCCGTAAGCAAAATTTCTGACTCAATCAACCAACTCACCGTTGAGGCCCTGCCCACTGTTGTGCCTAACTTGGTGGGCGCAGTTTTGAAATCTGATCTCTCTAAAAATCCAAAGATTGACAACTATCTCAAAGGAAGGGGATACCCGGGCGAAATCGAGAACTACAACCGAATAGTCGGCAGTAGTGGGTTTGATGGTTCCCTCGGAAGTGGCATGAATAACCTCGAGCGTTTCAGAGTTTTCGAGGAAGTACTGAAGGTCTACTCAGGCAATGATTCGAGATTCCAGAAATTTACTCGCTGGACTTTTGGATCTACCCAATATGACGCAAGTGGCGCCGGTAGCGCGTGCTTTTCTGATAAAACTAAATTGGTCGGCATCGTTACGACTAATTCACCTTTCTATGAATCGGGCCCTCCTAAGTTCAAAGATGATTCGTTAAACTATGTCGTTGCTGGACCGCACTTTGACGTGGATGGCAAGACGCTCTTCTCCGGTGTCTATGACTTGAATATGCGCTCTGAAGCCGCCCGCTGTCTCTACGGTTTCTCGTCGGCGCCGCTTAAAGCAGTTGTTTCGGTAACGTCTGCAGATGGCTCAACCCAAGATGTGCAGACTGAAGCTTTAAGTGAGAAGGATGGTTGGCTCCACCTCGGGGCGTACAACTTCCATTTCTCCCAGCCCACCATCCGCATCAAACTTTCACAAGAGAAGACCGTGGCGCCAACTCCTGCCGCTACGCCTACTTCCACCCCGAACGCTCCTGCGGCCACGACTCCTGCACCCAAGGCAAATGCGCCAGCCGCTCCGGCAATTCCAAATAAAGCAAAGACCATCATCATCACTTGCGTGAAGGGGAAGACGACCAAGAAAGTAGTGGGCACCAACCCCACGTGTCCCGCCGGATATAAGAAGAAGTAAAGTGATGAAGCAAGTCCGCTTGATCATGGCTGCGTTGCTTGCCATTGGATTGCTTGCTTGCACTTCACAGACATCCACGGCAGCCACTGCGACCAGCAAACTGAAAATCGTTTTCCAAGAATCACCGGACTCGCCAAAAGAGACCTGGACCCTCAACTGCAAACCAAACAGTGGCACTTTCCCTGGCATTGCGATCGCCTGTAAGAAACTAGCTTCATTGAAGAATCCATTCGCTAAGCCTTCAGCAGATCAAATGTGCACAGAAATCTATGGCGGGGATCAAACCGCGATGATCACCGGAACCTGGCTGGGAAAGAAAGTAAGCCGTAAATATTCACGAATTAATGGCTGCGAAATTGACGCGTGGGAGAGCATCTATCCCGTACTCCCCCACGTACAGGGTGTTACTCAGTAAGAAGTCCTTCGTGAATCCTTAGTTCACTTGCGTTAAGAGAATTGATCAATCGAAGATCATGCTCCGAAATAATGACGAGAGCGCCATCACGCGCCTTTGCATTGAGTATAGAAGCGAGTTTTAAGATCATCGAGTCATCGAGTCCCGCTGCTGGCTCGTCGAGTAAGTAGTGCGGGCACGTCTTTGCCAACACACTGGTGAGTAGCACTCGGGCACGCTCTCCGCGGCTAAGTTTCTTCCACTCTCGAGGAGATAATTCTTCTGCTGAGAGAGCATCGGGCATTCCAGCGCGCCAACCACCCCACTCAAGTACATCCTTTGCAGTGAAATTGAATGCGATTTCTTGATCTTCATACCAGGAAAAAGCAGCGCTGCGTTCTACTTGAGAGAGGGCCAAGAGATCTCGACCATTGATTTCCACTCTTCCGGCCGCGAGTGGTACTTCTCCTAAAAGCGAGAGGAGGAAAGTACTCTTCCCAGAACCGTTCGCACCTTTGATGATATAAACCCCAGATGTGAATTCAAATGAGAACTGATTGATGAGGCTGCTTCCACCTCGAGCAGCAGAAAGGGAGGTGCACTTGATCATGAGGTGGCCTTCTCCCGTATCAGGATGAGCACCAGCACCGGACTGCCAATTAACGCCAAGAGAAGCGTGAGAGAGACCTCGCCGGAGGAGAGCAGCGAACGAGAGAGCGTATCGGCAGCTAAGAGTAAGAGTGCGCCGCCGAGTGCTGAGGCTGGCATAAGAACTCTTGAACGTGAACCGATGAGTGGTCGAAGTACATTTGGCACCACTAAGCCAACAAAGGTCATGACGCCAGAGAGCGCGGCACTACTTCCGACGAGTAGCGCTGCAGCGATTAACCCTAACCACTTAACTCTTACTGGTCGCACGCCCATGAAGGTAGCCATGCGAGTGCCCAATGCGAGTCGATCAACTTGGCTAGAGATGTAAATCGCAAGAGCACCACCCGCCAGCAAGAACGGAAGTAGACGAAGCAATGACGGCCAAGTCATGAGTGAGAGTGAACCCATCGCCCAAAGCGATGTTCCCGGTGCGCTGGTGCGACCTTGCATAGCGGCGATGAGCGAGCTCAGCGCGCTCCAGAGAGAGCCGAGGCCAAAGCCCACCAAGATAAATGGCAGTGGTGCTAGCCGCGTCGGAATAAGCCTGGTTGCAATGACAGCACCAAGTGTCGCGATTGCAATGTTGGGTAAGGAACCAAATTCTCCGATGCCTATGGCCGTACCAAGGAGTGAGAGCAAGACTCCGCCAGCCGATATTCCAATAAATGCGGGATCTGCGAGTGGATTAATAAAGAGGCCCTGCATAAGAGCGCCGGCAACGCCGAGCGCAGCCCCGATGAGAATTGCACCAGCCACTCTAGGCAATCGAATCTGTCCAATAATGCTTATCGAATCTCGCTCTTGCGAGGTGGAGCTTCCAGAAAATAGGCCATGCAGTAATTCACTAAGGGTGAGGTGCACACTTCCCGAGAGAAGAGCAACGAGAGCAAGAGCGATCAACGCCACGGAGAGAAGCAGAAAAACTGTTACTCGTTTCATTTCATCACCGTAACCATGGCTGCATTAATTTGCCTTATCAAGTCAGGAAGTCTCGGACCAAAGGAGAGAAGTAAAGAATCATCGACGGCAATGACTCGGCGATTCTTACCTGCCGAAGTCTGTGCCACACCAGGTAGCGCAATGAGTCCTTTGACGCCACCGACGGATTCCAAGCCTTTGGTCATTACCAAGATGAGGTCAGGATTTGCTTGCGCGATAGTCTCTGCGGTGATGGGTGCAAAAGGTTTGTTGGAAAGCACCGCGCCGGCATCAACCCCACCAGCAAGAGTGATGACTTGGTCTGCACCAGATCCCTTGCCGCCGAGTAAGTAAATAGATGAAGGTCCACGTAGGTAGAGGAATATCACTCGAGGAGAAAGTGCGATAGAGAACTTGGGAATATCGCGAAGTAAAGTACGGGCAACTGCTTCGGCGCCTACCGCTTTTCCAAGAGCCAACAGGCGATCGTTTGCAGCAGTAACCGTCCAGGCCTCGGGAATCACGACTACCGAGACTCCAGTGGACGCAATTTGCTGCAGCGCACTCTTCGGGCCTGTGGATGCATCAACGATCACTATGGTTGGCGAAGTCGCTAAGACTTTCTCGGCAGATACTTGATGCCCTATTGCCACCACAGGAACCTTCGCGACCTCAGGAAAAGTGCTGGCAATATCGCGCCCCACCAAGTGACCGCCAAGCCCCATCGCTACCAGTGACTCAGCCGCTCCATTTGCGAGCGAAACGATGCGAGTGGAATCCAAATTGCTCGCGCCACTACCGGCGAGGTTTTTCCCTACGCCCGCCTGATTGGCTGGGAGTGTGGAACCGACCGGAAGGAGCGCCTTTGAAATGGTGACCAAATGGTCGATCGATTGATGGTCGATTGACGGCGCTGACGTGCTACAACCCATGAGTACGAGCGTAAGAAGTACTGCCAGCCGCTTCATGTGGCCATCCTCCCACCTACATTTCAGGGGAATTCCGACACCACGTCGGAAAACACGCGCCGACACCGTGTCGAAGCGCAGTTCGAATTTGAACGCTAACTTCGACTCATGCGCCGCGCCATCGTCTTCCTCGAAATCTTCGGGCTCCTTACGGCGCTTCCGCTTTCCCCTGCATCAGCAGTGCCCGGACAGCACAACGAAACTTTTACCGTCAGCAAGAGCACGAAACTAAAGCCCGGCGGACAAGTAATCACTGTTACCGGCGAAGGCTTTGATACTTCAGTGGGCATTTATATAGCCCTTTGCGTAGTTAATAAGAATGTACTCGCCCACAAAGCAGCGCCTACACCGTGCGGCGGAGGTGCTGATCAAACAGGAACAAAGGGTGCTTCGCTCTGGATCTCTTCAAATCCACCTACGTACGGCATCGGATTAGCAACCGCCTATACCAAGAGTGGCGGGTTTAACGAGAAGCTTAAAGTCGGGGCGATGATCGGAAAAGTCGATTGCCGCAAGAAGAGCTGTGCAATTGCAGTTCGCGCTGATCACACCCGTGGTGATGATCGTTCTTACGACATCTTTATCCCAGTCACCTTTCTAGCCAAATAAGTTAACCACTCATCGCTAAACGTCAAAGAGGGAGCACCATGAAGTTAAGAAGTATCGCCACCGGGATCATTGCAGTAGCACTCATCGGAGTAGTCGCACTCCCTGCTTCTGCAGCAACTTCTAAGGTACAAATTGTTGGCGGACCGCTTAAGGCGCTGGCTTTCGCTGGTGACAATATTCATCTCACCGTGAAGGGCCTTCCCAAGAAGACCGGTGTTTATGTAAGAGAGTGCCTGGCTACCACAAAGCGTCCTACGGCAGCTCAATGCAATGGCAACGGCGTCTGGGTCACTCCTTCTTTCCCCGGTGGCATCTATCCAACGGATGGCACAGTCGGTAAGCCAAACACTGACTTCGTGCTCCCCGTTGTTGGTGCCTTCGGCGCGGTGGATTGCTCGGTTTCCAAGTGTGTGATCTACGTGCAACGCGATCATCTCGGCCCTACCGATAAGAGCCTTGATACCAGCGTGAAGATTTCATTCGCTGCTCGTTTAGCCGCGCCAGTGACTGCACCTTCCGCTGCCGCTACGTCTGCACCGATCGGTCCTGATGTACTTACCAGCACAATCGGATCTGCCACCCTTGGCGATGCGCCCACAGCAATCAATGCATCCATGGATCAAACGATCGTTGTGAAGACGCTCTCCGGAGTTGCGCCAACGATCGTCGCTCTCCCAGGAGGTAACTGCGTTATAACGGGAACCACGATTGCTGCGGGCTGGAGCGGCTACTGCGTCGTACAAGTGAGTTCGGCTGGCAACGCTTCCTATACCAAGGTGTCTAAGGTTTATCCGCTCTCAGTATCTAAGTAGCTCAGTATCTAAGTAGCTCTTTAGCTAAGTAGTTCTCTAGCTAAGTAGCACCGAAGACCTAGCGAATTTGTGCGCGCACTCCTGCTAACGCAAATTCGATGGCAGCCTTTACTTCAGCCTCTGCATCAGTATTACCACCATCGACTCTGCGGGTTGTGGCTTCAACGATTCCATTGACGAAATTGGCAACGCGCACCGGATTCGAAGTGCCTGCTTCAGTCAATGCCGAGATGAGTGGACCAGTGAGGCGATGGTGTGCTGCGCGTACTTCGGGCACGCGGTGCGGCGGCAGGGCCACCGAACTGAGTTCACGCGCCAAACGATGCTTTCCCGCAATAACGTATTCAAGGGCACCGACCATCCACGCTTCCACGTGCTCTAACGCTGTTGCTGTAGCCGAAACTTGTTCATCGAGTGAAGCAGCCCAGAGGTCTAACTCATCGAGAACTAAATCTGCGATGAGATCTTCTCGGGAGTCAAAGTATTCGTAGAGAGAACTTCTTGAAAGCCCTGCGCGCGCAGCGACCGCAGACATCGTGACCGAACCGCTGCCCTCTTCCATCGCTAATTCAACAGCAGCGGCAAGAAGTGCAGCGCGTCGTCGCTCGCGATGATTTGCAACGTTTGAAGCCTCAATCTTTGGCATAAGAAAATTCTGCCACCTAATCCGCAGGAGCGCCTGTGATCGCAATTTCGCTAGCCGCAAGCTGACCGCACGCGCCATCAATGTCGCGACCACGCGTATCTCGCACGGTTACTGCGACTCCATACGCCTCGAGTAGGCGGACGAAGGTATCTTCATCCTCCTGGCGAGAAGCCGTCCACTTTGACCCGGGGGTGGGGTTGAGTGGAATGAGGTTTACGTGGGCGTTGCGATTCTTCAACAAGCGACCAAGGAGATCTGCGCGCCATGCCTGATCGTTGATGTCGCGGATGAGGGCGTACTCGATTGAGTAGCGACGACCGGTCTTATTCGAATAGGCATCGGCGGCTTCAAGAACTTCACTGACTTTCCAACGAGTATTGATGGGAACGAGTGTGTCGCGCAATTCGTCATCGGGCGCGTGGAGTGAAACGGCCAGAGTGACTGGGATGTCTTCATCGATCAACTTCATGATCGCAGGAACGAGGCCAACAGTTGAGAGCGTGACCGAACGCGCACCGATCGCTAAACCTTCCGGATGCGGGGAAGTAATGTTGCGAATCGATTGAATGACCGCGTTGTAATTGGCGAGTGGTTCTCCCATACCCATGAAAACCACATTCGAGAGACGCATGGTGCCGCCGGGGATCTCGCCACTATCAAGAGCGCGAGCAGCCATCACGACTTGTTCAGTGATTTCACCTGCGGTGAGGTTACGAGTAAGGCCACTTTGACCGGTGGCGCAGAATGGACAATTCATTCCACACCCGGCTTGCGATGAAATACAGACCGTTGCGCGGTCGGAGTAACGCATGATGACGCTCTCGACGAGAACACCGTCGTGCATCTTCCAGAGGTCCTTGCGTGTTCGACCGCGATCGCATTCGAGCGAACGAACCGGAGAGAGAAGTTCCGGAAGGAGGAGGTCCTTCAATGTGCCCCGAAGGTCTACAGGAATATCGCTCCAGGTATCTGGATTGTTATTCAAATGTTCAAAGTAGTGCAGTGCTACTTGCTTGGCACGAAAACCAGGTAGCCCAAGGTCTTCGGCAAACTTCTTGCGATCCTTTGCTGGTACATCGCTGATGTGCTGAGGTGCTTTCTTGCCGCGCTTAGGCGCTGCGAAGACCAACTCTCCCGGCTTTAGCGCCATTAGAGCCCCACAAAATGCGAAATAAGTATGTACGCAAAAGGTGCGGTGAGCAGAAGCGAATCGAGACGATCCAAAATGCCGCCATGGCCGGGCAGAAGTGCACCCATATCTTTCACGCCTAGATCACGCTTGAGTGCACTCTCGATGAGATCTCCACACGTTGCGGTGATCACCGTGACAACTGCCAAAACCGCACCTTGCCAGAAGGGACGATCCAGCCAAATCATATAAAGCGTTCCAGCGCCGCCGATGGCAAGCACGAGTGAACCGACTACGCCTTCAAGCGATTTCTTTGGACTGATAGTCGGTGCGATGCGATGCTTTCCAAAGAGCACGCCCGCTATGAGGCCACCAGTGTCGCTCAATGCAACCGCGGCAATAAATGCCATCACACGAGCGCGACCGTTATCGGGATGTGCAAGAAGGATCGCGAAGCCCGCAGGAATAGGCAAGTAGAGCAAAGTAAAGAGCGTTGCTGTCACATCTTGCACAAATGAAGTAACACCAGAACGCAGTCGGATCACGAGAAGCACCGGAATGGAAATCCCTGCGGCAATCGCTAAACCAGAAAGGCCCCAGAACCAACTCGACATCACAATCGAGACGCTGGCAATCGCCGAAGTGTATGGATCAATCAAAATGCTCTTGAGTGCAAAAGCTCGCGAGAGTTCCCAGACCGCCGGGATCATCGCTATCGAAACGAGAATCGCAAAGAACATGCGGTTCCACGAAAGGGATGCGATCACAAGCCCTAAGAGTGAGAGGCCCACTGTGAGAGCGAGAGGAATGTTGCGCCCGGCCCGGGCATTAATGTCTGTCACGATTAAACTTCGAGAAGTTCGCTCTCTTTGTGTTTCAAGAGCTCATCGATCTTGTCAACGTGCGATGCGGTGACTTTGTCGAGCTCCTTTTCAGCGCGGCCGAGTTCGTCTTCACCAAAGCCACCATCTTTTGCTAACTTATCTAATCCTTCTTTGGCGTGGCGACGAATGTTGCGAAGTGAGACACGAGCCTCTTCTGCCTTGTGGCGAGCGACCTTGATGTACTCCTTGCGGCGTTCCTCGGTGAGTTGTGGGAAACCGACGCGAATGACTCCGCCATCGTTACCGGGATTAACGCCGAGATCGCTTTCACGGATCGCCTTTTCGATGGCGGCCATAGCGCTCTTATCGAATGGGCTAATAAGCGCCATGCGCGCTTCTGGAATTTGAATAGAAGCCAATTGGTTTAGCGCGGTGAAGGTGCCGTAGTAATCAACCATAATCTTATTGAACATGGCGGGATGCGCACGGCCGGTGCGGATTGAGCCGAAGTCTTCTTTCGCAACTTCTACGGCTTTGTCCATCTTCGCAAGAGCTTCTGCAAGTGTTGCGTCGATCATGGCTTCTCCTTCGTTGCGATCAATTAACAGTGGTCTGAGAATTACCTCAGTGAACTAAAGTGCCGATCTTCTCACCGCGAACAGCCTTGGCGATGTTTCCATCTTCCATGAGGTTGAACACGATGATGGGAAGGTGGTTCTCACTACAGAGCGAGAATGCGGCTGCATCAGCGACCCCAAGCCCCTTGGTGATGACCTCGTTGTAAGAAATCGAGTCGTACTTCGTAGCGGAAGCATCTTTGCGCGGATCGGCAGAATAGACGCCGTCGACGCCGCTCTTAGCAAGAAGGAGCGCTTCGCAACCAATTTCAAGTGCGCGCTGCGCGGCCACAGTGTCAGTAGAGAAGTAAGGCATGCCTGCTCCTGCACCGAAGATCACCACGCGTCCCTTATCAAGGTGGCGCATAGCGCGACGTGGAATGTAAGGCTCGGCAACTTGGCCCATAGTGATCGCGGTTTGTACGCGAGTATCGATCTCTTGTTTCTCAAGGAAGTCTTGGAGGGCGAGGCAGTTCATTACCGTGCCCAGCATGCCCATGTAATCGGCGCGAGCACGGTCCATGCCACGTTGTGAAAGTTCAGCCCCGCGGAAGTAATTGCCTCCACCGATAACGATGGCTACTTGAGTTCCGCTCCGTACCACATCTGCAATTTGCTTGGCGATGTCTTGTACAACATCTGGGTCGACGCCAATACCCTTCTCGCCGCCAAATACTTCACCCGAGAGCTTAAGAAGCACTCGACGGTACGCGGGGCGAGAAGGGCTCATGGCATCAGGCCTGTCCGACGCGGAATCGCGCAAAGCCAGTCACCGTAGTGCCAGCTTCTTTCAGGACTTGGTCAACACTCTTCTTGTTGTCTTTCGCATATGCTTGCTCGAGAAGTGAAACTTCCTTCACGAAGCCGGTGACGCGACCTTCAACAATTTTGGCAAGTGCAGCTTCTGGCTTGCCTTCATTGCGAGCAGTCTCTTCGGCAATACGACGCTCGTTCTCGACAACATCTGCAGGAACATCTTCGCGCGCAACATATTGCGGTGAGAATGCTGCGATGTGCTGAGCTACGTCTTTGCCGATTGCATTATCGGTTGAAAGGGCCACCACGACGCCAACTTGCGGAGGCAAGTCTGGGCTTGTGCGGTGGAGGTACACAGCAGCTGGTGATCCGGCGAAAACAGCCACACGGCTGAGTTCAATCTTCTCACCAAGAGTTGCATTGCCTTCGTCGATATGTGCAGCCAGTGTCTTGCCGCCACCGAAATCGGAGGCGAGAAGAGCATCGAGATCTGAGATCTTGGTCTTTGCAACATGGCTGAGGATTTCCTCTGCGAGCGCTTGAAAGCGATCGCCCTTTGCTACGAAGTCCGTCTCGCAGTTGAGTTCGAGAATAACGCCGAGATCGCCTTCGACCTTTGCGGTCACGAGACCGTTAGATGCAGAGCGACCTTCGCGCTTTGTTACGCCCTTGAGCCCTTTGACGCGGATGATGTCGACTGCCTTGTCGAAGTCGCCATCGGCTTCTACGAGTGCGTTCTTGCAATCGAGCATTCCTGCTGCAGTGAGTTCACGCAGCTTTTTTACGTCTGCGGCGGTGTAGTTCGCCAAGATGTATCTCTCCTATCAGAATTTCGGGGTCAGGCTTGTGGGGCGGTTTCAGCGGCAACAGCCTCGGCTGGTGCAACTTCTGCAACAGGAGCGGCGGCATCGAGAATTTCTTGAGCGATTGCTTCGACCGCTGCTGGCTTGTTGGCCGTAGCAATCTCTGAGCGCTTCTTGAGACCTTCTGCAACTGCATCGGTGATGACGCGAGTCAAGAGTGTGACGGAACGAATAGCGTCGTCGTTACCTGGAATGCGGTAATCAACTTCGTCTGGATCGCAGTTGGTGTCGAGGATGCCGACGATGGTGATACCAAGCTTGCGAGCTTCCTTGATTGCAAGGTGCTCTTTCTTGGTGTCTACAACCCAGATGATGCTTGGGACCTTCACCATGTCGCGGATTCCACCGAGCACGCGGTCAAGCTTGACCTTCTCACGGTGAAGAACGAGGAGTTCTTTCTTCGTGAGGAGTTGGTCGTTTGATGCTTCGAGAGCTTCGAGTTCCTTGAGGCGAGCAATGCGCTTGCTGACGGTTCCGAAGTTAGTGAGCATTCCACCCAACCAACGCTCCGTGACGTATGGCATGCCTACGCGACGAGCTTGCTCAACGATGGGCTCTTGCGCCTGCTTCTTGGTTCCGACATAAAGAATGCTGCCACCGTGGGCAACGGTCTCTTTGACGAACTCATATGCGTTATCGATGAGTGCGAGTGATTGTTGAATATCGATGATGTAAATGCCGTTGCGTTCCGTGAAGATGAATCGCTTCATCTTTGGATTCCAACGACGTGTCTGGTGTCCGAAGTGAACACCTGCGTCGAGTAACTCGCGCATCGTGACGACCGCCATGGCCGCACACTCCTTTCGCATCCGGGCAAGCTGCGCCGGACGCACTCGGTTGATGGCAGGTACCGGTTGGTACTTGCCCCTGACATCCCACGCTTGACCCAAAGGACCGAGTGGAGTGTGGGCTACGTGGGAGCAAGCCCCCGGTAACCCACGGTGTGGGATGTGCGATGTCACCGCTTTCACGGTGCGGGCTAAGGGTATCGGAGCGGGCAGGCTGGGCGCGAACTCGGGTCGCGGCGCCCCTTCCACAGGAGTGGGCCCTCCCGGGAGAGCGTCCACAGCCACCCTCGAAGAAGCCCCGCGGGCGGGATTGACGCTCACCCTGGGGCGATGAGACACCTCCCCGCCCACTTAATGATCGCTGGCACCTTGACCCTGGCTCCCGCCGGTCTGGCGCTCGCCTCCGCCACCCCGTCGCCCAGCGCGCCCCACACCCTGCACACGTGGCGCCTGCCGCTGGCTACTACCCAACTCCTTCGCCCGTTTACCCCGCCGACCAGGCGTTATGGGCGCGGCCATCGAGGCGTGGATCTCACCGCCACGATCGGAAGCCCGGTCTGCGCCCCCGCCGATGGCACCCTCACCTTCGTCGGTCAGGTCAACCACGTGGCCACCGTGGTCCTCGCCCATGGCGCCGGATATCGCTCCACCTACCAATCCGTGACCTCGCGCTTGAAGGTGGGCACCACAATCACCGCTGGTGAAGCCTTCGGCATAGTGAGCGCTTCCGGACATCTCGCAGGACCCACCTGCCTTCACTGGGGATTACTTCAAGGGCCCACCTATCTCGACCCGCTCTCGCTGCTGCCGCACTTGCAGACCCATCTCCTACCCTCTTAGCCGCAAGATGCGGATCACATTCAGCGAGCATGCTCTTAAACGGATGGAGGAGCGAGATCTTTCTCCGCCAATCTTGGGTTCCAAGTTACGGTGAGTTAAAAGTCTGGGTCGATGCACTTCCGAATGAGCGAAATACGGTTACCGTAATCTCGAACTCTTCGCCCCTCTGAGCCAGGCTCAAACTTCCCGACTCGTTTCTGATCTCGAACTTTCACCAGAGGTCGCGCTGGAATTGCGAGCTCGCTGCCAAGGCGCTCCGTGAAGGCTCGGCGGATCGCCAGGGTCGGCATTAGGCTGGGTGCATGTCTGGAGCACCTCTCGATCCCGTTGAAACCGTTAAGAAATACTTCGGAATCGATGGGAGTGCCACGCAACTTAACGGCGAACGAGATCTCAATTACCGCATCACCACAGCAGTAGATGGCGCCACCCGAGACTATGTCTTAAAAATTCATCAACCTGGACATCGTGATTGGCTCTCGTTGCAAGATCGCGCGCTCACCGCACTCTCACATTTAGCGCCACACCTTCCCATCCCAGTGCGCGCACTAGGTGGCGAAATATCGGTCGATATCCCCGGTGGTCGCACCGCACGTTTACTCACTTGGGTAGCGGGCAGCGCCTGGGCGGAAACCGAAACCACGAGCACCGATCTGCGCGACCTCGGAACTATTTTGGGGCGTATTGATAAAGAACTCGCAAAGATGGAGATCACCGAACCCGTCGAAGAGATTCTGACTCGAGAATTTATGTGGAACATGATGCAGGCGGGTCGCCTCTCGCAACACGTGCATCGCATCACTGACGAAACGTTGCGAAATGTAGTCATCGAAGTACTTGAAGATTTCCGCGAAGAACAACTTCCAAAACTTGCGCTCTTACCGCGGCAGATGATTCATAACGATGCCAACGATTACAACATCTTTGTCAGCGAACGCGGCATCGGTGTGATCGACTTTGGCGACATCGTGCTTGGCGCCAAAATTATTGGCCTCGCAGTTGCAGCTTCGTACGCTGCCATCGGTCACGATGACCCAGTAAAAGCGCTTTTGCCACTTGTGCGCGGTTATCACATCACCTCACCGCTCTCCCCTAGTGAATTAGAGCTACTCCTGCCGCTCACTAAGGTGCGGCTGGCGATGAGCGTTGTGAACGCAGCCGTACAGAGTGCCGCAGACCCCACCAACGAATACTTAAACATCAGTCAGGGCGTTATCCCCGCGCTTCTCTTGCAATTGCATGCCACTGATTTCAATCATTCACTTTTCCGCTTCCGCGATGCGTGTGGTTACGAAGGAAATCCCAACTCACGCGCCGTGCGTCAATACCTATCGACAGTGGCTAGGCGCGCAGACGTGGTTTGTCCACCATTTAAGGACCATAAGTACATCTACTTAGATTGGTCAGTTGAGAATACTTCCATCCCGCGATGGAGCGAAGATATCGCCAATCTCATGGCATCCAAAGGTGCAGATGTTGCGATTGGTCATTACTGTGAAAACCGAAATGTTTACCAAGGCGATGCTTACAACACAGCAAGCCCCAGTGCACGCACGATTCACTTGGGCGTCGATCTCTTTCTCCCAGCAGGTTCGCCCGTTTATTCCGCGCTCGATGGTGTAGTCGATGCCTTTAACGACAACAACACCCCACTCGACTACGGCCCAGTCATTCTTCTGCGCCACGAAACCACCGAAGGCATTCCCTTCTGGACGCTCTATGGTCACCTCTCGCGCGAATCACTTCCTAAACTTTCAGTAGGAATGAAAGTCAACGCTGGCGATCAAATCGCCACCATCGGTCAAGAACACGAAAATGTTGGCTGGCCCCCACATACCCACTTCCAACTGCTGACAGATCTTTGTGGCATGGGACTTGATGTGTATGGCGTAGCACCGAAGGATGAGATCTCGCTCTGGCGCAGCATCTCACCGAATCCCAACTTGGCGCTCGGAATCGCCAGTGGAACCGACGCACACGCACACCTTGCAACCGACGTCATTCGTGAAGATCGAACGACGGTGCTCTCGCGAAATCTCAGTCTCAACTTCCGAACACCACTCGAGATAGTGCGCGGTGAAGGCGCATATCTCTACGACGTTAATGGGAAGGCCTATCTCGACCTGGTAAATAACGTGGCGCACGTCGGCCACGGACATCCCCGCGTGGTTGCCGCCGGGGCCGCGCAGATGGCCGCACTTAATACCAATACGCGCTACCTCCACCAAAATATTGTGGAATATGCCCGCGCACTTACCAGCACACTCCCGGATCCGCTGAGTGTGGTCTTCTTCGTGAACTCCGGAAGCGAAGCAAACGATCTAGCCATTCGCCTCGCTCGTGCACACACAAAAGCCCGCGGCTTCATCGCACTCAAGCATGCCTACCACGGTCATACCGCAAGTGTGGTCGACATCAGCCCTTACAAGTTCCTCGGCAAGGGTGGGCTAGGCGCGCCCGATCATGTGCGCGTAGCTAACCTTCCCGATCCTTATCGCGGGGTACACAAGGGCGAAGCGGCCGGCAGTCAATACGCCGCAGACTTTGCCGCCACACTCGCAGACCTCAATCAGCCACTCGCCGCGTTTATCTCAGAAGGCATCGTCAGCACTGCAGGACAAATCGTGCTCGCCGATGGATTCCTGAAGAACGCCTACGAACAAGTACGCGCCGTTGGCGGGCTTGCAATCGCAGATGAAGTGCAAATTGGTTTAGGTCGTGTGGGCAACAAATTCTGGGGATTTGAGTTGCACGATGTGGTGCCAGATATCGTCACCATGGGCAAGCCGCTCGGAAATGGTCACCCACTTGCCGCGGTTGTCACCACCCCCGAAGTAGCTGCTTCTTTCCATAACGGCATGGAGTACTTCAACACCTTTGGCGGCAATCCAGTGAGCGCAGCAATTGGTCTTGCGGTGCTAGAAGTTGTGCAAGATGGTCACCTCCAAGCCAATGCCATCAACATGGGTAAGTACCTCACTGATGGCGTGCGAGAGATGAGTAAGCGCCATTCAATGATTGGCGACGTGCGCGGATCCGGTCTCTTTATCGGCGTGGAATTAATGCGCGACGAAAAACCAGCCACCGAAGAGATGGGCGACCTCATCGAGTACGCCAAAGAACGCGGCGTCTTCCTTTCGTGTGATGGCCCTGATAACAACGTGCTGAAGATCAAACCGCCCATGGTGCTCACTACCAAGGATGTTGATCTCTTCTTGAATATCTTCGACGAGGGTTTAGGCGCAGTTAAACGCTAATTAGTTGGCCGCTAAGCCCGTGGATGAGCGTTCTTGAACGCTTCTTTGAGTCGATCAATAGATACGTGCGTGTAAATCTGCGTCGTTCCAAGTGAAGCGTGCCCCAAGATCTCCTGCACAGTTCTTAAATCCGCGCCGCCTTCAAGAAGGTGCGTGGCCGCAGAGTGGCGCAATCCGTGTGGACCCATATCGGGCGCACCCGGAGATGCCAACATCGCCTCATGGACGAGGGTGCGCACCGTACGTGGATCAATCCGCTTCCCCTTCACACCTACAAAGAGCGCGCGTGAACTCTCTTTGATCATGGAATCTCTGCCGCGACCGATCCAGGATTCAAGTGCTTGGCGCGCAGGATCGCCAAAAGGAACTGTGCGCTCTTTATTTCCTTTACCAATCACTTGAAGAGTACGTCGATCAAAATTGAGACTTTCTAGATTGAGGCCACAGAGTTCAGAGACCCGAATTCCGGTGGCGTAGAGCACTTCGACGATTGCGCGATCGCGAAGGGTGAGAGGCGTTTCATCTTCATTCGCTGCAGCATCTAATGCATCGAGAACTTCATCGGCCTGGCCACGATTAAGAACACCGGGCAGCGTGCGATGTGATTTAGGAGAGACCAACGTCGCCGCAAAATCACTTTCGATGAACCCGCGACGATGCGCCCACCCGGTAAAGACTCGAATCGAAGAGGCTCGACGGGCCATCGACGTGCGCGCAGCTCCCGAGAGTTGCATGGTTGCTAACCATGAACGGACTAACGAGAGCGAGAGAGCAGCCGGATCGCCCTTCGCTTCACGTCGGGCATAATCACCGAGCGTTTCAAGATCATTGAGATAGGCGCGCACCGTATTCTCCGAGAGGTTACGTTCATCGACGAGATAACTTCGGAAGCCATCGAGCGCCCGGGCGAATTCCGCGGTCACTTCTAGTTCAGGGCGTTCCATATTGACACGGTCGCGGAAAGTATTACGAAGGTCAAGCAGGCGCGAGTAGAAATGCGCCTCTACTATCGCGAACCACTGCGCCGAGCGCCATCAATTCTGCGAGGGCGGCGAAAGCTTGACTCACTTCGAGTGCACCTAAATGCGCCAACTCTTCGGCGGTGATGCCTTGCCGGCGTGAGAGCAATGCTAAAAGCGGATGATCTACCCGTGGAATTTCTAACGGTGAAATAAGTGCAATGACATCTTCTACCTGAGTAATGAGATTTGCCACGTTCTCAGAGATGAGACGGTGCACCCCCGCTGACATGGGCGAAGTGATCGCTCCTGGAACGCCCATGACATAGCGATGGAGTTCGGCTGCATCGAATGCGGTACGGAGGGAACCACTGCGCATCGCTGCTTCCACCACGATCGTTCCTTGCGAGAGCGCGGCTATCAGCCGATTACGCACCAGGAATCGAGATCGAAAGGCGAAGGCTTGCGGACGCACCTCCGAGATAAGAAGCCCGCCTTCGGCTATTTGTGCAAAGAGGCGAGAGTGCGCCACGGGATAACTACGGCTCACGCCAGATGCAAGCACGGCGCAGGTGACACCGTTCGCGGCGAGCGCTCCACGGTGAGCGGCCGCATCGATACCAAAGGCGCCTCCACTGACGATCGCCAATCCACGATCACATAATTGCGCCGCAAAATTTTCGGCGACCCGGACTCCGTAAGAGGTGGCCGTACGCGAACCTACGATCGCAACAGAAGAAGCGAGTGTGCCTATTTGCCCACCGCCCACGACCGAGAGCGCAATCGGTGGAACCTGGAGATCATTCAACGCTACTGGCCAGTGCGCATCCGATGGGATCAACAGATGCGCCCCAGACCGTCGCCACTCCTCTTCCAACTCGCTCTCATCTAAATCTTGGATAGCACGCGTTGCCACACTGGCCACTTCATGAAAGTGACCAGCACGTAATCGTTCTAGAGTCTCTGGCGCACCATGACGTTCGATGCTGGAGGCAATGTGGAGTAGACCTGGTTCGCAGATTGCCATCAAGATGCGCCGGGCATCGTGTTCACTTCTCATGCGGCACCGACCAGTTGTGAAATCCCGCTGCGCAAGAGGTAGGCCTCGGCGACATCTTCTCGACGAGGTCGATCATGGCCGGCAAGATCAGCGATACTCCACGCCACCCGCAGCACCTTATGTAGCCCCCTGGCGGTGACTCGATGGTGTTCAAGTTCGCGGTGAATAAGAGCCATGGCGTCATCGCTTGCCGCAAATTCGCGGCGCAACGCACTACCCGAAACATGCGCATTCGTAGCAAACCCACTTCCGGCTAAACGTGCTGACGTCCGCTCCCTCGCCACAAGCACCCGTTCACGCACCACCGCACTCACCTCCCCCACATCACTAGCCGCCAACGCAACTCGGCTCACTGGTTCAACAAAGATTTGCAAGTCAACGCGATCGAGGAGTGGCCCTGAAAGTTTGGAGAGATAGCGACGAATAGCAAGAGGTGTGCAATTACATGCACGGCCATCTCCAGTAAATCGACCGCAGGGGCATGGGTTTGCGGCGAGCACTAAGAGAAAGCGGGCCGGAAAGAGCGCACTGCCGCCCGTGCGCGCAAGTGAAACCACTCCCGACTCGAGCGGTTCACGAAGTGCATCGAGTACCCCACTTATAAACTCGGGTGCTTCATCGAGAAAGAGCACACCACGGTGCGCCAAAGAGATCGCACCGGGTCTCGGTTGATTCATGCCACCGCCGATGATCGCTGAGCGCGTCGCAGTGTGATGCGGCGCCACAAAAGGTGGCGTGCGAATAAGTGGCGCACTTCCTTTAACTAGCCCGGCGATGGAGTGGATGGAAGTCACTTCGATAGCTGCATCTGTATCGAGCGGCGGCATGATCGACGGTAAACGTTCAGCGAGCATGGTCTTCCCGGCACCGGGAGTACCCATCATTAAGAGATGATGCTCGCCTACCGCCGCAATTTCGATCGCGCGGCGCGCTTCGTATTGTCCGAGTACATCAGCGAGATCGGGAGCAGCATGTGGACTTTCAATACTCTCGATCTCATCATCTTCATGAAATTCCAGACCACGGAGAAATGCCACCACGTTTATTAATTGAGAAAATCCAAAGACTTCGATACCTGGAATGAGACTTGCCTCTGCCAGGTTTGCGCGAGGAACAATGGCGCGAGTGAAGCCAGCATCGCGCGCCACCACCATGGCAGGAAGCGCCCCGGCGATTGCGCGAACGCGTCCGTCGAGACTCAACTCCCCCAAGACCACCGTGTCGTGCAACCCTTCCGAAGAAATCTTCATTTCGCCGGCAAGGAGTGCCAGCGCTACTGAGAGATCGAAGCCACTTCCGCGTTTCGGGAGTGAGGCAGGGGAAAGTGCAACAGTGGTGCGCTTATTAGGCCATGCTTCTCCAGAATTGATCAATGCAGAGCGAACGCGATCTCTCGATTCGGAAAGTGCGGCATCAGGTAGCCCGAGCAAATTGAAAGCCGGAACTCCATCAGCGATATCTGCTTCGACTTCCACGATATGGCCAGCCACCCCCAGTAGAGCCACGGAGTACACCTTTGCGAGGGCCATTTAGATTCCCTTTCGATAGTCGATGAAAACTTTGGGTAGCAGAGTGATCGCTAAGCCGTCGACGCGGAGTCGGTCATAGCCGCGCAACTCCTTCTCATAGACCCACATGCGAAGAAGTAAGTGGAGTCGGTGCAGTTTGCGAGGAGTAATCGCTTCTAAGGGGTGTCCGGTGCGCCCGGTGGTGCGAGTCTTAACTTCGATGGCGGCTATCGTTGCGCCGTCGCGCACCAGGAGATCAATCTCGCCGGCGGCACAACGCCAATTACGATCTAGGATTTCTAATCCGGCTCTTTCTAGAAATGCCGCCGCCAAAACTTCTCCGCGTTTACCTGTCTCTTGATTCACCGAAGCAGAATGGCGAAAGTAGACGGCTTTGCGCCGCGCTCCTTATTAACTGTGGAGGGATTACGCGAGCGCAGCAATATTTGCAAAGGAGAAGCGATGGATCTTTGACGGTCCGTGAGCGAGGAGCGCAGATTTGTGAGCAGCCGTGACGTACCCCTTATGTATCTCTAATCCATATTCGGGATATTCCACTGCCAACTCTCGCATGATCCGATCCCGGGTTACTTTCGCAAGAATCGAGGCCGCCCCGATCGTGCGCGAAACGCTATCGCCTTTCCAAACCGCCAGATTGGGAACGGTGAGCCCATCAATTGCATAACCATCGGTGAGCGCGTAATCAGCAGCAGGAGCGAGAGCAGATATTGCTCGGCGCATTCCCGCCAAGTTAGAGATGTGCAAACCCACTTCATCTATTTCGGAGGCGGGAACTTCAATAATTGAGTATGCGAGCGCGACCTCTTTCACACGTTCAAACCGGCGCTCGCGTTCTGCTTCGCTAATAGATTTTGAATCGACGCAAGCAGAGAGATCAACACCAGAATCAGAACGAGGAAGGATGACAGCGGCAATGATCAGCGGGCCGGCACACGCGCCGCGCCCTGCTTCATCTACCCCGGCGATGCGGGAGAACCCGATGCCCTCAAGGGAGATTTCTGGAGCGATCACGGCTTGATGCTAGTGAGAACTTCCGGACGTTGAAGCGTTTTAGCGTGAGCCACCGGCCACACAACTGCCACCGCGCGCCCAATCACGTCGTTAAGAGGAACCATTCCCTTGCGGGGATCTTCTTGGTGATAGCGCGAATCTTCACTCGCTCCTCGATGGTCACCCATCACCCAGATGCTGCCCTTTGGAACTTTTACTTCGAAAGCCAAGTCGCTTGGAGTATTCCCGGGATAGAGATATTTCTCGTCGATAGAAACGCCGTTCACGCTGAGGCGTCCTTGCGCGTCACAACACTTCACCGTATCGCCAGCAACTCCGATGGTTCGCTTGATGAGATCTTGATCAGCTGGATCGGGAAGCAAACCGATTGCTACAAAACCATTCTTGATGTGTTGACCAAAACTGACCTGGTCAGAGACATAGGGCTCCGGCAACCAACCGCCTGGATCTTTAAAAACTACTACGTCGCCTCGGCCAATATTTCCGAGATGCATACCAAGCTTGTTAACGATGACTCGATCATTGACTCGAAGTGTGTTCTCCATCGAACCCGAAGGGATGTAGAACGCTTGAATGAGAAAAGCTTTAAGAATGACCGAAATAACAATGGCCGTAACAATGAGAACTGGAATTTCTCGGAGGAGCGAACCTTTAGCGGGTACTTTGAAAGGTAGCTTCACGGGGAAGATACTAGTGCGCGCTGGCCGAGGAAATTCGAATTAATGCTGAGATTAAGCAGTGGGTTCTTCAGCAGCAGCGGCAGGTGCAGCAGCTTCTGCTACTGGTGCCTCAGTTGCTGGCGCTTCTGCAGGCACTGCTTCGTGCACGACAGGAGTCTCCACTACAGCCTCTTCCACTACAGCCACTTCCACTACCGGGGCGGCAACCACTGGTGTCTCGATCACGGTTTCTTCAATGAAGAGACCATCTTGACCACGACGTTCGCGGATCTTGGCAGCCTTGCCGCGAAGATCGCGGAGGTAGTAAAGCTTCGCGCGACGAACATCGCCACGACGAACAATTTCAAACTTCTCAATGACTGGAGTGTGCACTGGGAAAGTGCGCTCTACGCCCACGCCGTAAGAGACCTTGCGAATGGTGAAGGTTTCGCGAGCGCCAGAACCTGAGCGACGGATGATGACGCCTTGGAAGACCTGGATACGGCTCTTGCTACCTTCGATAACGCGCACGTGAACCTTGAGTTCATCGCCCGAGCGAAATGCCGGGATGCCAGAACGGAGGGTGGCGGAGTCAACCGCGTCGAGTACGTGCATGATCGGTCCTTACTTCGAAATGAGGCGCTCGGGACGATTCCCCCGGAGCCCGCTTAGTCTGCCACAGACCCTCGCGTACCCCACAATCGGGGTGTTTTACCCTCCCCGATCAGGGCCTAGGGAAGAAGTTCTGGCCGGACTGCCCGGGTGCGCTCGAGCGCCTGGGCGGCGCGCCACTGCGCGATCTTGCCGTGGTGGCCCTCTCGCAGCAGGGCAGGAACGTCCAGCCCCCGCCACGTCGCTGGCTTTGTATAGGACGGAGCTTCGAGCAGGCCGTTATCCCCATGGGACTCTTCGGCGAGGGAATCAGGGTTCCCAATGACCCCTGGAAGGAGACGGGCTACGGCTTCGATGATCGCCATGGCGGCCACTTCCCCACCGTTGAGCACATAATCCCCGAGGGAGAGCTCGAGAACTTCGGCAATCTCTGGACGGGTAGCGAAGTGCTCGCCTACCCGGGCATCGATTCCTTCGTATCGACCACAGGCGAAAATGAGCCACTCCGTTGATGCGAGCGCCTCTGCCCGGCGTTGATGGAAGAGCGCTCCAGCGGGGGTAGTGAAAATCAAGATGGCTCGGGCGCCCGCGCCACCACTTGCGAGGACGGCATCGATGGCCTCGCCCCACGGCTCGGCGAGCATCACCATGCCGGCGCCTCCGCCGTAAGGAGTGTCATCTACCGTGTGGTGGGCATCGTGCGTGTAATCGCGCAGGTTATGAATTCTGATGTCGAGCACGCTCTTACTTTGCGCTTTACCCAGCAAGGAGAGCGAAAGTGGTTCCAGGTATTCCGGAAAGATGGAGATAACGTCGATACGCATTACGCCTCCATCATTCCGACGGGCGGAGTGATCACTACTCGCCGCGCCTTCGTATCAACAACAGGAACTAGTTCGCGAACAAAGGGAATGAGAAGTTCATCTAATCCCTCGCGCATAATTGCCAACGTATCCTGCGCGGGCAGATGGAGCACTTCGCGGATAATTCCGACGTGGGTGCCGTCTTCAAGTTCTACACGAGCATCAATCAATTGGTAATCGTGAAAATCATCTTCATCTTCACCTGGCGCATCAATATCTACCTCAGCGAGCAGGAGCGTGTTACGTAAGCGCTCTACTTGCGTACGATCTTCGAAACCTTCGAATGTGAGCAACATGGTGCCGGAATGAAAGCGCGCTCGCGCAATCGTGACGAGACCTTGATCTGGCTCAGTAAAGAGTTTCGCACCGACGGCCAGACGTGAATCTGGATCATCGGTGCGTAGCTCTACTGTTGCTTCTCCTTTGAGACCGTGTGCGCGACCTACGCGCGCGACCACGAGGAGCATGGTACTGGTGTTACTCAGGACGCGACTTGCCGCCGTCCACGTCGACTAAATCGACGCGAACGCTTTCACCGCCGAGTGCGACGATGACGGTGCGAAGGGCCTTAGCAGTACGACCATTTCGTCCAATTACTCGGCCGAGGTCTTCTGGATGCACGCGAACTTCAAGGGTGCGACCACGACGACCATTGCGATCAGTCACGGTTACATCGTCGGGGTTGTCGACGATGCCCTTTACTAAGTGAGAGAGGGCTTCCTCAATCACTCAGCAGCACCTTCTTCGGCAACTGGAGCTGCAGGTGCAGCTTCGGCAACTGGAGCTGCAGGTGCAGCTTCGGCGACAGGAGCAGCTTCTACCTCTGGAGCATCAGCCACGGGTGCGTCAGCAACTGGTGCCTCGACGACCGCAACTTCTTCAACAGGTGCTTCTGCCTTCACGGCTTTTGCTTCAAGCTTCTTCTTTGCAGTGGTCGCGCCATCCTTAGGTGCGTTCTCTGCATCTTTTACGGCTGCTTCAAAAGCGGCGCGCTTGTTGGGCTTTGGTGGTGCAACGCGAAGCGTTCCCTCGGCACCAGGAAGACCCTTGAACTTTTGCCAGTCACCAGTGACCTTGAGGATCGCGATAACGGACTCAGTAGGTTGCGCACCTGTCTTGAGCCAATGTTGGACGCGCTCGGAGTTAACCTCAATGAGCGATGGCTCTTGAGTGGGCGCGTACTTGCCTACCTCTTCGATTGAGAGACCATTGCGAGCCTTGCGGGCGTCAGCAATAACGATGCGGTAGTACGGCGCGCGGATTTTTCCAAGACGCATGAGCTTGATCTTTACGGCCACGGGGCCTATCTCCTTGAAACTAGGGCGGCACTTGCTTCGCTTCGCCGTGGGGACAGCTCGCTTGCTTCGTACCTAAATGGACATCGCCGGCGAATTGGTGAGAGGGCCAACTCGAGCGCGTTCGCCCCGTAGTCTGCCATCCGAG